>JAEEGG010000615.1_pt1 | contig 108461 bp, 80 predicted proteins | sample 9134161 | NCBI WGS metagenome assembly JAEEGG01 (sample SAMN16246543, study PRJNA631951) | gut metagenome | biome: gut microbiome; feature: rumen; material: CR-attached | host: Bos | place: Iran: Karaj | collected 2018-10
GGGGCGGCTTCATGGCGGGGAACGGCGGTCGCGGTCGGGGAAAGGGGTTCGTCCGGCTAACTCGCGCGGGGCGACGGAGCACCCCGCGCTCAAACACACGCCGGCCGTCCTGCCGGAACACCCCTTTCCCCGGGCTCCTCTGTAACCGTTCCCCTTAATATCCGCCGCCGCCCTCCGTCCGCCGCGCGTTTCCTGTTCCAACGGCACAGGTGTCACGTCAACCCATTCTGGAACATTCAAATCGGAAATGCTTGAACGATAGATATTTGTAGATAATTGCTCCCTCACTTTCGAGGGGGCGATTTCTTGCATTGTGTTAAGCATCAATAACTTACGATTTGAATGTGGCGCTGGAGTGTCGCGAGTCCCGTTTGGAGCGCAAGGGAGCAAAGCAGCAAGGCAGCAGGGCAACAAGGCAACAAAGCAGCAGGGTGGGACGTCCGCGGTGTCATTCTGGCTGCTTTTTGTAACCTCGGATGTCCTCCAGGACATTTCAAGACGCATTTCCCAATATTATTGCGACCGCCGTTGTACAATGCCGTCTGCCCGCTGCTCCGCTCCGCCGCTGCGCGATGAGTTGTCCGCTGCTCTGCGCCTTTGCTGTTCGATGTCTGCCTACTGCTCTACATCGCCGCTATGCGATGTGCCGCGAACGGCAAATTGCGGCGGATATTTCCCGCTTGTAGAGCGAATTGCCGGTCTTAAGGAATTGTGGTATAATAACCTGCGTCGCCGGTGGCATTTACCCGGACAGGGCTGCGAAGCAGCAGACGCCGGTGATGCAGGTTATTATTTCTATCTCACTAAGGTCGTTTTTGTACCCTGAGCGCGAAATAACAGTGCGTATATCTCTTTCGCGAAGGGAGGGCGATGGTTTCCGCGGACGAAGTGACGGAGGCCTGCCGAAATTTGGGACGTCTCCGTCAAAAAGGGCCGTTTTTGACGGAGACCGGTCGTTTCGCGGGACGTCTCCGTCACTTGGAGCGATGGAGACATTGTCCACTGCTCCGCTCCGCCGCAGTGCGATGTGTTGCCCATCGCTCCGCTCTTTTTGCTGTGCGATGTCTGCCTACTGCTTTACTTCATCGCAGTGCGACTTGCCGCGAACGTCATATTGTGGCATAAATATCCCTTTCGCAGAGCAGATTGCTGGTCTCAGCGCTGTTATAGTGCCCTGAGCGCGAAATAACAGTGCGTATATCCCTTTCGCGAAGGGAGGGCGATGGTTTCCGCGGACGAAGTGACGGAGGCCTGCCGAAATTTGGGACGTCTCCGTCAAAAGAGGCCGTTTTTGACGGAGACCGGTCGTTTCGCGGGACGTCTCCGTCACTTGGAGCGATGGAGACATTGTCCACCGCGCCGCGCCGCCGCAGTGCGATGTGTTGCCCACCGCTCCGCTCTTTTGCTGTGCGACGTCTGTCCGCTGTTCCGCTCCGGCGAGGAGCGGCGCTACCTTCCGCCGCGGTGCGGCGCTATTTTCCGGCGAGGTGCTTTTCCCAGGCCCAGGCGGCGGCGAGGGTATCTTCGACGCTGCGTTCGGCCTTCCAGCCCATTTCCCGGTTCGCGAGGGACGGGTCGGCCCAGATGGCCGTGACGTCGCCGGCGCGGCGGGGGGCGAAACGGTAGTTGAGTTTCACCTTGTTCACCTTTTCGAACGCATTGACCAGCTCCAGGACGGAGACCGGGCGGCCGGTGCCGATGTTGAAGACTTCGCAGTCCGCTTTCATCTTGCCGTCCAGCATGCGGGAGACGGCGCAGACATGGGCCTTGGCCAGGTCGACGATGTCGATGTAGTCGCGGAGGCAGGTCCCGTCCGGGGTCGGGTAGTCGTTGCCGAAGATGGAGAGGCATTCGCGGCGGCCGATGGCGGTCTGGGTGATGAAGGGGACGAGGTTGTTGGGGACACCGCGCGGAAGTTCGCCGATGAGGGCGCTCGGATGGGCGCCGATCGGGTTGAAATAGCGCAGCAGGATGCCCTTGAGCAAACCCTTGGAGGCCTTCACGGCATCGCGGAGGATGTCTTCGCACATCTGCTTGGTATTGCCATAGGGGGAGGTGGCCGGCTTCCGCGGCGACTGCTCGGTCACGGGGACCTGGTCGGGCTCGCCGTACACGGTCGCGGAGGAGGAGAAGAGGACATTGCAACCCCCGTGATTCTCAGCCGCTTCCAGCACGTTCAGGAAACTGACGAGATTGTTCTTGTAGTACATGACCGGCTTCTCGACGGACTCCCCGACGGCCTTGAACGCGGCGAAATGGATGACGGCGTCGATGTCGTATTCCCCGAACAGGCGGTCCACCGCCGCCGGGTCGCAGAAGTCCATCCGGACGAGCGGGAGGTCATCCCGGCCGGTAATCTTCTTCACGCCCTCGAAACAGGTCGTATCGCAGTTCGAGAAATTGTCGGCGACGACCACTTCGTAGCCCGATTCAAGGAGTTCGACGGTCACGTGGCTCCCGATGAAGCCCGCCCCGCCCGATACCAGTACAGTCTTTTTCATGGATCAACACGGTTTTGGTGCCTGCAAAAATAATCATTTCTAACTTCAAATCACCACTTTCCACCAAGAAAAAGCCCTTCTGGACTTCCCGGGCAGCAAAAAGGGGGCAGGAAGTCCCGCTACCTTTGCGTTCTCAAAGCGTTTTTTCGTATATTTGACCATGCAAACGAATTGTCTTCCAACGATGAAAAGAGCCGTCCTGCCCCTCCTCCTGCTCGCCGTGGCCCTTCCGGCCGCCGCCCAAGTCCATCCCGCCCAGCGCTATGTCAACCAGCTTGCCGCGGAGGAGCCCCTCCATTCGGCCGCCTGGGGCGTCGTGGCGAAAGATGCCAGGGGGAAGGTGCTCGTGTCCCTCAACCCCGACCAGAAACTGGTCCCGGCCTCGAACATGAAACTCGTGACCACGGGCTGCGCGCTCCATGCGCTCGGGAGCAGCTACCGCTTCGAAACGAAGCTCGGCTACAGCGGGGAGATCCGGGACGGGGCCCTCGAAGGGGACCTGTACATCATCGGCGGCGGCGACCCGACCCTCGCGACGGCCGACACCATCGTCATGAAGACCTCCGCCCTTTTCTGGAAATGGAAAACGGCCCTGCGCAGCGCCGGCATCCACGCCATCCACGGCCGCGTCGTCGGCGACGGCCGCCTCTTCCAGGGCAATCTCGAGAACAGTTCCTGGGAATACAACGACCTCGGAACCTATTATGGTGCAGGGGGTAACGGCCTCTCCTTCTATGCCAATGCCCAGGATTTCAGCGTCAGCGCCGGCACAAAGGCGGGCGATCCCGTCCGCGTGGCCGTCAAGTACCCGCAGACGCCCTGGATGCACTTCGCCTTCCGGGGGACGACCGAGGCGGCGGGGACCGGCAACAGCCTCTACATGTACACGACCGACCTCGCTCCCTACGCCGAGATGCGCGGCACCTTCGCCCTCGACCGCAAGCCGAAGACCGAGCATTTCGCCAACAAGTTCGGGGCCATGACCTGCGCCTACTATTTCTGGAAAAGCCTGACGGATTCCGGCTGGGAGGTCTCCGGCGGCTATGCCGACATCGACCGGGGCGGCTACATCCGCGGCGCGGACTTCGTCCCCGCCCAGTTGGCGACCGACACCCTGCGCGTCATCGGCTCCACCTGGTCGCCGACCCTCGACCTGATCGCCCGCGAGACCAACTGCCGCAGCGACAATTTCTATGCGGAAACGCTCCTGCGGACGATCGGGCTGAAAGAGACCGGCCGCGTCGTGTATGACAGTTGCCAGGTAGCGGAAAAACGGGTCCTGGAGCGCTTGGAGGCCGATTTGTCCCAGGGTATCGTCATCGAGGACGGCAGCGGCCTCTCCCGGCACAACCACCTGTCTCCGGACTTCTTCGTCCGCCATCTGACGGCGATGCGCACCTCCCCCGCCTTCCCGAGTTTCCTGACATCCCTCCCCCAGCCCGGCGGCAACGGGACCCTCAGGGGCGTCCTCCGCGACGAGCCGGAGGAAGTCAAAGCCCGGATCCGGATGAAAAGCGGCTCGATGACCGGCGTCCTCTGCTACAGCGGCTACATCCTCCCCGAAGACTGGGACCCCGCCAAACCCGCAAAGGGAAACATCATCACCTTCTCCATCATGACCAACAACTGCGACGCGCCCGCGGCGGAGGTCCGGGAGAAAATCACGAAGATCATCAGCCTGCTGGCCAAGTGACGCCCAGCCAGACCTTTACCACATTTTTTTGATTTTCTAAATCAAAAAACGTATTTTTGTACGATTGTAGTGCAGACGTATGCCGGGTCATGTACGGACGCCGGCCGCCTTTCCGCCCCACAGGGGGTGTATTTACTGGAAATCAATTTATTACAATATGAACCATCGGTATCATTCCCCTGCTGTACTGCAGGTACGGGAAATCTGCCTGGAAGAACGGCTCCTTGACGCGTCGCTCACGCCGGCCCTGACGGTCGAATCCGTCGGACAGGAGGTCGAGGTGAAGGACTACGCTTCCGGCAATTTCAACTTTGAATGGGAATAGGAGGAAGGGTTATGGAAAGAATCATGAAAGGATTTGCACTGCTGATGCTCGCCTGCGGGATGCTGGCGGGCTGCGACAAGGTCCGGATGACGGGCAGCGAGATCGTGTTCCAGGCGTCGTCCGTCCCGACTGCGACGCGAACCGCGTACAGCGGCGAGCGGACGTCCGGTTCGGGCGTCGTGAAGGAGCGCATCGACTGGGTGAAAGATGACATGATCACGGTCTGGAGCGACAAGGCCCGCACCCTCGACAACGCTCCCTATCAGGACTATATCATCAAGACGGTGGAAACGGATGACGACAGGATCCGCAGCCGCGCGACGGTCAAGGCGACGGGCGACAACGGTCTCCTCTGGGAGCCCGCACTGGGACCGTATACGTTCTATGCGCGCTACCCCGGCGACCAGGAAAAACTGGACGGCAACAAGATGACGGGCACGATCCCGGCGACGCAGACGCTGCTGTACGATTCCGAGACCGGCGCCATCCGCCCGGACATGCAGTACGCGTTCATGTTCGCGAAAGCGACCGCTCCCGTCGACGCCGAGAAGGTCCTGCTTCCCTTCGCCCCGATGTTCACGGCCCTGGAGTTCGAAGTGGGCGGCGGCGGGAACGGACAGGTCGACCTGACGTCGTTCAAGCTGACCAGCACCACCGACGCCATCACGGGCGGCTTCGAGGTGGCATGCGCCAACGGAACGGCCTCCCTGACAGGGACGCCCGGCCTCACGGCATCGCTGGACTTCTCCAACCTCCCGAACGGCAAACTGACGGTGACGGGAACGACGCCGGTGACGGTGACACTCTTCGGCGTCCCGAAGGATCTGAAGAACCTGACGCTGGAAGTGAAAGGGGACCAGATCCTTACGCGCACCCTGAAACTCTCCGACAAGAACGGGAACATGCTCAAGTTCGACGCCTGCAAGAAGTACCGGCTCCTCGGCCTGAGCCTCCCGGAACTCCTGAAGGCGGAAGGCGAAGACGTGGACTGGGACATCCAGGCCATCGGTGAAACCCTGATCTGGGACTAGAAAACGAAAGACAGATGAAAACGAGATACATTTCCGCAGCCGCCATCGCGCTGACCTTCCTTGCCGCCTGCAACAAGGAGGCGGCGCCGGTGACCGCCCTGCACCTGAGAGCCGGCATCGAAAAGCCCTCCGCCACCCGCGTATCCATCGGCCTGGACGGCAAGGCCCAGTGGAATACCGATGACTTGATTGCCGTCCATATCGGCGACGCCTTCGTGCCGATCCGGATCGAGAACCCCGAAACCGGCGACTTCACGATCGACACGGAGACATACCATCCGGAAGACCGCAATTATTTCGCCGTTTATCCTGCCGGGATTGCCGTTTCCGATGGCTCCTGGACCGAAAGTTCCCCGCTGCAGGTCCGGCTCCCCGCCAGCTATGACATCAAGGAGATCGTTGCGGGCGGGAGCGCGGCCGACGCCTTCTCCCGCACGGCCGACTATTCCCCCGTTCCGATGGTCGCGGACAACGATCCCGACCAGGACCTCCTCTATTTCCGCTACGTCGGCGGCCTTCTCCGGATTATCTGCGACGATGTCCCCGAAGGGACGACGGACGTGAGGGTGACCTTCAACAAGGATGTGACCGGCCTCTATACGGTCGACCTGACGGACCCGGCGACCCCGTTCATCAAGAACCGGGAAGAGGGCACGGCCAATACGGTGACCTTTGCGGTCTCCTCCAACGGGCTTCCTGCGGGAGCCGACGCCTTCGCCCTGAATGTTCCCGTTCCGTGCGGGACATACGCCTCCGTTGCCGTCACCTTCCTCGGCGGCGCTTCGGAACTGTCCACGGAGACCTATGACAACGCTTCCATGACCTTCGCCCGGCGCCACGGAAAGGTGCTGGTCCTCGGAGAAGGCATTTCCGCCTTCACGCTCGGGGAACTCAGCGACGTGACCACCGAAGCCACCGGCGGAAACAAGATCCTCGGCAAGGATTTCGTTAGTTACAGGACCGTCGGCTCCGTCGAGGCCATAGCCCCCTTCGTCCTGGAGTATTCCGCGGACGGGACCAGCGGCTGGACGACGACACCCCCCTCCTGGCTGGTCCCGGACAGCCGGAACGACTACAGCGGTTCCACGCACGGCGAGAATGTCTCCATCTCCATCACCCCGCAAAACGATTCCGCAGAAGACACACACGGCAATTCCTTGAAAATGCGGGGAGCTCATACGGGAGATGCCATCGACCTTTCCCTCAGGAATGTCGCCACGGGCGATGAACTTGCTGCAGACAAGCGTACGACCGCGAACTGTTATGTCGTACCGCAGGCAGGCGCCTACAAGTTCCCGGCTGTCTACGGCAATGGCCTGAAGAACGGCGTGTACAACGAAGAGGCCTATTGCGCCGTGGATGAGAACGGGGATCCCAGACCAGATGACGGAGTCATCGTTGACACCCGTTTCACCTTCAACTACGGCTATCTCGGCCGCTTCCGCGACCATCTGAACAGCAACATCACCTCGCCTTACATCGCCACCCAGACAGGCAAGGCCTTGACAGCCGGCCTGGTCTGGTCGGACGTCGAAGGACTGGTCACCAATGTCGGGATCAGCGGATCCCAGGAGAATACCTATGTGACTTTCGATGTTCCGGTCGGGAACATCTGCCAGGGCAACGCCATCATCGCCGTTTTTGCAGACGGCGACATTGCCTGGAGCTGGCATATCTGGGTAACGGACCGGGATCTTCGGAAGCGGAGCGACTGCCCGGTGGACGGCTATGTTTTTGCCCCGGTGAATCTCGGCTGGTGCGATACGAAAGACCTGGCCCGGTACGACGAGCGGACCGTCTATGTCCGCGCCCGGCAGACGGAAACGGGCGGCCTGACTTCCACTCCCAAGGTAGTCAAGTCAAAGGCCGGCCTGATCCAGACGGTCGGCGGCAACAGCACCTGCTACCAATGGGGCCGGAAGGATCCCATCCAGACCGCCTATCTCTACACGGAAAATGAAAAGACAGAGCCTGTCGTGAAGCAGGTCTTCGGGAGTTATCAGCCGACATCCTTCCGGTTCCCGGACAACGGAACCGATCCGGAAACCGGCGACCCGACCCCGGACCGCGTCGATCTCGGCACGGTCATCCGGCATCCCTACATCGCCTACTACACGTCCGCCGCGAATCTGGCCGGTTACGCCTGGTTCAATGGATTCTGGCTGAATCTGTGGAATGCGCAGGTCGGCGGCCAGTACATGGATCTCAACCTTGACGAGATGGCCGTTGTCAAGACCATCTACGATCCCTCTCCGGTCGGGTACAAAGTACCGAATACGGCCGCGTTCAAGGCGTTGGACGAGAGCAATTTCACGGTGGTCACCGAAGACCGGAACGACGGCCGTTCGTATGGCACCGCCCCGAATACGCTCTTCTTCCCGAACCAGGGTTACCGCGACGGCTACTTTGACATCCGCTACGACATGACCGCATACTGGAGCGCCCTTGGTTTCCACAATGCGCATGAATTTTCCGGCTATTGCCTGGCATTCAACTCCACCATCATGACGGCTTACGGCAAGACGACAAAGACCCCGCCGCTGGCCTTCCCCATCCGGCCCATCGCGGAATAAAAAGGAAACGATTCAGGATGAAACACTTGAAACAGAGCAGAAAGAAGATGAAAACAAGCGTTCAAATATCGATGATGACGGCCGTATCCGCCGTGCTCCTTTTCACTGCGGGATGTCAGCAGGAGACGGATGCGCCCGCCCGTGACCATGTCCTGTCCGCCAGGATTGCCGACGATCCCGGACTGACCCGTACGTCTTTCGGCAATTATGACGGCAAGTTCCGCTGGGATGAAGGCGACGAGATCATCGTCCCTTATGCCGACCGGGTCGCAACGTACGGAATCAAACCGGATACGGACCCCGTGACGGGGACCGTCCTGGCCTCAACGGTGGGTTCGAACTTCCGGGAATTCTATGCCGTGTACCCCGTTTCCGCCTGGGTAGCGCCAACCAGCGCCTCCCCCTCCCTCCGCGTGAAACTGGAGGCTTCCTACGATGTCTCCGCTCTCGTGGCCACCGGAAACACGGATTATGCACCCGTACCGATGGTCGCCGTCAACGACCCGTCGGAGAATACGCTGGATTTCCACCATGTCGGCGGACTCCTGCGGCTCACCTGCAAAGACGTGGCACCGGAGACCAAGCGCGTGGTCATCACTTTTGACAAGGATGTGACCGGGACCTATACCGTCCACACGGACGATCCCGCCGCCCCCTATATTGAAAGCGGCAATACCGGCGAAAACAACGCCGTGACCTTCATCGTGGCCGCCTCTGACGCCGGCGTCGGAGCGGGCGTCACCAGCCTGGTCCTGAACATGCCCGTTCCCTGCGGGACGTACGCCCGGTTCCAGGTCGAAGCGTACGACGGCAGCGGCGACCGCCTATTCTCCCGCTCGCACGACGAGCCCGAACTGACCTTCACCCGCGCACACGGCAAACGACTGATGATGGAAAAAGTTACCGTCGGCTTCAAAATCCAAGGCACTTTCCCCACCGATGTGTCGCTGCCGTACACCGGCGGGATCCGGGATATCGCGCAGAATTTCACCAGCTACAAGACGGACAAGCCGGACAGCGAGACGGGTGCCTCGAAGGTTCCCGAACCCTTCCACGTGGAATATTCCGCAACCGGCGAGGACGGAACCTGGACCACGGAAAGCCCGGACTGGATTTCGATCGGCGCCGGCGTCGATTTCCGGGGCAGCGTGGACGGTCAGAATGTTTCAATCGCCGTCGCTCCCACGAAGAATGCCGTACGGTTGAACCGGAACGGGGAAGTGGTCGATGACGATGAAGCGGCCTTTGCCGCCAAATGGCATTTCGACGCTCCCAAAGGCAAGGAAGACGCACCCTTTGACCTGTCCACTTTGAATGTGGCCACGGGAAATCCTGTCAACACGGGCTTCAGCACGGCGAACTGCTATGTCGTCCAGGCCCCCGGCTTCTACAAGTTCCCGGCCGTTTATGGCAATGCGATCAAAGACGGCTCCGTCTATGAAGAAGCCTTTCACGCAAAGATTGACGGCAACTACGTCGACCAGGACTATAACGCCTATGCCGGTCGTTTCCTCGGCTGGTTCAAGGACCATGAGGACCACGACATCCAGCATGCCTGGATCGACGAGCAGCTGCCCGGGGCGGATCTCAAAGCCAAACTGCTCTGGACAGACGCCAAGGGGCTGATCAAGGCGGGTTCCGTCGAGTATGTCAACCGGTATATCACCTTCGAAGTCGATGAGGAGGATATCTGCCAGGGCAATGCCCTGCTGGCCATCATGGATGGGGACAAGGTCGCCTGGAGCTGGCACATCTGGGTGACGGACGCCGATCTGACGGAGCAGAATATCGGCGGAACGACCGTGACGAATGAAACCTCGAGCTATGGCCATAACCCCGTTCAACCGGAAGCGGAATCCTATTATGCAGCGGAAACCTTCCATTTTGCCAAAGTCAACCTGGGATGGTGCGACGCGAAAACGACCGAATCCTATCCGGAACAGAACCATTACATCCGTTTTGTCCAGGACGATCCGGACGGCACGGTTTCCGGAAAAATCCATCTGCACATGTCGGCCGGTCCGACTTCGATGGTCCATGGCAGCGCCCCTTATTACCAATGCGGAAGAAAGGATCCCCTGGTAACATGGAACGGAAACACCCACAGTTCGGACATCAAGCCGCATTACCCGCCCAAGTCCGAAAACGACTATTATCCCAGACTGGGCGTCAATGCGTTACCGAACGCCACCATCGGGATGTCCATCCAGCACCCCAACTATTTCTATTACGGAAATGACGGCTGGACCAATCCGCTGGTCGACGCATGGTATCCGCAGTGGATTTCCAAACCCGTGTATACCGGCTACCAGATTCCTCTTTCCGATCCCAACAATGCTTCGGTTACGCCAATCTATGTTACCAATCGATACCCTTCTTTCTCCGCCCTCACGGGGGTCAAAACCATCTATGATCCTTCTCCGGTAGGATACAGGATTCCCTTCTACAACTGCTATTATTACGAATCCTTCAGCGAGAATGACGGCATCGTAACCTGCGTTGACGCAGCAGGCCAGCCCCAGACCTTCCCGCTGCTCGGTCTTGTCAACAGCAGCGGTTACTCGGAGATTCACGGACAATGCAATTACTATTGCACCTATGTGAGTGACTACATGGAATCCGGAACCAAATACATCATCGGCAGCCATTTGACGGTCTGGAAGGATAATTCCAGAGAGAACTGGCACCATGGCGCCGGGATGTCGCAGGCCTTCTCGATCCGCCCGCAGGTCGATGCGAGCCAGCAGTAAAAAACCATACCGAAATAGAGAGGCAGGGACTGCTTGCGCAGCACCTGCCTCTTTTTTTACCTTGCCGATCGCAGCGTTTACCGCCGCCGGTAGCAGCCCAGGGAGTCGAAGCGGGCGCGCTCGGCGGCCCAGCGCTCATTGTAGAAGACCGTGTCCGCGCGGTCGGTGTAGAGGATGCCGTCGAGGTGGTCGCATTCGTGCTGGAAGATCACGGCCGTGTATCCATGGACCGTATCCCGCTGGACGGCAAGCGTTTCCGCATCCTTCCAAGAGACGACGACATCCGTCCAGCGGGTGACGTAGCCGCGGTAGGGCGGGACGGAGAGACAGCCTTCGGGGCCGCGGACGCGGTCGCCGTAGGCCGTGTCGATCCGGACGTTGGGATAGACCACGAAGGGCTCGCCGGGCCGGTCGAGCCGCTGGACGCAGATGACGCGGCGGGAAAGGCCGACCTGCGGGGCGGCGATGCCGACGCCGTCCTGCTCGGGTGCACGGACCGTCGCGAGCATCTTGGCCGCAAGCTTACGGAATTCGTCGGACCTGAGCGCCTTGTCAGACAAGTCCACACAGGGCGTACGGAGGATGAGGCTGTCGGCCGCATTGGCGACATTCTCCACGTACAGCACGGAATCCGGGACATCCAGGATGGCCCGTTCCGCCTTTGTGAAACCTCCGCGGTCCCCGCAGGAAATCGCTGCGGCAAGCAGCACGGCACAGACCGGAGCGGGGACCAGCAGCCGGACGGCCTTTCGGACGGATCGGTTCATTTGAAGAGGGCCCTGACCAGGGCGGGAATATCGGAAACTTTCACGACTTCAATCCCTTCCGGCTTCCGGTCGAAGCGGCAGTAGGAGGAGACGAAGATGCGCCGGAAGCCGAGGCGGCCGGCTTCGGCCGCGCGGCGCCCGGGCTGGGAGACCGGACGGATCTCCCCGCTGAGGCCCACCTCGCCGGCGAAGCACACGTCGCCCGGAACGGGATAATCGAAATTGGAGGAGAGGACGGCGGCTACGACCGCGAGGTCGCAGGCCGGGTCCGTGATGCGGAGCCCGCCCGCCATGTTCAGGAAGACGTCCTTCTGGCTGAGTTTGAAGCCCGCACGGCGCTCCAGCACCGCCAGGAGCATGTTCAGCCGGCGCACGTCGAAGCCCGTCGCAGAACGCTGGGCCGTACCGTACACCGCGCTGCTGACCAGCGCCTGGACCTCGAAGAGGAAGGGACGCGCGCCGTCCAGCATGGCGCTGACGGCCGTCCCGCTGAGCCCGTCCTCATGCATGGGAATCAGCAGTTCGGACGGATTGGCGACCTCCCGGAGCCCCGCGCCCGTCATCTCGAAGACGGCCAGTTCGGCCGTGGAGCCGAAGCGGTTCTTGATGCTGCGGAGCACCCGGTAGGCACCCCGGTTCTCGCCCTCGAACTGGAGGACGACATCCACGATGTGCTCCAGGACCTTCGGGCCGGCGATGGAGCCTTCCTTGGTGATATGGCCGATGAGGATGACCGGAATGCCGCTCTCCTTGGCGAAGCGGAGAAGGGTCGCCGCAACCTCCTTGATCTGGGTCACGGAACCGGCCGTGGATTCGACGTTCTGGCAGTACATCGTCTGGACGGAATCGACGACCATCAGGTCCGGGGAGGTCTCCTGCGCTTCGGCGATGATGTTTTCCATCAGCGTCTCACTGTAAATGAAGCAGTTGGAGGCGTCTCCGCCGAGGCGGTCCGCCCGCATCTTCACCTGCTTGACGCTTTCCTCGCCGGTGACATAGAGGGTCTTCAGGGAAGGACAGCCGAGGGGCAGCTGGAGCGACAGGGTGGACTTGCCGATGCCCGGCTCGCCGGCGACCAGCACCAGAGAGCCCCTGACGATCCCGCCGCCGAGGATGCGGTCCACCTCCCCGTTCGCGAGGGAAATGCGGTCCTCGACCGTCGTCAAGACCTCCGTCAGCCGCATCGGCTTACGGCCGGCCCCGGGGACGGACACCATCTTCTTCGCCGCCCCGCCGGTCGCGACCTCTTTTTCCACCATCGTATTCCACTCCCCGCAGGCGGGGCACTTGCCCATCCACTTCGCATACTCGTTCCCGCAATGGGAGCAGAACCAGACACTTTTCACCTTCGTTGCCATAGCTTCCCTTTTCCTGCAAAGGTAAAAAAAATCCCGGGGATTTCTCCTCGGGAAGGCTTCTTGGAAGAACCGGATTACTTCGCAGCTTCCTCGACAGCGGCCTCGACAGTCTCGGCGGCCTGCTCGCAAGCGGCGGCGCAGGTGTCAACGACAGCCTCAACGACTTCTTCAGCAGCGGGTTCGGCTTCCTGGGCCTTCTTGGCAGCGTTGTTGCCACATGCAGCAGCGGCAAACATCATCGCGACCAGCGCAACAGTCATAAATACCTTTTTCATGGTTGATTGGATTTAACTAGTTAAACAAAACGTTTTGCAGCCGCAAATGTAGGTTTTTATTTCGAGACCATCAAGAATTTTTTCAAAAAACTGAAAATCAGGATTTATCTCGGCAGGTTGAATACTTCCATATCCCGGACGGCGCCTTCCGCGATCCGGAAACGGAGGGCGGTGCGGAGGACCTGCCAGCCCTGCAGGCCGCAGGCGCCGGGGTTCAGGTAAAGGAGCCGGTGGACAGGGTCGTTCATCACCTTGAGGATGTGGGAATGGCCGCAGACGAAGAGGTCCGGGTTGTAATGGGTGATGAGATTGAGCGCCCGGCGGTCGTAATGGCCGGGAGAGCCGCCGATATGGGTCATCAGCACCTTCATCCCCTCGCAGTCCCAGCAGCGGTATTCCGGATAATCGAACAGGAGCATGCGGTCGTCGCAGTTGCCGCTGACGCCGAGCAGCGGCTTGAAGGCGGCGATTTCCGCGGCGGTGACCAGGCCGCCCCCGAAGTCACCGGCGTGCCAGATTTGGTCCACCGGAGCGAGGAAGTCCTTGAATTCCTGCGAGAAAACCCCGTGGGAATCCGATATGAGCCCGATATACATCTACAGTTTGATTACGATTTTCTTCTTGTAGAAGAACCACTGGAAGGAGAAGATCACGAGCATGAAAAGGACCGCATGGCAGAGCGAGGTGAATTCGGTTGCCCGGAAGTACTTCGCCGGGCTCCAGCCGATCCATCCGAAGGTCTTCGCGATGACCCCGCTGAGGACAAAGGCCATGAGGGCGTTCATGCCCATCGCCTTGGCCGGCGTGAAGAAGCGCTCATGGCCGCGGACGTCGATCAGGTAGGACAGGAAGGCCAGGACGACATAGGCCCATCCGCCCGCATACAGGACATAGGAGGGCGTCCAGAGGGGCTTGTTGACGGGAATCCAGATGGAAAGCACCATGGCCAGGGAGAGCAGGATCATGCCGGCGAAGAAGAGCCGGGCGACCACGCCGATCGGCGAATTCTCCTCCTCCGGCGCCGCGGCGTGGGCCTTCCGCGAATCGCGGACGAACTCGCCGGCGAGGAAACCGAGCAGGGCCGTGCAGGTACAGGTCAGCACGCCCCACATGCCCTCGGGATCGAACCAGCGGCTGCCGCCGCCGGCCGTCGGATAGGCGCGGTACAGGTGGTTTTGTCCGAACAGGAATTCATCCACCTTCGGCGCCCAGGTCCCTTCCAGCGTGAACAGGCCGGGCGCCTCGCTCAGGAGCACGAGGCCGGCGGTCCAGACCGTGAACAGCGCCAGGATGGCCGCGCCGATCCGGACCGCGCGCTTTTTCACGCCCAGGATCACCAGCCCGGCGACGATGTAGGTGAAGCCGATCCGCTGCAGGACGCCCAGGAAACGCTTGTGCTGCAGCCAGTAAATGTAGTTTTCCCCGAAGTTCCATGAGGCGTCGTGCGGGGAATACGGATAGAAGGGATACAGGTTGAGCAGCAGGCCCACCAGGACGATGGCGAGGCCGCGCCGGACGATTTTCCAGGTCGCCTCCCGGGTAAAGCCGTCGTACCGGGCCAGCGAGAACGCCATCGCACAGCCCATGCAGAAAACGAAGAAGGGGAAGACCAGGTCCGTCGGCGTGCAGCCGTCCCAATGGGCATGGGCCAGCGGCGGATAGAGTTTGCCCCAGTTGCCGGGATTGTTGACGATACACATGAAGGCGACCGTCAGGCCGCGCATCACGTCCAGGGTGGCGAAACGCTTGTTCATAGGGACAGGTTTTCAAAATACACCGCCGCGACGGCTGCCACCGCCGCCGTTTCCGTGCGGAGGCGCGAGGCGCCGAGGTGGACCGGGACGAAGCCGTGCCGCAGGGCGAGCGCCACCTCACCGGGCGAAAAATCGCCCTCCGGGCCAATCAGGACGGCGATATCCTTCGCCCCCCGGACGGCCTCCCGGATGCTTGTCCGCGGCTGCTCTCCCTCGAAACAACAGGCGATCAGGCGGGTTTCCGCCGCGCAGGTTTCAATGAACTCCCGGACGGAAACCGGTTCTTCGATGTCCGGAATCCGGGCCTTCAGCGACTGTTTCGTCGCCGCAACGGCGATCCGCTCCGCCCGTTCGGGCTTATAGACCTTCCGCTCGGAACGCTCGCCGATGACCGGGACGATGGCGTCCACGCCGAATTCCGTCGCCTTCTCGACGAACCACTCGAAACGGTCGTTGTTCTTGGTCGGACAGACGGCCATCGTGAGTTCGTACGGGTGTCCGCCCCAGTCCTCCTCGAAGGAGACCAGTTCCACGAGCGCATCCTTCGGATCCGCCGCCAGGATCCGGCAGTGGAGCAGGGTCCCGGCGCCATCGATGACTTCGACCATATCCCCTTCCCGGTGGCGCAGGACCCGGATGCAGTGGTTCGACTCCTCGGGGCCCAGGTGCCCGATGCCGTCACGGAAGTAACTGGCGCAGAAGAGTTCCATGGCTATTTCCGGATGATTTCAACCTCCCCGCCGAGCCCGACTTTGATGATTTGGGAGGCCGTGCCCGTCGATTCCGTATCGAAGGACGGCGGCACGACGAAGTCCACGGCGTCCTTGACCGCATCGGGGATCTCGCTGAAGCGGCGCGGCGTCGGCTCCCCGGAGATGTTGGCCGAGGTGGACACGATGGGGCGACCGAGCTTGAAGGCGAGTTCCCGGCAGAATTCCGCCATCGGGATGCGGATCCCGACGCTGCCGTCCTCCGCGACCGCGTTGCGGGCCAGGTGCCAGCGGTCCCCCGGTGCGTCCGGCTCGCCGGCGACCGCTCCGGGATAAATGACCGTCATCGGCTTGTCATTGACCTCGACCAGGTCCACGGCGATGCCCGGAATCTCCCGGACATATCTCGCGACCATGTCGAGGTCCGCGGCCAGCAGGACCAGCGACTTGCTGTCGGAACGCTGCTTGATTTCGAATATCCGGGCGACGGCGGCCGGATCGGTGGCGTCGCAGCCGAGCCCCCAGACCGTATCCGTCGGATACAGGACGGTTCCTCCGGCGCGGAGGGCCTTCAGGGCGCCGGCGATGGCTTCTTCTCTTTTCATCGGTATGTGGCTATGACGGGATAATGGTCGGAGTACCGGACCTTGGAGACTGCGTAGGAAACCGCTTCCAGGTCACGGGGATACAGGATGTAATCGATCCGCAGGAAAGGACGGAATTTCGTGTAGGTGGCGCTGAGTCCCTGGCCGGCGGCGACGAAACTGTCCTTCCGGCCGGCCTTCAGGCGCTGGTAGGTATAGGACATCGGGACATCGTTGAAGTCGCCGAGCACCAGCGAATGGACGGGACTCTCCTTCATGCTCCGGACGACGGCTTCCACCTGCGCCGGCCGGCGTTCGATGGTATGGCGCATCTTGCGCCCCGTCGTTTCCACGACTGCATCCTCCCCCCCGATCGAGCGGATGACGCCCTCCGGCGAGATGTTGTAGCTCTCGAGGTGACAGTTGTAGATCCGGACAACCGCCGTATCCAGGCTGATGTCCGTGTACAGGGCCATGTTCGTGCTGTGCTCGAAATCGATCTTTCCCTTGAACAGGATCGGACGGCGGCTGAGGGTCACGTTGCCGGCGTAGCCCTGCTGGCCCGTAAGGACATAGTATTCAGCCGCATAGCCCGGGAAACGCGTCGCCAGGTAGCCCTGGATGTCCACAGCATTGGGCAGGTAGAATTCCTGGAGGCAGATGATGTCCGCATCCGTGCCGCGCAGGAAGGCGGCGACGGAGTCGGCGAGGGCGAGGCGGGGCACATCGGCCCCGGCGCCCTGTTTGTGCGCGAACAGGCCGACGTTGTAGGAGACGATCTTCAGCGGGCCTTCCTCCCCGTCCGTTCCCTTGAAACGGACGTAACGGCCCGCCAGGAAGACGGAGGGCAGCAGGATGATGAAAAGGAGGGCCGCCAGCCGCGAACGCCGGAACAGGCCTACCACCAGCAGCAGGAGGGCCAAAACCAGCAGCAGCGGGTACAGGAGGCCGAAAATGCTGACAAGCCAGGCCTTTGCCGGGTTGAGGATGAGGGCGCCGTAGCACAGGAGCAGGGCCACGGCGACGGACAGCGCGAGCAGGCCGAAGAGGAGCCGGGAAAAGAAGCCGGGGGTGTTTCGGGTTTCCGCCATAGGATTATCGTTGCCAGAGTTTGCCGCTCTTCCGCCAGTAGAGCATCAGGAGGAAGCCGATGAGCATGCCGCCGAGATGGGCGAAATGGGCGATGCCGTCCATCGTGCCGGTGATGCCGGTCACCACCTCGATGCCGGCGAAAATGAGCACCCACCACTTCGCCTTGAGCGGAATGGGCGGGAACAGGAGGACCAGCGTGGCGTCCGGATAGAGCATCGCGAAGGCGATCAGGACGCCGTAGATGGCGCCGGAGGCCCCGACGGTGGGAATGGAGAGGATGTCCGCGGCCATGCCGGCGGCCATATGGAGCTGGCACCATTGGACTCCCCAGTGGAGCGCCATGGCACCGAATCCGCATATGAAATAGAAAATCAGGAACTTCCGTTCCCCGATGGCCCGCTCCACCGGCGCGCCGAACATCAGCAGCGTGTACATGTTGAAGAACAGGTGCCAGAAGCCCCCGTGCATGAACATGTGCGTCAGCGGCTGCCAGATGCGGAAAAACGGCGAGGCCGGGTAAAAGAGGGCGAACATCCTGTACATGTAGTCGTCATGGAGCAACGTGTCGTCGATGAACGTCGCGACAAACACGACGATGTTGATCAGCAGGAGGTTCCGGGTGACGGTCGGGATGGACTGCCAGAAAGGGGGACGGGTATTCTCGTAGTAGGGCATCGGCTAGAACTTTTTGTCCAGTTCGTCCAGCGGAAGGACGGCGAGGATCCGCTTGCCGCCGCTGGTGAATTCGGGATTGTCGGAAGAAAGGAGGGCGTCGAGCAGGCGCTGGGCCTCGACGGGCGATGCGAGGTCCCGGCCGCCGGAAGCGCCGAGGACGGCGAACTTCTCCGCCAGGGCGGACTCCATCACCCCGGGCAGGGAGGCGTGGTTGTCCGACAGGATGAGCAGGACGTCGGAAACCAGGGTCTCGACCTTGCCGGGCTCGGTGGAATACCCCTCCGGGACGCCGTTGACCACGACGGTGTCGTTGCCGAAGGGCGCGATGTCGAAGCCGAGCGAGCGGAGCAGGTCCGCATGGGCGTCGAAGACCGTCCGGTTGAGAGCGCCCACGTTGACCTGGACCGGGAAAAGGGCGGTCTGGGTGACGTGGCCGCTGCTGGAGAGCGCCTTGCGGAAACGGTCATAGAAGATGCGCTCCCGGGCGCGCCGGACATGGACCACCATCACGCCGGAGGAGGAGGGCGCAAGGATATATTTGCCGTGGACGGGGAGGACACGGTGCGACGGCAGGGCGGCCTGCTCCTCGAAGAGCTTGCCGTAATCCTCCCGCCGGTCGACCAGCCCGCCGGTGCGGAACGGCGCGTCCGCGCCGCCGCCGTTTCCGGCCTTGGGGGCCTCCCAGGCACCGAAATCGAACTGGGCCTGGGCGCCCGTCGGCGCGAAGGGATCGTAGTTCGGATCCACGCCGGCCTGGGGGATGCTGGAAGGGCTGTATTCCTGGAAGCGGGTGCCGATCACCGGCAGGTCCTTCGCTTCCGGGTTGTCGAAATCCAGGTCCGCGGCCACGGCGTGGTAGCCGAGCGCCTCCTTGACGGCGGCGAAGACCACCTGGAAGACGACGCTGTCCTCGGCGAACTTGATTTCGGTCTTGGTCGGGTGGATGTTCACATCGACCGAGGAGGGGTCCGTTTCGAGGTAGAGGAAATAGGACGGCGTCACCCCTTCGGGAATCAGGTTCTCGTAGGCGTTCATCACCGCCTTGTGGAGGTAGGGGCTGCGGAAATAGCGGCCGTTGACGAAGAAGAACTGGTTGCCGAGGGTCTTCCGGGCGCCTTCCGGCCGGCCGGCGAAACCGTGGAGGCGGAGGAGGGAGGTCTCCGCAGAGACGTCCACGACATCGCCCACCACCGTCGGGCCCAGCAGGTCCTGGATCCTGAATTTCAAGGACTTGGCCGGTTTGAGGACGCTGATGTCGCGGCCGTTGTGGCGGAGGGAGAATCCGGCGTCGGGCCGGGTCAGGGCCACGCGGGTGTATTCTTCGAGGATGTGCTTGAATTCGACGTTGTCCGACTTGAGGAACTTGCGGCGGGCGGGGACGTTGTAGAAGAGGTTCCGCACGGCAAAATTGGCGCCCTGCGGCGCCTGGACCTCGCGGGTGGAGAGGTGCTCGGAGGCGGCGAAGGCCACCTCCACGCCGACCTCATCCTCCGCCCGGCGGGTCTTGAGGGTCACTTCAGCCACCGCGGCGATCGAAGCGAGGGCCTCCCCGCGGAAGCCGAAAGTGAGGATGCGGTCGAGGTCTTCCGCCGTGGCGATCTTCGACGTGGCGTGGCGCTCGAAGCAGAGGACGGCGTCGTCCGGGCTCATGCCGCAGCCGTTGTCGATGACCTGGATGAGCGTGCGGCCGGCATCCGTGATGACCACGTCCACCTGGCTCGCGCCGGCATCCAGGGCGTTCTCCATCAATTCCTTCACGACGGAGGAAGGCCGCTGGACGACCTCGCCCGCCGCGATCATGTTCGCGATGTTCCCCGGCAGTATCCGCAGTTCCATTACAGGAGGGAATAGAATTTCGTGATATAGACCAGGACCACCGCGATCAGCAGGAGGGTGACCAGGCCGATGATGTTCTGGACCCGGCTGGCGGCGCCGCGGGTGCGCTTGTAATTGCCGTCGCGGAAGGCGCCGCGAAGGTGCTGCCCGGGGACATATTCCCCTTTCTCCTTCGCCTTTTCGTTCGTGCCGTCCACGTCGCCGAACATCTCCCGCCGCTTCTCCTCTTCGGGATCATAGTAACGGGGCTTGTAGTTGAACACCCGGTGCTCCTGGTCTCCGAAGAAACCGAAATTGAATCCTGCCATGGCTCTGATCGTTTTATCGAATAACAAATGTAAGCATTTTTCCTTACATTTGTGGAAAATTGACCGCTCATGGACATCAGAATCGGAAACGGATACGACGTGCATGCCCTCGCAGAGGGCCTGCCGATGTGGCTTTGCGGCGTCCGCATTGAAAGTGCAACGGGCTTCGTGGCCCACTCCGACGGCGACGTGGCCATCCACGCCCTCTGCGACGCGCTGCTCGGCGCGCTCGCCCTCGGCGACATCGGCCACCTCTTCCCCGACACCGATCCCGCGTGGAAGGGCATCGACAGCAAGATCCTGCTGTCCAAGGTGATGGACCGCGTCCGCGCCGGCGGCTGGCGCGTCGGCAACGTGGATGTGACCATCGCCCTCCAGCGCCCGAAACTCGCCCCCCGCATCGCCGAAATGCGCGCGACCCTCGCACCCATCCTCGGTGTCGGGGCCGACGCCGTCTCCGTCAAGGCCACCACCACCGAACGCCTCGGCTTCGTCGGCCGCTCGGAAGGCTGCGAGGTCTGGGCCACCGTCCTGCTGCTGAAAGACTGACGCCCATTCCCGGCGCTGCGGAACGGCAGCCCCGGCGTGGCGTCCCTTCAGTTAAGGAATTGTGAAAGAATAACCTGCACCTCCGGTGTCTGCTGCTTCGCAGCCCTGTCCGGGTAAATGCCACCGGAGATGCAGCTTATTCTTTCCGTTTCACCAAATTCGCGAAATTTCCGCGAAAACCTGTTGCAAATACGGAAAAAAACCTTACCTTTGCAGTCCCAATCAGAAATGAGCGGGATGCATTGAGATATGGTGTAATGGTAGCACTACAGATTCTGGCTCTGTCAGTGAGGGTTCGAGTCCTTCTATCTCAACAAAAATCAGCCGTTTAAGCTGATTTTTTAATGCCCTGGCGGGGTAGCTCAGCTGGTTAGAGCGTCGGATTCATAATCCGGAGGTCGTGGGATCGTGACCCACTCCCGCTACAAAACATCACACATAAGTCTTGGTTCGACTACGATCAACCAAACAGACTAAACTCCCTATATACCCGTCACAAAACCTTGTGATGGTTTTTTGTTTTTACTTGTTATTTATCAATAAATCACTTATCTTTGCATCACAAAAAGTCCTACTCGGGAGCGAAGGCCTTGGTTCCACCAAGGCGGTTTATGTAGCTCAAGCGGGGCTTTTTTATTTTTTATTGTCGTTCCGGAACTCCGGCGTGGTGAACTTCCAATGCCTGTAAGGCTTGCTCCAGAAGTCTTTTGGAACAGCAATTGGCGTTGTGTTGCTGATGTCAAACAATTCGATATTGTTGCAGTCTTTAATTCGATATTGTTGCAGTCTTTAATATGTTCCAGAATGTGGAAGAATAACTGTTCTTTTGCGATGGTCCGATGTCCACGTTCAGTCGCTCCAGCAGGAATCTCCTCATTCTTCTTGTTTAGCATGAACGAGATGGAGCCAAGAACGATGTCCATGCATTGCTGAATGCTGTGCTTGTGTGAATCAATCTCAGCTATATCATCGTGCCGGATGATGATGCGGGCCTTCCGGAACTGCCACAAGTTCTGAAGGTAGGCAATATGCGCTTTGAAGGCATCGTTTTCGGGAATGGATACCGGCATTTTGTCGAAGTACAGTTTCAGATAGACAGGCTCGTCCGTGTGACCATCATGATACACCAAACCGAAAGCGTGCTTGATAAACTGATAATACAGGAGGTGGTAGCAATTTGCAATCTGGTCCTGATGAAGGGAAATGATAACGGGGGTCCACAAAGAGAGTGACCTGGATCAAATTGACTCTTGGCCACTCTCTATGAAACCTTCAATGATTTCGGATCACTCGGCTTTCTTCAAGGCGGGAACAGCACCCGAAAGATCCCAGACATCCGTGCTCCAGCCGAGGTCGGCCGCAAGCTGCGATACCGTCTTGCCGGCCGCTGCGGCCTTGCCGGTGCTGAAACAGCGCCTGACAGCAGACGACTGCGGTCCGAAATAATTACGGAAATCTCCTAAAAAAATTAGGAGTTTTGAAAATAATCCCTATCTTTGCAGGCAGAACAATGTTTCGATTTGTCATGAAGCAGACACTGACCAACAAGGAAGAGATGCTGATGAACATCTTCTGGAAGCATGGAAGCCTGTTCATCCGGGACGTGATTTCGTACCTGCCGGAACCAAGGCCCCATTACAACACCGTGGCCACACTGGTCAAGTTCCTGGAAGAGAAAGGATTCCTGGAGCGGGAGCCGATGGCCAATTCCTTCCGGTACAAGGTGAAGACCAGCGAACGCCAATACAGGGGACGGACCGTCTCCGAGGTCGTTTCGCAGTACTATGACAACTCCTACACCTCCCTGGTGTCGCAGTTCGTGGAGGAGGAAAAGATCGACCTCGACGAACTGAAGGCACTGATCGCATCCATCGAAAGCAGGAAACCATGACGGCGTTGCTCCTATACATCGCGCGAAGCGGCCTGTACCTGGGTGTATTCTATGCATTTTACCTCCTGGTGATGCGCCGGACGACGTTTTTCCGCCTCAACAGGTTTGTCCTGCTCGCGGGCTCGGTGGCATGCGCCCTGCTCCCGCTGCTGAGGGTACGGACGGCACCGGAGACGGCAATCACAGGACTGGCTTCCCTGACGGCCGTCACCGAAGCCGTCCAGGCGACCGGCCTGGAAGCGGGAATCGCCTGGGGCGCCGTGCTATGGCCCCTCTATCTCGCAGGCGCCCTGTCCGTGCTGGGATACATCCTCCTATCGACCGCGAGGATCCACTCGCTCGCCAGGAAGGGACAACGGACCCGGATCGACGGTTTCGAGACCATCCTGCTGCGCGACGGACATCCCTCCTTCACCTTCGGCAAAACCATCTTCATCAGCCCCGCGGACCTGCAGGAGCATCCGGCCATTTTCCTCCACGAAACCAGACATGTGGTCCACAGCCACAACTTGGACCTGGGCCTCTTCGTCGTCCTCCAGACTGTCTGGTGGTGGAATCCCCTGGTATGGATCACACGGACGGAACTGGGCCTCCTGCATGAGTACGAGGCCGATGAAGACGTCCTCCAACAAGGCATCGATGCCACTCAATATCAATTACTTCTAGTACGGAAAGCCGTCGGGGAACAGCGCTTTTCCCTCTCCAGCGGCTTCCGCCATGTCCCATTCAAAAACCGAATCGCCATGATGACAAAACCCTCTTCCAGCGGCTGGATGCGCCTTTCGTACCTGGCCCTGATTCCCCTGCTGGCCGTCCTTGTCTATGCCTGCAATCCTACGAAGAAAAACAAGACGGCGGAACCTGCCGAAGAAACCACGCAGGAAGCCGTCCAGGAGACCGCACCGGAAGCCGTCCCCTACCAGCTCGTCGAGCAGAAACCCTCTTTCCGGGGCGGCGATGCCAATACATTCGCGAAATGGGTGAATGAGCATCTGACCTACCCCGAGGCCGCGAAGGATGTCTGTGCCCAGGGACGGGTAACCCTGCAGTTTACCGTGGAAACGGACGGTTCCATTACCAACGCCAAGGTCCTGAGGGGGGTACACCCCACCTTGGACGAGGAAGCCCTCCGTGTTGTGAACAGCAGCTCTCGGCAATGGGCGCCGGGCTCCCAGAACGGGGAACCCGTCCCGGTCATCGTTACCTTCCCGGTCATATTCAAGCTGAAGTAAGCGCGGAGCGCGAAGTCATGCCCATCGAGACGCATCCTTTCGAACCGTTCCTGCCGCAAGGCGCACGGATCCTGTTCCTCGGGAGTTTCCCTCCGCAGGAGAAACGGTGGTGCATGCCGTTCTTCTACCCGAACTGGATCAATGATTTCTGGCGCATCATGGGCCTGATTCACTTCGGCGACAAGGACCATTTCTGCATCCGCGGCGAAAAGCGTTTCGACGAGGCCGCGATCCGCGCCTTCTGCACGAAGGAGGGCCTCGCCTTCTATGACACCGCCTGCGCGGTACGCCGCCTCCGGGACAATGCCTCCGACGCCTTCCTGGAGGTGGTTACCCCGACCGACATCCCGGCGCTGCTGCGGCAGATTCCGGACTGTAACAACCTGGTAACCACCGGCCAGAAGGCCTCGGAGCAGGTCGCGGCGCAGTTCGGCTGCGCCATCCCGCCCGTCGGCGGATGCATCGACATCCGCCCCGGCAGCGGCGCGGCTCAGGAAGATGCCCCCGGCGCCGATGATGCCTGGACCGCATTGCCCGATGCCTCCGGTGCCAACCCGCCGGACATACCCGGCAGCCACCATGCCGGCACGGCCTTCCGCCCGCTCCGGTTCTGGCGGATGCCCTCCACCTCACGGGCCTACCCGCTCCCCCTCCCCAAAAAGGCCGCCCTCTACCGGCAGCTGTTCTGACCGCCCTCGCCGACGGCCGTCACCCGACTGTATCAATTGACCCGCGAGGCGACGAAGCACCCCGCGCTCAAACACACGCCGGCCGTCCTGGCGCCCCCCCCCTTTCGCGGCTCCCTGTAACCGTTCCCCTTAATCTCCGCCGCTACCCTCCGTCTGCAGCCCTGCGCCTTATGCGACCGTCGTTAGGGGTACCGCGCACAGCACCCCTAACGACAAAAAGGCCCCATTTTGCTGTTAAGGGTGCTTGCAAAGACACCCCTAACGACACCCGGGAAAGAAACCGCCTCCTGCGTGGGTTGTTTGACAGGGATAAAGAGGGAACGGGGCAGGCGGGGAGCGGAATCACCGGTCCCCCGGGTTGCAAGATTTGGGAATAATCACTATCTTGCAGCGTTCATTCAAAGATTCTTGACTTATGAAACGACTGGTCTATCTCCCGATGGCTGCCATGATGATGGCTTTCGTTCCCGTTTCATGCAACAAAGACAATCCTTCCGGGACAAAAACGATTACGGTGCCCGAGGCTGTGGATCTCGGCCTTGTTCTCAAACGGGCGGACGGAACGACCTACCATCTCATGTGGGCCTCGCTCAATCTGGGGGCGTCCAAGGAATATGAATACGGAAACTATTACGCCTGGGGTGAGACCGAACCCAAAAAGGATTATAGCTGGGCGAAATATGCCCATGCCAATGGCGCCCGTGAAAAAATCACCAAGTATTGCATGTATGGAAACGCCGATTTTTGGGGCGCCGAAGGCAGGTCACCTGACAACGAATCGAAGCTTCTGCCTTCGGATGATGCGGCCCATGTCAAGCTGGGCGGCAAGTGGCGGATGCCGACCGTACAGGAATTCCAGGCGCTTCTCAATTTGAAAAACGATAAAGACCATTATAAGTTCGAATGGTATATTCCCCTCGATGAGAACGGCAACGAGATCCTGGACAGGAATAATCTGGCCATCCATGGCCTGAAGATTACGCGGATTTCTTCCGGGGCCTCTATCTTTTTGCCGGGCGGAGGTTACCGGGAGGGGAAGGAACCGGGGTCGAGAGGCATGAGCGGATCGGGATTCTATTGGCAATCAATCCTGAGGCTTCCCTCCGAGACAACCTATCCTCCCTACGTTACCACAGCCTATATCAACATGGAAGATTTCGGGAACATGGTCAACGCCGAATCGCGTTGCTGCGGTCTTTCCATCCGTCCCGTCTGGGAGGAATAAAGGGTGACGGCAACCTGCTGAAAAATGGGACGTCTCCGTCAATAATGGCCGTTTTTGACGGAGGCCGGTCGTTTTATGGGACGTCTCCTGCATATCGCCCTTCTTGCGGTCCTCCTCGTCGCTCCGCCGGCGGTGAAGGCCGATAATCCAGCGAACACCGGGGAGACGGCAACGGCCGGAAAACCCGCAACGGCCGAAGGGGCCACGATGCTGGACTCCCTTCTGTTCCGGTTTCACAGTTATACCACCCTGTGCGCCCCGGAGAAGGTTTATCTGCACTATGACCGCAACTGCTACGCCGCCGGGGAGACAATCTGGTTCAAGGGTTGGGTGCAGGAAGCCTCCCGGCATTCCGGGCTTCCTCCCAGCAATTTCCTCTATGCCGAAGTGCTGGACGGGAGCGGCGAGACCCTGGTGCGGGTAAAAATCAAGCGCACCGGCGGCGGTTTTCCCGGCTGCATCGAACTGCCGGACAACCTGGAATCCGGGGACTACACCTTGCGGGCCTATACCCTCTGGCAGCTGAACAATCCCGCCGGGTACCTCTTCAACGACAGGATCCGCATCCAGGGGAAAACGGAGAAAAAGGATAAAAAGCCAAAGGCATCCGCGCCCGGCGTGGACATCAGCTTCTGGCCGGAAGGCGGACGGTATTTTTCCGACAACAAGGCGGTGATCGGTTTCCTGGCGACGGACAGCCGGGGCCGCCGCGTGGATTTCCGGGGGGACCTGGTCAGCGATGACGACGGCATGACGATGCCTGTTTCTACCACCCATGACGGCATGGGCTCCTTTGCCTTCCTGCCGCAGACCGGCCACAGCTACAGCCTCCGGGACGAATCCGGCCGGCTGCATCCCCTCCCGCCCCCGTCGGAAGAGGGCGCGACCCTGCAGCTCAGCTTCCATGCCGGCCGGTATTTCATCAACGCCTTCGGCCTCGGCGGCGGCGTCGCGAGCCTGCTGGTGCGCGACCTCTCCGATCTCCGTCCCCTCGCCAGGATCAGCCTGGACGGCAAAGCCGGTGTCCTGAAGAAGGACAAGTCCTTTTTCCGCCCGGGCATCAACCACCTCCTGCTGGTCAATCCGCAGGGGAAGATCCTCGCGGAACGGCTGTTCTTCCTCCGCGATGACGGCGCTCCCTTCTGCCGGCTGGAGATGAAACAGTTCGCCGCCACCCCGCGGACGCCGGTGAAGGGAATCATTTCCCTGCGCGCCCCGGACGGGACGCCCCTGGACGGGACCTGTTCCGTTTCCGTGGTGAGAGGCGCCTTCGAGGACTGGCAGCCCAGCGACGGCATCACGTCCTATTTCGGCCTGAGCAGCGAACTGAAAGGCCGGATCAACCGACCGGATTATTATTTCGACCCGGACATCCCGGAGGAGGAAAGGGATGCCGCCCTGGACATCCTCATGATGGTCCAGGGATGGCGGTACTACGACATGGAGAAGATCGCCGACCGCAACGGGAGCCGCTTCACCGTCCGCCATCCGCGCGAAGTGATGCAGGAGATCCGCGGCAGCGTGACCCGCCGGCTTTCCTCCAGGATGCCGAAGAAATTCACCTTCACGGTCTGGATCCCGAAGCAGGACATGCTGCAGTCCGTCAACGTGGAACAAGGCCGCACCTTCATCATCGACAGTCTTGATTTTCCGGAGAATACGGAGTTCCTCATCAGCATCGGCACCAAACGGCAGCTGGCATCCTACCTCCCGAAATGGGATGGCGACCCGGCAGCAGGACCTTTCCTCTACCAGCCGGCTCCCGGCTGGGGCAGGAGGGCGGAAACACCCCTCTTGCACGAAGCCGCATCGGACGATTCCCTGAAAGCCGCCGTGATAACGGCCGCGTACGAAGACATCGAGCCGCTCATCAACGGCCGCAGTTACCAAAGGGACCTGGAGACGTACAAGGACCTGACGCTCGTGGAATACCTGGCCATAACGAAGGCCATGTTCGAATATGACGGCGAGCACATGTACAACCGCAACTGGCAGAAATATGCCTCCCCGCACTGGGAGGAAGTGGACATTACGGAGGAATCCGGCGATTCCGGGGAGGAGGATGAAAATGAGCGGAACGGGGCCGTCAAACTCATCGTGGACGGTTCGGTACAGCCCTGGTGGGGATACGACATGCTGCGGCTCGAGGACATCCGCTCCCTGAGCATCTCCACCCAGACGGACCCCATCTATGGCGGGAAAGGAGGCGTGGTCTGGCTCTCCGTGAAACCGGGCGGATTGAAGCGGAGCGAGGGCCGGGATCCCTCCCTGCTCTATTTCGTCCCGCTCGGCTATCAGACGCCCCGTTATTTCGAATCACCGCGCTACGACCGGGGCGATTACCGGCTGTCCGACAAACGGAACACCCTCTGGTGGTCGCCCTCCGTCACCATCAAAGAAGGCCGTGCCCCCCTGTCGTTCTGGAACAGCGACCGCATGGATTTCCCTTATATCGTAAGGATAGAAGGACTTGCCGCCGACGGCCGCCCCTTCTCCCGTCACTGCCTGATCTCCCCGGCCCAGTCCCCGGCCGACACCCGGTAGCGGCTGCCGTTCAAAGGCTACAGCTCCGCGAGGATGTCGCGGAGGAGGGCGTTGAAGTCGATGACGCGGTCGGGTCTCGGGGAATAGCCGAGGATGACGACGACGAGGTCGCGGGAAGGGATGATGAAGATTTCCTGGCCGTCATGGCCCTGGCAGGAGAACATGTCTTCGGGGGCATCCGGGACGGAACGGTCGCGGTTGAGCCAGAAGAAGGCGCCGTAGCCGCCTTCGCTGGCGGAAGCGGGCGTCGTCGTGTAGGAGACCCATCCCTCGGGGAGGATCCGCTCCCCGCCGGCGCAGCCGTCATCCAGGTAGAGCTGACCGAAGCGGGCATAGTCGCGGGCGGTGACATACAGGTACGAGGAGCCGACCGGGGTTCCGCTCATGTCCGGCTCAAAGACCGCATCATTGATGCCCAGGGGGAGGAAGAGGCGCTCGCGCAGGTAGGAGAGGAACGCCGCGTCGGAGGCGAACTTGCCGCGGAGGTAGCGCATCACGGCATTGGTGCTGCCGCTGGAATAGTACCAATGGGTACCGGGCTCATATTCAAGCGGTTTCGAGAGGGCGAACAGGCCCATGTCCGGCTCGCGGTGGAGCATCAGGTTGACATCGGACCGGTTGCCGTAGTCCTCGTTCCAGGCAAGGCCGCTCTGCATCTGCATCATGTCGCTGAGCGTAATGGCCCGGCGGCCGTCGCCCTGCCACTCCGGGATGTCCATCGGGGCGAAGACATCCACCAGGCTGTCCCGGGCCATGATGCCCACGAGGGCGTTGGTGAAGCTCTTCGCCATGCTCCAGCTGAGCAGTTTCGTCCCTTCATCCATTCCGGCGCGATACCGCTCGGCGACCAGTTTGCCTTCGTGGAGGACGACAAACGCGAACGGCGTCCCGTTGTAGGCATGTTCATCGACCAGTTTCGTGGCGATGGGTTCCAGCCGCAGGGTCAGGGCGGGGTTGCCGTGCGTCAGCCGCTCGGGGACCGCCACGGCGGGCGCGAGCGGATACGGCTCCGCCTGCAAGTCCGCCAGACGGCCGCCGCGGAGCAGCGTGACGCCCCAGCCGTCCCGGTAAACCGCGGTGGCCTTGCGCCAGAGGAAGCGGCTCGTCACCGTCCGGCTGGCCGTATCCACCTTGTTGCGGGTATAACGGATGAAGGAGAAATGGAGATCAAGTGCTTCCATATCAGCTTGTTCCCGTCCGGACACAAAGACGGCGGAGGCCAGGTTCTTGGCCGCATAGCCCGTGATGATGGGCATCAGGCTGTCCAGATAGAGGCAGCCGGCCACGAGGACGGCGACAAGGACGGCCAGGACGGCGCGCAGGGCATTCTTCTTTTTCATCGGTTCTGTTTTTGACAAGATACGCATTTTTCGCAAATAAATCGTATCTTTGACTACCAATGAACCCGTAACACATGAACAAACCCTTCCGCACCCTTCTCGCCCTCGGCGCCGCCCTGACGGTCTCCGTCTCCCTCGCCGCCCAGGCCGGCCCGGATGTCGTCATCCCGGCCGTATCCTCCTACACCCTCACCTCCGGCACCTTCACCCCCGGGGAAATCTCCCGGGACAACCCGGCCCTGAAATTCCGCATCGGTGACCGCAAGTTCCGCGACACCACCCCCGGCGCCTATACGCTGAGCATCAAGCCCAAAGGCATCACCATCCGCACGGCCGACGAACGGGGCGCCTTCTATGCCCTCGAGACGCTCCGCCAGATGGCCGACGCCGGCGACGGCGTGCTCGCCTGCTGCGAGGTCACCGACCGGCCCCGTTACCCCCACCGCAGCCTGATGTTCGACGTCGTGCGCCACTTCCGGAGCAAGGAGGCGGTCCTGCGCCAGTTGGACGCCATGGCCATGGTGAAAATGAGCCGCATGCATTTCCACCTGACGGACAACGAAGGCTTCCGCATCCGCCTGGACTGCTGCCCGGACGTCGCGCGGAAGACCGCCTTCGGCGATGCGCGCTCCTTCCACGACATCCTCTCGACAACCTACTCCTATACCCCCGCCGATGAGCCGGAGGGCTATGTCACAGGCACTTACTATGACGACGGCAAGATCTGCGGCGGCTATTACTCGAAAGACGACATCCGCGAAATCCTCGCCTACGCCGCTGAGCGCCACATCGAAATCATCCCCGAAATCGAGATGCCCGGCCACAACCGCGCCCTGCTGAGCGCCCGTCCCGAACTCTTCTGCACCGGCGACACCCACCCGCGCAACAACGTCGTCTGCGTGACCAAGGAAGAAACCTACGCCTTCTTCGAGGCCGTGCTGAAGGAAGTCGCGGAACTCTTCCCGTCCGAATACATCCACATCGGCGGCGACGAGGCCGACAAGGCCAACTGGAAGGCCTGCGACCGCTGCCGCGAGACCATGGCCCGGGAAGGGCTTACCAGCGTCGACCAGCTCCAAAGCCGCTTCATCCGCCGCATCGAGAAGTCCCTGAACGCCATGGGGAAGAAGCTCATCGGCTGGGATGAAATCCTCGAGGGCGGCCTCTCGGAGAACGCGACGGTCATGTCCTGGCGCGGCAGCGCCGGCGGCGCCAAATCCATCGCGATGGAGCACGACGTCATCATGACGCCCAACACCTACTATTATTTCGACTACTGCCAGGACGCGCCCTACAAGGAGCCGCGCGCCTTCAACGCCTGCCTGCCCCTGCGGCACGTCTATTCCTATGATCCCGAAAAGGACATCGCAGGCATCCTGGGCGAGGCCTACACCCCCGCGCTCGCCAGGCATATCCTCGGCGTCCAGGCCAACCTGTGGACCGAATGCGTCATCACGGACCCGCACTTCGAGTACATGCTCTGGCCGCGCGCCTTCGCCGTCGCGGAAACCGGCTGGAGCGAGGCTCCGAAGGACTACGACCGCTTCCGCAGGAACTGCGAGCGGCTCTGCGGCCGTCTGCGCGCGATGGGCATCAACAGCTTCGACCTGTCCACCGAAGTCGGCGAGCGGAAAGCCGCCCTGCCGGAAATCCCGCGCCTGACGCAGGACGCGAAAGTCTTCTACCGCTTCGGCAACGGCAGCACGCGGTCCCATGTCCCCCAGCTCGCAGACGGGCATCTCGGCGGGTGGAGCACCCGCGACACGACCCAATGGGTCTCGACCGGCAGCGGGAGGGTACAGATGATCATGGATCTCGGAAAGGAGCAGCCGCTCCATTACATCGGCGTGGAGATGGCCGAGTACCCCCTGCGCAAGCGCTTCTTCCCCAATAAGATAGAATTCAGTGTCTCCCGGGACGGCGTGAAATACACGCCCGTTGCCATCGACATGCCCCGCTGGAGAGAAGGGCGGAAAGACTTCCAGATCGTCACGGTCGGCACCACCGTCTCCGGGGAAGCCCGCTATATCCGCATCAACATGGAGCTGGTCCGCTCCGGTGCCTACCTGAGCGAGATCATCGTGAACTGACCCCGCGGTCAATACCGGAATTCAACGGCATAGGCAACCCCTCCGGAGCGCTCGACGGCCATCCGGAGGGGTTGTCCGTCCTCCCCGTAGTCGGCCACGATCCGGGAGAACAGCGCTTCCCCCGGCTGCCGGGCCGTCAGGGTGACGGTTTTGACGCTGTCCTGCTCTTCGACGACGGCGTCCGCGCCATTAATCCAGGCGACCTTGACATACCGGCCGGCCAGGCAGCCCAGCACGGTGCCGCGGAGCCTGCGCATCGCAGGGACCTGCATCGTATCCACCGACAGCGTGTCGCCGGCCATGCGGTAGCTGAGCGCATGGCCCTCGATGATGCAATAATCCCCTTCCGGGTCCGAGAAATGCACACAGAGCGTGTCGGGGGCCGAAAAGGAAAGGGTTCCTTCCCCGGAAAGCGCCAGGCTGTCGGCCTGGACCGTCTTTTTCACGGTGAAGGCACACTGCCAGCGCTGTGCGCCGGCGGGAAGGCCGGCGAACACGAGGAGGATTCCAAGCAGTATCTTTTTCATCGGCAATTCATTCAGTCCGGGAGCAGGTGTGCAAAGACCGTTCCCAAACGGGATGGACTCAGAAGCGGACGCCGAACAGGGCCTGCCCCGACAGGTCGTAAAAGACGCCCCGGGTCCCGATGTCCGTCCGGAGCCGCCCGCCATCCGTGAACGTTGTGTACTTGGCGCCATGGTACCCGTACCGGCTGTAGGCGAACCGGGCGGTCAGGTAGAAACGGTCCCAGGAGAAGCACAGCCCGGCGCGGACGCCCAGGACCAGGCCCGGATACCCGTTGAAGCGGACGGCCGCCTTCTCCGCGCCGTTTTCGTAAGTGAATGCCCGGATATAATTGTAGAAGGCAAGCATGGGGAGCACCGTCCCGTTCAGCGTGAGGTTGCGAAGGCCCCGTCCCGTGCGCAGGTCGTCCGGCTGCCGGTGGAAGGGCACCCAGTTGTAGGAATAGCCGGCGCCGGCGGACACCTGCTGGGTCCCGTAACGGCCCAACCCCTCCGTCATCGCCAGGAACAGGACATCGTCCTGGTTCAGGACCAGGTCTCCCTGGAGGTACTTCGCGGACACCAGCCAGGACCCGGCGGAGCGGCGCTGGAGGACATTGCCGACATAGGCGGCCGTATAGGCGAAATGGCTGTCATTGAAGGCATAGAAGCCCTCGACGGAGAAGGTGCGCAGCTGGCCGGGCTCGTCGGAAGGGAAAACGAAGGGGTCGGACAACCCGTCGATGGCCAGGACGCCGTCGACATATTCGTTGATCCTGTAAAAGTTCAACTGCAGGCCGTAGGAGGGCCCGAAGTTGGAAAAGGAGAAATAGGTGTTTTTCCCGGGGCTTTTCGGACTCGCCTCGAAGCCGTAGGAGAGCCGGGCGCTTCCATAGGCGATGACGCCGCCCAGCTTGAAATACAGGCGCTTCTGCAGGCTGTTGTCCAGGGTGGCCCGCGTCGTGACGGCGCCGCCCGGCTGCGCATCGACCTGCGTGATGTCGCTGCGCATGTCGACACCCGTCCGGATCAGCGTGTTCTCCAGGTTGACGGACCAGGGCAGCACGGACGGCTGCACCCAGGCCGTATCCAGGCGGGGGGGCAGCGTGGTCAGCCCCCGGATGTATTTCTTGGCGACACGGACCACCCATACATCGCGCGGAGCGGACCCGTCATCCGCCACGGCCTGTCCGCACAGCAGCAGGCCCGTCAGGACACCGATGGTCAGACGCCGCATTACTTCTTCAGGATCAGCCGGATACCGCCGATGGCCAGCAGCACCTGCGCCGCCAGGTAGGTCAGCATGATCACGAAGCCCCGGAGCGTGAAGGGCAGGACATCGAAGGTCTGCATCGCGATCTGGGCGTCGGAGAAGGTGAACAGGATGCCCCCGCAGAGGATGAGCCACCAGGTCGCGCCGCCGATGCGGATCACGCCCATGAGGCCACTGAACATCAGCAGCATCAGTCCCATCGCGTAGATGGACATGGGGGCGAGCAGGGCGCCGGTGATGCCGATGGCGGTGACCAGGGCGGCGACGATGAATCCCGCCACCAGGCCCGCGACCAGCCAATGCCAGCCCTTCAGGCCCTTCCAGGATTCGCCGCCGAAGAGGCAGAGATAGAACACATGCCCGGCGAGGAAGGCGGCCATGCCGCCGGCGAAGAGCGGGAAGCCACTGTGAATCAGGAGGGTATCCCCGGCAAAGCCGAACAGTTGCGCGGCCAGCAGCAGGAAGACCTTCCGGCCGTCGGCCTCCTCGAAACGGGGCGCCAGATAAGAGCACGTCGTCAGGGCGAGCAGGGGCAGGAGGGCGGGCTTCACCGTCTCCTTCAGGGTCGGGGAGACGACGCAGCCGATGAGATTCAGGACGGCGCAAAGGAGGAAAAACGCGCCGGGAAGATACCAGAGACAGGTTTTTTTCATAAACAGAGGATATTAGCGGGCCGTTTCAAAGCCATCAGCCATCAATTGTTGTATTCGTCATAGCCGGCCGGTTTCTGATAATGGTAGCAGCGGGGGCTGGGTTCGCCGCTGTAATAGAAACCGTAACCGGTGTCATAGTCGAGCGTCCACCTGCCCTTTTCGCCCAGGTTCCGGTCAAATTTGTAGTAGTAACGCTGGGGATACGACACGCTGCCGCCCCGCTTCCGGACCTCGTCGATCACCGGCGGAACCAGTCCCGTCGCCGCAGGACCATAGCAGCCGATATAGATGGTCTGCAGGCCGGACAGGCCGGTAAAGTTCCCCAGGCCCGAATAGGTGAAGGAATCCGGGGCGCTGACGGAGAGTTTTTCCAGCAGCGGACAGGCCGTCACCTCCACCGTCTTGGAGGGCTCCAGTTCCATGGCCTGCACCTGGACGTTGGTGATGGAGATGTTCGTCGCAGCGATTTTCAACTTTTCCTGCTCCAGGCTGAGTCCGCTCAGGGTGACGTTCGCGAACTCGACGGGGGTGTCCACCTCGTAGGCGCTGGGCAGATAAAAGCCGAGGCTTTTGAGGTCGGGAAGGCCGGACGCCGTCACCGACAGGTCGGGATAGAGCAGGTTGAAATTGGCATGTTCCACGCCGGAAGGGACGATGACGTGCCCGCTGCACGCACGGGCATTGAACCACTTCAGCCCCTGGGTGCCCGTGATCGTGGCGTTGTCCCCGAAACGGCATTCCTCGAAGTAGATCTGCTCCAGGGACGTGGACCCGGCGACGGAAAGAATGGGGAGGTCGTGGTGGTATGGCCAGCGGATGAAGATGTCCTTGAGATCGGGGCAGTTTTCCAACTTCGCTTCCGTCAGTTTGAAGGGATTCTCACCCGCCGTCAATGTATTGCCGATGCTCACGCTGGTGACCCCGGACCCGCTCAGGTCCAGCGTCTGCAGGCTGGCCAGACCCGTGGCGCTGAAATTCCCCGTATAATACGGCGAATGCACCTCATAATGCTTGAGGCCTTTGCCTGCGGGAATCCCTCCGCCGTATTTGGGATCTTCCACGATGATGCTCGTGATGTTGGCGATCTCCTCTTCCTTGTAATCACGCTTGCAGAACAACTGCCAGAACTGTCCGTCATCCAGGGTCGAACTGACGTCCGCCCCGATATGGATGGAATCCGGATAGCGCCAGGAGGGATCCGGCGACAGGGTGATGAACAGCAGGTGACCGTCCTGATAGTCGGTGGAGAGGCGGATTCCCTCTTTTTCCATATAAAGCACTTCGGAAGGAGACACCTCGTACCAGGGGGTATCGACCCAGTTCATGGCCGTGGCGACTTTGTTCACGAAGGCAGCCACAGCCTGCGCCTGCTTTTCATTGTACGTGCGGAAGAACAGGGTCGAGTCGCCCCGGAGGACGTATTTATCGGTGCCGGGAAGGCCCATCACCATGTCCACCTGGTAGGTGACGCCCTCCTGGAACCCCACCAGGTCAACCTGGAATTCGGTGGAATCCTCCTTGGACTTGGGTTCCGTCCAGTCAACGCTGACATAACGGGAGTTTTTGTATTCGGTGTGCCATCCCCCGTCCGGATCCGCCACATATTCGTAGTCCGTCGGATCGTAGGCATGGGCATACAAGTTCCCCTTCCTGAAGACGTTGCGCTTGAGCATGCCGGTCACGGTGGCCCCGGTCGCATGCGGCTCGATCTTCATCGTGGAGGTACAGATTTCCGGCATCAGCCAGGACTCGTAGAGGGTGAAGTTCATCTCCGGCGTGGACAGGTTGAGGGCCTCGTAGAGCACTTTCCCGGCCACTTTCGCATTCATCTGCAGGGTGCCCTTGATATTGAGCGACGTATTGAAACTGATGTCGTTCAGCGGCGTGTTGTAGGCCGCGGGGTTGTTCAGGTCCAACTTGTGGGAGACGCCGGCGCGCAGGCTCACGTCCGTCCCGATGGCTACGCCGAGGATGTCGTAGAGCCGGAACTCCAGCGCCGGGCGCAGGCCGAAACTGACGCCGCCTTCGACCTTGCTGCTGAACGTGGCCGGATTGGACCCGCTCCCCTGGGTATCGACGCCCCGCAGGATGGGCCGCCAGTCTCCGGTCTCATAGGCGGCACCGATGCTGAAGCCCTTGTCGTAGCTGATGCTGGCCTCGACACCCACGCTGCCGTCCACCTTCATGTAGCCCTCCAGGGTGATTTTGGGAATGAACACCAGGGGACCGATCGGAATCGGGTTGAAATAGACGGTAAAGAGCGGAACGGATTGCTCCGCAGCCAGTTCACCGATGGCGCTGATACTGGCGCCCAGGTGGATGGACGGGTCCACCAGGGCGTTCATGACCAGCACCTCCCCGTCCTGGATGATGACCTGGAAGCGCAGGCCCAGGGTCACCCGCATGGACGGGTTCAGGAGCAGTTTCAGGCTCGCTTCCAGACCGTTGTAATTGACGCCCGTCTTGTAGAGTTCCCAGGTCGTGGAAGGGATCGCGAGGCTGAACGAGGAGGAGGCCACATCCCGGGTGCGCGTGTACTGAACGGGGTTCCCGTTGCCGTCAAGGATATAGGCGACATGCGCGGCCAGGTCGATGCCCGTCTCGTCGATCTTCAGTTGCGGGAACGCTTCCTCGAGTGTGACCGGGTCATAATAGATGAACCTTCCCTCGACGGCCACAACCTTGCAGAGCAGGCCTTCCGGGAAGAAAGGGGAAGGCTGGTTGTACGCCAGGATCTGGCCGACCTCGGGCAGGGCCTCCGAAGACGTCTCGAAACGCCGGTAGGTGGTATTGAGACCGGTAATGGACTTGACGAAATCGTCCGAAAGGAAAACCGTATTGTCCGCAAGGGTATAATCGCCCTCCGGCGCTTCACCGCCCTGGAATCCGGCCGGCACATCGGGCTCATCCGGCGTCCCGGGATTGTCCGGATTCTCCGGTTCTTCCGGCTTTTCGGCTGGGTCCCCCGGCGTCGTGGTATCGGATTCGGGCGTCTGGCACGCAAAGAGAAGGGCCCCCAGAAGGGTCAGGCTGGTCAGGAAACGAAGATACGGTCGCATGGGTTTTTCGTGTTATGTCCAAATGTGGCGGAAGCGCGGTCAACGGTCCCCTACCGGTCGAACGAGCCGCCGACCAGGTCGAGGATTTCGGAGGTAATCTTCTGCTGGCGGCCTTTGTTGTATTCCAGCGTCAGATCGGCGAGCAGGTCTTCGCCGTTGTCGGTCGCCGTCTGCATGGCGACGGTCCGCGCCGCATGTTCGGCCGCGGAACTATCCAGAAGGAGGGTATAGATGTTGATTTTCAACACCTTCGGAAGCAGGAGACGGACCTCCTCAACGGTAGAAGGCTCCACGATATAGTCGCCGCGAAGGGCCGCGGGGCTGCCGGATACGGCGGTCCCGTCCGCACCGGGCAGGCCGGCGAGCGGCAGGAACGCCTCCCGGCGCACCTGCTGGGTGGCGGTGGAGACGAAATGGTTCCAGATGCATTCCACCCGGTCGAAACGGCCGTCCAGATAGCCGTCCGTCAGCTCGTCCGCCAGGGCGGCCGCCCCGTCGTAGGTGGGGCGCTCGGAGAGTTTGAGGCGGGGATCCGACACCGGGAAGCCGACCTTCCGGACGGCGTCGGCGACCTTCCGGCCCACGGGAATGACCGTCACTTCCGCCCCGCTTTCCTCCCAGGCGCGGATGGCGGCGAAGAGCTCCCGCACGACATTGGCGTTGAAGCCGCCGCAGAGAGAGGAGTTGGAGGAAACGGCCACGAGCGCGACGCGGCGGACCGCCGGGCGCGGCGCCGTGAAGGCGTCCGCCGGGCCGGCGGAAGGCGTCAGCACCCCCCGGGCGACCTTGGCGGCATAATCCGTCATCAAGGCGGAAAGGATGCCGTGGAGCCGCTCCTCGTAGGGCGTCATCGCCTGCACGGCCTGCTGGGCCTTGCGCAGCTTGGCGGAAGCCACGAGCTTCATCGCCGAAGTGATCTTCAGCGTTCCCTTGACCGAACCGATGCGGCCCTTGATTTCCTTCAGGGAGGCCATACGCGTTACATCGCGGCGATGACACGGCCGGCTTCCTCCTCGATGGCCGCCCCGATTTCAGGGGTGAGGACCCCGGCGGAAAGCGGCTCGAGGATGTCGGCCCGGTGGGAAGCGCGCATCCGCTCCAGGAACAGGTCCTGGAACTCCCGCACGCGGTCGATCGGAAGGTCCTTCATCAGGGCGCGGGTGCCGCAGTAGAGGATGGCGACCTGTTCCCCGACCGGCATCGGGCTGTATTGCGGCTGGATGAGGAGCTGGTTGTTCTTCCGGCCCTTGTCCAGGGTCATCTCCGTGACCTTGTCCAGGTCGGAGGAGAACTTGGAGAAGGCCTCCAGTTCGCCGTACTGGGCCTGGTCCATCTTCAGGGTGCCGGCCACCTTCTTCATCGACTTCACCTGGGCGCTGCCGCCGACGCGGGAGACGGAGATGCCGACATTGACCGCCGGGCGGATACCCTGGTTGAACAAACTGGCTTCCAGGTAGATCTGGCCGTCGGTGATGGAGATGACATTGGTCGGGATGTAGGCCGACACGTCGCCGGCCTGGGTCTCGATGATCGGCAGGGCCGTCAGCGAGCCGCCGCCGCGCACCTTGCCCTTCAGCGCCTCGGGGAGGTCGTTCATCCGTTCGGCCACCTCCTGCTGCGCGATGATCTTCGCCGCCCGTTCCAGCAGGCGGGAATGGAGGTAGAAGATGTCGCCCGGATAGGCCTCGCGGCCGGAAGGGCGCCGCAGGATCAGCGACACCTCGCGGTAGGCGACGGCCTGCTTGGAGAGGTCGTCATAGACCACCAGCGCATGGCGGCCCGTATCGCGGAAGTACTCGCCGATGGCAGCCCCGGCGAACGGGGCATAATACTGCAGGGCAGCCGGATCCGCCGCGGTGGCCGCGACGACGATGGTATAGTCCATCGCCCCCCGGGCCCGCAGCGTTTCCACGATGGAGGCGACCGTCGAACCTTTCTGGCCGACCGCCACATAGATACAGAACACGGGCTTCCCGGCGAGGAACTCCGACCGCTGGTTGATGATCGTGTCGATGGCGATGGCGGTCTTGCCCGTCTGGCGGTCGCCGATGATCAGCTCGCGCTGGCCGCGGCCGATCGGGATCATGGCGTCGATGGCCTTGAGGCCCGTCTGGAGCGGCTCCGTGACCGGCTGGCGGAAAATGACGCCCGGCGCCTTGCGCTCGAGCGGCATGTCCACCTTGTCCCCGGCAATCGGGCCGAGGCCGTCCAGCGGCACGCCGAGCGGATCGACCACGCGGCCGACCATCTGCTCGTTGACCCCGATGGAGGCGATGCGGCCCGTGCGGCGCACGGTCATGCCTTCCTTGATCCGGTCCGTCGGTCCCATCAGGACGGCGCCCACGTTCTCCGGCTCGAGGTTCATCACCACGGCCATCACCCCGTTCTCGAATTCGAGCAGTTCCCCGGCCTCGGCGTTCGTGAGCCCATAGATGCGGACGACGCCGTCGCTGACCTGCAGGACCTTGCCCGTCTCCTCGAAACGGAGGGCGGTGTCCATCGCCTTGAGCTGGGAGAGCAGCACCTCCGACAATTCGCTTGCTTTGATATGTTGGTCCATACTAAACGATTCTTCTGTTGGTTTCCTGGAACTCCCGGCGGATGTCCTGCAGGGAGCGGAGGACGGACGCATCCATCCGGTAGTCTTCCACGTCGAAAATGAAGCCGCCGATCAGGGACGGATCCGTAAGGGTCTCGATGTCAACTTCTTTCCCGGTCTTTCCGCGGACAAACGCCCGCAGCCGTTCCACCAGCGCGTCCGGCGCCGCGACAGCGGTCGTCAGGCGGGCGTAGAGCACGTTGCACGAGCGGTGATGGAGGGCGATGAAATCATGCAGCATCAGGCGCAGGAGCGGAATGCGCCCCTTCTCGAGCACCAGGCCGAGGAAGCGTTCCAGCTCCTCCGCCATCGGCTCGTCCCCGAGCGCCGCCCTCAGGAGCGAACGCTTCTGGGCGGCCGTGACGTCCGTCGGGCTGTCGAGGGCCAGGCGCAGTTCCTGCGACTCCCCGAGCACCTGCTCCAGCCGCTTCGCCTGGGCGCTGACCCGCGCCCCGTTCCCGGTTTCGAGCACGTACTTCAGGAGCGCCTTGGCGTAGCGCGATGCGATGATTCCGTCATCCATACTCAGTTGGCTTTTCCGACCGCCTCATCGACGAGACGGTTGAGGTAATCGGCCTGGGCCGCATCGGAGGAAAGTTCCTTGCGGACAATTTGTTCCGCCACCTCAACAGACAGGAGCGCCACCTCGCGGCGGATGTCGCGGAGGGCACTCTCGCGCTCCTCGGCGATGCGCGCCCGCGCCTCGTCGACGATCTTCTGCGCTTCCCCCCGGGCGTCCTCGCGGGCCTGCTCCAGGATCTGCTTGCGGCCTTCGGTCGCCTCGCGCAGGATCCTTGCCTGCTCGCGGCGGGTCTCCTCCAGCATCCCGGCGTGTTCCCGGGCCATCTCTTCCACCCGGGCCTCGATCTCCTTCGCCTGGCGGATCGATGTCTCGATGCGCTCCTGCCGGCCGCGCACCATCTTTGTGATGACGGGGAAACCGAACTTCGCCAGGATGAAGAACACGATGGCGAAGATCAGCGTCATCCAGAACAGGAGGCCGAAATCAGGCGTAATGAGGGACATGGCCGTTTATTTTCCGATCAGGCAGACGAGAATGGCGAACAGGCAGGCGCCTTCGACCAGGGCGCCGATGATGATGGCGGTCAGGCGGTAATGGTCCGCCCGCTCCGGCTGACGGGCGCCCGCTTCGAGGGCGGCCTTGCCGATGTTGCCGATGCCGATGGCGGCCGCGATGGCGGCGATGCCGGCGCCGAGGGCCGCGCCTGCTTTTCCGAGGGCCGCGCCTGCGGCTGCCTGAAGGATCATGAATGCTAACATAATGCTATGATTTTTAAGTTGTTATTCTTCTTTTGAGGGTTCTGCCTCCTGTCGGCTCAGGCCGATGAAGACGCTGGAAAGCATGGTGAAGATATACGCCTGCAGGAAGGCGACCAGGAGCTCCAGGATGTCGAGGAAGACGCCGAAGAGCACGGACAGCACGCTCAGGCCCGCGTTGACGGCGGCGCCGAGTTCGACCGTCAGGAAGACGACCGCCACCACCCCGAGGAGCATCATGTGCCCCGCCAGGATGTTGGCGAAAAGCCGGATCATCAGCGAGAAAGGCTTCGTGAAGATGCCGATGATCTCGATCAGGGGCATCAGCGGGAACGCCTTGAGGAAGACCGGGACGTCCGGCCAGAAGATATCCTTGTAGTAGTGCCGGTTGCCGAAAAGGTTGACGGCGAGGAAGGTGAACAGCGCCAGGCAGAAGGTGACGGCGATGTTGCCCGTGATGTTGGCCCCGCCGGGGAAGAAGGGCACGATGCCCATCAGGTTGTTGACAAAAATGAAGAAGAAGGCGGTCAGCAGGTAGGGCGAATAGCGCTTGTAATCCTTGCCGACGCAGGGCTTGATGATATCGTCCTCGACCATCATCACGAGCATCTCCAGCAGGCCCGTGAAGCCGCCGGGGGCCTCTTCGCGGGCGTCGTGTTTCCGGTACCAGCGGGTGCCGAAGAGCACCAGCAGGACAAGGATCAGGCTGTTGACCATCAGGCCGAGGACGTTCTTGGTGATGGAGATGTCCAACGGACGGACGGGGCCCGAGGGCGTGTCTTCCACGATCTTCCCTTCATGGTCCTCCCCCTTGCCCGCGATGCGGAAGCCCGCATAGGAGCCCTCTTCCAGATGATGGGAGGAGAAGCAGTGCCAGCCGGTCGTCCGGCTGCGCACGATGACCGGCAGCGGGATGCTGACCGGCTTGCCGTTGATGGTGGTGATGTGCCACTCGTAGGCGTCCGAGACATGGCCATACAGGTATTCGTCCATATCAAACTCCGCCGCCGGGGCCGCGAGGGGCACCAGCAGCAGCGAAAGCAGCATCCCTATATGACGGAACCACTTCATACTTCAGCACATACATCAATCTGGTCCGACAGCACCTCCACGAAACCGGACGCGATGGCGACCCGCTTTTCCACCCCTTCCTCCACATAGGCGACCTCGCCCCGCTCCAGCGAGGAGATAATCGGGGCATGGCCCGGCAGGACCTCGAAGGGGGCCAGCGAACCGGGCAGGCGCACCAGGGAAACCGCCGCATCGACGAGCGGCCCGGAGGGGGTGAGGATATGGAGGCGCATCGGGTCCATCGCTATTTCTTCGCCTCCGCGAGGATGGCCTCGCCTTTCTTGATGGCCTCTTCAATGGTGCCGACGTTCAGGAAGGCCTGCTCCGGCAGGTGGTCCACTTCCCCGTCGAGGATCATATTGAAGCCCTTGACGGTATCGTCGATGGAGACCATCACGCCCGGGACGCCGGTGAACTGTTCCGCCACCGAGAAGGGCTGGGAGAGGAAACGCTGGACGCGGCGGGCGCGGTTGACCGTCCGCCGGTCCTCCTCGGAGAGCTCGTCCATGCCGAGGATGGCGATGATGTCCTCGAGCTCCTTGTTGCGCTGGAGGATCTGCTTGACGCGCTGGGCGGTCTGGTAATGGGCCTCGCCGACGATGTTCGGATCGAGGATGCGGGAGGTCGATTCCAGCGGATCCACGGCCGGATAGATGCCGAGGGAGGCGATCTTGCGGGAAAGGACCGTCGTCGCGTCGAGGTGCGAGAAGGTCGTCGCCGGGGCCGGGTCCGTCAGGTCGTCCGCAGGGACATAGACCGCCTGGACCGAGGTGATGGAACCGTTTTTCGTCGAGGTGATGCGCTCCTGCATGCGGCCCATCTCCGTCGCGAGGGTCGGCTGGTAGCCGACGGCCGACGGCATCCGGCCGAGCAGGGCGGAGACTTCGGAGCCCGCCTGGGTGAAACGGAAGATGTTGTCAATGAAGAAGAGGATGTCCTTCGGCCCGTCGCCGCTGTCGCTGTCGCGGAAGGATTCCGCCAGCGTCAGGCCCGACAGGGCGACGCTCTGGCGGGCGCCCGGGGGCTCGTTCATCTGGCCGAAGACCATGGAGACCTGGCTCTTCCGGAGGCGTTCCGTGTCCACGAGGGACAGGTCCCATTTGCCCTCCTCCATCGCCTTGTCGAAGGCCTCGCCGTACTGGATGACGCCGGACTCGATCATCTCGCGGAGCAGGTCGTTGCCCTCGCGGGTCCGCTCGCCGACGCCGGCGAAGATGGAGAAGCCGTTGTGGGCCTTGGCGATGTTGTTGATCAGTTCCTTGATGAGGACCGTCTTGCCGACGCCCGCCCCGCCGAAAAGGCCGATCTTGCCGCCCTTGAGGTAGGGCTCGAGCAGGTCGATGACCTTGATGCCGGTGAACAGGACTTCCTGGGAAGTGGCGAGGTCCTCGAACTTCGGCGGCTCCCGATGGATCGGAAGCGACTGGTCCTTCGACAGTTCGCCCATTCCGTCTATCGCCTCTCCGACGACGTTCATCACGCGCCCGCGGATTTGGGCACCGGTCGGCATCGCGATCGGCGCGCCCGTCGCGACGGCGTCCATCCTGCGGCGGAGGCCGTCGGTGGAGTCCATCGCCACGCAGCGGACCGTGTCCTCGCCGATGTGCTGCTGGACTTCGACGACCAGGATGCGGCCGTTGTCCCGGCGGATTTCCAGGCTCTCATTGATGCGTGGCAGGTCGCGGGACTCCGTCTCGGGGGCGAATTCGAAATGGACGTCCACCACCGGTCCCACCACCTGTGCGATCTTTCCGATATTGTTTGGCATAAGCTCGTATTTGCAGTATTCACAAAGGTAGCGAAAAAAGGGAATAACTGCAAACGGACGGGAAGTTGATCATCCGCGAAGAACGGAACAGGTGGAATAATAACCTGCATCACCGGTGGCTGCTGCTTCGCAGCCCTGTCCGGGTAAATGCCACCGGTGATGCAGGTTATTATTTCTATTTCACTACATACCGGAAGTTTGGATGAAGTGAGACTCAGATAAAAAGGACAATCCGGCGGACAGGAGCGGCGGCCCGGTAGGGGGTCGCCGCTTGTTTCGGATGTCATTCCGCGCTCAGCGGAGTTCCGGGAAGACCGTCAGGCGGAGCTGGGTCAGGCCGTAGGGGATGAGGGTCAGCGTCTCCGGTTTTTCCGTGACGGGCTTCGGCGAGACCGGCAGGTCGGGGGTGTATCGCCCCTCTTCCAACGCCCACTCGATGCGGCGCGCGGGGACCGTCACGGTGCGGAAAGGCTGGTCCAGTCCCCGGTCCGCGAGGGTGCCGTAGGCGGGTGTTCCGGCCAGGGCGAAGTTCCACGGGCCGTTCGGCGTGATGTTCCATGAGCGGAAGGAGGGATTCTCCGAATGCTTCCCGCGCATGGAAGGATAGTCGGTCCGGTCCTCTTCCCAGCGCTCCCGGATGGGGAAGCTGTACAGCAGCGGGCCGGCCTCCACGTACGTCCCCCGGGCGCCGCTGCTCTCCTGGACGGTCTTGACCGTCAGCGGCATCGGCAGGCGGAGGGCAACGACGTCGCCGTCCCGCCAGATCCGGTCGAGGGTCACAAATGTGCCCGGAGTCGCGTCCAGGACCTGTTTCTCGCCGTTCACCAGGATTTCAGCCCCGCGGCACCAGCCGGGGATCCGGAAGCGGAAGGCGCGTTTCGCCCGTTTCGGCATCTCAAAACGGAACGTGATTTCCTCGCCGAAGGGGTAGGCCGTCTCTTCGTGGATGACGCCCGCATCGAACGCATAGTCGCCGGGACCGTACAGGGCGGCCACGACCTCGCCGTCCTTCCCTTTCAGCCACATCCGGGCGACATAGTCCGGCAGGAGCCGGTGGATGTTGCCGATGCAGCATTCGGTCTCATGGACGGGCCGGTAGGCCATCCAGGTCTTGCCATGGAAGAATTCGTTGTGGTTGGAGGTGCCGGTCGCGATGAACTGGTTGACCGAGGAGAAGTACTGGATGGCCTTGAAATCCTTGGTAATGGCGCCGAGGCCCGCGTTGAAGACCGCCTGCTCCAGCCGGTCGGCCCAGCGGGCGTCGCCCGTGACCCGGAGGAAATGGCCGAGGGTCCAGGTGTAATCGACGATGTCGCAGGTCTCATGGCTGTGGAGGATGTCCCGGCCTTTCAGCCACTCGGCGCTGGAATAGACGCCGTCCGGCAGCATGTCCTCGGCCTCCAGCCGCTCGGCCGCCGTCAGGGCGAGGTCGAGGAAATAATGGTCCCGGGTCGCCTCGAACAGCAGGAGGGGCAGTTTGAGCATCTCCGCGCAGGTCACCCCGTGCATATGGAAGCGGGCATCGTCCCAGATGACCTCCGGGCGCAGGTCGAAGGGACGTTTCACCTTGTACTCGCCATGAATGGCCTTGTAGCGGTAGGCGCTGTCGGCCTTTTCCAGCAGCCGCCGGTCGCCCGTCAGCCGGTAGGTCCAGAGCATGCCTTCGAGGTTGACGATGTTGCGCCAGTCGGTCAGTTCCTCCGGCGTCAGGGTCAGGTAATGGCGGGTCAGCGCTTCCGGCACGGACGGATCCGGGGAGGCCTCATAGGCCGCCTGGATGGCCCGGAAAAACACCGCCATGGGCCACTGGGACTCGATTTTTTCATTGCCGAGCCGGCCGGACGGCCGGGGATGGGCCAGCGTGTACCGGACGCCGGACGTCCCCTTTTCGATGAGCGCGGCATCCCCCAGGGCATAGCCCAGGCGCAGGAGCCCGTCGGTATAATATGCCGTCTGCTCATAGCGCCACCAGTCCTTGCCATGTTCCCCCTGACGGGGAATCTCCCCGGCCCAGAGGCAGGTATTATAGGGATAGGACATAGCCTCGGGATGGCCGGTCAGGCCGTCGCGCTGCCGCTCCAGCATCGACCGGAGCCAGCCCGCCGGATGGATCCGGGACAATTCGCCCTCGTTCCACGGCTGCGCATGCACGGCGGAGACGGCCAGAAGGCCCACCAGACATAATAACCAACTCTTTCTCATCTCTTTGGACAGGATTACGATTTGACGAGATAAAGATACGAAGAAAACGGAAAGCCGCAGCACAAACAGCCGATTTTCCGGGCCTTTCTTCCTATTTCCGGTGGAAACACCCCCCGACTTTGCGCTTCTGTTTTGTAGAAACAGGAAACTATTCATACATTTGTGTTTGCTATGGAAAGCGTTTTGCCTGCCCGGCAGGCAGACCGAGGGCCCCACGCTTTTGAATCCCGTTGTTACCGGTCCCGGGGGCTTGGACCGACCAAACCGAAAGGAAGGGATCATGTACTGTTCCGACAATGAAGCGCCCGCGCGCGGCAAGTATGTCGCCCCCCTGACAAGGGAGTCCGTCATCCGATACGAGTTGTCCTGCCTGGTTTCCGGCGGAAACGACGACAACGAGAACACCTGGGAATTTGACCTGTTTAATTGACCGGCGATATGAACACGAGAAAGCTTGCCTGCCTGGCGCTTGTTGCCCTGGTCCTCGGCGCCTGCCAGAAAGAAACAGATAAGAATACGCCGCCCGTAGCCGGAAAGGCCTGCCTGCCGGAGATCGTCGCCGAAGTGGAACAGGCACAGGCGTCGCGGTCCACGGTTTCAGTCGATGAAAACGGCACCGGCACCATCCTGTGGCAGCCCTACGACGCGATCAATGTTTTCTTCGGAACGAAGGGTGCCGTTTACGTTTCCCAGAACACGCGAAATGCGGCATCCGCCCCGTTCCGCACGACAGATGAAAGCGCCGAAAGCGCCGAGCTCGAATCAGACAATATCTGGGGCCTGTATCCTTACGACAGGAACGCGGCCTGCGACGGCGCTTCCGTGACGACGACCCTCCCCGGACACCAATACGGCGTGCCGGGAACCTTCGCCGACGACCTGTTCATCACCCTGGCCCATTCCGCCACCAACACCCTGAAGTTCTTCAACGTATGCGGTGGCATCAAGTTCAGCCTGACCCGCAGCGACATCGCTTCCGTCACCTTCAAGGGAAACCGTGACGAAGATATCGCCGGCGACATCTCCCTCACCTTCGCGGACGGCGCCCCGAAGGCGACCGTCGTGAACGGGATCAAGGAAATCACCCTGACCCCGCTCTCCGGCAGCGCCTTCAACAAGGGAACCGACTATTATATCATCACCCTTCCGGTCGCCCTGTCCGGGGGCTTTACCATCACCTTCACCACGACGAGCGGCAGCGAGGCGGCTTTTGCGTACACCGACAAGCCCGTCTCCATCCAGCGCTCCTCTTTCGGCAGGAAGGCGGATTTCGACACCTATGCGTCGTTCGTCGGAATCAAGACCCTTCGTTATACGACCTCGGACGGGCAGTTGCTGACCCTTCCCCGGCCCGACGGCTTCGGCGCCGCAATCGCCTCCCACACGTACGAGAACGGAGTGGGCACGATTACCTTCGATGCTCCCGTGACCACCATCGGCGACTATGCCTTTTCCGGCTGCAAGACGCTGACATCCATCGATCTTCCTGAAGGATTGAAACGTATCGGCAACCGCGCCTTCGAGTTCTGTACGGGATTGACGTCGATGGTCATTCCCGACAGCGTGATAGACCTCGGCAGCGTCATATTCACCAATTCGGGCGTCACCTCCGTCTCGATCGGCGGCATCGTCGAAACAAAATCGATGAATTCGCCACTGGGCGGCGGCAACAACCTTTCAGTGACGGTCCGAGAGGGCGTGCGTACCATCGGGGAGAGTGTTTTTTCCGGATGCAGTTTCATCGCGTCCATCAGCCTTCCTGAAAGCCTGACCTCTATCGGTCGTGCCGCTTTCTACAACTGCCGGGGCCTGTCGGCGGTCACCATCCCCGCCGCCGTAACGGAAATCGGCGAGCACGCATTCCGCGAGTGCAAGAACCTGACATCCATGGAGATCCCTGCGGGGATAACGCGTATCGCACCCTACACCTTCCAGCTTTGCACGGACCTCACTTCCGTCTCGCTTCCTGACGGGCTGACGGAGATCGGCGACTATGCCTTCGGCAACTGCACCGGCCTGACCGCTTTCACCATCCCCACCTCGGTGACGACCATCGGTAACCGCGCCTTCGAGTATTGCACCAGCCTGGATGAAGTCCTGTGCAAGCCCGCGACTCCTCCCGGAGGCGGCACCTACATGTTCTACTACGCAAGTGACTGTCCCATTTACGTTCCGTCCGCCAGTGTAGAGGCTTACAAGGATGCCAAGAATTGGAGCATCTATGCCTCCCGCATCCAGGCGATGCCGTAGCGGCGAATCGCAGCGGAGAGCGCAAGACAAAGGAGGATGGCCCAAGTCTTTCCGACTTTAGGGCCATCCTCCCTGTTCTGGAAGACGCCGGGCTTAGCGGAGCTTCTTGTAGCCGTAGGCCGCGGTGTCGCCGAGCTCGATCTCGATCTTCATCAGACGATTGTACTTGGCGATACGGTCGGTACGGGAGAGGGAACCGGTCTTGATCTGGCCGCTGTTGGTCGCGACGGCGATGTCGGCGATCGTCGTGTCCTCGGTCTCGCCGGAGCGGTGGGAGGTGACGGTCGTGTAGCCGTGGCGGTGGGCCATCTCGATGGCGTCGAGGGTCTCGGTGAGGGAACCGATCTGGTTGACCTTGATGAGGATGCTGTTGCCGGCACCCATCTCGATGCCCTTCTGGAGGTACTTGACGTTGGTGACGAAGAGGTCGTCGCCGACGAGCTGGCAGCGGTCGCCGATGGCCTTGGTGAGCTTCACCCAGCCTTCCCAGTCTTCCTCGCTGAGGCCGTCCTCGATGGAGTCGATCGGGTACTTGGTGATGAGCTGCTCGAGGTAGGCGATCTGCTGCTCGGAGGTCAGCTTCTTGCCGTTCGGATCCTTCTGCTTGCCGTCCTTGAGCTGCTTGTAGTCATAGTAGAAGGTGTCACCCTCCTTGAAGCAGAACTCGGAAGCGGCGCAGTCCATGGCGATCTTCACGTCCTTGCCGGGCTCGTAACCGGCCTTCTTGATGGCCTCCATGATGCAGTCGAGGGCATCGTCGATGCCTTCAAGCTTCGGGGCGAAACCACCTTCGTCGCCGACCGCGGTGGAAAGGCCGCGGGCCTTGAGGACCTTCTGCAGGGCATGGAAGACCTCCGCGCCGATGCGGACCGCCTCGGCCTCGTTCGGAGCGCCGACGGGACGGATCATGAACTCCTGGAACGCGATGGGGGCGTCGGAGTGGGCGCCGCCGTTGATGATGTTCATCATCGGGACCGGGAGGACATAGGCATTGGTACCGCCGAGATAGCGGTACAGGGGGATCTGGAGCTCAGCCGCAGCCGCTTTCGCGACGGCGAGGGAGACGCCGAGGATGGCGTTGGCGCCGAGTTTGGACTTGGTCGGGGTGCCGTCGAGTTCGATCATCTTCGCGTCGATGGCGCGCTGCTCGAGGGCGTTCATGCCGACGATTTCCGGGGCGATGATCTCGTTGACGTTCTTGACGGCCTTCAGGACGCCCTTGCCGCAGTAACGGCTGCCGCCGTCGCGGAGTTCAAGCGCCTCGTTCTCACCGGTGGAAGCACCGGACGGAACGGCGGCGACGCCGATAAAACCGGAATCAAGGGTCACTTCGACCTCGATGGTAGGGTTGCCTCTGGAGTCGAGGATTTCCCTGCCGAAAACTTGTACGATCTGCATAATTGTTATAGAGTTAAAACGTTTGCTTTCAAAAGCGTCGCAAATTTAGCAATTTCCCCGCACATGCGCAAGTATTTGCCGGGGCGCGGAAGGGGCTACCGGACGCGGACCACCTTGATGCCGGGGCAGTTCTTCTTCGCGGCGGCGTATTCCGCGATGGTCCTGGGATCGACCATGACCTTCCCGCCCCCGGAAGAGGCATGGATGAAGCCGGCCCGGCCGTCATGGACATAGGCGATCCCGACGTGGGCGATGTCCAGACCGGGGACGCCGGACATGAAACAGAGGATGTCGCCAGAGCGGATTTCCTGTTCCATCCCCGGGATCTTCCGGGTCGGAATCCAGCTCTGGGGCGTCTCGGAGAGCCTTTTCTCCACCGCCGCGATGAGGGCGAGATCGCGCGCCGCCGTCGTGTCCTCCGGCGCACCGGCGAGCTGGCGGTAACTCCCCTTGTGGGTGGACATGAAGTTGATTGGGCGGTCCGCAGCCATGCCGCCGAAGGCCATGGTCATGTCCTCCAGCAGACCGCGCGCCTCGCCGTTGCGGATCCATTCGGTCGTGTAGTGGATGCGGTCACTGTAGCGCTCCACCTTGCCGTCGCGGTAGCGGCTCTGCCGCACCAGGTCGGCGAACCCGGCGAAATCCGCTTCCGCCCCGTAGATCCGCACCGCTTCGACCAGGTTGAAGCAGGTCTCGACGAACAGGATGCAGTCGGTTTCGGTCAGGGAAACCCGCAGCTGCTCTTTCTGCCCCCGCTCCAGGGTCGATGCGACATAAGGGGTCCCGACGAGCTTCAAGGCAACCTGCACCATATCTTCTCCGGCATCCCCGGAACGGGATTGCTTGAGCTGCGTGAGGATATCACCCGCAAGCGTGCTGTCCCGCTCCGTCGTAACGACAGGGACGGCCGGAGGGATAGGGGTGGCCGTCCGGGGCGCACGGGACCCGCAGGCGGTCAGGGCCGTCAGCAGCAGGCAGAGGATCCGTTTCATTCGATGACAAAGTCAAACCGGTCATACGGACCCGTCCGGTGGGCCAGGTGCTTCGTAAGGTTCGAGATACCGAACAGCGGGGAATAGGTCCTGACACGGAGGGTCCTGCCGTCGGGCAGGAACTCCAGGATGCGGAGCCAGCCGTCGCCGCCGTTGCCCTCCCAGCCGCCGCCGACGGTCTGGACATTGAACATCATCTGCCCGACTTCCTTCCCGGCGTCGTTCCGGTCCACCCGCCAGCCCGTGGAGGTCGCGTAGCGCTCCTCCTCGGTCGGGGCAGTGTGGCCGTGGTGGCCGCAGAGCACGAGGCGGATGTTGGGTGTCGGCCGGACCAGCTTCTCCCAGATCTGCTCGCCGTAATTGTTGCCGGACAGCGCGCTGATGCCGTACTTCTCCGGCTGGGTGTAGCGCGCGTTGCCGCACTTACCCCAGCATTTCATATAGGAATGGGTGGTCACGACCACGTTGCAGTCGGCATATTTCTCCGCCGTCTTCTTCGCCCAGGAGAGCGCCTCGTCGGAGGGCGTGAACTCCAACGTAATGAGCAGCAGTTTCTTCTCCCAGCCCGGGAGCGTCAGCAGGATGGCGGCGTTCTCCAGCGAGGCACGTCCCTCGCGGTTGTGAAACTCGGAGACGAGGCAGTCGCGGAGCGCGGCGCCCTGGCGCTCGAAGGTGAACCAGTCCGGGTAGAAGGTATGGACATCCTCGGAGGACTTGTAGCCGTAATCATGGTTCCCAGGGCTCGTCAGGTAGGGCACACGGCCGTCCAGGCGCTCGAACGCGCGGGAGACGGAGGCCCACATCTGCCGGCTCGACTGGTTGAGCATCCGGCGGTCCAGGGCGTTGTTGTCGTTCTGCTCCACCAGGTCGCCGGTGCAGAGGACGGCCTTGATGCCCAGCCGGTCCACGTTGTCCGCGATCCAGGCCGTGCAGATTTCGAAGATGCCCTGGTTGATGTCGTATTTCTCATAGCCCTGCGGATCGCCCAGCAGGATGACGGAGGAGCCGCCTTCCGCGGACAGGGCCTGCGGGTCGGCACGGTGCTGCGCCGCCGCCAGGACAGGCAGCAGCGCCAGCAGGAGAAGGGTCAGCTTTTTCATATGGAAGGTTGCTGCAGGGCCTTGCGGAGCTGGTCGTCATAGCGGAGACGCACCTTGATGCCGGCCTCCTGGAAATAATAGCGGACGGCGATCTCCTCCTCGATGAAGGGGATGATCTCGTCCTTCTTAAGCCGGAGGAAGGTCTCCTTGTCCATGTCCAGCCGCTTTTCGAGCGCATCGAGTTCGGCGGTCATGTTCTCCGAGAGGCCGTCTTCCGCGAGGGTCTTCTTCATCTCGTCAAAGAGGGTCTTCGCGCTGGAGCGGTAATCGAACTTCTTGTCCCTGGCGAAGGCGACAAAGTCCTCGAATTCCGTGAAATGGAACGCTTCCAGCGGCGGAATGGAGGCATGGGCGCGGACGAAGCGGAGGGCATAGTCCTCGATGATGCCGCCGAGCACGAGCGAATAGGTCAGGCGGCTGTAATTCCGCCCCTTGACCTCGAAGTCCGGGGTAATGCCGCCGCCGTCGCGGACGGTCCGGCCCTTCAGCGTCTTGAAGGCATGGGTCAGGGAATCCGGGATATGGCCGACGCTGCCGTCCTCGTTGCGGTGGCTGTAGTCGATGGCCTGGACACAGCGGCCGGAAGGGGTGTAATATTTCGCGGTGGTCACCTTGAGCTGGCCGTTGTACGGCAGCGGGCGGATGCTCTGGACCAGGCCTTTTCCGTAGGTGCGCGTACCGACGATGGTCGCCCGGTCGAGGTCCTGGAGCGCGCCGGAGACGATTTCAGATGCCGACGCAGAGCCGGAATCGACCAGGACCATGATGGGAATGGTGAGGTCGATCGGGTCCGTGGTCGTCTTATATACCTGGTCCCCACCGATATGGAGGCCCTTGGAGGTCACGACGGTCGAGCCTTTCGGCACGAAAAGCGAGACGATGTTCACCGCCTCCCCGAGCAGGCCCCCGCCGTTGCCGCGGAGGTCCAGCACGAGGCGCTTCATGCCTTCGCCCCGGAGCCGGTGATACCCTTCCCGGATGGCCTGGCCGACCCCTTCCGTAAACTTGCTCTGGAGCATGTAGCCCGTCGTGTCGTCGAGCATCCCGACATATTCCAGCGCCGGCATGTTGATCCGCTCGCGGCGGACCGGCACCTCGATGACGTCCCCGGCCTTCCAGGTCGCCCCGTCGCGGAGTTTCTTCACGCGGAAGACGACCGTCGTCCCGGGCTTGCCGCGCATCTTCTCGCTGGCGTCGGAACTGGTCATCCCGTGCGTGGACACCCCGTCGATCGCCTCGATCTCGTCACCGCAGACCAGTCCGTACCGCACCGCCGGGGAATCGGCGTACGGCTCGTTGATGATTACGTTGCCGTCCTTGTCCGGCTTGTAGATAATGGCGCCGATGCCGCCATATACCCCGCTGATCATCATCTGGAAATTCTCCTGCTCCTCTTCGGGCACATAGACCGTATACGGGTCCAGGCCTTCGAGCATCGCGTCGATGCCGAGCCGCTCGATGCGGTCGAGCGGCAGGGTATCCACATAGGAGCGGTTCAGTTCCTTGAGGATCGAGTTCTGGATTTCCACCCACTTCCCGAGCGTGAAGCTGCGGGTCTGTCCTTCGGCTGCGGCGGAGAGCGCCAGCAGCGCCCCCACGGCCAGGATGTACTTCAGTTTCTTCATATCTTGACAAAGATAGCAAAAACCGTACAATTCCGGCACGGCCCGGGACCTTTCTTCCCGCCCCGGTGACGGAGACGTGCAGCCGAAATCCCGAAAAAAACATTAACATTCCGGCGGGTCGTACGTCTTCCTGGTGGAAGCGCTTCCGGAATGGAACCGAATTTGTTATCTTTGACCTGTATGAAACGATTGCTGCTACTGCTTACGCTGTGCCTCCTGCTGCCTGTGCCGCAGGAAGCGGCGGCGAAGGACACGGGGCGGGCGATGGCCCGCCTGGTGAAGGAATTCCGCCACGAGGAGGGATTCGAGATGGTGGACCTCGGGAAACTCGCGCTGTCCGTGATGCGGGCGGCGGCCCGGAATTCCGTCGAGACCGCCGGCGAGCGGGAGACGCTTGCCGCCTTTTCCGGCGTCACGCAACTGGTGATCGGGAGCTGTGACGACTGCCCCGAAACGGTGCGGCGCGCCTTTTCCGCGCGGGTGCGGAAACTGTTGAAGCACGAGGAGCCGATCCTCGAGGCGCGGGACCAGGGCGACCTGCTCCGGATCTACGCCACGATTCCCGAGGAGGCCAACGAACTCCGGGACGTCATCATTTTCAATGAGAGCACGGGCAGCGTCATCTGCGCCTTCGGCTCCATCCCCATGAGCTTTCTCGAGCGGATCGCCAGCCAGAAATGAACCGGGAAACCTTCATACAGACGTGGATTCCGCTGACGGACAATTTCTTCCGCCTGGCTATGCACCTGCTGGGCGATGAGGCCGCCGCCCGCGACGCCGTCCAGGACCTGCTGGCGAAGCTCTGGGTCCGGCGGGAGCGGCTCGACGGAATCGCCGATCCCGAGGCCTACGGGATCACCCTCCTGCGGAACGGCTGCCTTGACCGGCTCCGTCACGACAAAGCCCATCCGTCCAAGCCGCTCGGGCCGGCGGATATCCCCGGGACGGGGCCGCCGCCCGAAGAGGAACTCATCCGGGAGGAAACCCTGCGGCGGACGCTCCGGGCGGTGGAAAAGCTCCCGGAACCCCAGCGGACCGCCCTCCGGAAACGAATCTGGGAAGAAAAGTCTTATGAAGAAATCGCGGCTGAGACAGGACGGAGTCCGCTGCACATCCGGGTGCTGGTCAGTCTCGCACGGAAAAATTTGAAAAAGAATCTGTTATGAAAGAGATGCCCCAAGGGATGAACCCCGTTCCGGAACACTTCCGGGACGACATGGAGGCCTTCGTCCGCGACCTGGACGGAGCGGAGCGGCTGCTCGGCGCGATGGCCCCGGCCGATAGCGGCCGGAACAGCGGCAAGCAGCCCGGAAGCTGCCGGACCGCCGGCACGCAACCTGAAAGCGGCCGGACCGCCGGCACGCAACCTGAAAGCGGCCCGCGCCGGCTGCAGACAGCACCCCGGGCCCCCCGGGCAGCCGCCCTGCGCATCGCCGCCATCGCCGCATCCGTCGCCCTGGTTGCCGCCCTTGGCCTCGGACTCTACAACCGCTACACGGAGCCGAAGGACACCTTCGACGATCCGTATCTCGCCTATGCCGCCGTGGAAGAGGCGCTCAGCCGCGTCTCGCTGGCGGCCGGCAAAGGCCTCGCGCTCGAGCGCGAATCCGAAACCTATCTCCAGGAAACCTTGTCCGTACTCAATCGATAACGCCTTATGAAAAAGATTTATACCCTCCTTGTCCTGCTCCTTGTGAGCGTCAGCGCCCTTGCCCAGAACAGCGGCAAAGCCCTCTACCGGAAATATTCCGACGAACCCGGCGTCCAGGCCGTGTACATTTCCCCGGCCATGTTCCGCCTCATCGGCCGGATTCCCGACGTCGAGAGCGGCGACAACAACGTCAATCTCGCCCGGGTCATCAAATCCATGACCGGCTTCTACCTGATTTCCTTCGAGGATCCGGAACTGGGACGGGAGCTATCCGCGGATGTTTCCGGCCTCCTCGACCGGAGCGACTATGAACTGATGATGGAGGTCAAGGACGACGGCCAGACGGTGCGCCTGTACACGGTATCCCCCACCGATGAGCTCATCACCTCGCTCATCATGCACGTCCGTGACCAGGAAGAGACCACCTTCCTTTCGATTGACGGCGAAATCGACCGCGCCGCCCTCGAGGAACTGATTGCCTCCGCGACGGAATAGCGCCCGTTTCCCCGCCCCTCAAAGTGCAGGAGACGTCCCATTCCGTGGGACGTCTCCGTCACACGGGAAGAGGAAGACTGAGGGCGGCGGGATTTGATACATCGGGCGAATTATGTACCTTTGCACGGACAGAAGGACAGACTATGCGGACCCTTGTATTTGCGACGGCCAATCCCGGGAAGATCCGGGAGGCGCAGGAGATTCTCGGGGCGGGATTCAAGCTCGTGACCCCGGCCGAAATGGGTATCGTGGAAGACATTCCGGAGACCGGCAACACCCTGCAGGAGAATTCCTTGCAGAAGGCGGAGTATATCTATGACCGCTGCGGCTGCGACTGCTTTGCCGACGATACCGGGCTGGAGGTGGACATCCTCGGCGGGGCACCGGGCGTCCACACCGCCCGCTACGGCGGCAACGGCCGGGATTTCAATGCCAACATGGACAAGCTTCTGCGGGAGATGCAGCGGCGCGAGGAGGAGATCGCCGCGGCCGACGGAGCACAGGCGGCAGGCGCGCAGGCAGATACAGGCGCGCAGGTAGATACAGGCGCGCAGGTAGCAGCAGGAGCGCAGGCAGATACAGGCGCGCAGGCAGCAGCAGGAGCACAGGCAGCCGCCGGGGCGCAAGGAGCCACCGGGGCACCGGCTGCCGGAGCGCAAGGCGCAAGCCGGACGGCCGCCCGGACGGCGCGCTTCCGCACCTGCGTCACGCTGATCCTCGACGGACGGAAGTACTTCTTCGACGGGATCATGGAAGGGACCATCGCCCGGGCGAAGGCCGGCTGCGGCGGGTTCGGCTACGACCCTGTCTTCCAGCCGGAAGGCAAGGGCGGCCTCACCGCCGCGGAAATCACCGAGGAGGAGAAAAACGCCATTTCGCACCGGGGAAAGGCCCTCCGGGCAATGGCCGCATTCCTGCAGGAATACACGCAGTAGCCCCATCGGCCATGACCGCCTCCACCGAGCTTATCATCCTGAACACCACGAAGTTCCGGGAAAACCAGCTGGTCCTCCACACCCTCTCGCGGGTCCATGGCCGGCGGAGTTTCCTCGTGCGGGTCGGCAAGCAGGCGTCCATGGCCCTCTTCCTCCCCCTCAACCTGCTGGAAGGCGATGTGACCGAGAATCCGAAATCCACGCTCTGGACCGTCCGGAACCTCTCCGCCCTCCATCCGCTGAACGGCATCCGCGGCAACCTCCATAAAAACACGATGACCCTCTTCATGAGCGAAGTGCTCTTCCGGGCGCTCCGGGAAGGGGCCGTGGAAGAGGGCCTGTTCGACTGGTGCCGCAAGACCATCCTCACCCTCGATGCGATGGAATCGGACTTCAGCAACTACCCCATCCGCTTCCTCCTGGAACTCGCGGCCGCCCTCGGATTCTCTCCCACTTTCGAGAGCGTCGCCCCCTTTGTGGGCAGCGGCCTGACGGGACACATCGCCTCGCAAGCCCCCGGCATGGCCAGCCATGTTCCCGGCACGGCCAGCCATGTTCCCGGCTCAGCCGGATATGTTCCCGGCACAGCCAGCCATGTTCCCGGCACAGCCAGCCATGTTCCCGGCACGGCCAGCCAAGCCCCCGGCCCAGCCGGCAACGCCCCCGATGCCCCCGGCTCCTTCAACCACCTCCGCACCCTGCAGGCTTTCCTGGGTGCCACCTTCTCCGAATCCATGCTGATCCCCCTCTCCGGCGCCGACCGCAACGCCATCGCCGAAGAACTGGTCCGCTACCTGGAATTCCACACGGAACTTCCCCTCAACATCCGCTCGCTCAAGGTCCTGCGCGAACTCTACGGCGCCTGAAACCGTTTGCATTTTTTTGCGGGAAGACGGTTGGACAAATCGTTTTTTTCTTATTTTTGCAAAAACATAAGTACTTATGAAAAAGAGCGTTCTGCTGCTTTTGGCAGCCTTTGCCGCTATCGCTTCACCGGCCGCGGCCCAGGAGGTGAAAGCCCCCCGGATCACGCCCGCCACCGTCCGCGTAACCGTCCCCGGGGACACGGAAATCGAGGCCGTCGGGGAGGGTATCGTCACCCTGCGTTCCCAGAACAAACTCGCGTTTTACAACATCGATACGCAGCTGCTCTTCGGGGACTTTGCGTACATGCCGGTCGGCGGCTACAGCGACAAGACCTACTTCAGCGGCGGCGCCTGCACGGTAAAAACCGAAGAGACCCCGGCGGGTTCCTATTCCAAGGTCACCACCTTCCATATCCTCTATCCGGACGGGACGTCGAAGAAACTGCCGCCGGACACATACAGGAAAGTCGGCCTCTTCCGGGACGGTGTCGCCCCGGCCAAGAAGGGCACGGGCGCCTTCTCCGTCGTGCCGGCCTTCGTCGGCAAGGACGGGAAGTTCGTCCTGGGCGCAGTCACGGAAGGGAAGACGGTGTACGGCGATCCGGAAGTCCGCGGCCTGTCGGACGGAATGCGCGCCGTCTTCGCCGACGGCTGGGGTTTTGTGGATGCGTCCGGCAAGGTCGTCATAGCACCGAAATACAAGAAAGTCAGCGACTTCTCGGAAGGCATGGCACTCGTCGCCACCCAGAGCGGCAAATACGGCATCATCGACAGGAGCGGCAAGACCGTTGTCGCGGAAGGGATCGACGCCGGCTGGATGGAACCGCGCGGTTTCCACGACGGCTGGGCCTACCTGCCGGCGAAAAAGTGTTTCATCGACACCAAGGGCAATCCCAGTCCCGAGGCCGAGGCGGTCACGGACTTCTGCAACGGACACGCGCTGGTGAAGAGCGGATGGGACGGCATCGGCATCATCGACACATCCTTCGGGGAGCCGAAGAAACTGGATTTCGACAGCAACCTGGCGCCGTGGAAGGACGCCCCCGCCCGTTTCATCGACGGATACTTCCTGCTGGTCTCCTATAACGGCGCCTACCTCGTTGACAGCCGGGGAGACCTGAAACTGAAAACGGCCGGCACCTGCGGGGGAACGGGCCTATGGGAGGGTCCCTGGGTCACGCTCTGGCTGGACCGCACCGATGGAATCAGCTATGACCATGAAGCTTACGCGGTCTGCAACGCCGACGGGGAGATCGTGGTCATCTTCGACCGGAAAGGCATGTTTACGGACGTTCCCGTTCCCGTCATCAGGAAACCGACGGAGCCCACCCGCGACGATAAGTACACCGGCGACCCGCCCCGCACCAAACCCGGCGGTGATGACACCCCGACCGACATCAACGGCAATCCCGTCAGCATCGTCAAGGAAATCAAGGTCATCTTCGACGAACCCTTCGAAGGCCCCCGCAACGCGGATGTCTATGCGAACGTCGAAATCGGCAAGCCCGTCCACCCGGGCGACACGCTCAAAATCGCCGTCCTGCCCGCGGGCGAACGGGACTGGGTGAAGGTCCCGGTCGCAACGACCCGGAACGGCGGCCGTGAAAAGGCGGCGCCGATGATTCCCGCCGGTCCGGGCGCATTCGTCTCCGTCCTGAAAGCCGGCAACACCTTTGTCGAGGTGCACATCGGGCAGGAAAAAGAACCGTCCATCGACAGGAAATGGCTGCTTGAAGGCCACAGGGACTTCACCTTCAACGGCGACGAAGTGGACAACCTGGATGCCGACGTACGGATCGTTACCGACCCGGCGGGCATCAAGGGAACCCTGTTCGGCGACGACACGAAAGGCCTTTTCCTCGTCGATTTCGACCAGCGGAAAAAGTTCACCGTCTATTGGAACGGCAAGAAGGACAAGCCCATCCCGGACTTCGCCTCCTTCTTCTGGGGCCCCGCGAAAATCGAGGGCTTCCGGGAAGAGAACGGCACGAAATACATCTACATGAACGGCGGCATCACCGCGGTCGGCAACTGGATGGATTACGGGAAGGACGACCTCGGCGGCCTGATGGTCACCCTGCTGACCAGCCTTTCCAACATGAACAAAGAAGTGACGGGCGGCGACCCCACCTACGTCGTCCTGACCCGCCCGCACCGCTACCGCCTCTCCTATACCGACCTTCCGGACGGCGGGATGACCCTGGGCCTGATGGAACGTTTCTCACCCGAATACGGCTGGGTTCCCACCGACGACAAGCGCCTCATCCGCAAGACCCATAAGAACATCGGCTTCGCGACGCTGCACGACAGAAGCGAGGGTCCCATGGAACCGGACATCCTCAAGGGCATCACCCTGAAATGGGTCCAGAAGGACTGGACACTTCCCTCCTTCTACCCCGGAAACAACTGGTTCACAGACGATGAACACTACCGGCACACCGTCGAAGCGTTCAACCGGATGTACGCTTCCGCCGGCGAAGGCGAGCGCCCGTATTCCCGCGCGGAGTGCGCGGCCTTCCTGAAGAAAATGCTCCCGAAATGGGGGCTGAAGAAGATCCAGTAACCCCTGTTCAACCCGGCCGTTTCAGCGTCCTTTCTGCCGACGGCCGGGTGAGAGCTGCACCTTTGCGCGGGTCGTGAAGGACATGGCCGCGTCCCGGTAGCGGATGCGGACAGTCCGGCCTTCCGCCCGCTGCAGGGCTTTCAGGAGCGACGGGTCGTTCGCCCAGTTGACCGCCCAGATATGGGGCGAATCCGCGGTCCGCATGGGGATGTACAGGGGATTGCGGGAACGGGGTTTCTCCAGGGTCTGGTTGAAATGCACGACAACATAGGCCTCCGGAGCCGGTTCCGACCTGCGGGGGACGCGATGCCATCCGCGACAGCCCGGAATCTTGACCGCCACTTCACCGTCCACGGAGCCGCCATAGACATTGATGACCAAGCGTGTCGTATCCGCGATCCAGGCTGAAGCCTTCTCACGCGAGGAAGCCCCAATCACTTTATAATCAAAGCGATAAGACCCATCTGCGGCGAAATCGGCAAGGTAATAGCAGCGCGGGGCGCCGCAGTTCTGCGTGGCGGCGGGAATCCCGTGCCGGTCCGGCACGCCACGCCACCAGGAGCCGCATGCCGCGCCCGCCAGCACCTCCTCGACGGCCAGGCCGCCCGGGAGCACCAGCGTATGCCGGGCCATCGTGTGCGTGTGTCCGCACATCATCAGGAGGCGCGGATGCACCGACAGGATGGCCTCCAGCGAGTCTTTCGCTGCGAATTCGGAGAAGGGGATATGGGCGCAGAGGACTGCCAGCATGTCGGCGGGGGTCGCCGCGAGGGTCTCCCGCAGCCATGCTTTCTGGTCCTCCCGGAAACCGCCCTCGTACCCGGCGGTTCCCAGCAGCCGCACGTCATCCATCAGGATGAAGCGGACCCCGCCCCGCACGAACGTCGTGTCCGGCGCGCCGATTACCCGGGTATATGTCGCCATGTCCCGCGGCCGCTTCTCGTCCACGGTCCGGTCCACGCTGACCGCACGGCCTTTTTTCAGGCCGTAGAAATCGCGGTCATGGTTGCCGGGCACGCAGGCCCAGGGGCAGGAAAGCGAGTCCAGCGTGGCCCGCGTCGGCGCGAGGAGGGCAACATCGTCATTGGCCAGGTCACCGAGGAACACCGTGAGGTCCAGGTCTTTCCGTTCCCGGAGCTCGCGATAAACGGACCGGCGCGCATAGGCGAGTTCGGTTTCATTGTCCACCTGCGGGTCGCCGACGAAGGCGACGCGGAGACGCTGCGCCGGCAGCGGGAGCGTCGCCGCGAGCAGCAGAAGGAAAGGAAGATACTTCTTCATCGGCCGAAAGTCATCTTGATCTCGCTGGCCGAGCTGTTGGCCCGGCGTAGCTGTTTATCGCCCATCTTACCGAAGCGCCAGATCACGCCCGCGAGGAAATGCCGTCCGAGGGAGAGCGTATACGAATCCGTCGTGCCCGTCGGCCCCTCCGAATGGGAAACGGACAGCCCCTTGTTCAGCACATCCCGGACCTGGGCGGAGAACGTAAAGGACCTGTATTCCTTCAACAAAGTGAAATTCAGGTTGTTCGTCCACTTGGAGAAGGTCTCGGAATAACCGAAATAACGCTGCAGCGAATAATCGGTCGCCAGCTCGAACTTGTGGGGCGTCGTATAAGACGCTCTCAGGGTAAGATGATAAATCCAGGTATGCGTATCGGCCATGGCATCCAGGGAATACCAGGCATGGTTGGTGGACACGCCGTTCCCCAGGGTTATCCGGAAGGTTTCGGGCTTCCGGTACGTCAGTTCGATATCCGGACGGAATCCCAGCTGGCGGGTCAGGCTCTCGCGGAAGCCGCTCTCCCCGGCGTAGAACCGGCTGCCGGAGGCGTCCCCCCAGAAATCCGCCATAAAGCCGTCATAGTCGAAAGCCTGCACATCCATCCCTGGCAGGACGCCGACGGGCTGGTAGTTCACCGTCCGGGCGAAGTTGGCAAAGACGGTGTATGTCAGCATCCAGTATTTCTCCTTTCCGAAGCGATGGCTCCCGGAAAGGTTCCCCGACATGTTCAGGGTCGGTTTCCGGGCATGGACCGGGATGCTGTAGCGGATCCGGTCCGCATCATACCAGACGGCCGACACGACGGGATTCTGCCTGATATGCAACTGGACAGCCCCGTTGACGGAACCCCGCCGGGGATTTTGCGGATCCGGCCGGCCCGGTCCGCGCCGGAGCGCGACCATATGGTCGAAACCCGGACGGAGGTACCGGTTGCCCGTACTGATCCGGAGCGGGTCCGTGATGTCCGGAACGGCTATCATGCTGCTGTGGCTGGGCTGGGAAGACTGGCCCATATAATCCAGGGAGAACCAGGGGGTCGTCAGGCGAAGGACCGGCGCCACATTCCAGAGCCACTCCCCCTCTCCGATTTCCGTCACCCGCCCCTGCGTCCTGGAATAGGTGTACAGATGGTCGGCACTGAGGGAAAAACCGGCCTGGACAACCGTGGAACGGTCCTCCTTCGCATACTGCAGCAGGAAATCCCCGCTTCCGCTCGCGCTGTTGTTCACGGAAAGGTTGGAATAAAAATCGTTGGCGCTCCCGTCGGCATTGAAGGCCGCCCTGTCCTGCCGCGAGCGCGTCACCTGGCCCCTCACCCCGGACTGGAACAGCCAACTGTCGGCCAGCGGCTCCACATAGAACAGGTTCAGAACACCGTTTCCGTTCCCGCCGTCGTTCTCATAATGGAGGTCCCGCTCGCTGCTCGCGTGGGAGGCCGCATAGGAAGTCAGGGAATAATCCCGGCTCGTCCCCTGCTGCCCCTGCAGGGCGTAATTCCCGATCACCCGCAGGGAGCGGCCCTTTTTCGAAAAGAGTTTGGAGGCTACCATCAGCGTGCCGCTGGTGCCGAGGGTACGACTATGGGACGTGTTCAGGGAAGAGGAGGAATTGCTCTCCGTTCCGTTCACCTGCGAGGACGAGGCGGACTGGCTGTCGGACCGGGCGTCCGAAAAAGTGAACTGGGGCGAGAACGAGAAACTGATCCCCTTGATTCCCCTGGACCTGAAATTCACGCTGGCATTGAGCCGGTGGTTGCCGGAGAGGGACGACGAGGTGCTCCCGCTCTCCACCGTATCGCCCGAAAGGGGGAAGTCCTGCGAGAAACTGCGGCGGGCATCCTCCCGGGAAGTTCCGTTGTAAGAGACACTTACACCCGTATCCACCTTTTTGATCCGGTCCGTGGTGTAGTTGGCGCCGGCCTGGCCGCCGGTCGTGATGCCGCCCCTGCCGAGCAGGCTTTCAAGGCCCACCCCGGCGCTCACGTTCTGTCCCCGCGCGAGCAGGGTCAACTGATCGTGCTTGTTGTATGCGGACAGCATGCCCGAGGTGTTCCACAGGAACGGGATGCTCGCCATCATGTCGTTCTTCTCCTTCCCCGGCACGGATGCGCCGCCGAAGGCCTGCAGGTTGCCGAAAAGGCCTTCCGCATACTCCTGCTTGAGGGAGACGTCCATGTTCTTGGAATTGTTTCCCCGGCCCTGGCGGATGCCGGTCAGTTTCTCCACCTCGGCATCCTTGTCCGTCACCGTGATCTTGTCCACCACCTTGGCGGGCAGGTTGTCCAGCGCGGCCTGCTTGTCCCCCATGAAGAAAGTCTTGCCGTTGACCGTAATCTGTGACACGGTCTCGCCCTGGACCTTCACGGAGCCGTTCTCCCCGACCTCGATGCCGGGCATCTGGCGCAGGAGGTCCCGCAGGACGTCCGTCTCCCTGACGGAGAAGGCGTCCGCATGGTAGATCAACGTATCCTGCCGCACCTCCAGGGGACGGACCGCCGCTGAAACCCTGGCGGCTTCCAGCATCTCGGCATCCTGCCGGAGCAGGACCTTCCCGAGGTCGGTCCGGCCGGTCAGGTAAACCAGTTTCCGGTAGGCATGATACCCCATCATCTCCACATGGAGATAATAGGATCCGCGGGTAACCTTGTCGATGAGGGCCGAGCCCTCGTTGTCGGAGAGCGTGAAATTCGTGATGATCGTATCCTTCTCCGGCTTGAGATAGACGGAGGCGAAAGGCACCGCCTCGGCCGTCAGGGAGTCCGCCACATGCACCGTGACGGGGAACGCGCGGTCGCCGCCGCCATGGATGACCATGCCGCCCACGAACTGCGCACGGGCGGAAAGGGCTGCACCAAGCAGACAGACGGCGAGGATCAGGGCTCTTCTCATGGTTTCTCGGGATACAGGATGGCCTTCACAAGCGGCTGGGAGACAATGGTTTCAATCCTCTCGGCAATCCGCTCCGGGGTCAGGGCATCCACCAGCGAGGGATATGTGGACGGGAAGGTCCAGTCTTCCTCTCCGTGATAGACCGCATTCCGGGCGTAGGTGCCGTACCAACTGCTCATCTGGAGGTTCTTGGCGTGCTCTTTCTTCAGGTTGGCCCGCACGTCGGCGAGGGTCTGCGTCATCGAGGACGGGTCTGCCGTCAGTTCTTTCAGCGCCTTGACGGTCTCATCCACCAGCAGTTCCGCGTCCTCCGGCTTGCAGGAGAACTGGATGGTCGTCCGGTCGATGTAGGAGGGGAAGCGGCCCGCGGCCGTGGAAACGCCCACGCTGTAGACCTTGCCCATGTCCTCGCGGAGGCGCTTCAGGAGGGCCGTCCGGACGACGGCCTTGACGGCGCCGAGGACGAGGTTATTCTCCTCCATGGTCATCTCGGGCCGGTCCGTACCCTGGTAGACGAGCGAGACGACGGCCTTCTCGGTCTTGGCCGTGTGGCGGATGAGCGAGACGTCCTCCTTCGGCACGACCCGGTCGGGAGCCACCCATACGGTGTCGGCCGGGCCGCCGGGCAGGGCGGCCAGGTAGCGCTCCACATAGGGGCGCATCTCCGCCGCATCCATGTTGGCCATCAGGACGAAGGTATAGTCATCCGCGCTGCCGTAGAGCTTGTTGAAGACCGGCACCATGCGGGAAACGTCCACGCGGGAGAGGATGAGCGTGTCCGTCAACTCCGCATTGGTGTAGCTGGAACCGGACAGCAGATGGCTCAGTTCCCGCGAGAAGTCCCGCTGCGGGTCCGGCTCGCGGTTGCGGAACTCTTCCACCGACTTGTCGATCAGCAGCCGCGCATAGGCGGTATCCACCTGCGGGGCCGTCCAGCGGAGATAGAAGAACTGGAACATCGTCTCGATGTCGTCCTTGAAGGCCGAGCAGAGGATGCCGGTCCGCGTGGGCGCGCCGACGAAGAGGGCGGAGGCGGAACTGCCTGACATATAGAACCGTAGGGCGTCGCGGCTGAAGGCGCCGGCCCCGGAACCCGGGACCACCCGGTCGGCGAAGATGCCGGTGAAATAATCCGTGGAGTCCAGGGCGTTGAAACCGCCCTTGCGGGAGCCGGAAAGGCTGATCTTGTCGCGGCTGAGGGCGGATTTGCGGAAGAGGACCCGGGCGCCGTTGGAGAGGCGCCAGTCGAGGAGGTCCATCTCCGGATGGGCCGTCTCCGAGACAATGCGCCCCGGGGCCGGCTCAGCGCAGAGTTCGTCCGGAATGTCCACCTGGAAGCGGTAGGGGGCCGTTTCAACGGCGAAGGAAGTCCGGATCAGTTCGGCCAGGGAGGCGTCGTCGCCGCATTCCTCCCGCAGGGATTCCGGCGCCCGCAGCATCGCATGGAAAGGCGCACGGGCATAGGTTTCCTGCAGATAGGCAAGCAGCGCCACGGAGTCGATCGTCGGCAGGTATTTCTCCAACAGCGCATATTCCGTCTGCGGGGAGACAAGCGCATCGCCGATGTAGAAGGCGCTGTAGACTTCCTCCATCAGCGAAGAAGAGGCGGTCTGATGGGTGGGACGCGCCCGGTTGCGGTAGCTCGACAGGAGGCTGCGGCGCACCTGCTCGATCTCCCGTCCGGTAAAACCGTAATCCAGGATCTGCCGGGCCGCCGCGACGGCCTGGGCGATGCCGGAGCGGACCTTCCCCTTCTGCAGGGTCACCGACAGGTCGGCCACGTCCACCGTCCCGAGCAGGCCGGAAAGGCCCATTGCAGCCTCCTTGTAATCCGGCCCCTGGAAGGAGAGCCGGTTGAAGCGCTGCTTGCAGAGCCGGCCGGCGACGGTCCGGACCAGGTAGGGACGATAGTCCGACTCCCGGGCCACGGGGCTCCGGAACGGCGCTTTCTGGAGGATATCCAGCGAGACGGCGGTCAGGGTGGAATCATAGACGCAGCGGGCTGCGAATTCCTTGTACGGGTCAATCCCGTACCGGACCGGCTTCGGCCGGCGAATGCGCGGCATGTCGGCGAAATGCCGCCGGATCCCGGCCTCGATGACGTCCGGATCCACATCGCCCACAACGGCCACCGCCATCAGGGAGGGACGGTACCAGCTGGTATAGAAGTCCCTGAGATCCTGGACGGTACAGTTCTGGATCACCAGCGTATCGCCGATGGTCTTGCGGGCGGCAAAGCGGGAATCGCCCAGGACTTCCTCCAGGAAGGCGTCGCTGGCGTCCTGGCCCGCCTTGCGGCGCTGCAGGCGCTCGGAAAGGATGACGCCGCGCTCCTTCTCGACCTGGACGGAGTCGATGGTCAGTCCCCGCGCCCAGTCGCGCAGGATCAGGAGGGTGGTGTCCACCAGGGCGGGATCGCCCGTCGGCAACTGCAGTTTATACACCGTCTCCCCATAGGAAGTATGGGCATTCAGATCCGTGCCGAAAGCCGCCCCATGGCGCTCCAGCACCCGTACGATGCCGTCGTCCGGAAAATGCTCCGTGCCGTTGAAGGCCATATGCTCCAGGAAATGCGCCAGGCCCCGCTGGCGTTCTTCCTCGTAGAGGGACCCCGCCTTCACGAAAAGCCGGTACACCGCCTCGCCTTTCGGATAGGAGTTCTGGAGGATATAATAGGTGAGGCCGTTATTCAGGCTGCCCACCCGGAGGGAGTCCCGCCGGGGAAGCGGCTTCTCCCGCGCAGGGAGCAGCAGGGTGGCAGTGAGAAGGAAAAAGGCAAGGATGAGACGTTTCTGCATGGCTGGGATGGTTTCTCTGGTTGGGGAAAGAAGGGTCAACGGCGTTTCTTCCGGGCTTTGCGCACCGCGGCGCCGGAGGGCTTCCGGGCGGCCGCACCGTGGCCGGAGCGGCCCGACGGCCGTTCGTACGAGCGGTCTTCACCGGCGGGATGCGCATCCGGAATCCCCTCTTCAATCAATTCGTAATCAAGCAGTTTCTGGTCGAGGTTGGTCTCCTTGACCCGGACGCGGACCCTGTCGCCGAGCAGGTACACCTTCCGGGTGCGGCGGCCGACGAGCCGGTAATGGTCCTCGTCGAAATCGTAGAAGTCGGCCTTGAGGTTGCGCAGCGGGATCATGCCCTCGATCTTCGTGGGCTCGACCTCCACGTACATGCCCCATTCCGTGAGGCCGGAAACGGTGCCGTCGAACTCCTGTCCGACCTTGTCCTCCATGTACTCGACGACCTTGTACTTGATGCTCTCCCTTTCCGCCTCGGCGGCAATCAGTTCCCGTTCGGAGGCGTGCTTGCACTGGTTCTCGTAGAAGCCCTTGTCCTGGCTCTCCGCACGGTCGAGATAGAGGGCGAGGAGGCGGTGGACCATCATGTCCGGATAGCGCCGGATCGGCGAGGTGAAGTGGGTGTAGAACTTGAAGGCGAGGCCGTAGTGGCCGATGTTATCGGTTGAATAGCAGGCCTTTGCCATGGCGCGGAGCATGAGCATCTGGATGGCGTTCTTCTCCGGCTTGTCACCGACCTCGACGAGGAGGTTGTTGAGCGACTCGGCGATGGCCTTGCCGCTGCCGATGTCCCCGAGCCGGTGGCCGAAGTTGCCGGCGAAGGCACGGAGTCCCGTCAGTTTCTCGACATTCGGGAGGTCATGGACACGGTAAACGAAGGTCTTCGCCTTCGCGGCGGCCTTCCCGCCGAAGTGGCCGTCCGTCGCGACATACTCGGCGACGTGGCGGTTGGCCAGGAGCATGAACTCCTCGATGAGCCAGTTCGCCTCCCTGCTCACCTTCGGAATGACGTCGAGGGGCTTGCCCTTCTCATCCACGACGACCTTCATCTCAGGGCGGTCGAATTCCAGCGCGCCGGCGGCGAAACGCTTCTTCCGGAGCTTCAGGGCAAGGCCGTTCAGCACGAGCACCGCCTCCTTGACCGGGTCCGGGACGACGCCGCATTCCGCGCCCGTAAACGCCTGGTCCATCGCATCTTTCCCCGCCTCGATGATCTGCTGGGCGAGGTCGTAGTCGAAGCGGTAGTCGGAACGCATGACCGTCCGGCCGAACCAGGGATTGATGACCTTGGCCTGGGGGGTAATCTCGAAGACCGCCGAGAAGGTCAGCTTGTCCTCATAGGGCCGCAGGGAGCAGAGCTTGTTGGAGAGCTTCTCCGGGAGCATCGGGACCGTCCGGTCCACCAGATAGACCGAGGTCCCGCGCACCTGCGCCTCCTTGTCGACGGGCGTCCCGGGACGGACATAGTAGGTCACGTCGGCGATGTGGACGCCGACCTCGTAATTCCCGTTTTCCAGTTTCCGGAAGGAGAGGGCGTCGTCATAGTCCTTGGCATCGGCCGGATCGATGGTGAATGTCAGGATGTTCCGGAAATCGCGGCGGCCCTTGAGGTCCTTTTCCGTGATCTTGTCCGAAATCGCGTCCGCGGCATCCTCCACCTCCTTGCTGAAGCGGTACGGCAGGCCGAACTGCGCCAGGATGGCATGCATCTCGGTCTCGTTCTCCCCGGGCTTCCCGAGGAAATCGACGATGTGGCCATGGGGCGTCGGCGCGCCCCGGTCCCAACCGTCCACGACGGCCGCGACCTTCAGGCCCGTCACCGCCTTCTCCGGATCCTCCGGCACGGGGACGGAAATGTCGTAAGGCATGGTCCGCGAGGACATCAGCACCCAGGCCTGGCGTTTCGCCACGACATGGAGGACGCCCACGAACGGGCGCTTCGACCGCTCCAGGATGGAGACGATCTCGCCTTCCCGGCGCCGGCCGCCCGGGCCGCCCGCCTTGGTTTCCACGACCCGCACGATGTCCTCGTGCAGCGCGCCGCGGCTCTTCGGCGCCCGGACATAAATGTCCTCGTCCTGTCCCTCGACCCGCACGAAGATCAACCCTTCGCGGTTCATCCGCACCTGTCCGATATACTCGGGGAGCACCCGGTACTCTTTCTTCCGTGCCGTTTCTTTCTTTTTCTTCTTTCCCATCAGTCAACGATAGAATACATTTGTACAAAAATACGGATTGTTGAAGGAAAATGCAATCCCACCGCTGTCCGGCAGGCCCCCAAATCGGGCTTCGGGGCAGGCCCGTCGAATGAAAATAATTGACCAGCAGCGAATTATGCAATCAACCCTGTTGATTATAAACAGGGCTGAACACATAAGTTGCAATAGGACAGTCGCTCCCCTTCGACGGAGAATTCGCCTGTTTTGGACAATTGCCCGGAAGGCTTCAACGACAGGCTTGTCCCTCCGAGCAGGTCAAGGCCCTGTAGGGCAGGGATTAATACCGGAAGTCTCGATGAAGTGAGACTCAGATAAAGAGGTCATCCAGAGCCAGGAAGCGCTGGCAGACATCGGTATTGCGGTTCTTCTCGCAGCCGAGCGTCGTGATCAGGACGGTCTGGACGCCCTTCCTGGTTTTGGTCTCATTGATGAATTGGGAGACACGTCGTTCAATCTTTTCACGCTCTTCCCCGGTCATTTCGTACCGGATGCGGGAGTACTTGATTTCTATGATGCTGGTGAAGTCATCGCTGCGATCAATGACCAGGTCGATCTGAACCTTCGGGGATGCTTCTTTGCTACGGAAGGAATAGTATTCTGTGTGTATGGTGTCCAAATGAAGTGCCCGGAGAATCTCCTGAATATGTGCCATGCAAACCCGTTCATAAGACAAGCCGTACCAAGTATTCTGCTGCGGAGAGTTCAAGGTATTCTTCCAAAAACAACGGTCAGAACTGGGATTGGCGCAGAATTGGAGATAGAAGAGCGTATAAAAATCCATCAACTGATAGATTTCCCCGTTCTTCCTGAGACCGTTACGATACCTGCGGATGAAATCACAAGCGACCAGGTCATCAAGCATTTCTGACAGACCGCTCCCGGAGTCGATTTGAACCGCTGCTGAGATTTCCGTGCGTGTCAGTCCCGACTTGTTTGCTGACAGGGCTTTGACGATGTCCATATACCGCTCCGGACTCTTGAACACGGAACGATACAGGCGTCGATATTCATCGCGCATCGGCGCGTCTTCCGAGAAGAAGAGCCGGTCAATATTCTCAGGAAGGCCCTCGTCCATATCCAGGAGGCTCAGGTAATAAGGGATGCCCCCCAGCACCATATAAGCCTGAAGGATGGAAAGACGGCTCCACCGGGCCTTGCGCGAGGCGAAATACTGTTCCGTCTTTGCCAGATTAAACGGACGAAGATGAATTTCGTGTGTCCTCCTGTTATGGAGACCGCCTTTGTTGTTCAGGACATTTTTGGTCATCCAAGATGTGGCGGAGCCGCAGATAATCAGGAAGACATTGTCCTGGCGTGATGCATACTTGTTCCAGAAATGGCCCAGGGCACGGGTAAAGCCGGAGTTCGGCGTGTCGAAGCAGGAAATCTCATCCAGGAAAATGACGCATCTTTTCTTACGCCTGGCCTTGGCCATCAAAACCGCCAGTGCAGAAAAAGCATCCATCCAGTTGTCCGGATCGGCTCCTTTGTGCCCATACTCCTTCAACGAATCTTTGAAACTCTTCAGCTCTTCTTCATAGGTGCCTTCCAGGATACCTGTCGCAAAGAAATCGAACTTATCCTTGAAAAAACTCCGGACGATGAAAGTCTTTCCCACCCTGCGCCTTCCATATAGCGTGATAAATTCCGGGCGCTCGCTATCATAATACTTTGATAGCAAGCCTAATTCAGATTCCCTACCTATTATCTTTTCCATTTTTGCATCATTATCTCGTACAAAGATATACAAATCAGATAATTAAACAAAACTCATTTCATCCAAAGCGCATCATTTTATAGCAAGTTTGGATAAAATGAGAATTTCATATCGCAATCACACCCGTCTTTCTTCCCGGCTGTCGTACCAGGGTATGTTAAAGACCGGGGCTTGGAACTCCTTGCCGCCATAAAGGTAGTCATTTTCTCCCGATATCAGCGTGCTGTTGCGGCATTTCTCGCCGTAGGGGAGGTAATCCGCCTGCTGGACGATCGTTCCGAGGCTGTCAACGACAACCCGCGTGCTGCCCAAATGGTCGGTGATGAAATAGCGGGACTCGTAGGTCGCGGGTGCGGACGGATGCTCCTGACGGACAATACGACCGCCTGCCGCGGCGACGCTTTCCAGGAATGTGTCTTCCTCCAGCGTCCGGAAGCGGAATGGACATCATCGTACGTCGAAAAAATAAAACCATTTTTTACGTTTTCGACATTTTTACCCCCGCAAACAGTTAATCCGCATCGAAAACGGAAAAACTTCCGCTTTCTTTCCTGCGATACGCCCGTCTTTCCGGTTTCATGGGCGACCTTTGTCCCGACACATATTAAACTGATTGATTATGAACAAGCCCAGATTCGCCAACATCCTCTTCGACGAGACCTTCAAGATCGTCGTCGGTGCCCCCGGAAACGAGCCACTCCTCATCCGGCTCATTGAAACACTCATCCCGGGAAAGAAGATCCGCTCCCTCGAACGCCTCGACAAGGAGAACCACGGTTTGGTTATCTCCGACAAAAACACTACATTTGACCTGTTCTGCACGTCCGAGGCCGGGGAGCAATTCATCGTGGAAATGCAGTTCGCCGAGCAGGAGACCTACCGCGAGCGGATGCTCTTCTACGCAACCTACCCCCTGCGGGCGCAGATGGATGCCCGCATCCGTGCGGTTGAGAGGCTATCGGGGATTACCCGTGACAAGATGGACTACAGCCTCCATCCCGTCTACGTGCTGAGCATGCTGAATTTCAGCCTCCCGCATGAGGGCGATGATGCCCTCGAGGAAGGACTGGTGAGCCGCTTTTCCATCCGCAACGACGGAAACGGCGAAATCATGACGGACGCCCTGCACTTCATCTACCTGGAGCTCGGGCGCCTGGAACGGAAGAAAGGAGAAGAGGCCCTCTGCCGAACCCCGCTGGAGCGGCTGGCCTACTCCTTGAAGTACATGCACATGCTGGACGAACGTCCGAACGGGTTCGACGACGACCTCCAGCAGATGCTCTTCACGGCCACCGAGCTGGCCGGAATGACTCAGGAACAGCGACAGGAATACGACAAGACCATGACAACGAAGATCGACATCATCGAACAGCAGGAAACCGCCCGGAAGCGGGGTCTGGAGCAAGGACGGCAGGAAGAACGGGTCGAGACCGCAAAACGTTTACGGGATCTCGGCGTCGCGATCGACATCATCGCGCAAGCGACAGGCTTGTCCCCCGAGCAGGTCAAGGCCCTGTAGGACAGGGATTCCAAATGGACGCAGGCATCCACCGTACATGCTTTTATGGTGGATGTCTGCGCCATTTCACCCTTTGCAGACATCTCACGTGGCCCATGGATGGAGCTGCCGGACGATCGTCCCCAGGCTGTCGACGACGACCCGGGCTTACGAGATTCAAAGATGGGGATCCCGGCCGAGTCCCCACCTATTCAAAAGTCGTTCTCCAGGGATGTGCTATACCATAGTTGGCATCGTATCAAGAACATATTGACGATATGCACATTCTGCAAGCGATTGAGCCCATGAAGGATGAAGCCCTTTCTCTTTTGTGAATGTTTCTGCCGCCCAGAACCAGTCCAAAGGAATACCATTTTTCGGTTTAAGAGGACAATAAACAGGATCATGGGAAAAGACGCCAGATTGAAAAATACGTGTCACCGCTTGAACCTTTTCATACCATTCCTGTGCAGTCTTGCTACTCATTATTCGCTGCTTCAAATCCTCATCACCGATAAGTCTTGGCTCAACGAGTTGTATTAATTCAATAATTCGATCGATCGGGTTGTCGTCGTACAATGACCACCAATGATCAGTTATCGTGTTTCCAAAATAGTGAATCTTTTCGTTCTCAGTCAGCATTTCTCCTATCCTTCTACCTGAATCCCAGGGGATGTCAAAACTAGTATAGTTTATGATAACATACCGTGCAAGAAAAAGGTCAACTGTAAACTGATCGTCATAAAAACGATGGATTGTCAGACCAATCATCATATACCATCCCTCTTGGATCTTTTTAGCATATAATACAAAATCATAATCCTTGAATAGATGGTACCCTAACTTTTCCAAATGCGGCGTCATCGCCTTTTCAAGTGCTTTTTTCTTAAGTTTCATACGCATTAATGCTATTTTGGGGGACCGATATATGTAGGCGAACCCGGAAGATAGGCCGGATCCTTCGGATCATAATAAATGGTTTTTGTTTTGTAGTGTTTTTGGAGGTAAAAGAGCAGGCCCTTTTGGGAGACGAGTTGCTTTTCAATTGGATTTGAGTGGGATTTGTCCCTTGCCCACAAGACACCGAATGCATCGTGTTTTGTTATTATCTCTTATCAGCCAGCATAGACCGAGTTTAGATTCAATGATACAAGTTTTATCTGCAAATATACACATCGATCGAATCCATTTTGTATTGTATGTGTTCAAAAAATGCTCTATCAGACCTTTTTCATCTTCTCCAATTAAGGACATCTGCCCTAAAAAAACAGGACCCGTGGTTTCTCTCCAAGCATTATGTATACATTCAAAACGGCCATAACGCTTATAATTGATACTGCAAGTATCTCTAACAATAACGTCAACCCAACTATTAGAATGAGTAAGAATAACAACATCTATCGGGGTCTCCAGTGATTCGTGTCTCAGTTTTAATACAAAGGGAAAACCCGACAAAGCAATCAGTACGTACAAGGCTATCAGTGCAGGCAGTAACACTATTAAACACTTCACACATTTCTTTTTGCACTCGTCCCATATTATACTCTGTTCCATCATATTACAACATTGGATAACTTGGTTCTTCAGACAAATATCAGCGTCCATTCTTTAGATAAAACAATGCGATGATCGTAAGACGGGTCGGAATCAAAAACAAACTTTGTCTCTTTTATTTCCGGGGGCTTTCTCCAGTAAAGAAGATGTCCGCAAATGATGAGTATTTCTCCTTCTTTTGTGACAAATAGTTCGTATCTTGGATTATAATACGTCCTGATAAAAGACTCAATTTGTCCTGATTCGATCAGAGCCGAGTGCATGTCCGGATTCCCATAAACGAAAAACCATTGCGAATTATCCCACAGTGATCTAGTATTCAATAATTCAGCATAAAAAGATTTCTCATATCTTGAATATGAATCTTGAACGACAAGAATGCTATCAGCGGGAGAATCCGTGCACGGATTCGAGACAAAAACTCCTATTTCGTTGTTCCGAAAGAACTCCACACTCAAATCGACAGGGACATCCGTTTGAATGTCCTTTATTTTCAAATAGTAATAGAGACCGGTCTCTCGGATAATAATGAATACAATCAGAAGTATTGAGAGAATCGTCCACCAAAAAAGAAAGACAGAACGATGTGTTAGTTTTTTATTCGCTGCCATAAATTCCGTATTCTATTTCTTCTGTACTTGTGGCTTGCGGCATACCTGATGCCTAAATACCTATATAGCCATTCTGATTCTCACCTCCTAATAAACTATTGACATGCGCTCCAATAAGCAATTAATCACAACATACAGGGACATAGCAGTCTATCATGTCAATTCTCTCATCAGAAGAAACGATCTCACGCAAAGTTTGCTCAATCTCTGCGAGATACTCTTCTGATAGTAACTTGCGCCATGAGATATTCGTTCGATACTTCTTCCTGTTATGGTCCCGAAGATAATAAATCTTTGGCAGTGATGTTTCTTTAACTATTTCCAATCCCGTATGTTTGGAATAGCGAACCCTGATTTTAAAAGGACGTTTAACTTCCATTCCATCAAAACGCTTTACCGGGATGAAAACCGTGTATCTATGCCTGGCCTGAACAGGGGCAAAGGCATTTACGATGACCGTATCTTCGGCATCCTCAACGCGCCAAAAGTTTTTCCCATCCTTATTATAATAAGCCGTCACAGCATGGTGATAAAACAGGTCCGCAGATTCTTTTTGCCAATCGGAAAGCGTACCAATGACTTTGATTTTTGGATGAAGGATTCCCTCTCTCTTACGCGGGGGATAAATAACACATTTCTTTTTTTTAAAGACATTTCTTCGGTCAAGAAGTATCCTGTCATTCAAATCAGGAGGTAAATTCATTGGATTAAAGAACCAATACGATGTATCTGGATAGTTTTCACCATAGATAACACGTAGACTGTCGATCTTGTGTTTATGGTCATAATACTTTGCCAGATAGGCAGCATAATCTGGATCATAAGCACATCTGATACTATCTAGTCTCTTACGGTGTCTCACGACATCAGCCCCATTTCGAGGATACTCATGATATGTTCCAATATAGGAAGGTAACAGGTATGCAATCCCAAGCTGGGCCGTCTCTTCGCCAATATCATCGTAACGATTACCCAAGGTTATCTTCCATGGACGGTACTCTCCAGATGGCAACATAAGGATACTGATTAGGATTAGTAGATGTTTCATTGGACTTGAAGATTTTTGTGAAACAGATTATTGATCGAATTAATGAAAGAGGATGCATTATTCTTGTCGAACTTGATCTGAACTGTACAAAAGCCATCGTTAATCCCTTTGCCGTTCTTGGCAAGAAGCCAATACCCTCCAAAAAACATATTAAAACGATTATAATTCAATTCATACACTGGCATTTTTGTGATAAAACTGGTGGAGTTTTCCTTCAAGCAGGAATGAAAAATAGTTCCATCGCCAATTCTTTTTCCAGAAATAACCCCAAGTTCGCTGGAAAAAGTCACCCCACGATACGTGAAGGCTATATCTCCCTTTGGAAAGTCATCGACATAGATGTTTGTATTTATGTAATTATCTTCATCGTCTATTACTGTAAAATGACGAACAATCATCTTATCAAGGACCTGATAGAGCTCCGCTTCTTGCGTATCTGCTTTCATTTTGAGCCCAAAGAGGGAATAATAATAGCCAGTTTTCGCATCTGTAAGAGTGTAACCTTCTTCTCTATAACCATTATTCTTTTGTTCTTTCTTGGATAGTTCAGTTTCAGAATAGACATATTGTTTTTCCCCATCATCGTCTAAATAAGAATACCACATTTCCCCCTCCGGATCCACCAGATTCATCGGATTCCCTGCGCAGAAGACGTAGGGGGAGTACTCCTTGTAGTCCTCGGCCAGCGGGTCGCGCGTCAGCCACATGCCGGTGCGGGGATTGTAGAACCGCGCCGTCACTGCCGGGCCAGCGCATCCCATTGCTCCGGTTTGTGCAAAGAGCGGTCTGTATGATACACGGTTATGAATGGCAGGTCCATGAGCCGATGCTTTTCCCCCTTCCAGGTGAAACATCCGTTCTTATCCAGAACCACAATGGGATAATCCAAAGAACAATACTCGACAGTATCCCCGATGGCGCAAAGGCCGGTGCTGTCAATCTGGCAAAAGTAAAGAACGGCCTTTCGGGTGTTTCTGCTTTGTTCCAAGGCATTTCGGGTGTATCGGTATCGGATATAATTGCCAGACTCCCGGCGACGAAGGTTCTTTTGTTCCTGGGAGAAATATATGGTCTGGACATCCGGGCGGACGTTCTCTTCTGCCAGGAAATACAACTTCAGTTCTTCAATGTAATACGTAGCGATGGGCGCGGATTCAGGTTCAACCTCCGGCGTTCTTATTTCGACATATAAGAAAAAAAGACTGAATGCCAGAATCAGGAGGACCGGCAGGGAGACAAGACAAATGATTGCGATAATAATAAACCGGGAAATCTTCATGGCGTTTCAGTGGTTGTCAGTTCTGTCCATTCATATCCCTGACGGGAATCACTGTCGTAGAGAATTCCCGCGGAATCCATTTTCCATCCCTATAGTCAAATCCTCCGTTTTGGCGCAGGGTTGATCTATGGTAACCCGGTGAAGGATAATCGTTTTTTCCATGTTCCCTCATTAGATCCACGTAAGAAACCGTATCGGCCGCATCCGTCATCAACAATTCCGAATACCAATTGTCCATCTCGGGGTCGTAGGGATACCAGTGAATGATTCCCGGCTTGGGTAGAGGAGAATAATAAACACCGACAAAGGGACAATCCATCAGCCAGCGCTTTTCTCCTTTCCATTGGAAATAGCCTTCATCATCGTAGGTTATGACTGGGATTTCATTGCTCCGATATTTCACTTTGGAACTTACGATACAGACAAGTGTACTGTCAAGCCGACAGAATCTCAGGACACGATCGTATTCTTTGAGAACACGAGGACGGATGAATGTCGAATCCGTATTACACATGAAACTGCATGACACGGGATCGAGTAATTTCTCCTGGCTGCTGGAAAACACGGTCCTCCACACACCGACTTCGTCATAACCATTCAACCGAACTTCCCGGACACCGAAATAGAGCCCTAATTCTTCGATAAGACGCATGCTCTGTATCGGGGTACGATCGTGCCTCCGCCGAGAGTCCGAGACAAAGCATGCGATCACTACGGCTAATAATAAGACAATCAGTGATTCAATGGCCCAGATTATACCGTTCTTTCCCATGGGAATTATCTTTTGTTTCCATGTCCGATTTGCCAACCTAATCTTTGCGCAGCAGTCGAAGATAATCCTTCCAAAAACCAGGGAAATGTAAGAGGATCATCGAAAGTACCCCTGGTCATTACTCCTTGATTACTCACAACAGATTGATAGAAATCGCATACAAACCGATGAAGAGAGTAAGGAATATGATTCACAGCAGACATGTACCCGGCAACGATGTTTCCCACATCCCTTGCCGAGGCGATTATAGGTTTTTTCCCCCGAGAAATCGGCATCCCTCTATATATATAGGATTCTTCATGATGGATTCCGACCTCATTCTCATCAAAATTCGTTTCTTTAAAATCAAATAGCCCATAGTTTCGAGCCTTTCTTATATAATCAAGCAATGAGATATCATTATCTACGAAATAATCTGTATATCGAAAAGCGCTGTGATCGTTTAAATTTATTATTGCATCAACAGCCCATCTATTATTTTCACAATCATAAAAAGAATACGGCGTAGCTGTCGTCCCTATTGAGTAATCTGGGTGTGCTGCACCATTCGCATCATAGTAAACAACATAAATATTATCATCCCCATCTTCGGGGTCGCCCCCGTCAATAACACGATAACACTCGGGAGATATCATTCTTACATAGGTGCTTTCCCCATCCGGATCCACCACATTCACAGGATTTCCGGCACAGAAAACATAAGGGGAGTACTCTTTGTAATCATCCGCCAAGGGGTCTCGAGTTAGCCACATCCCCGTGCGGGGATTGTAAAACCGCGCACCGTAATCGTAGAGATTTATCCCGGCAAGAACCTGCATTTCTTTCCCGTTAAAAAGCACTTGATTGCCTTCAAGAACCGCGCCACTGCATTCCGGCCAAAGCATCCCATAGGGGTAATAATCAAAAACCTGCTTGTCCCCTGACTCGTTCACGATGGTCCGGACACTCCCAAGGTAGTCAAGGGCGTAATAATCCGCCGTCAAGTGCCCTTCCTCATCCTTACGGATCCTGCCTCCGGGGAAAGGTATTTCATCCAGGACAAGCTCGCCCTCCTCCAGGCGGTACCGGAATGGGCCGACGTATTCGTATCCGGACCCGTTGTCACAAGCCAGTTCCGTTTTGGTCCCATCGGCCAAATAGGTGTAGTAGGATATCTGCCCGGAGGAGGTGGATATACAGCTTGGTTTATCCATCATATTGTATGTTATCGTCAGCCCATCCAACTGGTCTTCCGTCTGGTTGCCTCTCTCATCGTATGCGAAATTATATCGCGTATACTCATCCATATCATCACGGACCTCTACATATCCGGGGCAACTGACTCCGACCTGGGAGAAATACAGATCATCCACGCAGTCATTCCCGGAATCATATCTGGATAATGTCATGATCCTGCCCAAATCATTATACTGAGCGGTCTCAGAGGCGTCAAGTATTGAATCGTACCGGTCCGCGCCATAGAGACGATTTCTCCCGTCATAATAATAAGAGTAAATATGACTCCCCGTCCCCAATCCGTGATTCCATTCGTAGCCCGCGATGTTCCCTCCGTACTGAACAGGCAACTCGGTTTCGGGAATCTCGTCCTCATAATAAAGATGCTGGTTCAGATAATCTCCGGCCGTTTCTTTCAAACGACCCTGCAAGGTATAGCTTTTGTTTTCGGTCGTTATTAATTCCCCGATTTCCGTCCGCGTTTCCGACACCCGGCCTAAATCATCGTAGGAAGTAAAGACAGTTGCCATTGTCTCATCATTGTACGCGACGCTGCGGTAGATTTCCCTTCCCCTGTCATCATATGAGAAACACATCTTTTTTCTGTCCGCTCCGGCACCTCTTTCATGCTCCTCTACCAACACAAGAGGATTTCCCAGATAGTCATATTGCCAACTTGTGCGCAGCAGACTGCCGAGTTGCGTACTTTCCGCGATCTGTATAATGCGTGCGCAATCATCGTAGTAGTAGGTCCTTTCGACATACGTCATATCCCCATCCTGCCTGTTTTCATCCAGAAGCACAGCCAATCGCTCAAAAGTTCTCATTCCGCGTGTCTTTCGGCTGACATCGGTCGAGTCCACTATTCCCGGAACAGACGCGAACGGTATGGCGGAAGATGGATAGGTTCCCCAGACTGTTTCGCAAAGAAGGGTTCCATCAAACGCAGCAGGCGTCGGAACGACGGACAGGGAATCATGCAAAGTGTCATATCCGCTCCAGCGCTCAGGTTTTACATGTGTTCGAATCAAGCGTCCATAATCATCATATTCATAAAGATAATGCGCTTTTTCCTGTGCCATATATACAATCCTGTCCTCGCTATCATACAGATATGTCTCATTCCCTCCGCCAGGGACAAACTTTTGTACGAGCCGGCCGTACTCATCATATTGGTAAGCATATCCGGTACTGACAGAACTCAATCTGCCCAGAATATCGTAGGAGTATCTTACGTCAAAGAAGGAGGTTGTATCAGCCGGCAGGGAATAATAGCGGACTGAGCGGATATTGTCACGACTGTCTTTGTATTCTGTCACCATCCTGCCGTCTTCATCCGTTGTCGTATGAGCCAAAAGAGAGGCTTGGGGGTAGTAGTCCGTCTGACTATTCTGACCAATCGTTTTTGGGACTTCATTCTCCTGGTTCATGCGATAGGAATGGTGTATCCACTTGTCCATATCCGCATATTTCCGCCCGGGTTGACGGCTTCTTGTAATACGATGGCGCGTCGACGGTTCATAGTCCGAGACAGAATGGGCAGTAGCAGACTCCGGTGAGCCGAAAACGGAAGCATAATAGGAAGCTTGCGACGTCAAGGACGAATCATCTTTCGAAACACGCGGTGCATATTTGACATATGGGAGCAGGACCTCTGCATCAGGATTGAGCATATTGTCATAAACTATTGGACGATAGATGTGTTTTCGACAATTGCCCGACGCGAATCCATTCACCTCCTGATCCGGATAACCCAGGCCATTATAGTAAACCGCATCAACATAATAGTGGCCCAACTCATCCGTAAAAGTATAGCTTCTTCTCCAATTTGTGTTCTCTACAGGATTGTCATTGTTTACAGGGAGAAGTAGAACCGGCATGGATATCTCTCCAATCATGTCTTTTGACAAGGAAATATCGTTGTCCATATAATACGCAGATACCATGTAGGTCCCCGTTGTATCCGGACACGTTATCTGGATTTCACTTCCGGTTCCTTCCGCCGTACCGACAATAGTCCCATTCTGCTTCAAATAATAGGTTATACCATATTGAGAGCCATTTGAAACGGCGAATAACTGTGTTCTTCCTTCATTTGTCTTCGGCGCGAAACAGAAGGCCTTCAGCTTCCCACCACTTTCCTGTGTAAATCGGATGGTCTCTCTTCCGATAGGGAATCCGGTATTCCAACTCCTGGACTGGCCGGTAAAGTTCGGTAAACAATGATAGTTGAGCCGAACCTTTTTATGATCGTGGCTATAAGCAATGACCTCCACATGGAAACCCACCGGCCACATTCCAGTCATTTCTGTTTGAAGCAGTTCCAGATAGGATTCTAGCATCTCCGTATCAATTGCAGAACGGCTTTCAAATAGAATCGACCCAACCCCACCGCTGGGTGGCAACCCGATAGCATACCCCCCGTTTACATTGAAAAAATGATTGGAGAAGATTTCACTTTCATAAGCCACAACGGTTCCGTTACAAAAGATCTCAGCATTTTCCCCGACCAGGTAGGTTCCCGGGCCGGATAGATGGTAAACGATACGGCCATTTACTGGATTCTTGTTCTGAATAGCAACGTAAGCTCCGTTTTCATATCGGTATAGTGTATAGTTTTGTGTATTGTCCGCTCCTGTCACGACAATATCAAAGAATTGACCCGGAATCATGTTTTCGTGATCCACCGCACTGATGGTCCCTTGAAGAATCGCTCCTCCCTGCGTTACCACGTGGTATGAATAATCGGAAGATCCTTTGAAAGATACGGTTCCGGTCAAAGTTCCGACAGGCAATGCCGGGATGGACAAACTTGCAGAAAAGAGAAGATAGTCTCCGTCATAGCCTGCGCTTCGCACTTCAGAGACACCAATACCTGAAGAGTAAAGGTTTTCCAGAAGGACATCCCTCACATTTTGTGTCAAGGAATTATAGTGCTCCGATGTCAATCCGACGGTGACATCTATTACTCCCCCAGATCCGGAAACATAATCCGGACTGACGTCGACGAAGGTGTCAAATGAATTATAAGAAAACTGCCAGTTCCGTTGTCCAAAAGAACAAAGACAGAACAAAAGCAAAGGAATGGCACATAAATATCTTTTCATGGGTTATTCGCTAATTATATGATATTTATACTCGGTAATCGGACGACCTCTGTTATCGGCGACCTGGCAAAGTCTGCCGTTTGTATCATAACTGTAATATGTGCTTAGACGGGCAGGCGTGCATATTCGTAAAACACCGACAAAAGGCTTCCATTCGTAAATGCTTGTTTCAAAAGAAGAAGACTCGTAGAGGAGCGCTTCTTGCTGGCCTGTCAGCTTGCCCGGGAGAGCCAAACTTTTCAAGTCAACGCCCAACAGGCTGCCAATGGCTTGACGACTTGCATTCTCTAAGCGCGCAACGGGGTACAAGCCCCTATATCCCCAGATAAATGAAGTCGGACGGCCAGAGCGGTTTCTTATTTCGATAGGCCTGTTCAGCGTATTATATGTGTATGTCTCCTCTGTCACAAGATCATTATCAAATGAAAACCCGGTGTATGATAGACCATGAATTTTAGCAGTTTTCAAACTGTCAAGGCATATTTGTGAGCCGTTCAGGCCATACTTGTAAAAACGTCCCTCTGTCAGTCGGTATTGGGATTCCGAGGGAGTAGCTGTGTTCCTTGAAAAAGCTTTCAGTGTACGGATGGGAAAGTTCAAAATGTTCTTCTGCTGCATGACAGCATAAATAGGATCCTCGGCCGTGTTGACATCATTTAAGTATTGGGTTCGGGACAGTGTCGCCGTTCCCAATCCGTAGTCTCGTGAGCAAGTTTCCATCAGTTGGTTTAATCCATTGTACGCATAAGAGTCAACGACTACAAGTGAATCCGATCCTTCATAAATTGTCCGTTTAAGCGATTTGGGAAGGACATTGTCTAAGTAAATCCTCTTTTCATATACAACTTGGTCAGCGTGTCCTGCTCCGCTTATATAAGGATAATCATTTGTCGTTTTATTCTCATATTCATACTCTTCCATTAACCAGGGATTCGGGGAGTTTTCCGAATAGCAGGTTTTTTTTACCATTTTTCCGCGGAATGCATGCCTTGAATAGGGTTCCATATGGACCTTCAGCAAATCGAGATCGACAGCATCGTGGTTATCATCATTATAGCGGTAGTTGTCCGGATATAAATCCTGGCAAGCCATATCCCTTACCGAAGAAAAGGAATACGATGTAATGGCCCCGTTGGTCGACTCTTCGCATACTCTTGAATAGCATATATCATAAGAGTCGACCGGATAGGAAAAACCGCTCCAGGAAGTCATGGTCATCAGATAAAAATGAGTTTGCAGTATTCCGCTTTTGTAACCTTCCAGAAAACAATAGTACATGGGATCTCGCATGAGGATACCTGAACTGCTATCCCCCTCGGCAGTATATTTATATTCTCTTTTGTAATCCGGAGAAGAAAGAGAACTGTCTGTTATTTTCTTTATGCGAACGCCGCCTCCTGGATTATCATAGCTGGTTTCTGTGAGCGCTGGTTGGTAGGCATTAGCATGTGTCCGTTTCATTACTGCCGAGAAAGTATTTCCTTCATACTCATATGATGTGTATCCTCCTGTCGGATAGGAAAGACGGCTCAGGCACCCTTTAATGGATGCAGCCGCATTCGGTTCTCGTTTGGAAGTCTGCGTATTGATAGACTGTTCCAGGGTATTGGGGAGGACTTGAACCTGGGGGATTAACTCTGATAACACATATCTTGGCAAAGTCGCATTCAAATATCCCCAATGATCAATGGATGTCGTCCCCTGATATGGGAATGCGTCTTCCGAATAATAATCCATCCCATAAACTCCTTCTCCGGAGAGGTAAAGAGATTTTAGGAGAAGGATGGGGTTCCCCGAAGAAAACTGATCCTTATAAGCGAAACGGATGATCTTTAAGGTGTCGTTTGAAAGCGTGTTTCTAACAATCAGACTATCCAGTTTTTTGCAACAGGCAACGTCTTCAAGATCATTCAAAGACGACCGATATCTCTTTTCATTCTGTATCCGGTTGCTTGAATACACCTGTATATCGAATCCAACGTCGTTTACCTGAATCCTTTCAGGAATGACATAAGATGTCGTACACAAGCGGAATCCTTTGATGGTGTTCGCCAAAGTGAGGGTGTTCATTTCCGAGGACATTTCGTTGGGACTTGTATAGTCAAGAGAATCGTAATTATAACCCCAACCAGCATATGGCTGAACGCATGTAGTATATGACGGACTTGCATATCGGATTGACAACGATCGTCCGTTTGGTGCAAGAATTTCCGTCAGATACCACTGGACGATATCTCTGGAGGGGTCTCCCGGCAAATTATGTCCGGACCATTCATCGAAAATGACATAGGATTGAAACAACTCGCCCAAACAACTTTCGAATGTATATCTCATCCCATCACCGGCAATAATAGTTATGCTTGCCATTGATTGGAGATCGTTTATTTCTACGCTGTATTCTCCTGCAGGGTGAGCTGTGTCATAAAACAAGGGGATGATAGAATTGTTCTTTCTGATTAAGATGAATTTCCCTGAATGGCCCAGAAACGAAAAGGAAAATACATCCGGCTCCGCCTCGTACCGAACGGCTCCTGATTTATAGTAATAATTCCAATTCTGATCAACATCCCATGTCTCTCCGAAGGGATCCGCATCATAATAATTGACATTTCGATATAGGTGACCCAAAAGACCATATCTGCTGGCCTCATCAGGAATTCCATTGATCTCCCTCGTTATGACTCCTCCGGCATTTAGTGTCCAACCTAAACCTGCAGGGCCTGTCGTCCTGTTGGGTTGATAACCGCTTGTCGTGTAATTAAGGGTGACTGGGAATTCAAAATCCGGGTCTTTGTAGGTATAAAGAGGAATACTCACATGAAGTGTACCTGTATATAAATCCGGGGAGGACTGTCCTCCATATTTGATCATGCTCCAAGCATCCGGAGCAATTGGAATTATGGCATCTTCTTGCCATTGTTGCGCATATGACTTTGATAGAAGAAAGAGTAGGGCAACAATAGAAACAGCTGTTCGTTTCATATTTTTCATAATAACGGCCGGGCGGGGACTGCGCCCCGCCGCGGCCGGAAGTTAAACATAGCTCACCCTACAGGGAGAATTCCCCGTAGAACTGCATTCCGCTCTCGAGCGTGAATGTGAGGGTGTACGTGCCGGCATCACCGCTGAAAGGAATCAGGACGAGACCGGTGCCTTCCACCTGGTCAGATACGGTCTCCGCCGTGCTGAGGTTCACCAGTTCATAGTCCACGTCACCTAAATCACCTGTGAAAGTGATATACACCGTGTTCCCGTTGACCATCGCGGAAATAGGAACCTCCACGGGCATACGGGGTGCATCGGGGAGAATAGGAGGTTTTGGTGAAACAACAATGGGTGTTCCTTCTCCGGCGGATGTCCTTGACATGGCCGGAAACGCACTTGCCACCGCGAGGCAAGCCGTTAAAATGATGATCAGTTTCCTCATAATCTGAGTCTTTAATTCGGCCGCAAGATACGGCTTCTGATCAGGCCTGTCAATTTGTAACAATTACGTTACCCACGTAACGCACTGATAATCAGATATCATTTTTGACACCTGATTTACATGTGAGAAAAAGAAGGAAATAATTCTATTTTGAGAAGACTTCTGGGGCTTTCAGCGGTTCCCGATAGATTTTGTCGATGAAAAAAGCCGCATCGCGAGCGCCCGTTTTCAGAATCCGTTCCTTGTAGCGGGTCTTCCGCGTTGAAAGGGTTCCGGGCTCGATTCCTGTCACCAGACTGATACCCTTTATCGGCGTTCCAGCAACGAGCAGGGTGATAATCCGATAATCCTGTTCCGTCATCTTGTCACCGAATAAAAGACGAAGACGGGCGATTACTTGTTCATGGCTTTCGTTCACCGCTTTCTCCAATCCAATCAGGAAAGTCGTATCACCCCGCAGTGCGTTGATTTCCTGCTTACAATCATTGACGACCGTCTTCATCCTGTCGAAATGGTCATAACTGCTTTCCCGGGAAGGTGCTTCCTGCAGGGCCGAGTATTCGCGCCCCAGCATGGTGATGACTGAGATCCTGCCGACAATCATGGAGATGAGGCCGGCTTTTTGACGCTCGTCATTCTCTTTCAAAAGCATTATCTGCTCTTTGAGCTCACCCTCTACAGCTTCGAAACGATCCACTTCCTGATCGAATTCCTTTTTTTTCCTTCGATAATAGCCCAGGGCGAGGAACCCTGAAAGGATCACAAGACAACCGACGAGAATGAGGATAACAAGTCGCTTTTGCGCCAAGTCTTTCTGATACTCCGATTCTCTCCTGTAACTGTCATTCTGTGCATGCATGACAGACCTTTTCAATCGAAGCACGGTTAACGAATCCTCGATATCGAAACACTTCCGAAGATCCAGGTCGGCGGATTCAAATTCTTTCCTTGCAGCAAGATACTCATAGCTTCCAAAATAACAGCTTGCCGAGTCTACTGCTGTCACCGCAGCAACGCGTGCGATATCCAAATAATACTTTGCAGAGTCCATTTGGCCTGTATAAACAAAGGCCCTCGCCTTTATTATCGCCGGATCCGTATACATCCTTCCCCCTGCCCGCTGGTACGCGGCCATGGCATTCAGGACTTCTTTCGGTTCCGGTTCGGTCTGATTCATTTTCAGGCCGGCAAGCGACATAAACGCATTTCTCTCCAGGCTTGCATTCAAATTTGAATCCCTCAGCACCACATGGTGTAAACTGTCGCTTTCGCGGTATCGACCGGTATTCTGACAACAACGGGCGAGTCCCAGCAATGAATATAGTGCATAGTTATCCTCTCCAGCCATTCTGAATGCATCAAGGGATTCTTCTATACACTGTTTTGATTCATCATAATCCCATTCTTCGTGATGAAGCATGCCTAAGTTCCTGGCAGACAACCCGATATAATGATAATCCTTATTCTGTTTTGCCAGAGAGCGGGCTTTCTCCAAATCCTGCAGCGCACCTATGGTATTGCCGAGATTCTTCTGTACCAGGCCATCATAATAGTATGCCTTCATCTTATGATCCCGGTCCCGGCTGTTTTTATAATAATCGAGTGCCATCCGCGTCAAGGAATCATTTTCAACGTCGATATAGCACCTGTCAAGCGCCATGCTGTAGAGCAGCGCATAATAGGCCTTCCCGCGCCTTGATTTCAGAGAAGAAGACTTCCAGTCCTGTAAGATGACCCATGCAGAATCCGGTCGATCCTGTATCATTCGCTCCACTTCCGTGAGGCGACACACGGGTAATTCACATGCATACAGGAGAAAGATTCCTGTCAAGATAAATATACAGTTCTTCATCAACAGAAAAGGTATCTAAAACAAAGATATGGATTCTTTCGGAAAGAAAAAAAGGGCTGCCAACCGAAACTGTCTGATTGAACAGAAGGTGAATTAAAGAAGCCGGCAGCCCTGAATTACTTCAGATGCCGCCGACCGTAAAAAACACGTGGGGTTCTATTCCGGGACAAAGGTTCTGGAAAACCCGTATGCCAAAATAGAATTTCCCACGTGCCGAAGCACGTGAGAAATCCTATCTGTCGGCTGCATACGTTCAAATTTTCCAGATTCTTGTCCAGCGACATCAAGGATCTCTTCTTATCTTTCCAGATATGAGAGTCGTATTTCTTTCGTCTGCAAAAGTAAAGAAAAGAATCAGTAAAACCAAAAAAGATGACCGAAACCGTGCAGCCCGGTCATCTTCCATGATTTACAAGCGCACCCGCCTGCGCAGGACCGGCGTGGCGGCATCGGAGCAGGCGAGGAAGCGATAGCGGCCGGGCTCCACGGCCCAGGTGCCGGCCTCCTCGTCCCAGGAGGCGAGGCTGTCGCGGGTGACGTGGAGTGTCACCGTGCAGGCCTCGCCGGGCGCGAGGAGGGGCGTCTTGGCGAAGGCCTTGAGTTCGCGCTCCGGCTTGTCCATGTCCTTGCCGGGCGCATGGACGAAGAGTTCGACGACATCCTTTCCGGGAACATCGCCGGCGTTCGTCACCTGGACCGTCACATCCCAGCCGTCGCCGGCCTCCCGGACCTTCATCTTCCCCCATTTGAAGGACGTGTAGCTCAGCCCGTAACCGAAAGGATAGGCGACATGACGCGGGGCGAAGGTCTGGAAATACCTGTAACCCACGTAGATGCCTTCCTCATAGTCGGTGTAGTCGATGTCCTTGATGTCATAGGCCTTCTTGTTACCGGCGAGGCGGCGGTAGAAGGAGTAGTTGAACGGCTTGTCCGCCGAGATGCGCGGGAAGTTCGGGGCCGAGGGCTCGTATTCGTAGGCCTTCGAGATGGTCATCGGCAGCCGGCCGGAGGGGTTGACCGAGCCGTCCAGGACGGCGGCGACGGTGTTGCCGCCTTCTTCACCGGGCTGCCAGCAGATCAGGATGGCGTCCGCCAGGTCCTGCCAGGGCGCCATGTCCACGACGCCGCCGATGTTCAGGATGACGACCACCTTCTTTCCCGCCTTGTGGAACGCCTTGGATACCGCCGTCAGCAGTTCCAGCTCGCGCTCCTGCAAGACATAACTGTAGTGCAGGTCGCGGTCCTTTCCTTCCCCGAAGACACGGCCGAAGGTGATGAACGCCTTGTCGGCCGTGCGGGCCGAAGCGGCGATCACCTCCGAAGGGACCGCCTCCAGCGGCCGCTCGCGGTCGATATACCAGGGGCTCTTCCCGTTGATGAGATTGCAGCGAAAGGCCTCGTCTTCCATATAGGAGGCATAGAACGCATCCACGCCCATGTCCACGAGGAAACCCGCATCGGCGAGCCCCTGCCGGAGATCGACGACATACGGACGGTGGACATTGCCGGAACCGGTGCCGCCCGCGATGAACTGGTAGGAGGTGACGCCGAAGAGCGCGATCTTCTCCGCGTGCGACGCCGGAAGGGCGCCGGAGCGGTTTTTCATGAGCACGACCCCCTCGTCCGCGGCCTTCCGGCACACGGCCGCATGCGCGGTCAGGTCCGGGGCGTCCGAGTAGGCATAGCCCTTGAATTTCGGGGACTTGACGACGAGTTCCAGCACCCGCGCGACCGAGCGGTCGAGGTCGGCGAGGGCGAGACGGCCCTCATTCACGGCATCGATGATGTCCTGGTAGCGCCGGTCGCTGCCGGGCTGGATCATCTCGTTGCCGGCGTGGATCTGGGCCGCGGTGTCATAGCCGCCGCCCCAGTCCGTCATCACGACGCCCTGGAAGCCCCATTCGTCCCGCAGCAGGCCGGTCAGCAGGTCCGGGCTCTCGGAGGCATGGACGCCGTTGATGTAGTTGTACGAGGTCATGATGGTCCACGGCTGTGCTTTCCGGACCGCAATCTCGAAGTTCCGGAGGTAGATCTCCCGCAGCGCCCGTTCGCTGAGGCGGGCGTCGTTGTGGAGCCGGTTCAGCTCCTGGCTGTTCACCGCGAAATGCTTCATCGAGGTGCCGACGCCGTTGGACTGGATGCCGGAAATCATGGCCGCGGCCATCTCGCCGGCGAGCAGCGGGTCCTCGCTGTAATACTCGAAGTTCCTGCCGCAGAGCGGGTTGCGGTGGATGTTCACCCCCGGGCCGAGGATGACATCGACCCCATACTCCAGCACTTCGTTGCCCATCGCCCGGCCGACTTCCTCCACGAGTTCCGTGTTCCAGGTCGAGGCGAGCATCGTCCCGATCGGGAAGCCGGTGCAGTAGAAGGTCTGCTCCGCTCCTTCCCGGTTCGGGTTGATCCGCAGGCCGGCGGGACCGTCCGCCAGGACGATCGACGGAATGCCGAGCCGCGGGACGGCATGGGTCGTGCCGGCCGCGCCGGGAACACCCTTGTCGGTGTTGCCGATGCCGTTGAACGCCTTGGAGCCGCCGCCCACGAGGACGGCCGCCTTCTCTTCCAGGGTCATCGCCGCAACGACGTCGCGGATGTTGTCAGGGGTCAGCTGCGGCGCCTGGAGGGCCATCACAGCGGAAAGGAGAAGTGCAATCATGGTTTCAACAATGGGTGGTCAGAAGTTTCATTTCCCCGCTGTCGGGGGTCAGGACGATGCCCCGGGAAGTGGCGGGAATCAGCACGGTCTCGCCGGGACGGAGGGTGGTCCGGTGCCCGCGGGTCGCCGTCGGAAGACCGTCTCCGCCGAAGAGCGGCTCGCCGTCCTCCAGCGTCCCGGTGCCTTCCAGGCACATGACGATGAAGAACGAATCCAGCGCTCCGAGCGGAATCCGGAGCGGACGGGTCAAGCGGTAGAGGTCGGTCGTGAAATACGGACAGGAAACCAGCGGAGTCCGCGCATCGAGGACGGGCTCATACGCCGTCTTATATGACGGATACACCTTATAATCAATGGCCTCCTTCGCCTTGTCCGTATGGAGCGGACGGGGCTTCCCGTCCAGTCCGGGCCGGTTGTAGTCGTAGATCCGGTAGGTCAGGTCGGAGGTCTGCTGGATCTCCGCGAGGAAGGTCCCCGCGCAGATGGCGTGGATGCGGCCGGCGGGCAGGAAGAACACGTCGCCCTCCTTGACCGGATGGTCGGCCAGGACATCGACGATGCGGTCTTCCGCGATCAGCCGCTCGTATTCTTCCGGCGTGAACGGCCGCGTGATGCCGCTGTACAGATGGGCATCCGGCGCGGAATCCATCACGTACCACATCTCGGTCTTGCCGTTCTGCTCGCCATGGACCCGGCGGGCCATCGCGTCGTCCGGATGGACCTGGATGGAGAGGTCGGCGCGTGCGTCGATGAATTTCACCAGCAGGGGGAATTCGTCGCCGCAGCGGGCGTACACCGGTTCCCCGACCAACTTGCCGCGGTACTCTTCCACTAGCGAGGAAAGCGTGCGGCCGGCAAGGGCACCTTCCGCCACGATGGATTCCATCCCGGGATAGGCCGAAATCTCCCAGCTCTCGCCGATGGACGACTGGTCCGTCTCGATGCCTTTATAGGCGGCAATCCGGTCCCCGCCCCAGACCATGGTGCGGAGGACCGGATGGAACTTCAAGGGATAGAGCATCTTACAGCAGCCCCCTCCCGCGCAGCAAGGCAGCCGGATCGGGGTCGCCGCCCCGCCAGCTGCGGAACAGGGTCATCGGCTCCTCGCTGCCGCCCCGCTCCAGGAAGGTCTCCCGGAAGGAGCGCGCAAGCTCCGGATTCCACAGCCCTTCGCGCTCGAATTTCTCGAAGGCGTCGAGGTCGAGGACCTCGGACCAGAGATAGCTGTAGTAGCCGGCGCTGTAGCCGCTGTTGAAGATGTGGTTGAAATAGCTCGTGCGGTAACGCGGGATAATCTCGTCGATGAGCCCCATCTCCGCACAGGCCTTCGTTTCGAAGGCGCGGATGGACTGGGCGTCCGTGAAGGCCGCGAGTTCGTCCGCGGAGAGTTCATGCCAGCGCATGTCGAGGATGGAGGCGGCGCAGAGTTCGCCCGTCATGAATCCCTGGTTGAAGCCGAGGGCCGCGCGGATCTTGTCCACGAGCGCGTCCGGGATGGTCTCGCCGGTCTGGTAATGGTGGGCATATTCCGCGAGGATTTCCTTCTGGAAGGCCCAGTTCTCGTTGAACTGCGAGAACATCTCCACGAAGTCGCGGGCGACGGAAGTGCCGCTGACATCGCGGTAGCGGCATTTCGACAGGAAGCCGTGGAGGGCATGGCCGAACTCGTGGAAGGCGGTCTGGACCTCATCCACCGTCAGCAGGGACGGGGTGTCCTCCGTCGCCGGCGGGAAGTTGCAGACATTCACGATGATGGGCCGGATGTCTTCCCCGTCCGCCTTCACGTACTGGTCGCGGAAGTTGTTCATCCACGCACCGCCCCGCTTGGTGTCGCGGGAGAACCAGTCCATGTAGAAGATGCCGATGAAGGAACCGTCGTCGTCCGTGAGCTTGTAGGCCTCGACGACGGGGTTGTACACCTCCACCTCGGGCGCCGGAGCGATGTGGATGCCGTAGAGCTTGTTCGCGGCGAAGAAGAGCCCCTTCTTGACGCTGTCGGCGGCGAAATAGGGCTTCGTCTCCTCCTCGTCGAGGTCATACTGGGCCTTGCGGACCTTCTCCGCATAATAGAACCAGTCCCAGGGCGCGATCTTCGCACCGGCCTCGACGGACTCGTCCGCGTCCATGACCTTCTGCATGTCAGCCACTTCTTCCTTCGCGCGCTTCATGGCCGCGGCCATGATTTCGGCGAGGAAGGCATCGACCGTCTCCGGATTGCCGGCCATCTTGTCCGAGAGGATGAAGGAAGCCGCGTTCGGATAGCCGAGCAGGGCCGCCTTCTCGGTCTTGAGCCGGAGGATCTCCAGCGCGATGGCGTTGTTGTCATTTTCATTTCCGTGGTTGCCGCGGGAGGAATAGGCCTTGAAGGCCTTCTCGCGCAGGGCGCGGTCGGGGCAGGAGGCCATGAAGGAGGGATAGGCCGACACGGTCACGCCGGTCTCCTCCTTGAAGGCATTGTTCTCCGCCAGGAGGTTCTTGCCGAACTGCTGGCTGAGGACCGCCAGCCGGTTGTTGATCTCCTTGAAGCGGGCCTGTCCCGCCTCATCGAGGCCGACGCCGTTGCGGACGAACTGCTCGTAGAGTTTCTTCGTCACCATCTGCTGCTCGCGGTCCAGGCCGTCCATCGCTTCATACACGGCCTTGACGCGGGCGAAGAAGCCGGGGTCCATGAAGATCTCGTTCTCGGCGTCGCTCAGCAGCGGGGTGATTTCCTCCTCCACCGCCTGGATTTCCGGGGTGGAATCGGATTCGGAGAGGTTGAAGAACACGCCCGTCACCTTGGCGAGCAGGCCGCCGGAAAGTTCATAGGCGGCGACGGTGTTCTCGAAAGTCGGGGCGTCGGGGCAGGCCACGATGGCCGCGATTTCGGCCCGCTGGGCCTCGATGCCCGCCTTCACGGCCGGGACATAGTCGGCCACGGCGATCCGGCTGAACGGCGCCGTCCCGTAAGGGGTTTCCACCGACTGGAGGAAGATATTCTTTTCTTTGCAGGAAGTCATCAGCACAAGGGCGGTTGCCAGGAGGAAGAATCGTTTCATAAAGGGATCACTTGTTGATTACGACCGAAGGATACTTGACCGCGTCGTCACGCGGGTCCTCGACCAGGGTGAACTGGGCCGCACCGTTGTAGATGGTCAGGATGCCCGTCACGTCGATGGAGGCGCCGTCGAAGGTCGAGGCGTCCTTGTCGCCGAGGATGGCCGGGTCGATTTCCGTGTCGCAGAAGCGGGAATAGCCGCTGGTGCGGATCTGGACGGAGGTGTTGCCCAGCGAGAAATACTGGCTGATCGTCAGCGCGGAAGCATTGGCCACCACCTCGTCCTTGACCTGGCTGAACGGCCGGCCGTCGCCCGTCTCCGCCCGGTCAAAATCGCCGGCGAGGACGTGGGCGACGAAGTTGTTCTTCGACATGGCCCAGGTCGTGACGTTGTACGTCTCGTCGCTGAGGAAGACGCGGTTGCTGGACGCTTTCTTGTCCTTGTTGGGGTCGATGTACACGAGGCAGAACATCCGCTTGAACTTCTCGTCGTTGTACGAGGTCTTCGCCCCGTAGCGCAGGCCCTTGATGGTCACGAAACGGCCGATGTTCTCGGGGAGGGTCAGTTCATCCTCGCGGGTGATGACTTTCGGGGCGACGGGCGAGGCGAGCGGTCCGCGCTTGACATGGAGGTCGATCAGCGGCTGGACATCGATATAAGAGGTCTCGTACTCGCCGGTCGGATCCTCGGCGCCCAGCTGGGGCATGCCGTTGTACTGGCCGAGATAGAGCCCGCCGCAGTCGACGAAAATCCACTGGCCGAGCTGGTAATCGCTGTACAGCGAGGTCTTTCCGATCTTGATGTCGATGCCGCCGGTCTCATCCTGGATGTAGAGTTCCCGGTACACGTTGCCGGCCTTGTCGGAGGAGACGACCTGGCCTTTGATCCAGGTGCCTTCCGGCACTTCGACCGGCTTGTTCGGTTCGGTATAGAGGGCTTTCAGTTCCGCGATGGTGATCTCCGGAATCCCGCCGTAATGGACGGCATACGGGTTCGGGTCCGGATAGGTGAGCCGGTAAACCGGCTGCCATTCTTCTTTCAGGGCCGTGCAGGAAGCAAGGGCCGCAAGGGCCGTGAGGGCAATCAGGTACTTTCTCATGGCTTAGAAACGGAAATAAATGTTCAACATGTAGTTAAACCCGGACATGTAGAAATACTTCGGATCGAACTTGTAGTACCGCTCCTTGCCGACGGTGTTGTCGACGAGACGGGTCTGCTCGTAACCGCCGGTCTTCACATGCGTGTTGTTCAGCAGGTTCTTGGCGTTGAGCGAGAAACCGAGCTGGTACTTGCGCTGGATGTACCAGGACTTGCCGACGCTCACGTCCAGCATCAGGCAGGGATCGAACTTCTCCTGCGTGGTCATGTACTCGATCTCCACCGGGCTGGCATAGCCGTCCGGGCCCGCCGTCGCGAAGTCGGTGCGGTAGAGCGGGTTCATGTCGAGGTAGGCCTCGGCGAAATAGTTGAGGCCGGCGTCGATGAACCAGTAGTTGTAGCTGTAGTTCAGGCCGAGGCTGGCGGCCAGCTGCGGCGTGGAGGGCACGTAGTGCTTCTGCCAGCGCTCCACGTCCCCGGTATTTTCACCGGCGGAGTCGCGTTTGAAGACGGGGCTGGCGGGCCAGTAGGGCACCAGGACGGAGGTCTGTCCGCCGAAGGAGACCGGCGTCGCGCTGTTGTCGATGGTCTGGACCATCCGGGGCGTGGAGGTATAGACATAGCGTCCGGCGCTCACAACGCCCACGACCGCGAGGTTCGGCAGGCCGGTCGGGGCCTTGAGGCCGACCTCGACGCCCATATGCCGCTCGTTGATGCCGGAGATGGCGAAGTTCGAGAAGGCGTTCTGGATGTCGTCGTAGGCGGTCATCACCTTGGACTGGTCGTTGATCTTCGTGTAGAAGGCCGTGACGCGGGCATTGAAGCCACCGCCGGTGTACTGCCAGTTCAGGTCGGAGGAGAAGGTCTTCACCGTCGTCAGGCCGTCCACGAGGGAATTGCGGGTACGCGGCGACAGGAAGGCCTGGTTGAAGTGCGGGGCGTCGTTGAAGTAGCCCGCGTTGGCATAGACGCGCATCTTTCCGCCGAAGGCATAGGAAAGGCCCGCCTTGCCGGCGTAGGTCAGGAAGCGGGCATGTTCGGAGGAGCCGTAGGAGCTCGGAAGCAGGGCGCCCGAGGCATCGCGGCTGAGGTTGATCCCTTCCACGACATAGTCGGAGCCGTCCGGGCGGAGGCCCGGGAAGAGGCCCTTCCGCATCAGGCCCTCCCGCCAGAAGGTCTCGTAGCCGATCCGGCCGCCGAGGTTGGCGGTCAGGTTGCCGATGACGAAGCGGCCGTTCGCCCAGAGACGGGCGTTGCGGACCTGGGCGTAATAGTCATAGCCATACTTGTCACCTTCATGGATGATCTGGGCGGAGCCGTGCTGCAGGTAATAGTCCAGGTCGTTCTGGACCCGGGCCATCGAGGAGGCGTAGTCGCGCTCCGCGAAGGAGTCGATGTTGATGAAATAGTCGCCGCCGAGCAGGTCCGCGAGGATCTTGTAGTTCTCCGTCCGGTTGATCCGGGCGTTGAAGCCGAAGGTCAGGGTGAACCAGTCGGAGGCCCGCCATTTCGCGGAACCGGCGAAGTTGAGGTCCCGCTGGTCCACATGGCGCTCTTCCTGGACATATTTGGAACGCGCCGGGGCGCCGTTCACGCCCTGCAGGTAGTTGACCTGGTAGAGGCGGTCCCAGTTGATGTGCGTCAGGTTCCTGTAATCATCGGCATGGGTCCAGATCTCGTTCATCCAGGCCGCCTTCTCGAAGTTCCGGCGGTTGTAGTCCTTGTTGTCCATCCAGAAATAGGACGGGAGGTTGCGGTAGTAGTCCGGCATCGGGCTCTGGGCATCGTACCAGTCGAGGGCCGTATAACCGTTCTTGCCGAAGCGGTAGAGCGCCGTCAGGGAGGCATTGAAGCGGTCGGACGGGGTGAAATCGTACTTCAGGACGGCGACCGGCTCGTTCGTGCGGCGGACGCGGGCGTTGCGGACGCGGGCGCACTGGTAGCCCCAGTTGGAATTGTACATATTGTCGCCCACCAGGTCATAGACCTCCTGGGTGGAGCCGTTCTGGGCGCCGCGTTCGCCGGGCGTGGCGAAGAAGATGAAACCGAGCTGATGGGCGTCGTTGAAGCGCTTGTCCGCCGCCAGGTAATAGGCGAAGGAGCGGTAGAAAACGCCGTTCACCCAGTCGTTTCCACCCAGCCGGGCCGAAACGTTGGCGGCGAAGGACCAGCCGTTGTCCAGCAGGCCGGAAGCATAGGACGCCATGACGCGGAAGCGGTAGAGGGCGCTGTTCGTCAGGATGCTCCCGCGCAGGCCCTTGCGGACGTTGTTGGCGTTGCCGAAGATGTCCGTGACGCCGTTGAAGCCGCCGAAGCTGTCGTCGGAACTTTCCAGGCCGCTCGTCACCTGCTTCGCGCGCATCGCCTCGTTCAGGCCGCTCCAGAGGGAGAAGGGGGAATAGCCCGTGATGGCATCGTTCATCGGAACGCCGGCGAGGGTAACCTCCTGGGTCTCGCTCAGGTAACCGCGGACACGGAAGCGGACGGCGCTGAAGTTGTAGCCCGCGATGTTGTTGAAGACATCGTTCGCCCCGAAGAGGATCGTCGGGTTGTCGCTGTAGCCGCTGTCGTCCATGTCGAAGGCGGCGAAGGAGTCGTCATCGATTTCCGCGACCTGCTGGAGCGTGGTCAGGGAGAGGTTGAACATATTTTTGACGTAGCCGTCGTTGACGGTCACGTTGACGGTCGATGCGAGGAAATCCGGCGCCGTGATGACGAGGTCGTACATGCCGTCGGCCACGGCCGGAATCAGGAAGTTGCCGTTTTCATCCGACTCGACGGTGGCCACTTCGACGGCGCCCTTGTACAGGGTCAGGGTCGCCTTTTCAACCGGCTGCCGGCCGTTGCGGTTCACGACCGTACCCTTCACGCCGCCGGTAGGACGCTGGGCGGAAAGGACGGCGCAGCAGAGCAGCGCGGCAAGGGCCAGGGTTAGTTTCTTGATCATATCTTTTCGGAAATTACTTGCTCACAATGATATAGGTCGGATAGTGGTCGGAGTAGCCGCCCACGAAGGCGCCGTTGGAGAAGGTCCGCATCGGCGTGTCCTTGTACTGGCCGGTCTGGTTGGTCATGAAGGGCTTCACGAAGATGCGGCCGTAGAAGGACTGTTTCCGTTTCTTGATGATGGGCTGGATGGCCAGGGTCCCTTCCGGCGCGTGCACCAGGCTGTTGCTCGCGAGGATGCAGTCGAAGATGCACCACTCGCCCCGGTAGGCCAGGGAGCCGTAGCCGGCATGGAACATCGCAAGGAACGGGTTGAGATAGTCCTGCGGGCCGACCTCTTCGGGGAATTCCCGGCCGTGCATGTAAACGGCCATGGACTCGTCGTCCGGGTTGTCGTTCATGTCGCCCATGATCACGCACTTGATGCCCGGATACTTCTCCATCATCTTCAGGGAATGCTGATAGGCGATCTCGCCGCCGCGGGCCCGCAGGTCCGCGCCCTTGTCGCCGAGACGGGACGGCAGGTGCAGGACATAGAAGGCGAAGTCTTCGCCGTCGATCAGGCCGTGGACCATCAGGATGTCACGGGTGCGGAAATAGTCCTTTTCCTCCTGGTTCAGCGAGAATTCGATGTCGGATCCCTCGAAGGTGAAGGGGATGGATTCGCTTTCCACGACGGTCATCTGCTCCGGCTTGTAGAGCAGGGCGACATCCACGCCGCGGCGGTCGGGACCGTCGTAATGGACGATCTGGTAGTTGGCCTCGGCGATCTCGGGTTCGATCACGAGGTCCTCCAGGACGTGGCGGTTCTCGATCTCGGACACGCCGAGGACCGTGTGCCAGCGGCCGTTGTCGTTCTTCATCTCGGCGATGACATGGGCCATGTTGCGGAGTTTCTTCCGGTATTTGGCTTCCGTCCACTGGTTCGCGCCGTCGGGAAGGTACTCGTAGTCGTTCTTCCCGTCGTCGTGATAGGTGTCGAAAAGGTTCTCCAGGTTGTAGAAGCCGATGACATAGGTGCGGTTGCCGCGGGCCGTCGCGACGGACGGCAGGAGCAGCAGGGCCGCGAGCAGGGTGAGGAGTGCTCTTTTCATAAGGTTCATTTTATTATTTCCACCAGGGGTTCGGGCGCTCGGCCTCCACCTTGGCGGCGGTTTCCTTCGGAAGGACTTCCGCGAGATTGACAAAGAAATCGATGCCGGTCTTCTGCTCCAGTTCATCCACGGACATGATGTAATCCATGCAGGAATCGCCGGCGATGTTGCCGTCGTGCGGGAGCAGGAAGCCGCAGGCGAGATAGCCGCTGAAGCCGACGGTAGAAGAGGGCATGTACCGGAGAAGGGCCTTGAAATAGGCCGACGGGACGCCGACCCGGCGGCCGCCGCGGTCGGTGATGACCCGCAGGACCGGATCGACGACGCAGCCGGTGACCACGTACAGGGTGTCCGAGGAACTGGCCCAGCCGCGGATCCGGCTTTCGAGATCGGCCCAGATGCCGCCGTTGAACGCGTTGTTCTGCGGAGTCATGTTGGTCGCGAAGAACGTGGACACGTTGGCGTTGTAGTTGAGCCGGTCCGCGGACGGAAGCTGGTGTCCGCGCGCGGAACCGTCACCATAGGTCTGGGCGTAGCCGGAACTGTTCAGGATGGCGAACTGCGTCTCCGCGGGAAGCAGCGGGTCATATCCCCACTGGTCCGTACGCTTGCCGCTGCCGATCAGTCCCTTGTTCAGCGGATAGGCCACCCAGCGGGCTACGCGGTTGTCGTAGTCGTAATAGAAGGACCAGTTACGCTGGCCGCCGGTCTTGTAATAATCGCCGCCCTTCATGTCGTGGGCGAAGAAATCGAAGTTGTCCTGATCGCTGGTGGCCGGGAGTTCCAGCCACTTGTGGTACGCCCTGCCATGGCCCTCGATATCCACGGGCTTGCCGCCGGTTCCCGGACCGACGGTCCCGCTCTTGCCCGCCTGAAGCAGTTGCAGGACGGGGGAGGCGGCCGCCGTGACCAGCACGACTTCCAGGGTGCGGGAATCATCGCCCGTGTTTTCCTGGACGGTCAGGACGACGCTGTTCTTGTTGCCCGTCCCGGAAGACGGCGTGACGGAGGCCCAGCCGCCATCGCCGCCGGGATAGCGGAGTTCGATGCTCCAGTCTCCTTCCGCCGTCACGGACAGGAAGAGGCTCGTCTTGGCGGAGCCCAGGCTGGTCGAGGCAGCGGTTTCAATCCTGGCGGTCGCGACCGGCCCTTCCTTCCCGGGATCGCACGACGACGCGGAGACGGCCAGAAGGATGACCGCCGCCGCGTAGAGGATGATGTTCCGTGCGCTCATGGTGGGAAATAATTGATTATTCAGCTTTTATACCAAAGAGGATGCAGCGGGTGCCGCCATTGCTGACGGTGGAAACGTTCGCGACCGTCTCCGCGGCGAGCGGGGCGCCCAGACTGATGGTGTGATAATCCGAAGCGGTGACCGTCACGTTCCACGGGGAGTTGCCGGAAACGCTCGAATTCGCCGCCACCGCGATTTCCTGGCTGTTACCGCCGATCTCGGCCACCAGCGTGGTGCCGGTCGAGGTCCAGCCGATGGCATAGAAGGACACCTTGGACGTGCCGGCCGGGAGCGTGACCGTGCCGGCGCCGGTCTTGGAGCCGGTCCCCATCTTCAGGCAGTCGAATTCCGTCGAGCCGCCGTTCACCTTGATCTTGCCGAGCTGGGAGCTGCCTCCCGCCGCGAAGGTCACATTGCTGGCGAAATCGCCGGCCGGCGTGTCGCCGCCGGGGGTGTCGCCGCCCGGTGTGCCACCGCCGGGGGTCTCGCCCGAACCGCCCTCGACCTTGACGAGGATCAGCTGGACGTTGTTGCGGGAAGAATGGATGGTGTTGAAGTAGCCCGTGAGGGTCACCTTGTCGCCGGCCTTGATGGAGGAGACCAGGGCGCTCGGGGCGCTGGAAAGCTCCACACCGCGGGTGGCACCCTCGACCTTGTAATTGATGTAGGTGCCGCTCTGGAAGGCCTCGGCCTGGATGGTGATGTACTCAGCCACGGAGGAGCTGTAGCTGTCGATGGTCGCCGTGATGTCCTTCGCGGCGGGGTACGGGACGGTGGCGCCGGAGGAAACGACGTTCACGGTCGGGCCGGTGATCTCCGGCAGGCCGTAATAGTCCTCCAGCTTGCCCTTTACGGTCACCTTGTCGCCCACCTTGGCGGAAGGAGCCGAGCTGGTGAACACATAGATATGGTTCGTGCCGTCCGTGACGACGATGCCCTTGGTGGTCGCGGCGCCGACGAAGACCTCGTTCGTCTGGACATCAATCTGCTGGCCGGCGACCTTCTTGCCGATAATGACGTCGAGGTTCTCGCCTTCGACCGGGGTCGGGGGCGGGGTGGAACCGGAGGTGAAGGAGATGACCGTCGCGTTCATCACCTCATGCTGGCTCTTGGAGCTGTAGAATTCGTAGGTACCGGTCACGACGATGGTGCCGCCGTCGGAAATCTTGCTGCTCCAGGCCTCGTACTGGCCGTCCTTGAAGCCATAGACCAGGATGGTGCCGGTCGGATCGGTCAGGTTGAACTGCATCCAGTTCTTGCCGCTGGAAGCGGTCCCGGTCTTGAATTCGGACACCGTGCCGGTCAGCTGGTAATAGGTCGCCCCGTCGGTCGTGATGAACTCGGACACGGTCTTCGGCGTGATATCCGTCTGCGGCGTCCCTCCTTCGAAGGAAAGGATCATCGCGTTCATCACCTCATGCTGGCTCTTGGAACTGTAGAATTCATAGGTACCGCCGACGACGATGGTGCCGCCGTCGGAAATCTTGCTGCTCCAGGCCTCGTACTGGCCGTCCTTGAAGCCATATACCAGGATGGTGCCGGTATCGTCGGTCAGGTTGAACTGCATCCAGTTCTTGCCGCTGGAAGCGGTCCCGGTCTTGAATTCGGACACCTTGCCGGTCAGTTTGTACACCGTCTTGCCGTCGCTCTTGATGAATTCGGCCACGGTCGAGGCGGGGGCTTTTTCGTAATCGGTGGTGTCGCCGCCCGTGGAACCGCCGCCCAGGTCGATGTACTTGCCGTTGGCATAGTCCGGAACCGTACCGTTGCCGCCGCGGAGGACCTTGAGGTCATCCAGCCGGTGGCCGCTGGCGATGGTGGAGGTGAAGTGGACGTAGAGATACTCCGTGCCCGCGGGAACGGCGAATTCGGTCTTGGCGAGATCCCAGGTGCCGGAGAGGTCGCCGGTCGCGAAGGTGTATTCGAGATTGGCGAAGTGCTCGCCGTCGATGGAGGCGCTCACGAGGAACTCATTATGCTTGAAGGTGTTGTCTTCGGCGCCGTAGAGGTAGCGCTCCGTCCCGAAGGTCATGATGAGGTTCGTCGCGCCGTTCAGGGCGATCTTCTTGATGGCAAGGTAGCCGTTCTCGCCGAAGAGGATGTTGTTGACGCCGGAGCCGACGTAATTCTCCGAATTGTGCGTGTTCGACGGGCTGTTGCCGCGGACGCTCGTCTTGGCGGAGGCGTACTCGACGGAAGCGATGCCCTTGCCGGTCTGGTTCTTCCAGATGTCGGAAACGTCGCAGTACGGGAACGGCGAGCTGGTCGGGGCGGCCTCCTTGTCGAAGTTGTTGGCGTACAGGAGGGCGTCCTCTTCGCTGCCGGCTTCACCCGTCTGGCTGACCTTGAGCGTCTTTTTCAGCAGGCCGATGGTCACCTTGAGGTCCGCGGTGCGGTTGACGCCGGAGTTGGGCATCACCGTGACCGTGACGGTCTGGTCTTTCGTGGAGGCCTTGCCGCTCTGCGGGTCGAGCGCGATCCACTCGGGAAGGTTTTCAACCACCCAGTCCCGGGTCGCCTTGACGGTGACGTTCTGGGAACCCGCATCAACGCCGAAACTGAGCTCGGCGGGCGTGACGGTGAGTTCCGGCATGCCGAGGTTCTCTTCCTCCTGACAGGCGGACACCAAGGCCGCGAGGGTCAGGAAAGAAAGTAGTAAATGTCTGGTTTTCATTTTGTTCTGTGTATTAATTGTTTTATTCAAATTCCACGGTCAGTTTTTCCATCCGGACCTGTCTGTTCGACGACTGAAGGACCACCCGGGGCGCTGAGCCGTTCCAGGTCACGGTCAGGGCGGACGCATCAGCCCTGGCATTCGCGCCTCCTTCCAGGCCCGGCATGTCCGAGCAATAGGATGTCGTGCCGGCATTGGGCGCACAGCCGATGACGATCTTCTTCATCCGCTGGCCGGTCAGGGATTCGATGCAGAGGACACCGTTCAAGTAAATGCGGACATGGTTGGCATTCGGGGCGACCATTGCCGTCGAGCCGGTATGCCTGTAATAACCGACCCTGAGGTCTTCCCGCTCCATCACGAAACCGGCGCCATAGGTCCCGTCCGTCCTGGCGGACCAGGTCTGGGCGTCCGAATTCGTGGCGAAGGACACCTTTTCCCCGGATGAGGAACCTCCGCCGCCACCTCCCTTCAGCGAATAGAGGTAAGCCTTGCCGGCGACGGTCTGGGGCGTGTTGCCCCTGTAGTTCATCAGCTTGCCGCAGATGACCACGTCGGCGCCGACCTTGATGTCGGTCTGGCCTTCCTCGAACTTCTTGTTGCCGAGATAGAGGATGCGGAAGCAGCAGAACTCATTTTTCTCCGCGCCGTCGTCGGAAATGTAGAAGGACGCGTTGCCATAGGTACCGCCTTCCGTAAAGGTGCCCCCCTTCGAGATCCGGGAAATCTTTCCCTTCATGTACACGTCGTCCGTCGATTCATAATCGGTATTGCTCGTCCACGTCAGGCCCTTGACGGCATCCAGCGCCTGGGCGACCGTGTACGGGTTATCCACGGTGCCGGCCGTCGTCGTGTCCCCGCCAGGGGTATCGCCGCCGGGCGTGTCGCCGCTCACCTTCTTGACGAACCAGGCATACATCATCTGAATCTTGTCACCATAAGATCCGCGGTAGCCCCGGATCCGGATCCGGTCGCCGGGGTTCAGGCCCAGCGAGGAATAGCTGTGGTCATTCTTGGTGCCATATCCCAGAGGGGTCGCCGTCAGGCCATAGACATAGACGCTGCCGGTCTCGTCCTTCAGGTCGAAGAATCCGTACGTCGTGTTGATATTGCCCTCGATCGTTCCGACCAGCTCATAAACCTGGGTATCGGACTCGGGCGCGGCGAGGAACTCCGTCACGGTAACGGCCTGCACCTCCTGACCCTCTTCCTGAGGTTCCGGCTCTTTCCGGCAGGCGGACAAAAGGGCCGCCATGGCCATGAAAGAAAGAAGCAACTGCTTGGTTTTCATTTCGTTCCGTTTATTAATCCGTCTATACTCCGCCCAATACGGGTATTATAGGCAAATATACCGAAATGTTTCCGCTTTCACAATATTTTTTCGCGCACGCGCATAAAAAACCGACCCGGGGAATCCCGGGCCGGCTGTACAGAATCGTTCGCGCCTGGCTGACGCGAGCCGCTTATTCGCGGACGACGTTGACCTCCGCGATGGCGTTGCCCTTGAGCGCAGCGCAAAGCGGGAAGGCAGCAAGCTGGCTGCTGACCGTCACAGGCTCGCCCTCGGCGCCGAGGCTCAGCACGGTCGTGCCCTCGTCGCGCCAGCGGCCGACGACGGCGCTCTTCAGCGCGTCTCCGGAGATGGAGCAGGAAACGGTCGTGCCCTTCCACAGGAGGCCGTTGGCATCCTGGCCGCAACCACCGGCAAGACCACCGGCAAAGCCGGCTCCGGCGATGATTTCACCCTTGCTCTGGCAACCGGCCATGCTGGCGTTGATGTAGCCGGCGAGGCCGCCGATTTCGGGCTCCTTGCCCGCCGTGCCCGAAACATAGGTGGAGGCATAGTTGACCTTACCGGAGTTGGTACAATTGGTCATCATGCCGTTGAAGGAGCCGGAGAGGCCGCCGAGGCAGACCGGGTTGTTGGCCGTGCTGGTGACCGTGCCGTCATTGACGCATTCCGTCATCTCGAAGCCGCCGGTGTACTGGCCGTTGATGCCGCCCACATAAGAGAGGGCTCCGGGGGTTGTCAGGATGTTCTGGAAGGTGACATCGCCATGGTTTTCGCAGCGGACAAGCTTGCTCGTCTTGGTGATGTAACCGACGATACCGCCGAAGTAGACCTGCTCGGAGTTCGGGTAGTTCCCTTCTTCGGAGAGGCCGTCAAACACCACGGCCGCTTTGTTCACACCGCCTTCCATGTCGGCGGCAAGATAGCCGACGAGCGCGGAAGCGTTGGAAAGCTTCGTCTGGGTCTTGATGGTGATCGGCTTGTTGTTGACGATGTTCTTCAGGTTCGCCGTGGCGGCGCCGATGACGCCGGCGATGCACATCTGCGGGCCGCCGGTATTGACCATGCGGGGAGTCAGGACAAGTTCCGCATTGTTGGAGATGTTCTCGACGAGGACCGGGGTCGCGCTGTTGTTCGTCTTGTTGGCGATGAAGGGGCCGACATTGCCGAATACGCCGCCGAAGGTGCTCCAGTCGGTGTTGCCGCCGTTCTGGGCGAGCGACGTGCCGCCCGCGAAGCCGGAGTCAAGCGTGATGGTGCCGTAGTTATGGCAGTCGGAAGCATTGCCGGTCACATAGCCGGCGACGCCGCCGATGCTCGCGTCGGTCACAGCGGTCGTCTTGCTGCCGGTGTACTTCAGCGTACCGTAGTTCTCGGCATGATGGAGTTCACCTTCCACCGCACCGACGACACCGCCGAGGCAGGGATAGCTGCCGGAACCGCCGGCCGGGTATTCCCATTCGAGGTTACCGCGGTTGATGACATTCTCGATGATGCCGCAGTCGAAGTTCCGGCCGGTTTCTTTCACATTAGCGTTGGAAGGGGTCTGGCCGACGACGCCGCCGATGCCGAACTTTGCCATCGCCTTGGAGGCGCCGCTGAAGAGGAATTTGACGGAGGCCTCGTTGACGCAGTCCTTGACGATGACCTTGCCGGTCTGGCCATCCACGCCGGCGCGGGCGACAACACCCGCAATGGAACTGATGCCCTTGGACTTCTCCTTCAGTTCGACATCGACGGATCCGGAGAACTTGCAGCCCTGGATGGTGCCGGTTGTCATCTCGCCGACGATGCCGGCGCAGTAAACCCGGGCCGCCGTACCTTCCGCATCCGTACCGGGGCCGGAAACCTTGATGTCGCCGTTGATGTCACAGTCGAGGACCGTGCCGGTGGACTTGGACGCGACCAGGGCGTAGCCGGTCATGTCCGGCCAGGTGCCGGTGTAGTTGAGGACGGCGTTCGTCATCTTGAGGTTCTTGACCGTACCGCTCAGTTCGGCGAAGAGGCCGTTCTGGGCCGACATGTTCTTGATGGTCTTGCCGTCGCCGTCGAAGGTTCCGGCAAAGCTCGTGGCGGGAGTGATGTCCACGCCGGCAAGGTCGATGTCGCTCCCGAGGGTGAAGACATCCGTCTCGGCACACGTCGGGGCAGCGGCGAGGAACTGGACCAGTTCTTCCGCCGTCTTGATCGTGACCCCTTCTTCCGGCTGGGCATTCTCGTCACCGAACAGTTCGCTGCGGATAGCGACATCCGCGCCGATGCCGTCGGCCTTGTCGAGGTTGTTGTCCAGCATGTACTTGAAGAAGAACGCGTACGTCAGCAGTGCGCGCTTTGCGCTGAAGCTGCCCGCGTAATTCGTAATCGGGTCACGCGGATAGGTGCACATGTTCGAGATGTCCTTGCCGTGCGAATAGTTCAGCGCACGCATCACCTGGTTGTCCAGGATCGTGACATCGACCTGGCTGTGGACCGCCTTGCCGTCAACGATCTTGATGAGGTGACCGTTGTTGCCGGTGCCCTGGCCGGTCGCGATGTCATAGGTCCCGAGCTCGTTGTACGGAGCGGAACCCCACGTGTAATCGTGCGTGGCGGGAACTTCCGTCGTGCTCATCGCCTGCGCACCGCCCGCAAGGGCCGCGATCTTGCCGGCACCGTAGTTCTCCGTGTCGAGGCCGTCATAGCCGCGGAGGAGGAGGTAGCTGCGGGAGGCCGTCTCGTACATGTCGGCCGTGTTGTAGGTCTTGTCACCGACCTTGATGGTCGTGTCGTCCGGGATGTAGTGGGCGTTCGGCGTGGCATCCACGGAGGAATGCATCTTGATCTCGCCGACGGTGGCATTCCAGATGTCGATAACCTTCACGAACTCCTTCGCAAAGTCCTTGATGGTCTTCGGGGCGGCCGGGCCTTCGAAGACGACCCCGTCGGTGTTGGCACCCTCGCCGAGGGCGGCGCCGAAGAGGAAGTCCTTGTAATTGTCGGAGGCCATGACCGTCTGGGTGCCGTTCTTGCCGACGGTCGCAGGACCGATCGTGCCGGTGAACGTGCCCGTGTAGGCCGCAGCATTGCCGCAGAGGAGGCCAACCTTGCCGGCGCCCAACGCCTCGATGACGCTGGCCGCATCGACGACGCAGTCCGTATAGACGGTGTTCAGGCCGCCCTTGGCGCCCTGGATGCCGCCCGCGGAACCCGAACCGGCCACGGATACCTTGCCCTTGTTCGTGCAGTTCTTGCAAATGACCTGGGCGGAGCTTTCCGCAAAGCCGACGATGCCGCCTGCGGTGTTGTTCGCCACCGTGCCGTCCGTGATGATCTCGCCGTTGTTCACGCAGCCGTCGAACTCGTAGCACTGGCTGCCGTTCGCGAAGCCTGCCGTAGTCATCTTCTCATCCGTACAACCTCCGTATGCGGCGATACCGCCGATACGGGCCTGGCCCTTGGCCGTGGAGATGCCGATAACCTCGACCTTGCCGTTGTTGACGCAGTCCTTGTAAAGGACCTTCGCGGTGGCAACCGCCGTGGAGTTCGTTCCATAATAGCCCGTCATGCCGCCGACATACTGGTAGCCGCTGGCCGGATTGACCACGTCGATGAGGATGTGGCCGTTGTTCACGCAGCCGTCGAAGGTGAGGTCGATCGCATCATCCGGATAGCCGACCATACCGCCGACACGGCTGGAGCCCTTGGCGTAGTAGACGAGGTCTCCCTCGTTGACGCAGTCCTTGAACAGGGCGCGGGACAGGCAGTAGGCGGCGATACCGCCGATCTGCGTCGAACGGCCCTTGTCGCGGGCGGCGACATTGTACTCGAGCTTGCCCTTGTTGACGCAGCCGATGAACTGGCTGTCGATGCCGGCGTTACCGACGATGCCGCCGAGGTGCGGGGTCGCCGTACCATAAGCGGGGAACGTGATGTTCACCGAGCTCTCGCAGTGGTCGAACACTGATTCCGGACCGCAGGCGCCGGCGATGCCGCCGACATAGAGGGTCTCGGTATTCATGGTGCCCGCCACCTTCAGGTTCTTGATGGTGCCGGTGTAAAGGCTGAACACACCGCCGTTATACGCGGCGGGGCTCTGCTCGGGCAGGGTCAGCGCATAGGTAATCGTGTGGCCCTGGCCGTCGAAGTTCACCGCAACCGTGTCTGGGACAAACGTTTCCGGAAGGGTGATGTCCGCCGTCAGGACGGCTTCGGAACCCTCGGGATACGTGTCCCCCTCCGCCGCGAAGGCGAGGAAGTCCTCGGCCGTCGCGATCGTCACCTTCACCGGGCCGCCGACCGGATCCATCAGCACGAGGGCCTTGCGGTCGATCTTGATGGCGTTGGTCGTGGCCTTCACGGACTTCTCGATGGTCGCACCGGCAGCCTGGAGCTCGACCGCGAACTTGTATTCGCCGGTCGGGACCGGGATGTAGAAGGCGGCAGGGTTCGAGCCCGCGGCGAAGGTGACCTTCACCTGGTCGGAGCCCACGCCCGCGGCGATCTTGCCGTCCGCGATCGCGAAGTCACCGGTGATCTTCGCCTCGGCCTTCAGCACCATGGCGTCGGCCTCGGCGGGAATCTCCGCGAAACTGACCTTGATGATACCGCCGAGGTGCTTGAAGCTGTTGACCTCGGTCAGGCTCACCTGGCTGCAGAACATGGCCGCGTTCGTCTGGCCCTCCGCCCAGGCGTACTCCGCCGGGAGCGTCACGGTGGCGTCGTCCTTCGCGATGGCGGCCGGATAGATGGCCACCGTGGCGGAGGTCACGCCCTCGAGGTCGCCGTCAAAAGCCGCGACGGAAGCGCCGGCACCATCCTTCAACGTGAAGGTCTTGAAGCCGGCGTTGGTCGACAGGGCGACCGCGTCGCCCGCCTGCCAGCTGAAAGCGCCTTCGTCGGAGAAAGCGACGCGGGAAGGGGTTTCGATGGCTGCGCGGAAAACCTTGGCGCCCTCGGGGCCCTGGATTTCCCGGTTACATCCTGCGAGCGCCACCGCTGCGGCGGCGACCGCGATGATCCAAGTCTTTCTCATAACGCTACTCCATTTCAAGTTCGTCGAAGAAAGACCACGTGCCGGGCGTCGGCTCGGCATTCTCACCCTCGCCGCTG
>JAEEGG010000619.1_pt1 | contig 108126 bp, 79 predicted proteins | sample 9134161 | NCBI WGS metagenome assembly JAEEGG01 (sample SAMN16246543, study PRJNA631951) | gut metagenome | biome: gut microbiome; feature: rumen; material: CR-attached | host: Bos | place: Iran: Karaj | collected 2018-10
CAAGATTCCCGTGATGCCCCAGTACGTCATCTCCCAGAGCCCGCACAAGGTGATCCTCCGCAACTACGAAGGCGTCATCACCACCTACACCGAACCCGAGGATTATCAGGAGAACACCTGCAGCCCGCTGCCTGACAAGAAACACGTCGAAGGCGTGGCCTCCCTCCTCCACGGCGAACAGATGGCGTTGGAGCCCAACGAGCTGGCGAGAAAGAAACGCCACAGAAAATAGTGATCAGTGAAGAGTGATCAGTGATTAGAAAAAAGGTACGGTAGTGATTCAGCCGTACCTTTTTTTTATCTCTCTCTCCGTTCAATAACCTCCTTCAACCGATACCGGTCTCCTGTAGAGGTGCCAATGGAATTGATAAACTGGATATCATAGCCGGGCGTTTCATATCCCCAACGCTGGAAATTGCCCTTTTTGTCCACCTTTTTCACCACCTGGTCGTTATATTTGACAATCAGATATTTGGCTAACTTATCCCAGCGCTTCATCATCTTGTCGGCATAGGCAATGCTTTTCTTGTTGAGGTAGTCGCGACGGTCGGTGGGGGTCATCTTCTCAATCGCTTTGAGCACGCTGTCCTGGTCGGCGAAGTAGTAGTCCTCTAACTCACGCTGCGCTTTTCGTAGGTCACCGATCATCATTGAGTAGCGTGGATAGACCATATTCGCTACCCAGTTGTTCATCCAAAAGGCTGACTCGAACGAGAATTCCGTGCGCGGGTTGTTCTCGGGACGGAAGCAGTCGGGCACCTGCGTGATGCAGCAGTAGAGCGGTACGTAGGCCACCATATCGGCGTCGTCGCAGTTGAACCAGGTAACGCCGCCCACATCGTCGGGCAGCCACGAACGCATCTGGCAGGTCATCGTGAAGCCGCTCTGCTGTGTGGCGATGGGCCGTTCCCGGAAGTAGCTGACGCCGCTCGTGTCACGGAAGTGCATCGGCAGCGGACGGATCGGCATCCCCCACGGACCGGCAGTCATATCTGCGGTCATATCTAGCGGGGTGTTCTCGAAATGGTCGCGCATATCCTCCTGCAAATCGCGCAGAGTGAGCGGTGCATCAGGCTTGATCCAGAGCGGCAGGTGGTCGCACTTGTCGAATTCGCCGTTAAGGTACGGCAGATACTTGTCCATCTCCGCCTCATCGTAATGGTGGCGGAAGAAACTCCAGACGCGGGCATCGGCATAGCGCACATTTTCGAAATCGATGGGGCAGTAGGCGTCGCGGAAGGAGAAGTCCACATCCTTGCCGCTGAAGTAGCCCAGCTCACGCGCCAATGAGATGACGTCTTCGGCATAGACGCACTCGACTTCAGGACGATTGATGTATTGGAGGTGTTTGCTGCTAAGAGACTTGTGGGATATTTTGGGCGAAAAATTTTTTGCCCCTACGGGTTCCTGCGGGAATTGTCTGATTCTACTGAGATTGGCGTGGGCGCAGATGCAGTCATCGGGGATGCGCAGCGCCACCCAGACGGCTCCTTTCCTATCCTTTCCCTTTCCGATGATCTCCATAATCCAAGCCTCGTTCGGGTCGCAAATGGTGATGCTCTCGCCGCTGCTGTTGTAGCCGTATTCTGCCACCAGCTCGGCTATGCACTTGATGGCCTCTCGGGCAGTGGAAGAGCGTTGCAGCGCGAGCCGCATCAGCGAGAAATAGTCGAGCAACCCCTCTCGGTTTTGGAGTTCCAGCCGTCCGTCGAAGGTGGTCTCCACGATAGTCACCTGCCGCTCGTTCATCAGCCCGACCACGTTATAGGTGTACTCCACCTGCTTCACGAACTGTCCTTCGTGCACTGGTCCCCAGCCGTGGATGGCGATTTGCTCGTCGGGCGCGTGTCGTCCGGCGGGACTGTAGAACAGCGATCCGGAGAAGCCGAAGCCGTCGCAGTTGTAGGTGCACATCACGCTGCCGTCGGCAGAGGCTTTCTTGCCGACAATCAAGTTAGTGCAGGCCACGGCAGAGGTGATGGCCGTGGCGAGAAGGAGGAGGGTTGTGATGAGGGATTTCATATTGGTTTACGGTTTAGGGTTAGGGATTAAGGGTTAGGGTTAATACTTACAACTCCGCAATCATCTTATAAAACGAAGTTTGTTTGATGTAGGTGATGCATTCTTCTTTGACAAAGCCGCTTTCAACTTTGTTCGGAACAAAATAGAAAAACCAATAGTCTTCCGGCACTTCGATTTCCACATTCAAGAAAGAAATATAGTGATGCGTATTGGTATGAGTCTTCCCCTCGTTATCCACAAATTCAAACTTTTTCTCATACATTGCATTCATGGCTGTATCCAGTTCTTGGAGAAGCCCTTCCCTCCCCGACAACAGCTTTCGTACCTCTGCGAGAACTTTTGAAACATCTGTGAGACCGTCGAGGAAAACGGTTTGGAGGAGCTTTTCCAAAGCTTTGTCCGGCTGTCCTATGTGTTCGTAAATTTCAGCGTATCGCAAGGCGTTGGACACTTCGTTCCCTGCGTATGCATTGCCACAAAAATGGATATAGGGATACAACGTATCCGACAGCGCCAAATAGCGGAGCGCGGAATCCCACTTCTGCTGGATGGCATAACATTCGTAAGCCATATCGGCTCCCCGATGCCGGTAATTGGCGTAAGGGTCTGCCATAATGCCCCAATCTAGGGGATCCTTCTCGTCCGCCTCAACGGTCATCAGTTTCCGACAAGTCTTGATACACTTCCCGTACTGCTTTAACAGGAACTGGCAGTGTGCAGCATTATACAATGCTCTCGGATAGCCTTGGTCCTTCGGAAAATGTTTCACGAAGTATTGATAACCTTTCAACGCTTTGTCGTACTGTCTGGCATCATAATATCTGTTGGCCTCTTCGAAGTAGTCAACAGGCTTTTTTTGCGCAAGGGCTGTGACGGAAAGGAGCATCGCCAGCAAAAGCAACTGTAATTTCATCATTTTATGACACATTGTTAATCAGAATCGGTTTTTAAGAGGAATGCGTTACGGATCATCCGGCATTCAGCATTCATAATTCTACATTCTCAAGATGCACGCTAAGAACTTCACGTCTTTGCCGCTATGGTTGGCGATGCTGTGGCGGGCGCCGTTGCCGGTGAACATCACGTCGCCGGCGCGCATTATGGCGGTCCGGTCGTTGTCGGTGACTTCGGCCTCCCCCTCCAGGATGTAGTAGATCTCAGCATCCTCGATGTGTGGGTGCTCCTTGATCCGGCTGCCGGAAGGAAGGGTGATGATGTTGAACATCGAGGCGCGCTCCAGCATCTCCGCCGGCGTGAGGATGATGTCCTTGCTGATACGGCCTTCAATGTTGCCGCTGTTTTCAACGATTTCAATTCGGATGTCTTGCTTGTTTTTGATCATTGTGGTATGGTTTTATTGTTTATCAAGTGAATCAATCCATATTAGTGATAATCCGTGTATAAAAAATATCATTCTTTGACTCTGAATCCTATCGGATGCGATGGAGCATCTGTCGTTGATTGCCTTACTGTAGATTGCAATTCCGCCAAAGAAAAACTAACAAGTTCCAACTGCATGCTCACATCTAGATTTGTCTGTTCCTGCATTTCATTGATATCATTACTATTCAGCAAACCAGAAAGCATGGCAAGGCCCTGTTCTGTAAAGGCAAGTGACTGATAACGAGCACCTCCCCAACTTGAGGTCACAAATTGTGACCTCAAGTTGGCAGTTTCGTCATGTGTTAGTTTAAATGTGTTTATTTCTCCTTTCATGGTATGATTTATTTTCCGCGGCAAAGATATAAAATTTTTATAACATATTTATAATCAATGATTTTTAACAATTTTTAGTTAAGAAGATCAAGCATTTTCTGATTTCCAATGACTTATAGGATTATCACTGTTCACTAAAAAAAAGTATCTTCGCGGCATAAAACAAGAAACCATCCTCATGCGCAAAACCACCTTGATTCTCGCATTTTTGGCCGCCGTATGGTGCGGCAGGGCTCAATCAGGTTCGCCATTTGACTGTGACACCACCGGCATCTCCACATTTAACGCTCCTGTGAACGGAAAGCTTGTGCCCGCCGCATTGATCTATTGTTCGGAAGACAAACACACTCTCTCATACGAACTCCGCCAACCTTTTATGGAGAACGACACCCAATACATCAGGCGAAGTTATCATTTTTACAAATGCGACACCTGCAGTACGTATGACACCTGTATCTCCAGCTTCTATTGGTGTACACACTGTTTAGAACAAATATTTGGCAAATACTACGCAAACGAACCCGATTTCAGCGGGACGGAATGGTACACATTAGGGGCCGCTTATCGTTATTATAGAGAAAATTTTCCTGACCTGACCCTGACACAGAACAATCTCGGAAATATGCCCAGAAATTGGTTTGAGGTAAGAAGGTTTCAAGGCAAATATGCGGTGACCAGCGATTACCCTTACCACAAATTTTTCACAGATTCATTGGTAGTGTGTTACGGTATGGAAGCGTGGTTCAATCCGCTTCGTAAAGTAAAGGAATTGGGCACAGGGACGTATTATTATGAAGATGATTATTACGATCGTCAGATATCGGGGTTGGCAAAATCGCAGAACTGGTTGCTCCCTTCGATTATGGCAAAAGGTCTATATGTGGTAACAACGCTTCTAGCGGACGGCACACTGACGCAAGAATTGGTAACACCCGAGGAAAATTTGCAGTATTTCGATTGTATCAATTCGAAATTATGTGATTTGTGGTATTTGGATTATGACACGGTGGATTATGATGCGCACACCGATCCCGCTCTGATGGCGGAGATTCGCAACTTGCATAAATCCTTAAAAGAACAGGCTAACAAAGGAAAGAAAAAGAACGAAACCGAAGAGAATCCAAGGGAGCTGATTTTCGTGGAAGATCTTGAACTGTTCCCAGACAATGGAAATTCCCCGGCGAAAAGTTTCTCCGACACCGTGTCAGGGGAACCGCCGTTTATGTTTGCAGAAGAGATGCCGGAGTTCCCAGGAGGGGAGGATTCACTGAAAGTCTTCATAAAACGGAACCTGCAATGGCCCAATACGCCAAGTGCCAAGACTGGGATCGTGTTGGTGGAATTCATCGTTGAGAAGGACGGAACCGTCACGCATCCGACCATATCCATCTCCTTGATGCCTGAATACGACAAGGAGGCACTGCGGCTTGTTGGCCTGATGCCTAAATGGAAGCCTGCCCGCACCCAAGGAGAGTCCGTCCGCTGCTACTACAAAATGCCAGTACGCTTTACGCGATAAACGGCACGTGCTGTCACGCAAATTCGTATTGCAGGATTGCGATATTTAAGGCATCCTCCAGTTTGCAGATGGTTTCAAGGGAGAGGTTCTCCTCCCCTTTCAAAAGGCGTGATACATACTGCGGCGAGCAGCCCATTCTATAGGCGAGATCTTGCCTTGAAAGGCCTTGCTGTTTCATCGCCATTGCCACTTTGATGGCAATTTTACGGGAATACTGCAACCACCCATTTCTCTTGGCGTAACGGATTTTGTCTTCTCCCACTCGCCAATCAGAGGGCTCTTCTGTCTGATAACGGCTCAACCGAGCCACGGCCTCTTCTATTGTCATAGCGATACCTCCTTTTGATAATCAGTGAAACTGTCTTCGTCAAATACGTGCTCTTGAATTAAAAAATTCCTGACTTTTTCCATTTTTTCTAATTCCTGCGCTGCTTTTCAGCCCTTTTCACTTTGCAACCAGAGGTACAAAGGAGAGATGGAAGGGTTCACCGAGGAGGAGAAGAAGTGGGTTGAGTTCTGGAAACAGAGGCGATAAGCACCTCGTTCATCTCAATATGCACGCCAAAAACCGCACGTCCTTGCCGCTGTGGTTCGCGATGCTGTGGCGTGCGCCGTCGCCGGTGAACATCACGTCGCCGGCGCGCATAGTGGCGGTTGTGCCATTGTCGGTGACTTCGGCCTCCCCCTCCAGGATGTAGTAAATCTCCGCATCCTCGATGTGCGGATGCTCCTTGATGCGGCTCCCGGAAGGAAGGGTGATGATGTTGAACATCGAGGCACGCTCCAGCATCTCCGCGGGCGTGAGGATGATGTCCTTGTTGATCCGGCCCTCAATGTTGCCGCTGTTTTCCACGGTTTCAACCCGGATGTCTTGCTTGTTTTTGATCATTGTTGGATAGTTTTGTGGTTTTACAAAAGGTATTTATTGCATCTGGAATGTGACCGGAATCTGCATAAAGGATCGGACAGGTACACCCTTATTCCTTGCGGGGATCCACTTTGGCATAGAGGAGATGACTCGCAGAACCTCCTTGTCGCACGGGGGAAACAGTGGGGTTTTGATTGTCGCATTGCTGATGCTCCCGTCTTTCTCTACCACAAACTCCACCACAACAGTACCGCTCACGCCGTGAGCCTTTGCAACTTCCGGATAATTCACCTCTTTGGCCAAATAGGCATTCAAGGCTTCCTGTCCACCTGGAAACTCAGGCATTTGTTCCGCGAGATCAACAAGATTCTCATCATCGTCAACCGGTTTCTCTGTTTCTTCATCACGAATGACAACAGTAAAACCTTTCAGCACACGCGTGCCCACAACCGATGTGACCACCACATTGTCAAAAACGATAGTGGAGTGTCCCGGTAAATCGCGGATAAGTGCTTGCAGTTTCTCAGTCAGCATATCGCCACGGCAATCCTCATCGGCAACCACTTTTCCGCCACTTATCACGATTGCACGGAAATTGATGACTTCCCATTTGATGTCATACGGGAAATTCTCCTCCATAGTGGCCCGAATTTTCGGATAAAAAAGAAGGTCGCCACGATTTTGGTAGCCGCCTCTCGCACGGGGACCAATAACGAGAAAGGGATTGGGCACTTTGTACACAAAAAAAGTGGAACTTCCTATCTCCGTCTCTGTTTTCGAAGACTTTTTCATTACGGAGATCTTGACCTTTTTGCCAACCATTGAATCAGGTACGGTCAAGTAGGAGTCTTTAATGACGCCAACAGATGCGGTGAGAAAAACGTCCTCAGGTTTACCATCGGTTATGATGGTTAAAGGCACGGGGACTCCGGCATATACGCCAGTCTGCTTCAAAGTTTGAACACACCCGTAATGCTGAGCTTCGGCGAATTCAAAACTGAGCATAACGATAAAAGAAATCAAAAAAACGGTCACAAATGGGATAGAAGTTTTTCTCATAACAGTCTTCTTGCCTATTTTTACAATGGGGACTCCAAAATATCCTTTTTCGAGTTGCCGCCACCATAATGCGAAGTCCGTAAAACATTATGGCAGAACAGCGCTGCAAAAATAGCACAAATATCTATTATATGCTGAAAAAAAGCAAGTCACTGTTCACTAAAAAAGTGTATCTTCGCGGCAGATAACAAGCAACTGTGATGATGCGCAAAACCACCTTGATTCTCATGTTCTTAGCCATTGTGGCGTGCGGTAGAACACAGGATTTCCTTACACCTGAATCCTACGGAATATATAGCAGCGTCAAATACGGCAACGAAACCCTTTTTCGGCTAATGTTCCCGGAAGATAAAAGCGACTATGCCGTTTGGAATGTGAGAAATAAGTCTTTCTTTCTTTGTGCGCCCTCCTTTTCAGCGGAATACGCACTGGAAATTGGCAAAAACCAATTGATTTTGACCAAAGCGGACCGGAGTGTTTATATGGCTCTGAGCGAGTATTTGAGAAAAAGCGGTTACAACCCGTTGAAAGTGGTCTCTGTGGATATCGAAAAGTTGTCGGTTTCGGAAGAAACTTGCAAAATATTGTCCGAACTTTTCAATCTAGCCACGATGACGGCCACGCATATGGAGAGTAAACCGTTAGGCTTTGACGGCACCACATACTATTTCAACCACCGGAGAAAACTAGCCTCCGCCTGGGAACCGGAATATGGTCGCACCGCTCGATTGGTGCAGATGGCTGATAGTCTCTGTTATGCCGTAGAACACAAAGACACGGCCGTGCTGAACCAGCAGATGAAGAAGTGCAGCACCTTGATACGAGAGTTCAAAGAGGAGTGGCCTACACGTTTTTTCAAGCCGATTCAAGGTGTGGTCCGGCACTCGGACGAGGCCTTGTATTGTGAATTGTACTGCACCGATTGTATACACCTTGAGGTTCCCTGCGGCAATGTGTCAGACAATGACACTTGTGCCGTGGTGGCCGCCATATATTCGGACAGCCTCTCGGCTTGGTCGCGCGAGCTTTTCCTGATGTATGACCGACCAGAATATCCTACCGTAGTCATCGATAACACCCGTGATACCGCTTTCTGCGAAGCAAGGACATACTCATACTATGACCGCGTAGTACGAACTATCACTTTATCCAGCCGATTCTGGCGTCGTGAAGTGATTCTCCCTTCCGTGCAACTTCCGCCAGGAAACTACTATTTTGTGGAAGGAGAATGGCGGGAACAATAACGAAAACAACAAACATTTATTTGCGATGAAAAGATTCTTGATATTATTATTCTGCTGTTTATCAGCATTTTTCGCAACCGCCAACGACGGCGTCTTCTACGCCTCCGGCAACCAGTTGATCCCCATCACGGAGACCGACATCAGCGTGAAGAAGGAGGTGCTGACCCTCAACCGCGTGGGCGACCATATCGAGGTGACCGTCTATTACGAGTTCTTCAACCCCGTGGGCGAGAAGGAACTGCTGGTCGGGTTTGAGGCGGAGTCGCCGTACAACGGCCCTGATCCTATGGACTTTTTTCCAAAGCATCCGCATATCAGAAATTTCAAGGTTGTTGTGAACGGCCAATCATTATCTTTTGAAATCGCCCATGTGGAACGTGGTCGCTATGACGACAATGGAAATTATGTTCCTTCGAAGTATTATTCCAACGGAAAATTCCAGGACTGGACTAAAAAACAAATCGAAGATACGCTCATTGCCTGGAATTATCCCGGCAGCATGCCCGTAGATTATGTCTATCACTTCAAGGCCAAGTTCAGCCCGGGGCTGAACATCATCCAACATACCTATGACTTCGACCTGTCAAGTTCCGTGGAAGAGGCGTTCTACTTTCCCTACGTGCTGACGGCTGCCAACCGCTGGGCCAACCGTCAGATTGACGACTTCACGCTGAACATCAACCTTGGCGACCGCGAGTCTTTCCACATCTTCCCGGACTTCTTCAAAAGCGCCGGCGAGTGGCAGATTCTTGGCAAGGGAAAATACACCGTAGACTCTGCTTGGGGTATGACAGGTGGGAAAGAGACCCCAGTCTTCCACATCCAGCAGGGCGGCATCACCTTTCACAAGACCAATTTCCATCCCGAAGGGGAGTTGCGCATCAGCCAACGCCGCGATTGGTCTATCGCATCCTGGGAATGGTCTAGGGAGGATGATGATTTCACTGCTGAAAGCATTTTAGGAGCCCTCAAAGACCAATACATTCCGATTATACTTCTCGACGAACGCACGAAAGAGGAGACCTATTACACAAGATTTTCGCCCGAGCAACGTCGCATCCTCAAGAATCTGCCTTTCGCCTATCGCGGCTACAAATTCAAGGACAAAGAGTTGCAAAACTACTTCGAACACACGGATTGGTACGTTCCCAACCCCGACTACGACGGGAATATGGATGTTTTCAGCGCAGAGGAAAGGAAATGGGTGGAGTTTTGGAAATAGGAGTCGACGCTTCCAGCGTCGCATAGGGGTCGACGCTGGAAGCGTCGCACGTTATTTGATGCTGGAAGCGTCTGCTCCTAGGGTGTACTGATCAGGCCTCAAATTGCAGGGATTATGATTGATGTAGTTGACGCACGCCTCATAACTTTGCATATCACGAACAAGACGGTCAAACACATTGCGCTGCCAAACATTCCCTCTGCGCCCTAAACGTTTGTTAATGGCATTAGCGGAAAACTGTTTGACACTACCAATGGATTTAACCACCTCATCGTCACCAATAGGGGAAAGTAACAGATGTACGTGATTGGGCATAATAACGAAATGGTGGAGTCTGTAACGTTTTCCGTTATGAAAAAGCAGTGCATTCACAACGATTTCCCTGATTTCTCCCCGTTCCAAAATGCATTCACCGTAACCTTGATCAAGCCACCGGTCCACTTTTACGCGGATTTTATGGTTATACTCCTCTCGCGTCTCATTGTCCCAAGGCTCTGGATGCTCCGTCAACCATTGTTTCTTGAAAGTCAAAAGTTCTGAAAGTTTTGCCTGAGGTAGTGAATCTGCAAGACGAAAAGTAACAAACTGCACTTTATCTGTCTGATGCCAATGGGGCAGTTTGGAACCTTTGATACTGATGAACTTGTCTTTCTCCATAAACAGTAGTTGGCTATTTTCCGCATAGGAGGCGACGCTTTCAAGCGTCGCAGAATTGTTTATTATGACGCTGGAAGCGTCAGCTCCTGTTGTGACGCTGGAAGCGTCGGCCCCTGTTTTCACTCGTTTCATTTTCATATAAGATTTTATTTTAAAGTTGTTAATAAGATGTTATTAAAGTTTTAAGTTTGCAAAGATAGTTTTTTTTCTGACACTAGTTGAGGGGAAGCCTCTATTGTAAAGAATGTATGGCAGCACGTCTCTATAACGACAACAAGCTATCGCGTTGTTTTAACATAATACTATAAGGTTAACTATATTTAATAAAGTCGGAATGAAGTAGTTTCTATTATTTTCGTAACTTTGCACTATTAAATCAACCCCACTATGAGGAAACTCATTGTTGTAATATTGTGTTGTATTTCAATATCTTGTGTCAACAATCCAACAAACACGGCAAATGATATGGATAGCAAGGACACCGCTTCCGTCGCCTCCGCATCGGAAATATACCGGATTGTGCGGGAGACCCTGCTTTACTGGGATTCGGTTTCGCCAGACAACAATGTCAAGATTGTTTCCCTTCAAGTGTTCCCCGAAGATAATCCAACCGACTCGCTCCATTGGCTTATGGTGTTTCCGCTTCCTTGTTATGACGCGGCATCATCCAATGACTATTTGGAGTTTTTTGACACAAAAGTGTCCGAATTTTATTCCATCATAGACGGAAAATTGACCAATCTGGTATTAGACAGCTTTATGCTAAGTAGAAATGAATCCTCGTTGGAATTCGTTAACCCCGAATCCTTTCCCGAATATAAAAAATGTGACGGAGAATTCTATTATGATCCTTTGATTTGGTATTATTGTTTGCGAAACGACAGCTTCAAACTCCGGCACATCGGCTATTACCTCCCCGAAAAAATCCGAAAAGGGAATTTCAAAGACACCCTCCCCGAATTTCCATACCCTCTAAACTATAAACCATAAACCTTAAACTAACAAGATGGAATCCATTAAGAAAATTTTCAAAATAGGCTACGGACCGTCGAGCAGCCACACTATGGGACCGCACCGCGCGGCTGAAATCTTCAAAGAGAGAACCCCCGACGCCAACGGCTACCGCGTGACCCTCTACGGCAGTCTGGCGGCCACCGGAAAGGGGCACTTCACCGACAAGACCATCATTGACGCCTTGTCCCCGAAGCCCACCGAAATCGTCTGGAAACCCGAGATCCAACACGAGTTCCACACCAACGCTATGCTCTTCGAATCGCTCAAGGGCGAGGAGGTGACCGACCAGTGGAAGATCTACAGCATCGGCGGCGGCGAGATCGCGGACGAGCACTCCGTGATGGACCACGAAGAGCGCTATGAGGAGAACAGTATGTCGGAAATCGTGAAACTGGTGGAGAAGTACGGTATGAATTTCTGGGAATACGTGGAAAAACACGAGGATGCCGACCTTTGGGACTTCTTGGAGGAGCGTTGGAAGGTGATGCAGTCAACCATCGAGAAAGGGTTGCAGAACGACGGGGTGCTGCCTGGCGGACTGTACGTCAAGCGGAAGGCCACGCAGTATTACGTGAAGGCGCGCAGCTACAAGGCCTCGCTGCAGGGCCGCTGTCTTGTGTCGGCCTACGCCCTGGCTACGGCGGAGGAGAACGCCTCGGGCGGCAAGATCGTCACTGCGCCCACTTGCGGCTCGTCGGGCGTGCTGCCGGCGGTGCTCTATCACCTCAAACACAACCACGACTACAGCGACAAGTTTATCCTGAAGGCGATGGCCACAGCCGGACTCTTCGGCAACATCATCCGCACCAACGCCTCCCTGTCCGGAGCGGAAGTGGGCTGCCAGGGCGAAATCGGCTCCGCGTGCGCTATGGCCGCTGCCGCCGCCAACCAGCTCTTCGGCGGCTCCCCGCAACAGATCGAGTACGCCGCCGAGATGGGACTGGAGCACCACCTCGGGCTCACCTGCGACCCCATCTGCGGCCTCGTGCAGATCCCCTGCATCGAGCGCAACGCCTTCGCCGCCCTCCGCGCCCTAGACGCCAACCTCTTCGCTATGATGTCCGACGGCAAGCACCTCATCAGCTTCGACAAGGTGGTGAAAACGATGAATCTGACAGGCAAAGACCTGCCGAGTTTGTACAAGGAAACGGCGATGGGGGGACTGGCAATCGTGGAGTGAGGCATAGCGTCTCCCATTCTAACTGCTAATCGCTAATGGCTAATAGCAAAAAAAACGTATTTTTGCACCTCAAATCTATCAAGATGACAAAAGATATTTGCAAGATACTGGCTGCCGGCAACGGCAACTTCTTCCTCATTGCCGGCCCTTGTGTGGTGGAAGGGGAGGAGATAACCCTGCGCATCGCACGTGAAATCAAGGCAATATGTTCCGAATGGGAGATTCCCTTTCTTTTCAAGGCCTCCTACAAGAAAGCCAACCGCTCGTCTCTGCACTCCTTCACAGGTATCGGCAACGAGGAGGCGCTGGCCGTGCTGCGCAAGGTGAAAGAGACGCTTGACGTGCCCATTGTCACCGACATCCACACAGAGCCAGAGGCGGCGTGGGCCGCCGAGGTGGCCGACGTGCTGCAGATTCCTGCGTTCCTGTGCCGCCAGACCGACCTGCTGGTGGCCGCCGCCCAAACGGGCAAGTTCATCAACATCAAGAAGGGGCAGTTCCTCTCCCCGGAGGCGATGCGCTTTGCGGTGGAGAAGGTGCGCGACGCCGGCAATCCCAACGTGATGGTGACCGAACGCGGCACCTCCTTCGGCTATCAGGACCTTATCGTGGATTTCCGCGGTGTCAAGGCACTGAAAGCCAACAACTGTCCCGTGGTGCTCGACTGCACCCACTCGCTGCAGCAGCCCAACCAGCCCGCGGGCGTGACCGGCGGACGCCCCGACCTTATCGAGACTATCGCCAAGGCCGGCGTGGCCGTGGGCTTCGACGGACTCTTTATGGAAACACATCCTGACCCATCGCAGGCCCTGTCCGACGGCGCCAATATGCTGCCGCTCTCTGAACTCAAATCCCTGCTTGTACAATTGTTGAAAATACGCAAAGCCATTCTATGAAGAACAAACGCATACACAAGATTATCCTCATTGCCGTAGTGGCACTGTTTTATTGCAATACCCTGTCGCTCGACTATGCTCTCGATGACCGGATGCTGATGATGGAGAGCGAATATACCCTCGACGGCAGCTGGGATGCCGTGAAGAAAATCCTCACCACGGATACCTTCACCGGGTATTTCGGCAATGACCAGACGGTTGTGGTCGGTGGCCGTTACCGCCCGTTGTCGCAGCTCACTTTCCTGCTGGAGTTCAAGCTTTTCGGCAAGAAAATCAAGGAGCAAATCGGAGATGTGCACGACTTCGAAAATGTGCACAATCCTGACCACGAGCAGTTTTTCGCGGGGTCATTTCTTGCTTTTTTCAGCCATCTGATGAATGTGGTTTATTTTATGCTGCTCTGTCTGCTGGTGTATGAAGTGCTTGCCAAACTGTTTCGCAAATACCAGGGCGACAAATGGTTCCAGTCGCTGGCTTTTCTGGCGGCGGTGCTTTTCGCCCTGCATCCCATCCATACAGAGGCGGTGGCCAATGCCAAAGGACGCGACGAGATCTTTGCGATGCTCGGTGCGATGACGGCGTTGTGGTGCTGCCTGCAATATGTGGACACCCGCAAGTGGTGGTATCTCCTGTTGAGCCTGGTGGCCATTACCTTCGGCCTCTTTTCCAAGGAAAACGCCATCACCTTCCTCGCGGTGGTGCCCCTCACGCTCTTCTTCTATTCCAGCGAAAACAAGAAAAACATCGACTATCTGGTCACGCTTGTCCCTATCATTGTGGGCAGCGTCTTCTTCGTGTGGGTGCGCAGTCGCGTGCTGGGTGGCTTTATGCCGGAGGACGCCACCAAGAACATCCTCAACAACCCCTTTGTGCACTCCACCAAGGCTCAGGAGATTGCCACCGTGCTCATCACGTGGGCCCTGTACCTCAAGCTCCTGGTATTCCCGCACCCGCTCACCCACGATTACTATCCCAAACAAATTGCAATCACGGACTTCTCCAACCCGCTGGTGTGGGTGGTCATAGCCGGTTGCGTGGCCCTGCTCGTGTATGCTCTGGTGAACCTCAAGAAGAAAACGGTCCTGTCGTATGCCATCCTCTTCTTCGTGATCACCTTCTCCATTACTTCCAACTTGCTGTTCAATGTGGGCACGTTTATGAATGAGCGCTTTGTGTTCATTCCCTCTCTCGGATTCACACTGATTATTGGCTATTGGCTCTATCTTTTGGCGATGTCCAAGAGCGTTTCGTTGCAAAAGCTCTCGTTAGGGATTTTGGCGGTCGTCGGATTGCTTTTTGGCATCAAGACTTTTACCCGCAATTTTGTGTGGAAAGACGATTTCACCCTTTTCCTGACGGATGTGAAGACATCTTCTGAAAGTATCAAGTGCAACACCTCTGCCGGTGGCAGCAAGCTTCAGATGTGGAAAAAGAGCCATAAGGAGCGCGACAAGGTGGAGGCCTACCGCTATCTGGAGAAGGCCCTGAAGTTGGATGACCACGCCTTCAACGCCTACCTGCTGCTGGGCGAGCTGATGTACCTCGACGGCAACAAGGAAGGCGCCTACCAGGCCTATCGCAACGCCGCCATCATTGACCCCAATAGCAAGTTGGCGCAGGACAATCTCGCCTTGATGGTTTCGGTGGCCGAGGACGACAAGCTCAAACCCATTATGACTCTCCTCGACGACGGCATCGCCCAACGCAGTTTGCCGATGGTGGAAGAAGCCTATAATAAAATAGATGAATATCTAAAAGAAAATCCGGAGAGCCTTATAGGAATGAATATAAAAGGCAATGTGGTTGGGCGCGGTCTGGGCCGGCTTGACGAATCCATCAAAATCTATGAGCAGATTATCGCCAAAGACCCCACTTTTGCCAGCGCCTACGAGAATATGGGCATCGCCTATGCCATCAAGGGCGAGTTTGACAGGGCGGAGCAATGCCTGAACAAGGCTCTCGAACTGTCGCCCGACAACGAGAATATCAAATACAACCTCGAAAGCCTGAGAAAAGACAGGGAAACGAGGGGCAGGCAGAACCCTTGATGACGGATGTGAAATTTCTTTTCGGATAAAAAAGGAGCGACAAAATATTTTTTATATTTTTGCGACGGCTTCAATTTAGGTTAATTTTACACTATATTATTGATTATTAATAACTTAAAATAAAACACGGTATGAAAAAAATTACGAACAACACGATGTTGGGCAAATTGACCATCCTCTTGAACGCTGTGGTCCTGGTTTGTTTCATCATCGCAATGCTGATGTTGATGAAATTCGACAAGACCAACAAGGTGGTCATTTCCCAAAGAGGCGATTACGAAAAAGCTTATGAGGAGTATGTGATGGCGCAGCATCCGCTCAAGCAGGACAGCGCCGAAGTGGCTTATTACCAGTACAAGATCGACACGCTGCAACAAAGAAATGTCACCACGAAGGATGAGAAGGCCGCATTGGCAAAGACCATTGAAGACAACAAGGCCATTCTGGCGGAGAAAATCAAAACCAGAGAAGAGCATCTCGCAAAGGTGGCAGAGTTGTCTGGTCCCTATGAGGAACTGAATGCCCAGTGGGACGAGGTGAACGCCAACAACGACAAGGCCAAGCGCACCTTCTGGACGGTGGCCATCCTCACGATGATTGTTTTCCTCGTCAAGACCTTCGTGCTTGCGCATTATGGCTACAAGAACTCCAAGAACCTGCACAATGTGGCCGACTGGACGAAAAACGGTACGGCTCCCTATATGTCGTATGTCTCCTGGTTCGTACCCATCTACAATCTTATCAAGCCCGTCTCTTTCATCAACGAGGTTTGTGACGACACCGACTATCTGTTGGAGAACAAAGGCCTTGTGCCCAGCGATCCCGACAAGATTGACAACTCCGGTCTCTACCTGGGCATCTGGTGGGGCCTGCTTCTGGTGAGTGTCTGGTTGATGAATTTCATCCTGTACAAGACCTTCTTCTCCGAAGGACCTCTCTTCCTGAAGTTCAACCACGGCACGATGGTTATTGTTGCAATCGTCATTATGGTGCTCTGTATGTTGATGGAAACCTACCTTATTCTCAACTACAACAAGAAGAACAAACTGATGGCCGATAACGAAGACAAGTTCTAAGATTATCGCAAATCATATACAGAAGGAGGGGCGCTCTGTTGCGGAGTGTTCCTCCTTTTCTTTTTGAAATTGTTGAAATAGTGGATGTTCTACGTCTTTGAAAAAAAATATGTCAAAGGGCTGCAGTATGAAAAAAAAATGTATTTTTGCAGCCTCAAAAACGGCGGGGTGTAGCGCAGTTGGTAGCGCGCTACGTTCGGGACGTAGAGGCCGGAAGTTCGAGTCTTCTCACCCCGACCATTTTATTCAGCATTTATGCCCGGAGAGGTGGGTGAGTGGCTGAAACCAACAGTTTGCTAAACTGTCGTAGGGGTAACTCTACCGCGAGTTCGAATCTCGCTCTCTCCGCAAAACAAAAAAGCAAGACCATCGTCTTGCTTTTTTGTTTTGCATTCAATTCTCAATTCTTAATTCTTAATTCTCACGGTTTTCCCTTCGCTCTGCGCCCGGTACTCCGGCGCGTACATGCACTCTACAGTGGTGACCCCGTGCGAGAAGGTGCCCGTCTGTGTGGCGATGAGCTCGTATTCCAGGATGTAGGTGCCCTTGTTCATCCGGGTGAAGAAGAAGTTGGTGGCCGCGTCGCGCGGACTCTCGTAGTAACTCATCCCGTTCTGCCAGCCGTAGCGCTCGTGGATGTTCACGGGTTCGAATGCCGCTGCGCGCAGATCCTTGACGTGTACATACTCCAGGTCGCGGTCGCTCTTGATGACCAGCCGCACGGTGATCTTCTCCCCGAGCCGTATGGGGTTGGCTGCTGTGACGGAGTCGAGCTTCGGCCCCTCGCTGGAGGCGGCCCGGTGGAACAGGGCGCGCTCCACATACAACCCTTCGTTGGCGGCGGTCACCTTGTCCATATCCTCGAAATACTGCCAGTAGCAGGCCCCGAAGGCGGAATGTGCCTCGTCGGTCTGCACCCGGATGTTCCCCAATGCGGGCGTCACATCCGTCTGCTTCCAGACGTGCTGCAGATAGCCTGTGCCTGCCTCGGCCTCCTTGTCGGTGCCGGGCGTGAAGGTCTCCCCGCCGACGGTGATGGTGGTCGTGGACTGCGAAAGCGTCTCCGGATGGCCGTTCAGCAGCAGCGCGTAGATGGCCTCCGCCGTGGCCTTGGTGTTCGACCAGAAGTTGCCCTTGCGTTGCGACAGCAGCCACTGCTTCATCGCCTCCAACTCGCGGCTGTCGGGCGATATCTCGGTGAAGGCCTCTATCAGAAGGGCCTGGCGCTCGATGGGCGCCTCGTACCAGGGATAATAGTAGCATCCGGTGCGGCCGATGTAGGGACTGCGCCAGTACATACCCTGGTCACGGCTATAGACCGACTGCTGGCGGATGGCCTCCATAATCTCCTGCGATTTCTTCTCAAAGCCGGTGCGGTGCAGGATGAGGGCCACCTCGGCTTGGCGCGTGTAGCTGGCGTCGAAGATGCCTCTCTGTGCGTACGCGAGCAGGTTCTGCACATAGGGCTGTGCCAGCCATTCACTGTCCACTTCGCCGAAAGTGCGGGCGTAGAGATACTGGACACCCGTCTCTGAAATATAGAAGGAGAACTTCGGGTTCTTGGCCTTGGCGGTAAGATAGCTGCGGTAGGCGCGCGCCTGGGCGGTGTCCATACTCCGGATGGCATGCCGTATCATCGACCTGGCCTCCGGCACTTCAATGCCGAGATGCTGCAGCTTGCGGTAGCCGGCCACGATGTGGTTGGTGATGTATTCCGAATAGTATCGGTTGCCGAACCAACCCCAGCCGCCGTCACTCATCTGGTTGTTCAGCAGTTTCTTGAACTGGCGGTTGATCTGGCTCTCCAGGTTGTGCTTCTCGAACAGGTTGGCCATCGTCACCCGCTGCTGTTTCTCGCGTTGTGCGTTCCACACCCACGGCGTCTCCTCCAGGAGGATGTTCTTGAGCTGCTCGTTTTTCATCAGCGGCGATTCCAAAGATTGGTGGACCGTGTCGGTGCGCCATTTTTCGTAAGTCTCCGCGATGGTCGGGTTGTGGTTCACAATGTGGAGCGCGATGGCGTTGGCGTACAGTTTGGAGAAGGTCTGCTCGTTGCAATCGTAACGGTACTGCATCAGGTATGGCAGCGACTGTATGGCCAGCCAGGTGGGGTTGGCCGTGATTTCCATCGTGTAGCTGTAGTGCTGCAGGGTGGGGGAGCTGCTCTCCTTGAACCGCTTGAACGTGAAGGAGGTGTCGTTATCGGCGGGCACCACAAAGTGCATCGACTCGGTCATCAGGGTGCGGTTGGACAAGACAGGTATGGCACGTTCCTCGCCGTCGCCGTAGCGGCCCGCTTTGGCCAGCACGCGGTAGCCGACAGCCTCCACATTCTTGGGGATGACAATCTGCCAGTTTACGTTGATGTTCTGTTTGGTGTCGCAGTGGAACGCTTTCATCGCCTCTTCCGCATCGGCCAGCATCTCAATGGGCTCCGTGGTCTCCAGATTGTAGAATTCAAGCCGTGCCTGGCCGTCCAGGGCAGCGTCGCAGATGTTGGAGATCTTGATCTGGTAACGCATCGTGTCGCCCTCACGGAAGAAACGGGGCGCGTTGCTCTGGATCATCAGCGTTTTGCGGCTCTGGACGAACTCGGAGAGGTCGCCGGTTTTCATATCCTGTGTGTGTGCCAGGGCGAAGAACTGCCACTTGGAGTACTGGTCGGGCAGGGTGAAACGGATCTTGACCTTGCCCTCGGCATCCGAGCGCAGCTGCGGCTGGAAAAAGGCCGTCTCCACAAAATTGCTCCGTATCTTGATGTCGTGTTCTTCCTCAGCGAAGTACATCGGAGGAACCTCATCATATTCTTCTTCCACCACAACTTCTGACAACTCGTTGCCTGCCCCACGGCCGCTGCCGCCCAGCAGGGCCTCGTTTTTGTGCCTTGTCTTTCCGTTATCCCGCACACGCACCCCGTCTATGATGACCTGCCGGCCATCGCTGCGGTTGACGCGCACCGTGGAGGTGGAAGTGGTGTTGTCGGAATCGAATACAGGGGGCTCCCAAGAAATGACAACCTCTTGATAGTAGTTCTTGCTATCCCGATAGAAGTTCAAGTCCAAAGACTCGTAATTCTTGTCGGTCAAAGTATATTTTAGCTGATGAAGATAAGGGGATTTAAGCAGTAATATCGGTTTGGAGATATCCTTGAAGTTTGAGGATATGGGCCTCTGATAATTGTTTTTTGGCAGGGGGATGATGCCTTGGGCGGGAAAAATGGAGTGGGAAGGCGTACGCATCCCGAGTTCGTACAGGCTGCAGTCGATCATCCAGGTAAGTAGCTCCGCGGTGCTTTTCAAGGGACGCTTTTCCTCCTTGATTTCCAGTTCCCACTGCTCCTCGCTGCCGGGTTCCAGCAGGTTGTTCCAGTGAGTAAGCGTCAAATCCAAGTCTGCATTCTTGACTTTGGGCATTTCCGTTGGAAACATCGTGTGTCGTTCCGCGTGGTAGAGTTGTCCGTTCAGCACGATACGTCCATGTACGGTCAGCGAGCGATGCCCTTTCTTGCGCGTTTTTATGGAGAGGAGTTTCTGCTCCTGGTCCAAATAGACTTTCTGGGTGGAAAGATGCCGTTTCCCTTGGTAAACATCGCATATCATAACCGCATTGCGCAGGTAGGAGCCTACGATGATATCCAGATTCTCGCCGCGTTGCGGAGCGTTGTCCAGTTCCACCCAGATGGGCTCGAAACGGTTGGTGAGCGAGAGATCCGAGCGCGTGATGCGGAAGGTCTGCGACACGGTCTCCGCGTTGCCGAACTTGTCGGTGCCGGTGAAGGTGGCACGGTATTGTCCCATCGGCCAGCGGCGGATGTCGATCTCCAGCAGAGAGTCGGGCTTGCACACTTTGGTAGTCTGGAAAAGCACTTCGGCCACGGGCCAGGTGCTGATGCTTTTCTCATCGGTGTTTAGCGTGTATTGCGGGAAATAGCGTTGGTAGACGTCTTCATCGTACAGCGGTTGCGAAGGCTTTTTACGATCCTGAAACAGATATTCGCGATAGTCTGATGGCATCTCCAGTCGCTCCACACGCACCTCTATGGGGGTGGGGAGCAGCACTTTAGAGTGGTTCTCGGGACGGATGATCCATCGCACGGTGTCGGTCTTGGTCTGGTTGACGTTAGACAGGTTGAGGATGCCGATATGGAGCGGCTCCATATAGATTCTCTGTACGCTACGACACGACTGGGTCTCACCGTTTACGTCGGTGGCCACGACTTCAATTCCCAATGGGTAGGAAGAATCCCAAGCGGGGGTGAGGAAGATGTCGTTGAACCGGCCCTCTGCGTCGGTGATGACCTCGTGTTTTACTTTGGTGCTGAAGAAAATGTAATTCAGTACTACCGCGGCGCCCGAGACGGGAACTCCGTTGAGGGAGGTCACAGTGCCGTGTACCGACAGCGTGTCGCCCATACCCGTCTCCACCGTGTCGGGCTCCAGTGCAACCTTGAAGGTGGGGAGCTTGAACTCCGCCACCTCTATGGAGAGGTGTTTGTCTTCGCGGTAGCTTTTCAGCTTGTATCGCACGATGAGCGAGTAGTAACCGATTTCGCTGACGGGAATCTTGAACTGTCCGGCGGCGCTGCCGAACTCCGAGGTGGTCATCTTCAGCGAGTCCACCGTCTTCCAATGCTTGTCCCTTAATTCTATCTCCAAGGGCAGGTCGGCGCACACCTTGCCATCCTTAGAGGCCAGCACTTTGAAGTAGAGGGGCTGCCCCGGCCGATAAAGCGTGCGGTCGGTGAAGATGCGGACATTGTCGTGGTTCAGGTCCTTTATCCTTTTTTTGCGGTCGGGGATGGAATAGCGGCGGCACGTGGGTGATTCGTAGGAGGTGTGATAAACATCGTGATGATTACAGACCTTGAGCCCGTAATCGTAACTGGACCATACGCGATCGTATTTTCCAGGCACCCTGGTCTCACCCATCGGGTTGGTATAGTGCTCGGTGTAGACAGAATGCCACCGGATGGGGTTTGTTCGGACCCGTTTGTGGGCCAGGGGTTCTCCGGAAGTGCGGCTGTTGGCCCCGATGAACACTTTTTTGTCCACATTCCAGTATGTGACTTTGGTGTCCGTTACGTGGAGAATGGTGTTCATCAGCGTGGTGCTGGTGTCCCATTCGGCATTGGGATGCAGAATCACCGCGTAATAACCGATGGGAAGCGAGTCAAGCCACAAGTCCGTGGTGTAAAGGTTGTAGTCGTAGGGAACTTTCAACGTGAACTCCTTGAATTGTACGCGGTCGCCTAACTTCTTCACCTCTTCGGCGGACAAATGCGGGTTGTATTTGTGGTGATTGCTGTCTACATCAAAATGATATTCCAAGGAAATATCCTTTTTTATGATGGGATAGACGCTGACGTAGAAATGGTCCACGTGATAGTAGGTGATGGGCAGGAGCAGTTTCGGGGACGGGATGAAGTCACTCTGAACGCTGGTCATTATTAAATGCGGTTTGGAGATCTGCTCCTTGTAGTATTGGGCGTTGTTCACGAAATAGGGCGTCTTTCCGTTCTGGATGATGTTCTCGAAGTAGGCGAGGGCGCGCAGCTCGGTGTCTGTGATGGAGTCCTTGCTGTTGGAAAGCGAAAGTTTGTGCAGGGCAACTCCCGCCGCATAGTCGAAGGCCTCGTCGTCGCCGTAGGTCTGGCGCAAGGACTCCAGATGAGTCCAATAAGGGCATTCTTCAATGGGGTAGGAGAGGCCGGTGTGCTGGAAGCTGAGTTTCAGAATCTCGTAGTCGATGCGTATGGTCCGGTCTTCGGGCGCGTTGTGTAGCTCCAGGGCTTTGTCTATCAAACTGATGGTCATGGTTGACGGGCCTTTGTGCTCGATGCGGTCCTGCACCAGCAGGTCGAGAAGGGTGGGGCGCAGGATGCGGAATTCGGGCGCCGGGACGAGCATAAACTCAAAATCCTCCACGGGTATCGTATAAAGCGCCTCAATATTGTTGAAGCAGGAGTCCATATACCGTTTCGCAGCCATCAGAATATCATGCGTTGACCACTCGTCTATCCGGTGCAGGTCGTCTTGCCCGATGGAGGAGGAACGGTAGTTGTTGTTGGCAGTGTGTTCCAGCAGCGAACCTATTATATAATTGTACAGGCAGATGTATGCTTCGCTATGGGGCCGCTGTTTAATCGAATCCAGATAGAGCAACGTGTACTTGTAGTACCATTCCAATTGCCCATAGTAGCGTTGGTTGAGCGACACCCGCTCGTAATGGGTGCGGAACTGCTGGTATTCATTGTTCTCCGACAGGGCTTTCATCTCAATGGTGTCCAGCAGCCTGTTGGCGTCGCGCACCAGCGCCTTGTTGGCGTTGGCGTAGCGTTTCCATAAGGATTCGTATGACTCGCTGACAGGCTGTGATTGTCCATAACAAACTGTTGTAGATATGGTTATAAATAAGAAAAGACAACGGAGAAGGGAGCGGGCTTTTTTCATATCCAGTATTATTTGTGCTTGCAAAGATAAAAAAATAGATTAAAAGTGTATTTTTGCACCCCAAAAGAAAAAAAGCTATGAAGTATCTCGTTCGTCAAATTGCAGAGCTGCTCTCCGCCGAAGTGGTGGGCGATGCAGACGCGGCCATCACCACCATCTGCAAAATCGAGGAGGGCGTGCCTGGCGGCCTGACCTTCCTTTCCAATCCAAAATACACCCATTACATCTATACCACCCGCGCCACCGCGGCCATCGTCAACAAGTCGTTCGAACCTGAACAGGAGGTGCCCTGCACCCTCATCAAGGTCGAGAACTCCTACCTGGCGTTTGCCAAGCTGCTGAACTTCTACCAGGAGAACCTGCCCCGCAAGGTGGGTGTTTCCGACAAGGCCTGCATCGCCCCCACGGCAAAGATCGGCGAGAATGTCTATATCGGCGAGTTCGTCAGCATCGGCGAGAATGTGGTGGTGGGCAACGGCGCCTCCATCTATCCCCAGACCGTCATCGGCGACAATGTGAAGGTGGGCGACCGCACCACCCTCTACGCGGGCGTCAAGGTGTATGCCGGCTGCGAGATCGGCAACGACTGCATCCTGCACGCGGGCGCGGTCATCGGCGCCGACGGCTTCGGCTTCGCGCCACACGACGGCCAGTACCTCAAAATCCCCCAGATCGGCAACGTCGTCATCGGCAACAACGTCGAAATCGGGGCCAACACCTGCATTGACAGGGCCACGATGGGCTCCACCAAGATTGAGGACAACGTGAAGATCGACAACCTCGTGCAGATTGCACACAACGTCACCGTGGGCGAGGGCACCGGAATGGCAGCCCAGGTGGGTGTGGCCGGATCCGCCAAGATCGGACGCCACTGCATCTTCGCCGGCCAGGCCGGCGTGGCAGGCCATATCACCATCGACGACGGCACTGTGGTGGGCGCCCAGGCCGGCGTGTCACACTCCCTCAAGCCCGGAATGTACCTCGGCAATCCTGCCATCCCCCTCGGCGAGGAACGCCGCCTCATCGTCTATAGACGCAAACTCCCCGAACTCTTCAACGATGTACGCGACTTGAAGAAAAAAGACGAGTAATCACCTAAGAACCACTAAAAAAACCAACATAATCATTGACTATGCAGTATCAGACCACTGTCGCGTCCCCGATATCCGTTTCCGGCCGGGGACTTCACACCGGACAGCAAGTCACCGTTACCTTTGAACCCGCTCCTGCGGATTTTGGCGTGCAGTTTGTGCGCACCGACCTGCCCGGTACTCCTACGGTGAAAGCCATCCCTGATAATGTTTTCGACACATCCCGTGGCACCTCCATCAAGGAGGGGGAAGCCCAGGTGCACACCATCGAGCATTTGATGGCCGCCCTCGCCGGAATGGGCATCGATAATGTCAGAGTGCTCATCCAAGGCCCCGAAACCCCGATTCTTGACGGCAGTTCCCGCGTTTATGTGGAAATGCTCCGTGAGGCCGGGCTCAAAAAATTGGATGCTCCCCGCAAATATGGCACCGTGAAAAAGGAGATCACCTTCTCCATACCCGAGAAGGATGTGCAACTCACCATCCGTCCCGCCGACCACTTCAAGATGACCGTTGACATCGACTACGGCACCAAGGTGCTCGCCGACCAGCAGGCTGTCCTCAACAACATCGAGGACTTCTACCCTGAGGTCTATGATTGCCGCACCTTCGTGTTCCTTGATGAGCTTCAGTTCCTCATCCAGAACGGACTGGTGCGCGGCGGCGACCTGGAGAACGCCATCGTGTTTGTCGATAAGGTGCCCGAGAAGAACGTCCTGAAGGAACTCGCCCAGTTTTTCAACAAGTCTAACATCAAGGTGACGCCCGACCACGTGCTCAATAACATCACGTTGCGACACTCCAATGAGCCAGCCCGCCACAAGCTTCTCGACCTGGTGGGAGACCTCTATTTGTTGGGTGTTCCGTTGCGTGCAGAGGTCATCGCCAGCCGTCCCGGACACTTCGCCAACACCTCCTTGGCCAAGGAAATTTCTCATAATGAGGATTTTTTTGTAACTTTTGAATAAAACCTTCGTAAAGCATAAGTGATTTTAGAAATACTATTTCAATAGTTTTCAATTATCTTACATAGGTTAATGGTTTGAAACAGCGGAAAGAGGTTTCCGCTGTTTTTTTATTTCTGTGGCCATAAATCCAATTTTTTTTGTAAGTTTGCGGCCTTTATTGTATATAGTGCCAATAATATGTTCTCTTTTATAAAGAAGTATTTTTTCAACAAATATCTTGCTGAAAACAAGCCAAATAGAAATGTTTCCATCGTGTCTTTGTCACGGGCAAGGTCCATTGGGATTTTGTGCGAAATTACCGACGAGGATTCCTATAAGGAAATATTCTACATCTTTTCAAAATTGCAGGAACACGGGCATCAGGTGCGCCTCATCGGTTATGTCAATGACAAAGAGGTCCCCTTCTACTGTCTGCCTCAGTTGACGGCCGACTATTTCAGTCAGAAGCACCTCAACTGGTATGGCATCCCGAATATGGTGCAAATTCAAGATTTCTTGAAAGAGGACTATGATCTGCTTATTGATTTTAACTATCGTCCCCAGTTGCCGATACGGGCCATTCTTTCCCTTTCCCACGCGAAGTTCATCGTGGGTCGCGAGCCCGAGTGCCAGTGTTTCTATGATCTCTTCATAGATTCTGTGAAAACCAATTATTTGAAGTATCTGGAGGCGGTCAGTATTTATACCGAAAAACTTACAGGCAATGACAGATAAAATATCCCAATTGAAGGGGCTCGGCGTGGCGATTATCACGCCCTTCCTGCCGGATGGAAAGATTGATTTCCCGGCGCTGGAGTCTTTGGTTGACAATCTTATCCTCAAACGTGTGGACTACCTTGTGGCGTTGGGCACCACCAGCGAATCGCCGACCCTTACCCCGGAGGAGAAGAGGGATGTGGTGCATTGCATTTCCACCGTCAACGCGGGGCGTCTGCCCCTGGTGATGGGGGTGGGCGGGCCCGATACGCTGCGCGTGGCTCACGATATGGAGGCCGCTGATTCACTGCCCGTGGATGCTTTCCTCTCCGTGGCTCCCTATTACAACAAACCCAGCCAAGAGGGTCTTTTCGAGCATTTCCGTTATCTCTCCGAGCGCGCCCCGCGCCCTGTCATCCTCTACAACGTGCCGGGCCGCACCTCCTGCAACCTGGATGCCGCCACCACCACCCGCATTGCCCTGGAATGCCCGAATGTCATTGGCATCAAGGAGGCCTCGGGCAAGATGAAGCAGATTCTCAACCTGCTCAATCACAAGCCGGAAAATTTCCTCGTCATCTCCGGTGACGATATGATCACCCTGCCCCTGATGGCCGCCGGTATGGACGGCCTCATCTCCGTGGTGGCCAACGCCTTCCCTGCAGAGATGGCCAATATGGTGCATTTGGCAATGAAAGACCAGTTTATCAAGGCCCGCCTTTACCACGACCGCCTCTTCAACCTGATGCAGGCCTGTTTCCAGGAGGGCAATCCCTCCGGCATCAAAGCCGTGCTGAGCGTGCAAGGCAAAATCCACAACCGCCTGCGCCTGCCCAATGTGCCCGTGACCGCCGCCCTGTATGAGAAAATCGAACAACTGGTGAAACTTTAAACAAGATATTTTACCCTTATGCGAAAAATACTTCTTCCGCTGCTTTGTCTTCTGACGGTAGCAGCTTTCGCCCAATCCCGCAAATCACCCACTTTCAACCGCTCCGCCCTGCAAACGTATGTGCAGACCACGATGACGCGGAAAGCCTTGCGTGACATATCGCCCAATTTTTCCGTGGACAAGGTGACTTCCAATCCCGATGGCACCGTCGATGTACGCATTTGCGTTGGACCTCGCGACTATGATGCCTTTGAACAATTGGGTATTCCGTTCACCATTCTCGAACCCGATGACAAAGCCGTCACTGCGATGGCCGACACTTATGAGCAGCTGGTTGCCAACTGGAATCGCTATCCCACCTATAATGCTTACAAGGAGGCTATGTCCACCTTCGAATCCGAGTTTCCGCAGTTGTGCGACATCGATACCATCTTGGCACATACCCCGGGTAACCATACGCTCTTTGTGGCTCACATCAGCAATGACCTTCACAACCGTGGCGGCAAACCTGCCTTCTTTTACACTGCCACAATGCACGGCGACGAACCCGTGGGGTACTATCTGATGCTCCGTCTGATTCATTACCTGCTCAACAACTACGACACCGATGCGCAGGTGCGTCAACTGGTGGACAATGTGGATATCTGGATTTGTCCTTTGGAAAACCCTGACGGCACCTACCGTTCGTCCAACACGCAAATCAGTGGTTGGTATTCCACTCGATATAACCAAAACGGTGACGACCTGAACCGCTCATACCCTATTGCCGGCCAGCCCGTTGCAAAGAACTATCCCCCTGAAGTGCAAGCGATGATGGACTTCGGAGCTGAGCACCATTTCACTCTCTCCGCCAACTTCCACGGCGGTGCCGAAGTGGTCAACTACCCGTGGGACACCTGGACCACCATCCAGCGCGCCCACGCCGACCAGTCGTGGTGGGACTATATCGGTCGCTGCTATGCCGACACCTGCCACGCCGTCAATGCCAACTATATGACGGATGAAAACAATGGCATCACAGAGGGGGGCGACTGGTATGTCATTACCGGTTCCCGCCAAGACTATTTCAACTACTATCTAGGCTGTCGCGAGATGACCATCGAGGTAAGCTCCGATAAAGTGCCAAGCTCTAACAATTTGCCCACCTTCTGGAACCGTAATCGCCAGTCTTTATTGAACTACATCGGGGAGTCGCTGAACGGCTTCCGTGGCATCGTGACGGATTCTGTCACGAACCAGCCCATTGCCGCCCGCGTGTTTGTGGAGAACCACGATGCGGACAACTCCCACACGTACTCGCGTCTGCCCTATGGCGACTATCACCGTCCTATCCGGCGCGGCACCTGGCAGGTGACCTTCTCAGCGGAGGGCTATTTCCCCAAGACGCTGACGCTTACCGCCACCGATGGCCAGTGCCTTGTGCAGGATGTGCAACTGGTGCCCACCAACATTTCCGTGGCCGACAGGAATCTGCCCAAAGTCTCGGTTTATCCCAATCCCGCCTCCAACGAGGTGTGCGTGACCAGCGACCAAGAGCAAATTGTGTTGGTGGAGCTCTATGACCTAGCGGGCAGACGGTTGGTGCGCCAAACTGTGGGCGAGCTTAGCGCCTCTCTTGACCTTTCATCCTGCGCCTCGGGCGTGTACAACCTTACCGTTACCTTCGCCAGCGGCAAAGTGTCGAAAAGGGTGGTAAAACAATAATCCTTTTCCACATAAAAAAAATGAAGAGACGCGATACATCACGTCTCTTCATTATTTTATGGAATTACAAATATTCCGTTATTTTACGATGATTTCATCAATGAAGAGCCAGGGCTGCTGGCCGGCACTGATGTGCCAATCGGGCAGCTTGCCGTAGTTCTCCACTTCCACTTTGACGTAGCGTCCCGTGGCGTTGCCCTTCACGACGAAATCGTGCTTCTTGGGCACATCCTCTTTGATGGAACCGATGCCGTTGGCGGTGCCGAACAGGGTGTAGTGCTCGCCGTCATCGGAGATGTACACATTGACCTTCTTGGGGTAGAATATCCAAGCCCGGACCTCTTCCAGACAGCCGACGGTCACTTCCGTGACGGGCTTGCTCTGCTTCAGGTCGATCAATATCTTGGCATCCTCGAGGAAGCCCTGCCAACCACCGATGCGGTAGTTGAGCTTGCCGCGTTCGTCATCGATAAGACCGTCCTGGCCACCGTAGAAGTACTGGTCTTGCGGGCGGGTGATGTAGGTGAGCACTTTGTCTTTGGCATATTGTACGTAGGTGGCTTGTGCCATCCGGCTCACGCCTTGGTTGGGATTGTAAGCCACGGCCTTCACGGTCGTGGTCTTGTCGAGGGTAATGGGCCCGCTGTAGCGTAACCCGTGGGTCGGGGCGGGGTCACTGCCGTCTAACGTGTAATAAATGACGGTCGAGGCAAGGCCCTCCTTGTCATACACAGGGGCGTACCCTTCGGGACGATAGAGCTTGATTTCGATGCTCGTCGTGCCGCTGAAACGCTCCTTGTCGGTGGAGAAATAGGGCATAATCGGGGGCTGGACGAGAATCGGGGATTCGGGGGCGACTTGCGGCACCACCTTCTCCTTGGTCATCGTGAAGACCAACTCCCCGCCATTCTTGATGTCGTCGAAGGTGATTTCCATCGGCGAGCCGCTGACCGTGCGGCCGTTGACGGTTACCCTGGCGATGTAGTCGCCTTTGCCCTCTTTTCGGACGATGAACTGTTTGCCGTTCTCCAATTGCACGGTCGCCTTGTCGAACATCGGATAGCCGATGCTGTAGCGGTTGTTGCCGGGACAGACGGGATAGAATCCGAGTGAGCTGAGCACATACCAGGCCGACATCTGGCCGCAGTCCTCGTTGCCGCACAGCCCGTCAGGCTGGGAGGTGTAGAGCTCGGTCATAATCTTGCGCACCATCTCGGCGGTTTTGTCGTGCCGTCCCACATAGTTGTAGAGGTAGGCGGCGTGATGGCTCGGTTCGTTGCCGTGCGCGTATTGGCCGATGACTCCGGTGATGTCGGACTGTTCGCGGCCCGTCATCACGGAACTGGAGGTGAAGAGACGGTCGAGGAAACTCTCCATTCGTGCTTGCCCGCCCATCATTGAGATGTAATAGGGCAGGTCGTGGGGCACATAGGTGGAATATTGCCAGGAGTTGGCTTCCGTGTAGTAGTTGTTGACCTCCGTAGGATTGAAGGGGGTGACAAAGCCGCCGTTGCGCTTGCCGTGCATAAAGCCGTCGGGGTCAAGGATGTTGCGGTAGAATTGGGAGCGGCGGTAGAACTCGTCGGCCACCTTCTGGTTGCCGGTAAGCTCGGCGAACCGCGCAATGCACCAGTCGTCGTAAGCGTACTCCAGCGTCTTGGAAACCGACTCGTTGTCGGCATCGCCGGGCACGTAGCCAAACATCGCGTATTCTTTACGCCCGAATTTGTCGAGCGTGGCGCTGTGTACCATTGCCTGCAACATCTCCTTCTCGTCGTAGGGATGAATGCCCTTGACGTAGGCGTCGAGGATGACCGGAATGGAATGGTAGCCGATCATACACCAGGTCTCGAAAGCGGACAACTCCCAAACGGGCAGCATTCCACCTTGACGATAATGCTGGAGGAATGTGTAGAGGAAATCTTCGGTGCGCTTCCGGTCAATAATGTTGAGCAGCGGATGCAAGGCCCGGTAGGTGTCCCACAAGGAGAAGACCGTATAGACCTGCTTGCCCTGCTCCACGATTTGAATGCGGCCGTCCATTCCGCGGTAGCGACCGTCTATGTCCGTGTAGAGATACGGTGAGGTGAAGCTGTGATAAAGGGCGGTGTAGAACACCTTGAGGCGCTCCTTGTCCTTGGTTTCCACCTTGATTCTGCCCAGTTCGCGGTTCCAAGCCTCTTTTGCTTGATTCCTGATTTGGTCGAAGTCGTAGTTGGAAAACTCCTTTTGGTTCTGGATGGCGCCTTGGATGTCCACGGCGGAGATGGCCACCTTGAGCACCACGGACGTCACATTCTTGTCGAAATAGACGATGGCTTTGCAGTTGCCGCCGCGCACATCGTTCTCCTTCACCAACTTGTCATCGCGATAGAACTCGATTTTCTGGAAGGGTTGGGAGGAGAGGAGCGAGAAGTTGCAGTGCTGGTCGGGGTTCCAGGCCTCCGAGCGGCGGAAACCGTATATCTGCGTGCCGTCGTAGGTCATACTGGAGACAAGGGTCAAATCCCGGTGGCTGAGGTCGATGACGATACCTTTGCTGGTGGCCTCCTTGGGGAAGGTGTAGCGGTGCACGCCCACGCGCTGGCCGGCGGTGAGCTCGGCGAAAATGCCATTGTCAAGCTTTACAGCATAGTAACCGGCCGTGGCCTTCTCGTTGTTGTGGGTGAAGGTGCACGAATACTCGCTGTTGCGGACCGACGGGGTGCCCGTGAAGGGCATCACGAGGATGTCACCGTAGTCGCTGCAGCCCGTGCCGCTGAGGTGGGTGTGCGAGAAACCGTAGATGCGGTTGTCGCTGTAATGGTAGCCGGAGCAGCCGTCCCAGCCCTCCAGACGGGTGTCGGGACTGACTTGCACCCCACCGAAGGGCACGAGGGCCCCCGGGAAGGTGTGTCCGTGCTCGGCGGTACCCACCAGCGGGTTCACGTATTCGCTCTGGGCGTTGGCGGAGAAAGTGAATACCACAAGGAACAGTATCCAAGATAAGTATGATCTTTTCATAATAAAAAATATAAAGATTTATGCGTTAACGGTGTCCCGGTTTCTCAAAGCCACGAAGCCCAAATACAACAAGCAGGCCAGCGTAACGAAAAAGGCGTATTTCGGAGCCACATTGGCGGCGGCACCCGTGATGAGCGGCACGATGGCGGCACCCACAATGGCGGTGGTCATCAGACCGGAAATCTCGTTGGTCTTCTCGGGCATCTTGTCCACGCAAATGGAGAAGATGAGCGGGAAGATGTTGGCGAAACCGATGCCGATCAGGATGAAACTCAGCCAGGTGGTGAAGGCGTTGTAGGGCAGGAACAACAGCACATTGCCGATGATGGAGACCAGGATGGTGAGGATGAGGAAAACATTTGGCTTGATGTGACGCAGACAGACACCGCCCAGGAAACGGCCCACAAACAGGGCGATAATCAGCACGATGTTGCCCAAAGCCGGCGTGATGCCCGGATTGTTCTCAATCAATATCGAAGGAATGCGGTTGAACATAGAGGCCTCGGCGCCGCAGTAGAAAAAGATGCCGAGGAACATCATCAGGATGTAAGGGTTGCCCAAGGCTTTGAGACATTTCCCGAAGGTGGTGGGCTCAGAGGTCTCCGTCTCAGCCTGGTCGGGGACAAAGAGCAGCACCATAATCAGGGTGATGAGCAATACGGCCCCGAAGATGGGGAACAGAATGCGGAAGCCCATATTGACGGGCTCTGCCGCGCCTTCAGGGGTGAACGAGAACCACCCGTACTTCATCAGCGAGGTGCCGATGAGCACCAGGATGAGTGATGTGGAGAGGGTGCCGATGGCTTTCAGCGACTGGGCGAAAGAGAGCATACTGGAGTATTTGCCCTCGGGCGACACGTCGCGGATCAGCGGGTTGCCCGACACCTGCAGGATGGTGGCGCCCGCGCCCATCAGCAACACCGCCAACAGGATGATGGGGAAGTTGAAGGCAATGATGGGAAGAATCGCGCCCAACAGGAACAGGATAAGCCCGATGGTCAGCATCTTCTTCTTGCCGGTCTTTGACTGCCAGACTCCCGTGGGCACCGACAGCACTCCGAACATTATCATTCCGGAAAAAGAGACAAAAGAGGCCATAAAAGGCGAGATGTTGAAGGCTTTTTCCACTACGGATACCAGTTGGCCGGCGGCATCGCCGAAGCCCATAGCCAGAAACACGAAGAATACGGCTACAAGAGAGAGATTTTTTTTCATACTATTATATTTAATTAAATGTGTTGCAAAAATAGGTTAAAGCAAACCGGAAAATCAATTCATCCCGCGCGCCTTTTTGATCCGGTCGTAGGCTTGGTTGACCTTGGTGAATTTCTCCTCGGCGGCCTTCCTGACATCCTCGCCGAGATGGCTCACCTTGTCAGGATGGTGCTTCTTGGCGGCGGCACGGTAGGCCTTTTTCACCTCCTCGTCGGTGGCATCGGGCGAGACTTCCAGTATCTTGTAGTCGTTCTCCAAGGAGGAACGGGAAGTGTACGATTGGGAAGAAGAGGAGGAATAGCCGCCCTGTTGGTATTGTCTGGAATATCCTCCCGACGGGGCGTGCATAGAACGGACGGCCTCGAAGGTGGAGCGGGGAATGCCTAACCGCTGGGCAATGTCCCAGATGGCGGAGACCTCCTCGTTGCGCATCTCGCCGTCGGAGGTGGAAAACCCGAACAGGAAGTTGAGGATGACCAGCTTTTCGTTCAGGGTGGCGTGCGTGTTCAGGTCCTGGCAGATGGGCCCGATGTCAGCCCTCTCGTCCAGAATGTCGCGGAAACGGAGCATCAGGGCGCTCAACCTGTCCGACCCCACCAATTGGCGGAAATAGTCCTGCACGTAGGTCATCTCCGAGCGCAGCAGGCGGTTGTTGTCGGCCCGGGCCACGTATGCGGCCAAATAGAGCAGGTGCTCGGTGAAATCCTGCGTTTTGTAATAGTGGCTGCTGACGTTGAATTTGTTCTTGCCGACGATAGCGTCGATGACTGTTCCGATAAGCATCCCGATCACCGCACCGCCGAAGCCTCCGAAGATAAGGCCTACGACGAACCCGATAAAACTGAATGTGCCGGAGAAGAAACAACCCATATCCGTGTGCTATTAAATGTTTACCAGACGCAGGCGTCCTCTTCAAACCAACGGCCCTGCAGCCGCAGGGTCTGTTCTATGACATCGCGCACGCATCCGCACCCGCCTGGCTGGAAGGAGATGTAGTCAGAGATGTGCTTGATCTCCTCAGCGGCGTCGGCGGGACAACACTTCACCCCCGCCATCTGCATCATTTGGTAGTCAGGGATGTCGTCGCCCATCACCAGGACATTCTCGGGCTGCAGATCGTGTTCCTTGAGATAGTCGTGGTACAAGTCAATCTTGTTGCCCACGTGGAGGAAGATGTCCATCCCGGGGAAATCCTTGTAGCGCAGCCGCATCGAGTCGGCGTAGCCGCCGGAGATGATGGCCACGCGGTAGCCCTTGCGCAATGCGTACTGCAAGGCGTACCCGTCCTTCGTGTTCGTGGCACGCACCATCTCGCCGTCACGCTGCACATAAACCTTCCCGTCCGACAAAACCCCGTCGAAATCAAATATGAATGCCTTGATGGCGTGCAATTTTTCCTTGTAATTCTTCATCCTCAATTCTCAATTCTCAATTCTTAATTCTCAATTCTTAATTCTTAATTCTTAATTATCCTCATCTCCTCCCTCTCCTCGTCATAATCCAACGTCAGCGCGGAACCCTCCGGCAGCGTCTGGTTGAGAATCTCCTCGGCGAGCAGATCCTCGACGTTCTTCTGGATGGCCCGTTTCAGCGGACGTGCGCCGTAGTTGGGATCCCAGCCGGTGTCAGCCAGGAAATGCTTGGCCTTGTCGGTCACCGTCACCGAAATGCCGAGGTCCTTGACGCGGTCGAGCACCTTCTTGAGTTCGATGTCGATGATTCGGATAACCTCGTCCTTGCCTAAGGAGTTGAAATAGATGACATCGTCCACGCGGTTGAGGAACTCGGGGGAGAAGGTGGCCTTGAGGGCTTTCTCGAGGATGCCTTGTTCCACCTTGTTCTGTGCCGCCTTGGTGGCTTCGGTGCTGAAGCCCACGCCCGTGCCGAAGTCCTTCAGCTCGCGCGTGCCGATGTTGGAGGTCATTATGAGGATGGTGTTCTTGAAATCAACCTTCCGGCCCATACCGTCGGTGAGTTGTCCCTCGTCAAAGACCTGCAGCAGCACATTGTACACGTCGTGGTGGGCTTTCTCGATTTCATCAAGCAGGACGATAGAGTAGGGCTTGCGGCGTACCTTTTCGGTGAGTTGGCCGCCCTCCTCGTAGCCCACGTAGCCCGGAGGCGCACCGATGAGACGCGATACGGTGTGCTTCTCCATATATTCGCTCATATCGATGCGGATGATGGCATCCTGCGAGTCGAAAAGATACTCGGCCAGCACCTTGGCCAGGTAGGTTTTGCCCACACCGGTGGGACCGAGGAAGATGAAGGTGCCGATGGGCTTGTTGGGGTCCTTGAGTCCGGCGCGGTTGCGGCGGATGGCCTTGGCAATCTTGACGATGGCGTCGTCCTGGCCGATGACCTTGCCTTGCAACTCGTCGGCCATCTTCAGCAGGCGCGCGCCCTCGTTGGTGGAGATGCGCTGCGTGGGCACGCCCGTCATCATCGCGATGACTTCGGCAACAGTGTCTTCCGTCACGACCGGACGCTCCAGGTCTGACTTCTCTTCCCACTCCTTCTTGATGGTGGCGAGGGTGCTTTCCAACTGCTTGATCTGGTCGCGGTAGCCAGCGGCGGCGTTGTATTGCTGCTCCTTGATGGCTTCTGTCTTGAGTTTCTCGAACTCGGCAATCTGTTTCTCCACCTGCAGAAGCTCTTCCGGCACGTGGATGTTCTGGATGTGCATACGGGCGCCGGCCTCGTCAAGGGCATCCAGGGCCTTGTCGGGCAGACAGCGGTCGGAGATGTAGCGGTTGGAGAGCGACACGCAGGCCTTGAGAGCCTCGTCGCTGTAGCGCACCAGATGATGGTCTTCGTATTTGTCTTTGATGTTGTTCAAAATCTCGATGGTCTCCTCCGGCGTGGTGGGCTCGAGGATGATCTTCTGGAAACGGCGCTCGAGGGCACCGTCCTTTTCGATGAACTCGCGGTACTCGTCCAGGGTGGTGGCGCCGATGCACTGCATCTCGCCGCGCGCCAGGGCGGGCTTGAAGAGGTTGGAGGCATCCATACTGCCCGGTGCGTTGCCAGCCCCCACCATCGTGTGCAACTCGTCGATGAACAGGATGATGTCAGGGTTCTTCTCAATCTCGGTGAGGATGGTCTTCACGCGCTCCTCGAACTGTCCGCGATACTTGGTGCCGGCCACTAACGAGGCCATATCCAAGGCCACCAGGCGCTTGTTCATCAGCGTGCGCGACACCTTGCCCTGCACAATGTTGATGGCCAGTCCCTCGGCCACGGCCGACTTGCCGACGCCGGGCTCGCCAATCAATACAGGATTGTTCTTCTTGCGGCGGCTCAGGATCTGGGCAATGCGCTCCAGCTCCTTCTGGCGACCCACCACCGGATCCAGCTTGCCGTCGGTGGCATACTGCGTGAGGTCCTTGCCGAAACTGTCCAGCATCGGCGTGGCCGACCCCTTGGCGGCGCCCTTCTTGGTCCGCACGGGCCTGCGGCGGTCGTCCTCGTCCTCCTCCATATCGTCACCGCCTGACATCGCCTCCGGGCGCCCCGACTCCATATTGAGCTCGCGCTTCACCTCCGAGGTGAAGGAGTTGTAGGTGATGCCCCCGCGCGTGAGCAGGATTTTCACCACATTGGCCGAGTCGTTGCGGCCGTCACGCAGCAGGGCGAGCACAAAATGATACGACTCCACCTTGTCGCTGTGATACTCCCTCGAGATGAGGTAGGAGAGACGCAGCGTGTTGTCGGTCTGCGTGTTGAAACGGATGCTCTCCGGCGTGCTCTCCACCTTGTTCTCGTTGCCCTCAATCATCTCCTCCAACTGCGTGCGCAACACGTCGGTGTCCAGCCGGTAAACATTGAAAAGGTTCTTGGTGATGCTGTCGCCAGGATAACGCAACAATGCCACCATTATATGTTCCATACCGATGTTTTGGGAGTGATAATACACCGCAATCTTGCGCGCCTCCTCCAAAGCATAGGTCATTTCGTCAGAATAGTGCATTTCCATATTATGATTATTCAATTAAATATATCAGGCGGCAAAAATACAAAAAAGAACAGCATTTTTAGGCTTGCATTTCTCGAAAAAAATCGTATTTTCGTGCTCTCTTTTTGTAAAATGTAATATTTTAAGAAACAGCGATTTAGAAGAAACAAAAGATACGAAAAAATGATAGAAGAAGAAAAGTTAGGTGAAAAAATCGTGCAGGTCGAGATCGAAAACCAAATGAAAACGGCCTACATTGACTATTCTATGTCTGTGATTGTCTCCCGCGCATTGCCTGATGTGCGCGACGGCCTCAAGCCTGTCCAGCGCCGTATCATCTATGCGATGTGGGACAACAATATAGTTTCCAACCAACCCTATAAGAAATCTGCCAGAATTGTGGGTGAGGTGCTGGGTAAGTACCACCCCCACGGCGATACCGCTGTCTATGACGCAATGGTCCGTATGGCTCAGCCCTGGTCACTCCGCTATCCCTTCGTGGATGGACAGGGTAACTTCGGCTCTGTTGATGGCGACAGCCCCGCTGCTATGCGTTACACCGAGGCCCGTCTCCGCAAATCCGCCGAGGATATGGTGGCCGACATTGAGAAGGATACCGTCGATATGACCCTCAACTTCGACGACTCCATCCCTGAGCCCACCGTGCTCCCCTCCAAGATCCCCAACCTGCTCGTCAACGGCTCCGCTGGCATCGCCGTCGGTATGGCCACCAATATGGCCCCGCACAACCTCGGCGAGGTGTGCGACGGCATCTGCGCCTATATCGACAACAACGACATCACCATTCCCGAACTGATGCAATATATAAAGGCCCCCGATTTCCCCTCCGGCTGTATGATCTACGGCTACCAGGGCGTCCGCGAGGCTTTTGAGACCGGCCGCGGCAGAATCGTGATGCGCGGTCACGCCGAGTTTGAAATTGACAAGACCAAAAACCGCATCGTCGTCACCTCCCTGCCGTACCAGGTCAACCCCTCCGATATGATCCGCCATACCGTGGAACTGGTCAAGGAGGACAAAATCGCCGGCATCACCAACATCGAGAATCTCTCCAACAAGCGCAACGGCACCCGCATTGTCTATGACCTGCGCCGCGACGTTGTGCCCGAGGTTGTCCTCAACAAACTCTACCAGATGACAGCCCTCCAGTCCTCCTTCAGCGTCAACAACGTGGCCCTCGTCAACGGCCGCCCGATGACGCTCAATCTCAAGGACATCATCGTTGAATACGTCAAGCACCGCCACTCCGTGGTCATCCGCCGCGCCCAGTTCGACCTCAAGAAGGCCCAGGCCCGCGCCCATATCCTCGAAGGTTTCCTCAAGGCCCTCGACATCATCGATGAGGTCATCGCCCTCATCCGCGCCTCCCAAACGGTGCAGGAGGCCCAGAACGGCCTGATGGAGAAATGGGACTTCTCCGAAGCCCAAGCCAAGGCTATCGTCGAGATGCGTCTCCGCCAGCTTACCGGCCTCGAGCGTGAGAAGATTCAGAACGAATATGACGAGCTGATGAAACTCATCGCCTACCTGCAGGAAGTGCTCGCCGACGAGCATCTCCGTATGGAAATCATCAAGAAAGAGCTCCAAGAAATCAAGGACAAGTACGGTGACCCGCGCCTTTCGCCCATCGAATACAACTCCTCCGAGTTCCGCGTGGAAGACACCATCCCCGACGACGAGGTGGTCATTACCATCTCTCACCTCGGCTATATCAAACGCTGCCCGCTGGCCGAATACAAGGTCCAGAACCGCGGCGGCAAGGGCTCCAAGGGCGGCAGTTCCCGCGACGAGGACTTTATCGAGCACCTCTATATGGCCACCAACCACAACTACCTGCTCTTCTTTACAGAGAAGGGTAAGTGCTTCTGGCTGCGCGTGTTCGAGATTCCGGAAGGCGTCAAGACCTCCAAGGGCCGCGCCATCCAGAATATCCTCCAGATTGAGGAGGACGACCGCATCGCGTCCATCATTAACCTCACGAGCATTACCGATCCCGACTATATCAACAACCATTTTGTCATCCTCTGTACGGAAAAGGGCGTCATCAAGAAGACCAACATCGATGCCTACTCGCATCCGCGCAAGAAGGGCATCATCGCCATCAATGTGCGTGAAGGCGACCGCCTCATCGCCGCCCGCTTCACCGACGGCAACAGCGATGTGATGCTGGCGCTCCACTCAGGTCGCGCCATCCGCTTCAAGGAGAGTGAAGAGTTGCGTCCTATGGGTCGTAACGCCGCGGGTGTGCGTGGCATCACCCTGGCCGGCCCTGACGATGCCATCGTGGGCGTGCTGGCCATCGACAACCAGCGCAGCAACGTGCTCATCGTCTCCCAGAACGGCTTCGGCAAACGCTCCCTCCTCGAGGATTACCGCATCACCCACCGTGGCGGCAAGGGCATCAGCACCATCAAGATCACCGAAAAGACCGGCAATCTTGTCGCCCTCAAGGATGTGACCGACGATGACGACCTGATGATCATCAACCGCTCCGGCATCGCCATCCGTCTCCACGTGGATACCCTCCGCATTCTTGGACGCAACACCCAAGGCGTCAAGTTGATAGACCTGCGCAAGAATGACACCATCGCCGCCGTCTGCGTGGTCCCCAGACAAGATGATGAAGAAGAGGAATTTGACGAAGAGGGCAATCCTATCGTCAACCCCACGGACGAAAATGTAGAACAATCGTTAAACTCCGATGACCAAACGGGGTCTATCGACTAATTTTTCCCTGAAAAAATGAAACGTCTCTTACTGCTTTTCCTGCTCTCCGGTTTCGCGCTGGCCACCCTGGCCCAGAAACCCTCCCTGACCAAGGCCTACAACTTCTATTATGACAAGAACTATGTCAAGGCCAAGGAGGCTATCGATCTCTGCACGCAGGACGAGAAGCTTGCCGGCAAGGCGCAGACCTGGCTATACAAGGGCAATATCTGCTACTTTCTGGCCAACGAGGAGTATGGTGCCAAACAAAAGGATCCCCAATTCCAGATTGTGCATCCCGATGCCCCCGTTGAGGCTTACGACGCTTTCCTGAAGTCTAAGGAAATCAACCCGAATGCGGAAGCAATGGAGATGTTCTCCGCCAAAGACGCCCTCAAGCAACTCTACCCGCTGCTGCTGGTGCGTGGCGTGGACCAGCTGATTGCCAAGGACTACAATGGTGCCAAAGCCACCCTCGAGAAGGGCATCGCCTCCTACGAGATGGACAAGCCTCAGTACCCGATGAATGGTGATTTGTATTACTATTACGCTTATACACTGGAAGCTATGGGCGACACCAAGGACCTGAAGACCTATTACCAGAAGGCCATTGACGACGGCTCCGCGGTGCCTTACGTCTATATCCGGATGATGGAAACCTACAAGTCTGAGGATAACCCCGCAATGGCCCGCAAAATCCTGGAACAGGCAAAGTCCAAAATCCCCGGCGATGTCAATGTCTTGATGGCGGAGATAGACTACCTCTATTGGACTGGCGACAGTGTGAAGGCCCGCAACATACTCCGCAACGTCAACTCTGCGAACTTCAACTCCGCCGACGAGTATGTGAACCTCTCCAATTTCTACATCAAAGAAAAGGAGTACGAGCAGGCAGTCACGCTTCTTGAAAAAGCCAATAGACTGTCGTCCAATAACTTTGTGGTTCTCTACAATCTGGGTGTCTGCCATTACAGTCTGTCCGAAAAACTTTTCAACCAATATAACCAATTGGCGGTTTCGCAGTCTAACAACTCAACTGCGCAAGAGTACAAGAGGCAATCCGATGCTCATTTGACCGAGTCGGCCCGCTATTTTGAAGAAGCCCGCAAGCTGGAGCCCCGCGACCTCAACCTGCTCAACACGCTGAAAGCGATTTATGCGAGACAGCAGTCGCCTAAATATGATGAAATTGACAAGTTGATACACGAATTGGAAAATTAATCTATTTTATAACCTTAAATACATCAAAACAATGAAAAAATTAACCCTTCTTTTTGCCGCTTTGATGGTCAGCGTGACCGTTTTTGCCCAAACCTGCGTGGACGACGCTTGGCAGTGCCTGCGGCAGAACCAGGCCCCCAAAGCCAAGAAGTTCATCGAAGAGTGCCTCGCCGCCAACCCCGACAATGCACAAGTCTGGCTGATGAGAGGCAACGTCTATATCAATTTGTACAACACCGACCAGAAGAAAATGAAGGCTGATCCCAACTACACGCCCCGTTATCCGGATGCGCTGCAGATTGCGAATGAGTCTTTCGTGAAAGCCCTTTCCCTTGACCCGAAGGTGCAGCCCAAGAGCGGTATGCTGGGCGCTATTGACGGCCAGAAACTTTGCGCCGAGCCCTTCTATGATCTGGGCAACAGCTATCTCAAGAAAGGTGATTACCAGAAGGCTCTCGATAATTTCCTGGTTGCCGCCAAGAATTACGAACTGGCCAAGTCCTCCAATGCCTCTTTGGCTTACTACAGCGCTGCTGCCATTTACAAGGAGAATCTCAAGGACAACGACAACGCCAAGAAGATGTTTGCCAAGTCAGTCTCTGCCAACCCGAACTTCATCTACGGCATCATCGAGCTTTACTATATGTATATGGATGACAAGGACACGGTCAATTGCGGCAAGATGATTGACAAGATGCTTGCAGTTCCGGCCGAAAAGCTCCCCAAGGATGTCAAGTCCGGCGTTTACGAGGCCCAGATGAGTTACTACTCTATGCTCAACGACGAGGCCAAGCTGATGGCCACCTGCGATTCTGCTTTGGCTTTCGATTCTTCTGAGGAGATGGTTGCCCGTTGCGCCAACTACTTGAGCAACTACAAGGCTTTCCAGAAGGCTGAGGATATCATCAAGAACGCCCTCGCCGCCAACCCCGGCTCCTACAAGCTGAACGAGCAGATGGGTTACCTCTTCTACGAGCGTATGCACGCCATCGAAGATCAGGTTGCCGCCCTGCAGAAGGAGAAGAAATGGAACGAAGCCATCGCCCTCAAGGGTTCTCCTGAGTTGAAGGAGATGACGGAGAAGGCTCACGAATGGTGCCAGAAGGCTTACAATATTGATGCCGACCACTTGGACAACAACAAGCGTCTGCGTGAGTTGAAGGTCAAATTGCAGCTCGAAGTCCCGCAAGAGCTGAACGACAAGATCAACGCCCGTATGCACCAGAACTAATCACACAGCATTATGCTGATTCAGGCCGGACCGCGCAAGCGTTTCCGGCCTTTTTTTATGTGGATGATTTGGGCGTCCCCCCGCCGTTCCGCCCCAAAGCCGTCCCGCCGGCGGGGTCGGGCTTTCCACTCAAATTCGCTGCCCCGCACAGCCGTCCCGCACGCTCATAACCGTTCCAATCCCTGACGCTTGCCCGCCGGAAGCAACCCTGTAATATCCATCGCCAAGCCCGCCGCAAATTCTACACACAAAAAAGGACGTCCTTAACTATTAAATCACTTTAGAAGGTGTATCTGGCGCCGAAGGTTGCGACCCCGCGTGCTCCGAAGCCCAATTCGGCCGTGCCGAACCAGTGGTCTGCTCCCGCTCTCACCCCAATGGCGGTCAGTTGTAAAGAGTTGTAGGGGTAGTTGGGGACGTGTTCTTCGTTGGTGACAAGATCAATCAGTTTGTACGGATGGCCGACCATAAAACCGATGCCTAAACCAAACCGGAATAGAGTGTTACGAACTTCTTGTTCAGATAGGAGAACCGCAGCTCGGCCAGCAGGTTTGCCGCCACGTGTCACCGTATTCCAGCCCGACTACTACTCCGAAAAAGTTGGCGAAGTGATAGGATGCTTCAACACGGCCAAATAACTGCAACTAGGCACTCCTTTTGGGGAGGGGGTAGTCGCCAATGTTTGGGAACACATCAAAATAAACAGATTATTGCGAAAAATACTTTCCCAAAATCCAGTTGACATCCCTTACACAGCTCCATCCATCTTCGCACTTTTTTTACAATTTGCAAATTTTATTACGAAATCTGCAACTTTTATATTGAAAAATGCTGGTTTTATATGTTTGAATATTAGCACGTTAAATGTATTTTACCATTGACTTAGTCGAAAGGATTTTGTATGTTTGCAGACTGAAAGAATAATCGTTTTTATAAAACGGGATTATGGCGAAGAAACAGAAATTTGAAGTCGCAAAATGCGACATCAAAAATATAGACAACATCAATATAGAGTCCTTGATACGAGTCATAAGAGGTCAGCAGGTGATGCTTGATGCTGATTTGGCAATGCTGTATGGTGTTGAAACTAAGGTTCTTAATCAGGCTGTTAAACGTAATATTAAGCGCTTTCCGGATGATTTCAGATTTCAACTGACCCAAGAAGAGGGTGTCGCTTTAAGGTCACAAATTGTGACCTTAAACGATAAAGGTGATACTTCAAGGTCAGAAATTGTGACCTTGAAAAATGGACGAGGGCAACATAAGAAATACTTGCCTTACGCTTTCACCCGTAACGGCATTGCTATGTTGAGCAGTGTTTTAAAATCCGAGACCGCTGTGGGGGTCAACATACGCATTATGCGGGCGTTTACCATTATTCCACAACTCGTCAACTATAATGTACAACTGGTCCAACGAATATTCAACATCGAGCAACATCAACAAGAAACAGATGCGAAAATTGATGTTATTATTGAAAAAATAGAGGAAATATCTCCCAAGCCGCTTTCTGAGCAAGTATTTCCAACCGGCTGCGTGTGGGATGCTTGGACATACATTTCCGACCTTGTAAGGAGTGCCCGGCAAAGGATTATCCTGATTGACAACTTCGTTGACGACCGCGTGCTGTCGATGTTCACAAAGCGATTCGACGGAGTTTCTGCGACTATCCATACCCGTTTCAACGAGCAGTTCCTCACAGACCTGAAAAAACACAACACCCAGTATCCCGAAATCGAATTTGTGCAATTGCCCCAACGAAACCACGACCGTTTTCTGATCGTTGACAACAAGGTTTACCTATTAGGGGCCAGTCTCAAGGATATTGGCACAGGTCTTTGCGCTGTTACTGAAATGGCAATTGCTCCAGAGATGATCTTGGAATTGGTGAACCAATAAAAAAAAGGGCCCCCGTCTCCGGAAGCCCTTGTGATTATCTTTAGCCAGCTAATAGCTAATTGCCAACAGCTAATAGCTAATGGCCAATAGCCGTTTACTCCACCTCCCACGTGTCGCCGCTGTTGAGCAGGTCGTCCACGCATTTGTACTTTCCGTTGGCCATCTGCTCGTCCATCTGGTCTTCGTAAAGTTGCGTGTAGGAGGTCTTCTTCACGTTGCGGATCACGCCGATGGCCACGGGAAGGTCGCCGCTCATACGGGCCAGCATCATATGGATGCCGGTGTCCTCGGTGGTCTCGTCGTGAATCATAATGTCGTCCATCGTGATGCCGTTCTCGCCAATGGTGACGGCTTCCAGGCAACGGCCGTTGAAACGGAGACCTTTGTTGCGGTCCTTGCCGAAAATCATCGGCTTGCCGTGCTCGAGGATGATGGTGCGGTCGTCACGCACAGCGCGGTCGGTGATGGCGGCGTGTGCCTTGTCGTTGAAGATCATACAGTTCTGCAGCACTTCCACCACGCTGGTGCCGTCGTGCTGGGCGGCGCGCGTCATAATGTCGGTGGTGAGTTGCGGCAGACAGTCCAAGGCGCGGGCGTAGAAGGTGCCCTGGGCGCCCATCACCAATTCACCCGGGTTGAAGGGGTAGTCGATGGTGCCGTAAGGGGAGGTCTTCGTCACCTGGCCGAACTTGGTCGTGGGACTGTACTGGCCCTTGGTGAGGCCGTAGATCTCGTTGTTGAAGATGGTGATGTTGAAGTCCTGGTTACGGCGCACGGCGTGGATCAGGTGGTTGCCGCCGATGGCCATAGAGTCGCCGTCGCCCATACTCACCCAGACGGAGAGTGCCGGGTTGGCCAGCTTCACGCCCGTGGCGATGGCGCAGGCGCGTCCGTGGATGCTGTGGAAACCGTAGGTGTCCACATAGTAGGGGATACGGGAGGAACAACCGATACCGGAGACCATACAGATGTTCTCCTTCTTGTGGTTGGTCTTCGGGAAGGTGTTCAACAATGCAGCGAGGATGGCGTGGTCACCGCATCCGGGACACCATTTCACCATTTGGTCGCTGGTGAAGTCAGCTTTTGTATATTCGCGGTCCGCTTTGGGAACAAAATGTCTTTCTGCCATATTGGTATTTTTTAATGGTTTTACTTAATTATTTGGCAAGCAGTCTTTCGAACTCGGCTTTCAATTCACCCACTTCGAAGGGCAGGCCCATAATCTTGTTGTATTGGGTCATAGGACATTCGGGGTATTGGGTGCGCAGGTAACCGGCGAATTGGCCGTTGTTGAGTTCGCAGACGACAATCTTCTTGTACTTTCTGAGGATGTCGCCGGTGTTCTTGGGAAGCGGGCAGATATAGTTGAAGTGGGTGTAAGCCACCTTCTTGCCTTCGTTGTTCATCTCCTCCACGGCGAGGGTGAGGGCACCGGAAGTGCCGCCCCAGCCCACCACGAGCAGCTCGGCATCGGGGTCGCCGGTCACCTCCTGGTCGGGGATGTAGTTGGCCACACGGTTCACCTTCTCCTGGCGGTTGTGTACCATCAGGGCGTGGTTCTCGGGGTCGGTGCTGAGCGGGCCGTCGGGACATTTCTCGAGGCCGCCCACGCGGTGACGCAGACCTTCCATACCGGGCAGTGCCCACCAACGTGCGAATTTCTCCTCATCGCGGCGGAACGGACGGTAGTCAGGATCGTTCGGGGTGGCGAGGCGCGGCGTGATGCTCGGCAGGTCGGCCACCTTGGGGATGCGGAACAACTGGGAACCATTGCCGAGATAGCCGTCGGTGAGCAGGATGACGGGAGTCATATGCTCAAGGGCGACCTTGGCGGCGTTGTAAGCCCAGTAGAAGCAGTTGGCGCTGGAGGATGCGGCCATCACCACGAGGGGAGCCTCGCCGTTACGGCCGTAGAGTGCCTGGTTGAGGTCGCTCTGCTCCGTCTTGGTGGGCAGACCCGTGGAGGGACCGCCACGCTGCACGTCAACCACCACGAGGGGCAGTTCCACCATCACGGCCAGACCGAGAGCCTCGCTCTTGAGGGAGAGGCCGGGGCCGGAAGTGGAGGTGCAGGCCAGTGCGCCGGCGTATGAGGCGCCAATGGCAGAACAAATACCGGAGATCTCATCTTCGGCCTGGAACACGCGGGCACCCAGGGATTTGTGCTTGGCCAGTTCCACCATCACATCCGTGGCAGGAGTGATAGGGTAGGAGCCGAGGAAGAGGCGGCGGCCCGAACGTTCGGAAGCGGCTAAGAGGCCCCAAGCGGTGGCCACGTTGCCCGTGATGTTGCGGTAGCGGCCCTTCGGCATCTTGTCGGCCCGAGCAATTTCAAATATGTGGGAGTGCATCACTTCCAGTTTGTCGGCATATTCATAGCCCTCGGTAAGCACGGCCTTGTTCAGTTTCACCACGTCGGGTTTCTTGGCGAACTTGCGCTCCAGATAGGCGTAGGTCTGATCCAGTTTCTTGTGCGTGGCATAGAAGATGATGCCGAGCGCGAACATATTGCGGCAGCGGTCGGCCGTCTTCTTGTCAGCACCCTGCTCGTTGCCGATGCGCTGGGTGAAGGAGGTGACGGGCGCCTTGATGATGGTGTAGGCACGCTCCATCTCATCCGTGAAGGGATTGTCGTTCTCGGTGTAGCCGGCCTTGGTCAGCGCTTCGTCGGTGAACGTGTCGATGTCAACAATGATGGTTGCACCCTTCTTGGCCCACTTCATATTGGACTTCAGGGAGGCAGGGTTCATCGCGACCAGGATGTCGCACTTGTCACCCGAACTGTAGATGTGGTTGCCCACGTGCACCTGGTAACCCGACACGCCCGCGATGGTGTTGTGCGGGGCACGGATTTCAGCAGGATAGTCAGGGAATGTGGCAATGTCGTTGCCGGTGAGGGCGGAGGCATCTGAGAACAGGGTTCCCGACAGTTGCATACCGTCGCCGCTGTCGCCCGCAAAACGGACGACGATGTCGTCTCTGTTCTGGATTTGTTTGTTTTCTGTCATAGGACGATAGTTTTGTATTGTATTTATTTGTTTAGTAATCAATAAATTACACAATAAAATCGGAGGAATTTCCCCCTTTTCTTTGCGGGGGCAAAGGTAATAAATTTACACCCAAATCACAAATGAAATTGTCTTATTATTTTTTAGCTGTTTTTTGTGGTTTGCGACATTATTCTCCGTGTTTTTTGACACTGAAAAAAGAAATTCCATTCTTGCACGCCCGGCTCAATAATCGGGGCGGTGCATCAACGATGTGTCCAGCAGAGGCTGCAAGGAGACGGCAATGCTGTCGAAACGGCGGAAAACATAATTCTCGTCGGGGATGTTTGTCACGCCACCCAGCTTGCGGCGGACATACTCTTCCAGAAAATCGGACACCATCACATCAAAGTCTATAATCAGTCGCTGAAGGAAGGAAACGCGTTCCTTCTCGGCCTTTTTGTTGCCCTTGGGCTGAATCATTCCGCTGATATCCTGGCACTTGGTGTTTTTCAGCACGTCCAGCACCTTCTCGCTTACCCGGCTGTCTTTTTCGGCGGAAAGGAAAAGGAGGTAGTCGAAGTCTTCCCACTCGCAGGGGAAACGGAAGCGGCCGTGGCGATTGAAGATGTAGGCCTCCTCGTCAAACAGCGGGAGCCCCAGCAGCGGGTCGGACGCGTCGGAGAGGTCTGCGGCTGAAAGGGTGGCCTTGTTGGGCATCAGGATGAGATTCGCTTCGTTTTGGGAATTGAACCGCGAGAAAAAGAGGGGAAAAGCGCATTCTTTCTCGCACAATGGCAACTTTATCTGGTCAATAAACAGAAAGGGAAGATGAAACAAGTCTCCCAGGTTGGCCGCCATACGGACGGGAACCGTGTTCGATTTCAGCAAGAAAATGTAATAGTTCTTGTGCTGACCGAAGTAGGACTCAAGGTCAAGGGTGTGCTTTTTGGGAGTGGCAAAATACTTACTCATTTCAGCCGCAAAAATATAAAAAATGCAGATGTGGGATGTGCCTTGATTCAAAAAGATGTATTTTTGCCACCTCATAAATATTATTGTATAAGATGAAAAGAATACTCCCTTTTCTGCTGCTATGTGCTCTGCTGCACCCCATTCTCTCAGCCCAGAACGACTACTGGAACGCCGTGTACAAGGATTTCCAGAGCCGTAAAGACATTCCAGAATATGTTCACAAACAGATCTGGAATTATCGGGTAATGTCGGACATCCGCAGCCGGGATATGGGCCAACACCTCGAATTCCTCTACGCTTATATGCCGATGAGCGACCTTGCCGACTATGATTTCGAGTTTTTCAAAGATCAGGTGAAGGTGGCGATGGAGGCGCGGGAAACCTTCCCGTGGGGCAAGACCATCCCCGATGACATCTTCCGCCATTTCGTGGTCGTATATCGCGTGAACAACGAGAATATGGACACCGCGCGCTCGTACATCTTCCACCAGCTGAAGGAGCGCATCAAGAATATGAGTATGTATGACGCCGCGTTGGAGGTGAACCACTGGTGCCACGAATATGTGGACTACCAGCCCGCTGACGTGCGCACTTCCGCGCCGCTGGCCACGCTGCGCACCTCGCACGGTCGCTGCGGCGAGGAGAGCACCCTCACGGTGACGGCGTTGCGCGCCGTGGGCATCCCCGCCCGCCAGTGTTACACCCCGCGCTGGGCGCACTGCGACGACAACCACGCCTGGGTGGAGGTCTGGGTCGATGGCAAATGGTGGTTCCTCGGCGCCTGCGAGCCCGACCCCGACCTCAATATGGGCTGGTTCGCCTATCCCTCCACGCGCACGATGATGGTGCACACCAACGTCTTCGGCCGCTACGAGGGCCCGGAGGAGGTGAACAAGAAGACCCAATACTACTCCTGCATCAACGTCTTGTCCAACTACGCCGACACGGTGCGTGTGACAGTCACGGTGGTGAATGGCCGGAACGAGCCCATCAAGGACGCCTTGGTGCGCTTCAAGCTCTACAACTACGCTGAATACTACACGTTGGTTGCGAGTATGACCGATGAAAACGGCCAGGCCTCCATCGTTACAGGCAAGGGCAATTTGTTGTTGTGGGCCACCAAGGACGATATGTACGCCTACTCCTTCATCAACGGCCGCTATGAACACGAACGGACACTGGTGCTGATGCCGAAGACCCACGTTGTGGGAAAACCTGAGCACCAAGAGTATGTCATCTCCCAGGACGTCACGCCGCCCGTGGGCAATCCCAACATCCCGGAGCCGGATGCCGTCCGCCAGGCACGCTGCAACCAGCGCAAGCAGTACGAAGACTCCCTGCGCGAAGCCTACCGCGCCACCTTCCCCACGAGAGCGCAAACCGACCAATACCACAACGAATACTTCACCCCGGAGGAGTTCTATGACATCATCCGCCGCAGTGAGGGCAACTACGCCGAAATCATCAAATTTCTGCAAAAACACAGCAAAAAGGAAGACGGTTTGTACTTGAAAGAGTTTGTGGCATCATTGGCGGACAAGGATTTGCGCGACACGGAAGCCGGAGTGTTAGAGAGTTTCCTGACATATCATCGTGAAAGATATGCCCAATATCCCAAGGATGTTTTTGTCAAAGGCATCCTTTCGCCGCGTATCTCCAACGAACTGCTGCGTTATGGTGACGCCACCCTCTGGAAAGAACCGTACAATGTGCTGGGTTCCAATCCCACCGTGGCCCAGATGCGCCAATACACCCTCGACAACATCGTGGTGGACCCCGACTGCAACTACTACAACTGTCCCATCAGTCCTAGCGGGGTATGCTGGCTCAAGCGTGCCGACGCCCACTCCCGCGACATCTTCTTCGTGGCACTGTGCCGTGAACACGGTGTGCCCGCCTATATGGATAACTCCAACGGCGACATCTTCGCGTGGGAAAACGGCAAGTGGAACCTGGTGACCTTCGAGAACAAACCGGTTGAGGAGTACAAAACCATCATCCTGCACAATCCCGACAAGATGGGATACTACACGCAATACACCCTGCAACGTTTTGAAAACGGAGAGTTTGTGAGCTTCGACTTCGAGAACGACCCGCGTGTGGAGACCGACCCCATCGTGCTCTCCGTGCCCGCGGGCTACTATTGCCTCTCCCTCGGCAAGCGCTTCGACGACGGCAGCGTCTTCTCTCAAATGCAGTTCTTCAACGTGACCGAAGACACAACCGAACGCGACATCCAGTTCCAATCCTCCCTTATGCCTTCCTCCAAAAACACACTACAGCCATACGGCAAAATCAATTTGAAAAAGGTGAAAGTGGATGGCTTCTCTCTCTCGGCAAGACTGTTGAACAGCCAGAAAGAGCATATCATCCTCTGTCTGGGCACGCCCGGCACCGAGCCTGTCAACCACCTGATGAAGGAAATCGCCGCCAAGCAGGATGGTTACGAAACCTGGTATGGCCCAATGTATTTTGTGATGAAAGAGGGACAATGGAAACGTGAACCGCAAGAACCGCGGAACCTGCACGTCATCACGGAAGGATACGATGAACTCGTTAAGATATTCTCGAAAGCGTTGGGCGGCTGGATGACCGGACTGAACCCGATGTGCTTCGTCATCGACAACAAAGGCAACATCATCTACTTCTCCGAAGGATACAATATCGGCGTAGGGGACAGGATGTTGGAGGTGGTTAGGAATTAAGAATACAACCCATCTCGATTATCTTGTGCTGGATCCCGTGGTCGCTGAGGATCTGGCTCACGCGCACTTCGTCGGTGTCGGTGATGAAGACCTGCCCGAAATGCTCCTGCCCCACCATCTGCAGCAGAGCCGAGATGCGAGTTTTGTCAAGTTTGTCGAAAATATCATCCAACAGCAGGATGGGTTTTATCTGCTTTTTTTCGTAAGAGTAATCGAATTGGGCCAAGCGCAGAGCCAAGGAAAAGGACTTCTGCTGGCCTTGCGACCCAAAACGCTTCACGGGCTGCCCATTGATGAAGAAGGCGAAATCGTCCTTATGCACCCCGAAATTGGTGAAGCCGCTTCTGGCATCGGCCACGGCGTTCTGGCGGAGTCCCTCCGCGTATGAGGTTTCCAGTAACCCGGACTGGTATTCTATCGTCACCTGCTCAGCATTGTCGGCGAGACGGGCATAATGCCGCTGGAAGATGGGCTCTATCCCCTCAATGAAATCGCGGCGCCGCTCGTAAATGAAAGTCCCGAGGGGCATCATCTGCTCGTCGAGAATCTGCAGCAGTTCGGGCTCGGAACGGTGGTTGTCGAGAAACTGCTTGAGGAGAGCGTTGCGCTGCTGGAGCAGTTTCCGGTATGATATCAGTTGCTGCAGGTACTCCTTGTCGAACTGAGCGATGATCATATCGAAGAACTTGCGGCGCACCTCGCTGCCCTCGTTGATGATGTCGTTGTCATAAGGCGAGACCATCACCACGGGGAAAAGCCCGATATGGGCGCTGAGGCGCTGGTACTCCTTCTTGTTGGCACGCATCGACTTGTGCCCGTTGCGATAGGTGCAACTCACCTGCGTGTTGTTCTGCGTGTCCGCATTGTGAAACTCACCGTGAATGGCGAAAAAGTCGGTGTCGAAACGCACCGAGAAAACATCCTGGGCAGAGAAATAGCTCTTGCAAAACGACAGGTAGTAGATGGCATCCAGCAAGTTGGTCTTGCCACTGCCGTTCTTCCCGACAATGCCGTTCACATTCTGGTCGAACTCGAACTCGGCCTCCTCGTAGCTTTTGAAATTGGTAAGTTTGATGCGGGTTAAATACATTTAGTTGAGAGTTGAAAGTTGAAAGTTGAAAGTTGATAAGAGTTAAGAGTTAAGAGTTAAGAGTTGGGAGTTGAGAGTTGGGAGTTAAAAAATAAGAGTGGGAAGCGAATCTACCCCTCCCACTCTTAATTCATAATTCTCAATTCTCAATTCTTCATTCTCAATTCTCTTAAAGTCCCAGCACATCCAGTCCTTGGTTGAAGCGGATGTCGCGCGGGATGCCGGCCTTGTTGATGCGGTCAAGGTCCTTTTGCAGGTTGGCGGGGATGGTGCCGCGGCTGGAGGCGAACTGGGAAGCGAACTCGAAGTCGCCCTCGGCCTGCGTCTTGAGGATGGTGGCAATCCAGTCGTTGACCGCCTTGCGAGCCTTGTCGTAGTCGATGTGGTAGGTGCCGTTGCCGTTGCGGGTGAAGGCGCCCGCCTCCTCGAAGAAGTTGTAGCACATCATATTGGCGATGCCGTGGGCGTCGGCGGCACCGAAACGCACGGAGCGCAGCAGGCCGACGATGTAGGTGGTGATGGCGTCCTCGGCGGTGATGTTGTCGATTTCGCCCTTGTCGATAAGGCTGAGCACGAGGTGCAAGCCGATGATGTCAGCCTTGGCCTCCTCCCAATTGGAGTTCTCGGTCTTCATCGCCTCATCCACAGAGCCCTTGCCGTTGATGGTCTGCTTGACACCCAGTCCGTGGCCCACCTCGTGGAAGGTGACGTTCCAGAAGAAGGCGTCGAAGTTGATGTGGTTCTGCTCGGAGGGCTCGATGACGAGCTCGCCGATGGGCTTCATGATCATATCGAACTTGGCCTTCATCGCGTTGCGCAGTTGGAAGCGGCGGGAGCCCTTGAGGGCCTGCACCTTGTCGTCATTGGGCAGGTTGATGGCGATGGTCTTGCCACCCGCGTTGCAGTCGCCGCCGTAGAAGATGACGTCATAGACGTTCATATCGGAGGATGTGCCGGGCACATAGTTTTTGTATTTGGGATCGCAGGGCAGTTCCTTCTGGAGCTGCGGGAGCATCTTGACGAACTTGGAGAGTTTGCCGCTCTCCTCCTCGTCCTTCACCAGCACGAAAGCCTCGTAGGAGGTCTTGATGGAGTTGAGCTTGTCGTCGTAGTTCTCAATAGGGCCGAACACAAAGTCGAGTTTGGAATCCTTCATATCCATCCAGGCAAGGTCGCTCTTGAAGTAGTCGTCGGTGAGGAGGGCTTTCTTTCTTTCGGTGAGATATTTTTTCATCGACTCGTTCTGGCAGACGTCGATGGCCTTGTCGAGCAGGTCGCAAACCTTGGTGATTTTGCTCTTGTAGTGGTCGTGATACCAGACGGTCTTGAGGGCGCCGTTTTCGTCGCGGACAAGGACAGTGTAGTGGGAGGCCTTGTTCTCGTCGCGGTAGGCGTTATACTCCTCGAGGGTAAGGTCTTGCGGATAGTAGCGGCAGGTGGCCGGTTTCTCCTTGTAGTCGGGCACGAAGGGCCTGTCGTCGTCGAGGCGGTCCCACGGGCCGTAGTTGATCATCGCGAACTCGCGCATCCAGGGATCCTTGAGGTTCTCCATTTTCTTCTTGGAGCCAAAGGTCTGTTCCCAGAACAGGTCATCCATAATCTGGCCGATTTCGAAGAAGATGGGGATGAGTTCCTTGTCGTTGGCGCTGAGTTTGGAGAGGTCCGTGGTGAGGTCGAAGGGGGCGTACTCTTCCACTTTGAGTTGGAGTTCGCTCTTTGGAGCCTCTTCTGGAGTGTCAGTTTTCTTCTGTTTGCAAGCGGGCATCAGCAAAGCGAAACAGCCGAAGGCGACGATGACAGTGGTCAGTTTTTTCATAACAATAGGGTTTAGATGATACTTTCTGAAAAGGAGTGGCAAAAATACAAAAATTATAAACGGGGCAACGGGCGTTTGAAAAAAAAGAGCGACGGGAGAAGTCACCATAAATGAGGATAAAAAAGTTTGGAGAATCGTCGAAAAAAGATATTGGCCGATTGGAAAAAAAATCATATCTTTGCAGTCGCTTTTTTTGCGCTTAGAAAAACAACTCATAACCAAATTAATAACTTGTAAAAATAAAAAAATTATGGCATTTAAAGGAGCTTTAGTTATTGACACTGAAAAGTGTAAAGGTTGTGGCGTCTGCATCACGGGCTGCCCCAACCAGTGCATTGGGCTTTCCAAGAAAGTAAATGCAAAAGGTTACAATTACCTTGAGATGACAGCTGAGGACAAATGTATCGGATGTGCCAGCTGTGCAGTGATATGTCCGGACGGCGTGATCGAAGTGTATCGTGCCAAGGAATAGTCCGGAGACAATTATCTTATGAATTAACAACAATTACAAATTAAACTACTTAGTAAAATGGCAAAAGAATTAAAATTAATGAAGGGTAACGAAGCCATTGCTGAGGCTGCCATCCGCTGCGGTGCCGACGGTTATTTCGGATATCCCATCACCCCGCAGAGTGAGGTGCTTGAGCACTTAATGGCTGAGAGACCATACCTGACGACCGGAATGGTTGTGTTGCAAGCCGAGAGCGAGTTGGCCTCCATCAATATGGTGTATGCCGGTGCTGCTGCCGGAAAACGCGTTATGACCTCCTCCTCTTCCCCCGGTTTCTCCCTGATGCAAGAGGGTCTTTCCTATATCGCAGGCGCTGAGCTGCCCGCACTGTGCGTGAACGTCGTGCGTGGCGGTCCCGGCCTCGGAACCATTCAGCCTTCCCAGTCCGACTATTTCCAGACCACCAAGGGCGGCGGTCACGGTGACTACCGTCTGATCACGCTGGCCCCGGCCTCCGTGCAGGAGATGTACGACTTCGTGGAGCTCGGCTTCGACCTGGCTTTCAAATACCGCAACCCGGTCGCCATCCTCTCCGACGGCGTCATCGGCCAGGTGATGGAGAAGATTATGATTGACGACTACAAACCTCGCTGGACTGACGAATATATTGAGAAGAACTGTCCTTGGGCCGCCACCGGCCACCGTTCCACCGGCAAGCACAGAATCGTCACCTCCCTCGAACTGGAAGCCCTCAAGCAGGAAGCCATCAACAACCGCATCCAGGCCAAGTACAGAGAGTGCGAGAAGAACGACACCCGCTACGAAGCCATCCAGTGCGACGATGCCGAATACCTGTTCGTGGCTTACGGCTCCGCAGCCCGTATCTGTATGAAGGCCGTCGAGCTGGCCCGTGCCGAAGGCATCAAGGTCGGCCTCGTGCGTCCCATCACCCTCTGGCCCTTCCCGACGCAAGCCGTCAAGGAGATCGGAGGCCGTATGAAGAAGATTATGAGCGTCGAAATGAACGCAGGACAGATGATCGAAGACGTGAAGCTGGCCGTCGAGGGCAAGGTGCCCGTCGAACACTACGGCCGTTACGGCGGTGTCATCCCCACCCCGGTCGAGATCTTCGAAGCCCTGAAAAAAATGGTCAAATAATAAGCACTTGAAATTATGACAAGAGAAGATATAATCAAACCCGAAAATCTTGTGTACAAACGCACTCCGGTCTTAACGGATGCCACAATGCACTATTGTCCAGGTTGCGGTCACGGCGTCGTTCACAGAATCATCGCCGAGGTGATCGAGGAAATGGGCATTCAAGACAATGTCATCGGCATCTCCCCCGTGGGATGTTCCGTGCTGGCATACAACTATTTCGACATCGACTTCGTGGAAGCCGCCCACGGCCGCGCCCCTGCCTGCGCCTCCGCCATCAAGCGTCTCCGTCCCGACACGTTCGTGTTCTCCTATCAGGGCGACGGCGACCTGGCCTCCATCGGATGCGGTGAGGTGATGCACGCCTGCAACCGCGGCGAGAACATCACGATGATCTTCATCAACAACGGCATTTACGGTATGACCGGCGGCCAGATGGCCCCCACCACCCTCGAGGGTATGGAGACCGTCACCTCCCCGTACGGCCGTGACCCGAAGATTATGGGACACACGATGCGCATCACCGAGGCCCTGGCCCAGCTGCCCGGCACCTACTACGTGACCCGCCAGGCTGTCTATACCCCGGCCCTCGCCCGCAAGTGCAAGAAAGCCATCCGTATGGCCTTCGAGAACCAGAAGCTCAACAAGGGCGTTTCCTTCGTCGAGGTGACTTCCAATTGTAACTCCGGCTGGAAGATGACCCCCGTCCAAGCCAACAAGTGGATGGAAGAGAACACCCTCAAATACTTCCCGCTCGGCGATATGAAGGTGGACGGCAAGTTCGATCCCAAGTTCATCGAACGCGTGGCCACTTTCGACCAGCCCAATGAGACCATCTTTTCATTGAGAAAAAAATAATAACCTTAAATTCACAAAGAAATGACAGAAGAAATTATCATAGCAGGCTTCGGCGGTCAAGGTGTGCTCTCAATGGGTAAGATCCTGGCCTACGCCGGCATTATGCAAGACAAGGAGGTCAGCTGGCTTCCTTCCTACGGCCCTGAAATGCGCGGCGGCACCTCCAACGTCACCGTCATCCTCAGCGACGAACGCATCTGTTCCCCCTACCTCAACCAGTTCGACACTGCCATCATCCTCAACCAACAGTCTATGGACAAGTTCGAGTCGGCAGTGAAGCCTGGCGGCCTCCTCATCTACGACCCCAACGGCATTTCCCATCACCCCACCCGCAAGGACATCAACATCTACCAGGTGGCAGCCGCCGACAAGGCCAATGAGCTCGGCATCGCCAAGTTGTTCAATATGATCGTTCTCGGTGGTTTCCTCAAGATTAAACCCCTTGTCACCCCCGAAATGCTCCACAAGGGCCTCGAGAAGTCCCTGCCCGAACGCCACCACCACCTCATCCCCAAGAACGAGGAGGCCGTGGAAATCGGCAAGAGCATCCTCACACCGTATCATACCATTTAATATATACCATATTTAATCACAATGGCATCCCCTACGGATGCCATTTTTTTTTATTTTTGCGCCTCCAAAAAACAACCCCTATGAGTGAGACCATTTTCTTCGTATGCTTCCTGATTCTCATCGCTTTCCTGCTGGCGATGGACCTTGGCGTTTTCCACAAAAACGACAAGGAGGTGACCTTCAAGGAGTCCGCCTTCTGGACCGGTGTCTGGGTCACCCTGGCCCTGGCCTTCTTTGTCTTCATCCGCTGCGAAGGCAACCTCATCCACAATGTGCACGACAACGAGTCGCTTGTGGAAATCAGCCAGAAATACCACGAGGACATCGCCATTGATGCCAGTGCCCCGTTTGAAGAGAATCTCAAAACATACAGGAAGAACCTCGCCCTCGAATACATCACCGGCTACGCGATGGAGGAGACCCTCTCCATCGACAACATCTTCGTGATGATTATGATCCTGATGTCGTTCGGTGTGGAGAAGAAATACTACCACCGCGTGCTCTTCTACGGCATCCTGGGCGCCATCGTGCTAAGGTTCCTGTTCATCTTCGCCGCCGCCGCACTCATCCAGAAGTTCCATTGGATACTCTTTATCTTCGGCGGCATCCTCATCTACTCCGGCGTCAAGATGTTCCTCGAACGCAACAAGGAGGAGCGCATCGACGTGGAGAACCACTTTGTGGTGAAGTTCCTCACCAAACGCAAACTCAGCGTTCCCTATTTCGATGGCCACAACTTCTTCACCAAGGTGGACAGCCGCTGGCTATGCACGCCCTTGTTCATCGTGCTGGTCATCATCGAGCTCTCCGACATTGTCTTCGCCTTCGACTCGGTGCCCGCCGTCTTCTCCGTCACCAACGACCCCTACATTGTCTTCTTCTCCAACATCTTCGCCATTATGGGATTGCGTTCCCTCTTCTTTATGCTGGAGAGTGTGCTCGACAAGTTCTGGTTCCTGAAAATCGGTTTGTCCATTCTGCTCACCTTCATCGGCGTGAAGATGCTGCTGCCCCTTATCCACCTCCACATCGGCACCGTCGTCTCCCTGTGCGTCATCCTGGGCATCCTCTCCCTGAGTATCGTTATCTCCTTGCTGTTCCCGAAGAAGAGAACGGAGACTTTAGACCAAAGACTTTAGACCGGAGACCGTAAATCGTAAATCGTAAATCGCAAATCGCACATCGTCACTCCGGATCAATGCAGAACCGGTAGGGACGGAGGGCGTCCTCGCCGGCGTAGTCCACACCAATGCGCGGGGTGATCAGGATTTTATCTTCAGGGATTACAACTCCCCGGTCTTCCAGCCAGATGGTATTGCCGTCGAGCGGGGTGCCGTTGTCGGCCACCGTAAGGCCCAGTGCCTTGCAGAGCTTGCCCGGCCCGTCGGTCAATGCGGGGCTCACGACGGGCTTGCCCGTGCGCTGCAGCATCAGCTCGCCGCCGTGGGTGGGCACAATGCCGCGCACCAGCACGGCGTCGGGCACGTCCTCCTCATTGGTGACGAAATTCAGCATCGAGTGCATCCCGTAGCAGAGGAACATATAGACCACTCCGCCCTCGTGGTACATCATCTCGTTGCGGCGTGTGCGACGGCCGCCGTAGGCGTGCGAGGCACGGTCGCCCACCCCGTTATAGGCCTCCACCTCGGAGATGATGCCGCCCGCCAACTGCCCGTCTTTCATTGTGAAAAGATATTTGCCCAGCAGGTCGCGCGCGATGGACACCACATCGTGTTGTAAAAAATACGATTTTTGCAGCCGATTCATAAGATGAATTTTTCGGCAAAAAAACAAAAAAAATGCATTCGGACTGCAACATTTTTTCGCCAAATTCGTCTTATCTATTGTCTTTGTATGGTAACGAAAGAAGAACAAAAACTGATAGACGGATGCATTCAAGGAAAAACTGAAAGCCAAAAGCAGTTGTTTCTTGAATATGGTCCCCTTGTCAAAGGGATTTGCCAGCGTTATGCGGCCAGTCCCGAAGAGGGCGAGGATATGTTCCACGACGTCTTCGTCTTCATTCTGACCCATTTCAAGGACTACAATAAAATCACCTCGCTCAAGGGATGGATTTATCGGATAGCCATCAACAAGGCGGTGGACCACTATCGGAAGAGCCGAGCCGCCAAGTTCACCCCCATCGAGAACGAGGAGTTTGTGGTCAGCGCCCCGCAGACGCCGATTCCGGAGGTGCTCACGATGGACCAGCTGGTGGCGTTCATCAACGAACTGCCCGACCGGCAGCGGACCGCCTTCAACCTGTTTGCGATTGACGGCTACCCGCAGGAGGAGGTTGGAAAGATGATCGGCGAGACGCCCAACAACGTGCGCACTCTGGTCTTCCGGGCCAAGAAGCGCCTGCAAACACGCATTCGGAACTACCTCAACCACGAGGAGTTTGAACTATAACGACAGATAACAACAACGAAGAAAGAGATACGATGAATCTGAAAGAAAAATTCGAGAACTACACGCAGCCCGTGGACGAATCCGGCTGGGAGTCCATCGCCAACGACCCCGCACTGGTGCGCTACAACCGCGGGCGGCTCATACGCCGCATCTGCGGATACGGCATCCCCGCCCTTGTTGTCACGGCCGTCGTGGCCACAGCCCTCTTCATACTCGGGGCACAGCACCGGGCGATGCCGAAGGATCCCGCCGTCACCCCGGCGGCTGTCTCCACCCCGACGGCACCCACCTCGACAGAAGTTGCGGTCCCGACAACGGTCACCGCACCCGCACCCACAACGACTGCCACTCCCGCCACTGCCGCACCCGTGACGGAGAGTACCCCCAGCAGCAAGGCCGCTGGCGTCTCCACCCCTCAAGTCGCCCCCGTTCCGCAAGTGGCAACCGTTCCCGTCAGCACTGCTTCGAGCCCGACTCCGGCAACATCTCCTGTTGCTGCAACAACTCCCGTCCCCAAGAGTGTCGCCACCCCGAAGAGCAGCTCTCCCATCACCACGCACCCCGCCACACCCGTGACCGTGACGGTTCCCGACGAGGCCAAGAACGCCGAATCCGACACGCCCGAGGAGCCCGTTTCCGAATACGAGTTTTACATTCCCAACGCCTTCACGCCCAATGGCGACGGCATCAACGACTTGCTCTATTTCAAGGCCAACTTCGAGCCCCGCACCTTCGAGGTCGCCATCTACAACCGCCGTGGCGAGCAGGTGTTCCACACTCGCACTATGGAGATTGGCTGGGACGGCAACTTCCAAGGCCGTGAACTCCCCGGCGAGGTCTATACTTACGTCATCAAATACACCGATCCCGACAACAAAGTTCTCAGTCGCCGCGGACAAGTAATCATCATCCGATAAAGCAACACACGATGGCCTTTCTTGACAGAAGCACGCCCCCCACACCATATCCCGTCACGGACATCACGCTGACCGCCCCGAGACGACACGTTCTCCCCAACGGCATCCCGCTCTTCGTCATCGACAACCCCTCGCTGGACCTCATCCACCTGACCATCGAAGTGGGTACCGGCGCGCTGCACGAAAGCCAGAAGCACGTGCTCTCCTTCGCCTATTTGCTGCTCAAGGAGAGCTCGCCCAAGCACAGCGCCACCGAAATGGACGGACTGCTGGACTTCTACGGCGCCACTTGCAGCGTCAGCGTCACCCTAGAGAGCATCAAAATCAAAATCACCTTCCCCAAGAAGAATGTCGCCGACATCCTGCCCTCCATTTTCGAGTTCCTCTCCACGCCACACTATCGCGAAGAGAATCTTGCCCTTTACAAAAGCAGGAGGGTGAAAGACCTGGAATACAACTCGCAAAAGACGAACGTGCGCTGCTCGCAATTGGCGAAAAACGCCCTGTTCGGCAATAAAATGGCCGCGGGCCAATTCTCCACCAGAGAAAATCTGATGGCGGTCACCATCCCGCAGATGGAACAAAGCCATCGGGAGACCTTCTGTGCCGAGAACATACGGATGTTCGCCACGGGCAACTTCGACACAGAACTGGAAAATTGCATCAGCCAACTTTTTGAGCAAATACCGCACGGAAAGCGCGCCGCCGAGATTCGTAACCTCGCCCTGTTCGAAGGGGTCAGTTCCCCCGTCTTTGAACAGATGCCCGACAGCGTGCAATCATCCATAATGATTTGCCGCACCGGACCTGGCTACTGCGACGAGCAACGCCGTCCGCTCACCATCCTCTCCACCCTCACGGGGGGCTATTTCAGCTCCCGTCTGATGCAGCGTCTGCGCGAGAAGGATGGCTTCACCTACGGCGTGTATTCCGACCTCACCTATTTTGGAAACCAGTCGCTCTTCTCCATCAGCAGCGACGTGAACGTGCAGCACACCCAAGCGGCCATCGATGCCTGCTTCGAAGAGTTGGACCGCCTCTGTCGCGAGCCGATTCCCGACGAGGAGGTGGAAATGGTGAAGCATTATATAGAGGGAAGTCTTTTGCGCCGCGTGGAAAACTCGGTATCATACCTTAAACAGTACAACGACTGGCAGAGTTACGGCCTTGACGAAAGGGAATTCCAAAGGATGTTGCAGCAGGTGAACGATATCACTGCGGAAGAGTTGATGGATTTGGCAAAAATATTCTTCGAACACAATAAATTCACCCAAATCATCGTTGGTAATATTTTGTAACAGGAAAAAGAGATGCGGAAACTCCTCACATTTATAGCGTTGGCGATATGGACCTTCGGCGTGGCATTTGCGTATGAGCCGCCGACGCTGCAGTGTCTGCAACTCAACGACGCCACCCATCTGCACGTTACGTGGAGCAACTCCGCCGACTGCAGCCATTTCACCGCATACGACTTCTATGTGAACGGTGTCTTCAGCGAGACCTTCACCCCCAGCGGCACCTACACGCTGTGCAACTACAGCGGTCGCGACGTGTTGGTCGGCCCGGCCACCAACTACTCCTGCTACATTGTCGCCCACGACGAGAATGGCGGCACGTGGACCTCCAACACGCTGCAGATGCCTCAGCTGACCGTCACCGTCAACACCGACAGTTCCTTGATTTACCTCAACTGGGAGTCGCCCTCGTCGGGGTCGCTCGGCGGCACGTGGGGCAGTGTCTTCCAGATTTTCAAGCGCCGCTACTACGAGAACGAGTTCCCGCAGCTGCCCTTCGCCACCGTTCCCAACACCGTGACCTCCTACACCGACACTGCCGATGTATGCCGTAACGAGATTTTCTACCGCGTCAACATCAGCAACCGCTACCAGATCGGAGACTCGCTGTACTCCACTTGTCCTTTCTCCACCTTCATCAAGTCGGCGGTGGTAATCGACCGGCAACAGCCAAACACTCCTATTCTGGACAGTGTGACGGTGGATGAGCAGAACCGCGTGGCCCTGGGGTTCCACGCCCCCGACTCCGCAATGGCCGGTTACATTGCCTACTATGAGGGCAACAACGGTTGGGAGCCCATCGACACCATTTTCAACACCCACTATTGGATTGACCCCAACGGCGACGAGCGCTGCTACCGTCTCGCCGTGCTCGACTCGTGCTACAACTGTTCCTCGATGACGACCGACCAGCAGTGCAACCTCAACATCTACGTCAACCAGACCGACGCGTGCAACAAGACCGTCTCTTTGAGTTGGAGCACCTACCCCAACCTTCAGGGCGGCATTGGCGATTACGAACTCTTCCTCAGCACCGACCACGGCACCACCTATCAGAGCATCGCTACAGTCACAGGCAACAACTACACCCTCACCGGTTTGGCGTTGAACACCCCGTACCGGGTTTTCGTGCGGGTGCACAACACCAGCCATACCGTCTCTGCATCCAGCAAACGCAAGGACTTCATCCTGGAATCCACGGCGTCCGAGGACTTTACCTATATCCGTTCAGTATCGGTCATTGACAACCATCACATTGAGGTGCTGACGCACACCAGCGGCGATTCATTGCCGTTCACGGAAATTTACTTGCAGCGCAGCGACAACGGCACGGACTTCTCCACTATAGCCACGCTGCCCCACCACGCCGCCAGCGACTACACCTTCACGGACGCCTCCGCCGACTTCAACCGGCGCACCTATTTCTACCGCACCTGCGTGCTCAACAGCTGCAACACCGAGGGCGGTTACTCCAACATCGCGCATAACATCTTACTGCAGGGCGAGGCCACCACGGCCCAAGAGAATGTGCTGCAATGGAGCAACTACGGCAGCGGTCCTGCCGACGTGCAACAATACCAGATCTCCCGCAAGATGGAGTTCGAGCCCACGTTCAACGAGATGCCCGACATCATCGCCCCGTCCAGCATCAATATGTACCACGACGATGTGGCGGCACTGTTCAGCGAAGGATCCAAGTTCACCTACTTTGTGACAGCCTATTTGCCTACCGATGAATACGGATTCAACGACATCAGCCTCTCCAACCAGGTGATGGTGCAGCAGATGCCCAACACTTACATTCCCAACGCCTTCACGCCACAGGGAGAGGTCAACAATGTTTTCCTGCCCGCCAACACATTTGTCTCAGGCGAGCACTACAACCTGCGCATCTATGCCCGCACGGGCGAACTCATATTCCTGTCGCGCGACCCCAACATCGGGTGGGACGGCACCGCCCGGGGCAAGCCCTGTCCCATCGGGGTCTATATCTACAAACTTACCTACTCGCGCCCCGACGGCACCTATTATGAGAAGACAGGCACCGTGACGCTTATTCGATAAGCCAAGAAAATCCACGCTTACATTTTCCTTACATCATAAACGGGCACCTCCACCACCTCTTGCAAGGCGGCACGCATCCGCTCTGACTCCACCTTGAAACCTGTGGGAGAAACAGGATTGATGCAGATGGCCAGCAATTTCGGACGTTTCACCACCATCAGGCGGCCACCTTTCTGCAAAAAGCCGCCCAACACTATCGAGGAAACGAATATCTTGGTGAAATCTTTTACAATCAAGCAGATATCTTTTACATTGGGCTGCATCCGCAAATACTCCAGCATATTGTCAGTGACGATGCCGCTGACGAACAGCGTGGTGCCGTGGCTGAAGAGTTTGTCCTTGCACTTGGTGAAGAGCAGCGGGGAGGCAATGGGCAAAGGATACAGCACGCCCTCCTCGATGGCACAGATGCCAGGTTCCGACCACATCAGGGTCTCCGACAAGGGAGAGTCATATTCGGGCAGTTGTGTCAGTTGATACACAAAGCGCGTCTTGCTGACCACAGAGGCCAAGTCGGGGGCGATGGCCGCGCCCGTGGACAGGATCAGTCCCTCCGTGATGGCGGGCGAGGCAGGACTTTTGCGGGAGAGGGCGCCGTCCACGATGGTCAGGTCCACGCCCAGCTCGTCCATCTGCCCGATGAGGGCACGCACGCGCTCTGTGGAGGCCGGCCCCGTCAGTATCACCTTGCCGCGCTGCAAAACACGGGCCGTGACCAAACGGCCTAGCGAGGTCATCTCGCCCGACACCTGGCAAATCTCCGACAGGAGTTGCCGCTGCCGGTAGTGGTACTCCGACGTGACAAAGAACATCCCCTCCGCCAGCTCTATCTCCGGCTTCTCGGTCTGCGTCACCTGGTCGGTTTTCTCGCCGTCGAGGCCGATGGAGGTCACTGCCACCACCTTGTCGGTATGCTGCAGTTGCTCCAGCACATAGTTCAAGCACACCGTCTTTCCGGTGTTCTTGGCCATACCCACAATCGAGAGGCTGCGCAAGGGCAATATACTGGAAATCAAATCTTCAGACACCTCAGTTGCAAAATCGGCGGTTTATTTGTTCTTTTTCATCAGTTCTTCAATCTCATCCACCTCCACCGGGGTGCCGGCAAACAGGTCGATAGGCTTGTCGGCCACGACAACGTCGGTCTCGATGCGCACGCCGATGCCCTCTTCGGCAATATAGATGCCGGGTTCGCAGCTAAGCACGTTGCCGGGTTGGAACGCCCAGTCGCGCTGCCCCACATCGTGCACGTCCAGTCCGATGAAGTGGCTGGTGTTGTGCATATAGTATTTCTTGAACAAGGGGGCGGCTGGATCCTGTTTGGCCAGATCTTCACTCGTATATAGGCCCAATTTGATGAGTTCCTCGTTCATTCTCTTGAAGACAAAGTCGTTGATCTTGTGGATGGTCATCCCGGGACGGAAGCGCGGGATGGTCTCCTTGTATATGGAGAGCACCGCCTCGTAAACCTGCCGCTGGCGGGGGGTGAAGACGCCGTTCACCGGCACGGTGCGCGAGCAGTCGCCGGCATAGTTGGCATATTCGGCACCGAAGTCCATCAGCAAGAGGTCGCCGTCCTGCATCTGCTTGTCGTTCTTGATATAATGGAGGATGCAGGTGTCGGGGCCGGAGGCCACGATGGGGGCAAACGAGTGGGTGGTGGCGCCGTTGCGGATCATCTCGTATGTCAGCTCCGCCTCAATCTCGTACTCATAGCGGCCCGGACGGATGGCGGTAAGGGCACGCTCAAAGGCCTGCCGAGTGATCTGGCAGGCTTGTTTCAATGTTGCCAATTCCTCGGAGGACTTGACCGCCCGCAGCGGATAGAGAATCGGGGCCAGGCGGCGGTAGTCGTGCAGCGGATAGTCCTTCTTGAGCTGCGCTGCAAAGCGCACCTCGTGGGTGGGGAAGGTCGGCTTGATGCGCGGGTCCTCGGGAATATGGAGATAGACGTGCTCGGAGTTCATCATCAGGTCGTTGAGTACACCCTCGAAGGACTCCGTGAACATCACCATGCGGATGCCAGAGAGCTCAGAGGCCTGCTCACGGCTCAGCCGGTGGCCGAACCAGACGATTTTCTCGGGAGAGGGATTCTTGATGAAGAGAATCTCCCGGTAGTCTGGGTTGGGATGCCACGGGGCCATCGTCAGGAAGGTCTCCTCCTGGTCGATGCCGCAAAGATAGAGCAGGTCCGAATTCTGACGGAACGGATGTGTCGTGTCTCCGCAGCGGGGGTACTCGTCGTGCGACACCAGTATGGCGACCGAGTTGGGGGCCATTTCACCCACCACGCGCTTGCGGTTGCGGGTGTAGAAACTGTTATCCAAAGGTTTGTAGCGCATATCTATAATACTTTTAATCTACTTGATGTTGATGAAGGGCACCGCACCGCCAGTGTATTCGGGCAGCTTGCCGTCCCATTTTTGCACTGCCTCGTATTCCACGAGTTTGGGGTTCTTTTCCAAAGCGTTGGCCTTGATGCGGATGGCTTCGGCCTCGGCCTCTGCCTTGATCTTGGTCTGCTTGGCCTGCTCCTCAATCTGGATGGTGACGTTCTTCGCCTTCAGGGCGTTCTGCTCAGCAACCTGTTTTTCCTTGATGGCTGTTTCAAACTCGTCGTCAAAATCGATGTTGACCAATTGGAAATGGATGTTCGTGAAATAGCGGTTGTCGAGGGTGTTGCGCAATTTGGTCTCGATCTCGGCCCTCACCTTGTCGCGGTTCTCCACGATCTGGGTGGCGTTGAAATTGCCGAAGCTGCTCTTGACTGCGCTGCGGATGTAGGGTTCCACAATGCGGGTATGGTAGTCGTTGCCCACCTTCTTGATCAGCAGGCTCACATTCTCCGTCACCAGGTCGTAGTTGATGGTGTAGGTAACCTCCGACGTCTGCACGTCACGCGTATAGGAGTTCTCCGTGCCGTCGAATTTCTTCTGTTGCACGTTCACCTTCTGCACGCTCTGGATATAGGGAATCTTGATGTGCAAGCCGTCGCCGACCGCCTTGTCGTGTATTTTACCGAACGTGGAGAGCACGCCGCGCTCGGTGGACTTTACGGTATAGAAAGAGCTTAATACGGTGAGGAGCAAAACAAATCCGAGGACACCCAACAAAATCCAACGGACGGGTTTACGAGTTGATTGATTGATTATCTGCATATTGATTCTTATTTTTAAGGTTTAAAAAATGTGATGCAAATATACAGTATTTATAAATATGCACGACAATAGTGTCTTGTCGTGATTATGGGGCGGACTTTGTGCAGAGCAGCAGTGTTTTGTCGCCGCCGGAAAGCGTGGTGCCGAAGAGGTAAACGTCCCCTCCGTCTTTCAATTTCAGTTTTGCCTTGAGTTCTTCCGCCGTGAGCGGGAAGTTCCTCACCGCGACATTGGCCCTGTCTGTGATGGCGGCCACGGCGGTTGCCGCGCGCTTGCCGAAGGGAATCTGCTCCATAATGCTGAAGGTGCGTCCCGGGAAGTCGGGCAGGAGCGTGTCGCTGGTATAGAGATGGGAGTGCGGGTGCAGCTTTTGGATCCCGAACCGCGTGGCGAGGCACTTGAAGGCGCCGGCTTTCAGGATGGCGGCGTTGGGTTCGTAAAGATAGGCCCCCAGGTTGGCGGCCAGTACGGGTTTGGCAGCGGCCTCCTCCTCGAGGGTGAAGGTGAAAGTGCTGGGTTGCCCCTGTACAAAGTTGACGGCTTGGATCTTAGGGGTGTTGTGCGTTTTTTCCTCAAAGCGCAGCAGAAAAAGCACTTCCTTGCACTCCCCGTTGACAGCTACAACGTGTATCTCGGCAGTTTCCGAAAGTTGCCGGAGCGTGTCGCCAAGGTCGATGAGCGGAGAGAGTTTGGCGATCACTCCCTTGCGGGCGTGTGCGTGCAGCAGGGGGAGGCATTGGGTGAGGTCGGGGGTGCAGGCCTCTAAGGTCACCACGCGCCGCCCGTGGCTGTCGCGCCGCGAAGGGTCCACGTAGAGCCAGTCCACCTGTCCGATGTTCCCCAACTGCTCCTCCATTGTGCCTTGCCGTATCTCGATGTTGTCCAGCCCGAACACCGTGGCGTTGTGGCGCACGATGTCGCACAGCTCGGGTTGCGGTTCGATGTAGGTGCAGTGCCGAAAATGGCGGGCAAAAGCGAAGGTGTCCACGGCGAATCCCCCGCTGAGGTCGGCCAGCGACGTGCCTTCGATCAGAGTGGCTTTGTAGTCGGCGGTGATGGCCGAGGAGCACTGTTCCATCGATTGCGTCACGGGATAGAGAATTTCCTCTTGGGCGAAGTGCTCGGGCAGTTTGGCCTGCGCTTTCTGCCTGCCTTCGATTTGTTGGAGGGCAAAAGGAAGGTCCACTTGCGGGTCTTTGGTGCCCCGCAAGGCCAGTTGCCGCACATCGTCGGTGGTGTGTGCGCGTATAAAGGCTCGTGTCGCTTCGTTGAGGTTCATCGTGGCTTTTTAAAAGGAGAGGCGGCTGCGTGTGCGGCCGCCTCTCGGTGGTGTGAGTATGAGTGCGCGGGGCACTCTGTGGGATTATTTCTTCAGTCCGAGAATGACGCGGGCCTCGTCGGAGGTGGCCACTTCGCGGCCGAGGAGTTTGGCCATACGGACCACTTTGTCCACGAGTTCGCCGTTGGACTTGGCGAGGACGCCTTTTTCAAGGTAGAGGTTGTCCTCGAAGCCGACGCGCACGTTGCCGCCCATCACGATGGTGGGTGCGGCGAGGGTGAAGGCGTGGCGGCCGATGCCGGTGCTGGTCCAGGTGCTGCCGGCGGGGATGTTCTTCACGAGCCAGCAGAGGTTGTCCACGGTGGCGGGGGTGCAGCCGGGCACGCCGAGCACGAAGTTGAACTGCATCGGGGCGCCGGGCACCTGGCCCTTGCGGGCCATCGTCAGGATGGTGTCGAGGTGGCCCATCTCGAAGCATTCGTATTCTGGCTTGATGCCGCGCTCCATCATACGTTTGCCGAAGGCGCGCATCGTGGGCATCGTGTTGTCGAAAATCTCGTCGCCGAAGTTGCAGGTGCCGCAGTCAAGGGTGGCCATCTCCGGGATGGGGGTGGTGTCGGTGGACTGCAGGCGCTCTTCGGGGCTCATACCGACGGCACCGCCGGTGGAGGGGATAAGGATGACGTTGGGGCACACCTTGTAGATGGCCTCTTCGCACTCCTGGAAACGGTCGCGGCTCTGCGTGGGCGTGCCGTCGTCCTCGCGCACGTGAAGGTGCACGATGGCAGCGCCGGCATCCACGGCGCTCTTGGCCTCGCGGACGATTTCTTCAACAGTATAGGGAACGGCGGGGTTCTGTTCTTTGGTGACCTCTGCACCGCAAATGGCAGCGGTAATTATCAGTTTTTCCATTTTGTTGTTTTTTGGGGAATTTGTTTCTAACGTCTTACGTCTAAAGTCTTACGTCTTAATTATTTTTTCTCTGGCATTTTTTCGGAGTGACGCAGGTGCCGGAAGCGCGGCACACCACGATGGGCTCTTCGAGCACGTCGGCGGCGGAGTCGCTGATGTCAGGACGCGGGGCGATGACCTTGCGGGCCTCGAACACCATCTTGCGGGAGCTGTTGCCCACCTCGGTGATCTCACCCACGGCCTCGATGAAGTCGCCAGCATAGACAGGGGCCAGGAACTCTACGTTGTCGTAAGCGCGGAAGAGGCCTTCGTCACCGTCTTGCATAATGAGCAACTCCGTGGCCACATCGCCGAAAAGGTCCAGCATACGGGCGCCGTTGACTAAATTTCCACCATAATGAGCATCGTGTGTGCTCATTCTAAGTCTGATCATTGAAGTTTTCTTTTCCATAATATTGTTAAGGTTTTGTATGAGCTTTTTGGGGTCGCAAAAATACAAAAAATAGTGGTATCTTTGCCGCCTCATAAAGTTGTTGCTATGATTACTAAAATTGTCCTCACCGGCGGCCCTTGTGCCGGCAAGACCACCACGAACGAGCGCATCGAGGAGGTCTTCTCCAAACTCGGCTATGCCGTCTTCACACTCCCCGAATCCCCCACGCTTTTCATCAAGGCGGGCGCCGACTTCCTCACCCAGGACCGCAATCTTTACTACGAGATCCACAAGAATATGATGCTGTTCTTGTTGCAGATGGAGGACTCCTTCTACAATATTGCCGAGGCCACGGGCAAGCCTGCCCTGATTGTCAACGACCGTGGTGCAATGGATATTTCCGCTTATATGGATCCCAAGGACTGGCAGCGGCTGCTGCGCGAGACCGGCCACACCGAGGAGGAACTGATGGCCCGTTACAAAGCGGTTTTTCATCTCATTACCAGTGCCAAGGGCGCCCCTAACAGCTATACGCTCAGCAACAATTCAGCCCGTATGGAAGAGACCTTGGCCGAGGCCATCGCCGTGGATGAAAACCTTATCCGTGCCTGGCAACGCCATCCCAACCTGCACATCATAGAGTCAGAAGAGTTTGTCAAAGACAAGATTGACAAGGTGCTGCTTGGCATCGCCACGGAACTCGGCATTCACGAGTCGGTGACGTGTGAACTTTAGAAATCGACTTTTATTCCGAAATGGATGAGCCCTCTCTTCAGGGAGATAGGGTTCTTCATCTGTCGGCCCAAGGCATATTCGAGGTAGAAGGTGCCGGAGCGGACGGCGAGGTTTACGCCAGCACCGAAGCCGAAAGGCGTGTCGCGCAGGTAACGGCTCTCCGTGTGCTGTTCATAAACGCCGCCGTCGAAGAAGATGTGTGCGTAGGAGCGTTTGGCGAAGAGGAAGCGTACCTCGGCGGAGTATAGCAGGTAGGTGGAGGCGCAGAGGTCATTGGGGTTGAATCCGCGCAGGCGCTCCACACCGGCGATTTTGAAGAACTCATTGTCGTAGTGCGGGCCGTTGAGGAGCGAGCCGGCCTGCAGCCGCGGGGCGATGACCCAGTGCCGTCCTATGGGAATGTATCCCCGCAGGTCGCCGGTGATGCGGTACGAGCCCCGCTGCTTTATTATATTATTGTATGTCTCCTCCTCCATAAAGCGATTCGGGAGCAGGGTGCGCCTGCCCGCCGACAGGTCGATGCCCAGATCCACGCCGCGCCGGGGGTTGAAGAGGTAGTCCAGCTTGCGGAAGCGGAACTTCACGCCGTAGAGCGTCTTGCGGTAGTCGATGTAGCTGGTGTCGCCGTCAAGGCGCGCCAGGGCGGGACTGAGCACGCTGGAGCTGGTGAGGTTGAAATAGGGCTCGATGTGGCTGTTGGGCGCGAAGGCGTAGGGGATGCCGAGGTGGAAATCCAGGGTCAGGTAGGAGGTGTCCTGCTTGTCGAGGCGGAAACTGCTCTCGATGCCGAAGCGCGTGCGGAAAAGGAAGGGGAAGCGCACGGAGAAGTCGAGTTTCTGGGAATGGCGTTCGCTGCTGTTCCATTCAAGGAGGATGTTTTCGCCCACGTGGAAGAGATTTTGCAGCGCCAGGTCGAGTTGCCCGGTGACGGACACTTTGCCGGTGCGCTCGTCCACGGGCACCAGTCCGATGTAGCCGTCAAAACGGCTTGTTTGCCGCTTGTCGAGATAGACATAGAGGTAGGCCTTGTCCTTGACAAAGGCCACGCCGGGCTCGCGCACGACGGTGGCGAAGGGCAGTTCCTCCAGTTTGGCGGCCACCTGCCGCATCTGTTGCTCGTTGTAGGGCTTGCCGCGCCTCAGGCCGAGGTAGGGGTAGAGGAATCCCCGCGCCAGGCGCACGTCGCCCTTGAGCACGATGGAGTCGAAAGTGACGAAAAGGTTGGTGTCGATGACGATGCGCGGGGTGAAGTCGCCCTGCTCGGGGTCGGCGCTCTGCAGGGTGACGGTGGCGAAGGGGTAGCCGTGGTTCTCGAGGTGGGTGAGCAGCTCCTCCGCGATGCGGGGATAGTCGGCCAAGTCGAACTTTTCGGGTATTCGGGGCGAATTATGCTGCCCGAACAGCGCGAATGAGACGGCCATCAACAGTAGGATGCTATTTAAAATTTTAAAATTCAACTGTTTAAAAAATAAATCTCCAAAATCTGCGTTAGAGTTTTTTTAATTACTTTTGCAAAATTAAAAATAATAACGAAAATGAAAAAGATTATTGTATTGGCCTGCCTCTTTTTTTGCGGCTTGTTTCTTCTTTCTGCTTGTGAGACTCAGAAAAAGTGTGCTGCCTACGGCCATTATCAGTGTTATCCCTCCAGTGCGGTAGTCGAGGAGTAGGGTAGTGGTGAAGTGAGGACGTTGTATGCGCACGGCTTCCGGCTGCTGGCGCTGGTTTTTGCATTGCTGGCAGCCTTGTTCCGCGCTCAGGCGCAGGAGGTGGGTGAATATTACCACGATGTCACCCTCAAGGAGTGGAACTTCGAGCTGATGGCGCACACTTCCGGCTTCGGGGTCGGTTTCCAGCACGGGCGCACGCCCGACCTGCTCAACAAGCACTATTGGGAGGTGGAGTTCCTATACAACAAGCACCCCAAATCTGTACGTTCCATCAACGCGCTCTACACGGGAGTGCGTCCCTGTCGCTACGGCCAGCTGTACACCCTGTTTTTCCTGCACGGCGGCTATGGCTACCAGCGCACGCTGCACCAGAAGCCCTACTGGGGTGGCGTCAAGGTGAGCTGGAACTTCTCCGGCGGCGCCTCTGTCGGCATCGGCATCCCCAACTATGTGGAGGTGCTCAATTACAACACCGGATTTTCCGAAATTGTGCGCTACGATCCCGAGAAGCACAATCTCAACAATGTCATCGGCGGCGCGGGAATGTTTGCCGGCATCCTGCAGACCACCTTCCGGCCCGGCTTCTATGCCAAGACAGGACTCAATTTTGAGTTCGCCCGCAGCGACTACCGTGTCAGGGCCCTTGAGGTCGGCGCCGTGTTCGATATGGTGTTCCCTTTCATCCGGCAGATGGCGCACAACCCCGTCAAGCCCTGCTACATTGCCGGCTACCTCACCTACGATTTCGGAAGGAAGAAAGGGGTGCACTGAAACTTTTTTTCCAAAAAAAACAATAGCCAATAGATACAAAAAAAGCGGTCGAAATGACCGCTTTTCAGTGTCCCCTCAGGGACTCGAACCCTGGACCCATTGATTAAGAGTCAATTGCTCTACCAACTGAGCTAAGGAGACTTTTTCTCTTGTTGATTGCGGGTGCAAAAATACACTTTTTTTGTATTTTTGCAAAAAAAAAACGATGAAGATTTATACTAAGACTGGTGATAACGGAACTACCTCATTAGCAGATGGTTCAAGGGTGTCCAAAGGGGATGCTCTCCTGCACGCATACGGCACTGTGGACGAGTTGAACTCCTTTTTGGGGCTGCTCATTTCGGAAGAAAACCTTCCTTTCTTGACAGAAACGCAAAATTTCCTCTTCCTCATCGGCGGGATGCTGGCCACCCCGGTTGAGAAATGGGAACTCTACTATAAGGATGCCCCGCTGGAGGAGTTTGTGCGGCGCACGGAAAAGGAAATTGACCAAATGCAGGAGGAACTGCCCGCTATGAAAGGCTTCATCCTGCCCCAGGGCAACCGCTCCATCGCCTACGCCCATATCTGCCGCACTGTATGCCGCCGCGCCGAACGTCTTGTGGTGGAACTTGCGGAACGAGACGAACACTACCGCGAGACTCAAAAAGTGCTGAATCGACTGTCCGATTTCTTCTTCGTTTTGGCCAGATTTTTCCATAAAAAAAATAATATTTCCGAAACTAATTATAAATCAGTGAAATAAAATTTTTCTAAAATTGGATTTTGTATTATTAAAATACTATTTTTGCGCCCTCAAAAAATCACCCATTAAACCAAATAAGAATTATGTATTGGACATTAGAATTAGCAACTAAATTGGAAGACGCTCCGTGGCCCGCAACCAAGGATGAACTTCTCGATTATGCCATTCGTTCCGGTGCACCCCAGGAGATTGTGGAGAACCTGCAGGAGATTGATGACGAAGGCGAGACCTATGATTCCATAGAGGATCTTTGGCCCGACTATCCGACGAAAGAGGATTTCTTCTTCCACGAGGATGAGTACTAAAATGAACTGAAAGTCGGCCTTGATTGCTGATATTCATAAGAAAAGCGAGCTAATATGGCTCGCTTTTTTTGTTACCTATAGTAGTATGTCTCTGCAAAAAGAAATCTATGTCCGGTGCAGGGTCTCCGCGACGGGCGTGTAGTGGGTGGCGGGCCTCCATTCGGAGTATATCTCCACGGCTGGCGTGCCGTCCTCCTTCTCGATGCGGTGCAAAAAGGCGCCTTGCGTGTCGGGCATGGCGAAAAGCAGGCAGCGCAGCGTCTCGTTCTCGAAGGTCTCGTGCAGCCAATGGATGCTGAGGTGCGCCGGGGCGTTGTGGCTCAGGAAGGTGTCGGGGACAGTCAGCAGGGCAATGTTCAGGTAGCTGCGATTGTTGACGTGCCCGTTGAAGTCGAGGTCCAGGCTGTTGGTGTGGTGGTCGGCCTGTTTGAGCAGGTCGCCCGCCGTCGGGAAACGCAGTTTCTTGTGGGGTCCGAGGGCCAGGTCCTCCACTAAGGGCAGTGACTGTTGCATTGCGTCGGTGCGTGCCAGGCGCTTGGTGTCGGCGTCCAGGATACTCCAGCAGGCGTATCCCTGCGCGATGAGCTGGCCGGTGCCGGCCTTGGTGATCCGGAAATCGGAATATATGCGCAACGGGGAGGTCTCGCTGTTCCAGACGGTGGTCTCCACCTCCTCTGACCAGAACGTTTCCACGTGCTCGAAATGGGCGTTGAAGTCCGTGATAATCCATATCTTGTTCTCTTTGATGAGGTCGAAGGCGGCCATTCCGAGGGTGGACATCATCCTGGCCCAGGCGTCCTGCACGTAAAGGACGACAGCGCTGGGCATCAGGCGGTAATCCTTGTCCATATCGGCGGCGGTGATGCTGTAGGTGTGGGAATAAGTGGTCATATCGTGTGTTTTTTGGCGCGCAAAAATAGTAATTTTGAGGTGATTTTGCAAAGGATTCTTTTTTGGCTTCACCCTTTTTGTTTTGGCGCTTTTTTTGTATTTTTGCCCCGATTAATATGTAAGAATATGAAACTGAAGAAAACGATTTTTTTGATGGTGTTGGCTGCTCTGTTTTTTGTCTCTTGCGGCCAGAAAGAGAACAGCAAGGAGACTCCCGAAGAGGTGGCCAAAACCTTCGTGAAGGCCTTCTACACCGCTGATTTCGATGTGATGTACCAGACCACTATGAAGAACAACCGCCCCATCATCCAAGTGACGCAGAAGGAGATGAACAAGGACCCCGAGAAGCTGCACCAGATGCGCAAGAACGTGATCGAGTTCCAGGACGTCCAATGCGAAATGCTCAATGACACAGTCGCGGATTGCAAGTGTCATTTCCTCTACAACAATAAAAAGCGCGAGATGTCGATCCCCCTCCGCAAGGAGAATGACAATTGGCGCGTGGATATGACTGAAAATTATTAAACCTATAGATAATAAACAAAAATCAAAAGTACAAAAATGACGAATTTCGTAGAAGAACTGAGATGGCGTGGAATGCTCCACGACATTATGCCGGGAACGGAAGAATTGCTGAACAAAGAGTTGTGCTCCGCCTATTTGGGCATTGACCCGACGGCGGACTCGTTGCATATAGGACACCTGGTGGGCATTATGATGCTCTCGCACCTGCAGCGCTGCGGCCACCAGCCCATCGCGTTGCTCGGCGGCGCCACGGGTATGATTGGCGACCCCTCGGGAAAATCCCAGGAACGCAACCTGCTCGACGAGGAGACACTTCAACATAACCAGGACTGCATCAAGAAGCAGCTCAGCAAGTTCCTCAAGTTCGATTCCAATGAGCCCAATCACGCCATCCTGGTCAACAACTACGACTGGATGAGCCACTTCTCTTTCCTTGAATTTATCCGTGACATCGGCAAGCACATCACGGTTAACTATATGATGGCCAAGGACTCCGTCAAGAAGCGCTTCAATGGCGAGGGCGACGGTATGTCGTTCACGGAATTCTCCTACCAGCTGGTGCAAGGCTACGACTTCCTCTATCTCAACCAGCACTACAACTGCAAGTTGCAGATGGGTGGCTCCGACCAATGGGGCAACATCACCACTGGCACGGAGCTTATCCGCCGCAAGACCGGCGGCGAGGCCTATGCGCTGACCTGCCCGCTCATCACCAAGGCCGACGGTGGCAAGTTCGGCAAAACCGAAAAGGGCAACATCTGGCTCGACCCGGAGAGAACCTCCCCGTATGCTTTCTACCAGTTCTGGCTCAACTGCTCGGATGAGGACTCCAAACGCTATATCCGCATCTTCACGCACTTCACCAAGGAGGCTATCGAGTCGATGGAGAAGGATCACGATGCCGAGCCGCACCTCCGTATCCTCCAGAAGGCTCTTGCCAAGGATCTTACTGTGCGCGTGCACTCCAAGGAGGACTATGAGGCCGCCGTCAACGCCTCCGAAATCCTCTTCGGAAAGGGCACTGCCGAGAGTCTGGCTGCCCTGCCCGAGAAACTCTTCCTCTCCGTCTTCGAGGGCGTGCCGCAGTTCACTTTGCCTGCTTCCGTCATCGAGAACGGCTGCGGGGTGGTGGACTTCCTTGCCGAGCACACCCAGGTGTTCGCCTCCAAGGGCGAAGCACGCCGTATGCTCAAGGACAATGGCGTCTCCATCAACAAGGCCAAAGTCAAGGAAGATTTTACAGTTACCAAAGAAAACCTCCTCAATGGCAAGTATATCCTTGTCCAGAAGGGGAAGAAGAACTATTATATCGTCAATGTGCAATAGCCTATAGCCATTAGCCATTTGCTATTGGCTATTAGCCGTTAATTATGAATTATCAATTCTCAATTATCAATTATCAATTAATATGGGTTGGGGTAGTATCATTTTCATCATCCTGGTCGGCATTTTGCTGATGATATTGGATTTTCTGGTCATACCCGGTGGGGTGGTGGCCATTTTCGGTGTGCTCTGTATGATTGGCGGGGTGGTGGCCTCGTTTGTGCAGTATGGTGCGACGGCGGGTGTCGTCTGCCTGTTGCTCACGGCCGCTGTCACCATCGGGTCGTTTGTGCTGATGATGCGCACCAAGACGTGGCGCAGGCTCCAGCTGAAGACTGAGATTGACGGCAAGATGAATGACATCGACCCCGAGAAGGTGCAGGTCGGTATGCGGGGCGTGGCCCTGTCGCGTCTGGCGCCGATGGGCACCGGCCAGTTCGGTGACGAGGTGGTGGAGGTCTCCTCTGCCCAGGAGTTCATCGAGGTGGACACTGCCATTGAGATTGTCAAGATTGACGGTGGCAAAGTGGTTGTGAAAACAGTACAATAATATAATAATGTAACATCAAAATTTAATGCTATGACATCTACTATCTTAATTGTTATCGGTGTATTGGCGTTGCTCATCCTCTTTTTCTGGATGGTGCCTTTGCGCCTGTGGTTCATCGCTATCCTGAATGGCGTCCACATTTCCCTCTTGCAACTTATCCTGATGCGCTGGCGTCGTGTTCCGCCAGATATGATTGTCAACTCGATGATTACCGCCACCAAGGCCGGCATCAAGCTGAACCGCGACCAACTGGAGGCCCACTATTTGGCCGGCGGCCACGTGAAACCTGTGGTCAGCGCCCTGATTTCCGCTGACAAGGCCAACATCTCGCTGGACTTCAAGGCGGCCACCGCCATCGACCTGGCCGGCCGTAATGTGCTGGAGGCCATCCAGACCTCTGTCAACCCGAAGGTCATCAACACGCCGCCCGTGGCCGCTGTGGCCAAGGATGGTATCCAGTTGATTGCCAAGGCCCGTGTGACCGTGCGCACCAACATCCGCCAGTTGGTGGGTGGCGCCGGCGAAGAGACCATCATCGCCCGTGTCGGCGAGGGTATCGTCTCCGCCATCGGTTCCGCCGACACCCACAAGATGGTGCTCGAGAACCCCGACTCCATCTCCAAGCTGGTGCTTTCCAAGGGCCTCGACTCCGGCACTGCCTTCGAGATTCTCTCCATTGACATTGCCGACGTGGATGTGGGTAAGAACATCGGCGCTTTGTTGCAGATTGACCAGGCCAACGCCGACAAGAACATCGCGCAGGCCAAGGCCGAGGAACGCCGCGCTATGGCTGTGGCTTCCGAGCAGGAGATGAAGGCCAAGGCCCAGGAGGCCCGCGCCAAGGTCATCCTCGCCGAAGCTGAGGTGCCCCTCGCCCTCGCCGACGCTTTCCGCAACGGCAATCTCGGCGTGATGGACTATTACAAACTTGAAAATATCAAGGCTGACACCACGATGCGCGAAGGCATCAGCAAAGTTGGCCAGACCAATAACCCCAAACCCAACAAGCAATGAAAAAATTATTCCTCGCAGTCGTGATGGCTGCCCTAATCGTACCTGCTATGGCACAAAAGAATAAAAATGAAGCAAAAGTGAGTTCTCGGCCTATGGAAATCAAGTTGCCGACGCCTGAACGCAAAGGCGGTATGCCGCTGTACGAGGCTCTGAACAATCGTATGACGCAGCGCAAGTTCGCTGATACGCCACTGGATGAGCAGCAGCTCTCCAACTTGCTCTGGTGTGCCGGCGGCGTCAACCGTGAGGATGGTAAACTGACCTCCCCCACGGCCCGCAATGCTCAGGAGATTGACATCTACGTCTTCATAGATAAAGGGGTTTTCTTGTATGTTCCGAAAGAAAATGTGTTGAAGGAGATACTGCCGGAAGACCATCGTATGGAGATTTCTGAGCGCAGCAAGATGCCCGCTGAGGCACCTGTGACTTTGCTTTTCTATGCCAACTATGACAAGATGGAAGGCTTTGACGAGACTGCCCGCGAGTTCTATGGCGCCACCGATGCCGGTTACGTAAGCCAGAATGTCTATCTTTATTGTGCTGCCAACAAACTCAGCACGGTGGTGATGGGTGCCATTAACCGTGATCTGCTCAACGAACTCATCCCTGTTGACGGCAAAGCTATCCTTGCCCAACCCGTGGGTTATCCGGCAAAATAATATGAAAAGTTTTTTTGTAACCATATCGCTGTTTTTGGGCATAGCTTGTATAGGTTATGCCCAAAATTTCCAATATGGATACCAGATGGTTCGTATGACTTCCCAGTACGATTCCAAAATAGACCCTAAATTGCAGAAATACGTGGACCGTCAGAAAGCGCGCCTCGAAATGGAAATGAATGTGGTGATAGGCTATTGCGATGCCACACTCGCTTCGTTTGTCCCGGCCAGTCCGCTTTCCAATTTTCTCACGGACATACTTCTGGCCAAATCGCCTGACTATATCAACGACACGCTCTTCCGCCAATGCGATGTTTCTCTGCTCAACTTCGGAGGAATCCGGTCGCAATTGCCTGCGGGCGAGGTGACGGTGGGCAACATCTTTTCCCTGTCCCCCTTTGAGAATTATCTGACTTTCATTGAAATCAAAGGGTCGGAATTGAGAAAGATGTTCAATCGTTTTAAGGAAAAAAGCAACAATGCACCCTTCTCCGGTGCACAGTTGACCTTCTCCCAGGGACGTCCGTATCGTATCTTGGTGCAGGGGAAACCTCTTGTGGACGACCGTGTGTATCGTCTTGTGACTTTGAACTTCATCGCCGATGGCGGCGACAACATCCTCCGTGATATTCAGTTTGAGAAAAAGATCACTACCGAGGTTGTTTTCCGGGATTTCCTGATCCAGGAAATTAAGAATATGAATCAGGAGGGTCGCCATATAGTGGGCAAGATGGATGACCGTGTGGTTATACAACCCACCCCATAATTTATTAACCGTAAGCATTACTGACAATATGATTACATTTCTTATCTCATTCCTTGTATTGGTCATAGGGTATTTGCTGTATGGCAAACTGGTGGAGCGCGTTTTCGGTGCGGATCCATCCCGTCAGACTCCTGCCGTCACAATGGCTGACGGTGTGGACTATGTGCCATTGAAGCCGTGGCGCATATTTCTGATCCAGTTCTTGAATATCGCTGGTGTAGGCCCCATCTGCGGTGCCATTATGGGCGCCCAGTTCGGCACGGCCTCCTTCCTGTGGATTGTGTTCGGCAGCATCTTCGCCGGCGCCGCCCACGACTATCTATCGGGGATGATTTCCCTGCGCACCAAGGGCTGCAGCCTCCCGGAGATTCACGGCAATTACTTGGGTAATGGGATGAAGCAGTTTATGCGTTTTTTCACCATCATCCTGATGATATTGGTTGGCGCGGTCTTTGTGAACACGCCTGCAGTCTTGCTCAACAACAATTTTACCCCTGATTGGAACATTTTCGTCTGGGTGGGCATCATCTTCGCCTACTATCTCATCGCCACGTTGTTGCCTATCGACAAGCTGATCGGACGCATCTATCCTGTTTTCGGCTTCCTCCTGCTGGGAATGGCCGTGGCCATCGTGGTCGCTTTCTTTGTGTATCGTCCGGATATTCCCGAGCTGTGGAGCGGGCTCCAGAACCGTCATCCCAATGCGGCCCATAATCCCATATTCCCGATGATGTTCATCTCCATTGCTTGCGGGGCCATCTCGGGTTTCCACGCCACCCAGTCGCCGCTGATGGCGCGTTGTATGACCAACGAGCGTCAGGGCAGGCCCATCTTCTACGGCGCGATGATAACGGAGGGCATTGTGGCCCTGATTTGGGCTGCCGCTGCCACTGTTTTCTATCACGATCCTGTGCTGGCGCAGAAAACTATCACCCCCGACGGCCACCCGCTGGGCGGCAATGCTATGGTTGGCGTGATTGCCAATGAATGGTTCCCCACGGTCATCGCTGTCATCTGCATTCTTGGTGTCATCAGCGCGGCAGTTACCTCCGGCGACACGGCCCTGCGCTCGGCCCGCCTCATTGCCGCCGACTTCCTGCACGTGGACCAAAGGCCTGTGAAGAAGAGGCTGATGGTGGCCGTGCCCATCTTTATCCTTGCCGCCGCCTTGCTGGTGTATTCCTTGCTGGATGCCAAGGGCTTTGATGTCATCTGGCGCTATTTTGCCTGGGCCAACCAACTTTTGGCCACGGTGACATTGTGGGCCATTACGGTCTATCTGAAGAGAGAAAAGGGGAAAGGATGGTTCCTGATGACGCTTTTGCCCGCCTTGTTTATGACAATGGTCACGGGCAGTTTTCTCTTTGTGGCTGAAAAGGAGGGACTGGGCTCCCTGTTGCCTCGTTGTGTCGGATACGGAATAGGGACAGCTATCACCCTTGTTGTTCTGGTGATTTTTTTGTTGAAAACAAAGAACAGAATTTCTCTTTCAGAACGCTCATAAAAAAGATTTTTATTTATCTTTGCGGCCTGAATCTTGTAAAAGAAACGGAGGAAGCCGAAAATCCGGAAAAGAGTAGGTGTTGCTTTATAAATAATGTAATTTTAACTATTATGGCTTACAAAATCGAACAAATTGAGGGAATTGGTGATGTTTATCAACAGAAACTGAACGCCGTGGGCATTGTGACCACGGACGACCTGCTCCAGCAGTGTGCCAAGAAGGCCGGTCGTGCCAAATTGGCCGAGCAGACTGAAATCAGTGAAAAGCTCATCCTGAAATGGGCCAACCATTCCGACCTTTTCCGCGTGAAGGGTATCGCCGGCCAGTTCGCCGAACTGCTGGAAGCCGCTGGCGTGGATACCGTCAAAGAGTTCCGTCACCGTGTTCCCGCCAATCTCCAACCCAAATTGGAGGAGGTCAACGCCGCCAAGAATCTCTGCAACCGCGTGCCTTCTGTTTCCGAATTGGAGAAGATGATTGAGTTCGCCAAAGGACTTGACCCTGTTATGGAATACTAAACAGGCGGGTTCAACACTCACAAGGCAAGGCTCCTGGTCGCGAAGACTTGGGGCTTTGCTTTTTTTTGTGCCAAGAGGTTGGGTGTCCGCTCCTTAGCGATGTAGCAGTCTCAGGGTCTCTTCGCCTATGGTTTCCTCAATGGTCGCGTATTCGGAAAGGCTTCCGGTGGTGCAGGGTTGGAGCAGGTGGTTGGCGTTGGGAATGATGTGGAATTGGTGGCTCTGATTTTTGTCCAGATACTTGCGCATCAACTGTTGGTTGGCCACGGCATCCACCTGCAAGTCCTTTTCGCCGTTGATGGCCACTACCGGGCAGTGTACCTTTTTGAGGTATGTTTTGGGGTCGAGATGGAGCAGGGTGAAGAACCAGGGGGAGGTGAGCTGCTGTATGGAGGTGTATTTGCCTTGGGGCGTCATATTGTATCGTTTTTGCTCCTCAGGAGTGAGTTTCGCGCTTTGTTCGTCCCAGAAGTCACCGATACGGCGGGCGGCCTCTTTGCTGTCTTTCGATTTGCGGACAAGTCGGTACAGTTGGTCCGAGAGTTGTACGGTTTTGTCTATTTCGGCGGGTGTCAGCACGGAGTCGGCTTCGCTGATGGCGCGGATTTGGTAGAGCAGCACTTCGTGCATAGGCTGCGCCACGCCGCCGAGGGTGATGATTTTGGACACTCGCGGGTCTTTGGATTCCACGATGAAGGCGACGATGCTGCCTTCGCTGTGGCCGAGGAGGATGACGGGCAGATTGGCCAGGTCGGGGCGAGCGATCAGGGAGTCCATTATGAGTTGCACGCCGTCGGCGAAGTCGAGGGTGGTGGACTTGCGAAAGATGGCCTGCGGGAAGTCGTCGTAGCGGAACACGGCGGCATTTTGGGTGCGGGTGAGGTGGTCGGCGATGACCAGGAAAGGCTTGTGTCCCATGAGGCTCTCGTCGCGGTCCTGCCACCCTGAGCCGCTGATGAGGATGTAGAGTGCGGTGGGTGAGGTGCTGTCGGGCATCGTCAGGGTGCCGTCGATGAGCACGAGCTTGCCGTCGCGGGTGCGGAAGCGGATATCCTCGCTTTGGTAGGGATATGGCGGCTCAGGCGTCTGCGGGCGGTGCAGCACTGTGCGCTCGCCACGCGTCAGCGTAACGGGGAAGCGCTGCCGGTTTTGGGTGAGCGTGCCCTCAATGCTGCTTCTGTCGTATGTCGTCAAACGGCAGCTGTCGGGGAAATGTTCATCAACCCACAGCGTTTTCTCAATGAGTACTCCCCGGAAGGAGGCGTTCAGTGAGGAGGCTTTCCAACTCAGGGTGTCATTGCGGAAGCTGACTTGTTGCGCCGACATTCCGAAGGCGTACTGGTCGGGACTGTCGAGCTCGATGTGCAGCGAGTCGCCACTCTGCTCGATGAACATCCCCAAACGCAAGGAGTCCCGAGGGGTGATCTTCAGGGAACCCTCCCAATAGCCGTTGATGTTTTGGGCAACGAGAGCCCCAGACAATATCGTTATGAAAAGCAGGAAAATGGAACGCATAGAGGAACTAAGAAATTAAAAAACTAAGAAATTAAGATATTAAATATTAAGATATAAAGGGAGTGTTATACATTGGGTGTAATAACTTCATATTTAATAGTTTAACAATTTAATAATTTAATGTTTTTCCAGAGTTCGCGTAGTGTGGCGTAGGAGTTTTGGAGGAGAGTCTGCACTTGATCGGCTGGCACCCAAGTGGCTTGTGTGATGTCCTCTTCGGTCTGCGGGGTGAGGGGCTGGGCGGGGGCGGACATCCGGTACCAATGCGTCTCCTTGAGGATGGGTTCACCGTGCAGGGTGTAGGTGTGGAATGTGGAGGGCAGCGACTCGCCGAGGGTGATGCCGTGCAGTCCGGTCTCCTCCTCCACCTCGCGCAGGGCGGCTTCGTCGTATTGCTCGCCCGCTTCCACCTTGCCTTTGGGAAAGTCCCACTTCTCGAGCCGGTATATCATCAGCACTTCGTTGTGTTCGTTGAACACCACGCCGCCGGCAGCGTGGATGAGACGGTGGTCGCGCACCTGTTCTGGATCTATGGGTTGGTCGTTTTGGTAAATGGTCATAGTGGGTAATATTATCTTGTTATTGCAATTCGTTTTGTGGCAGTCCCTTTTTCGGTTTCCACTTGGATGATATAGAGGCCTGCCGGTTGCGCGGTTAGGTTTATCGTGCAGGAGGAACTGTTCGGTGCTTGGACCGACAACCGCTGCCCGTGGATGTTGAAAAGGGTGATGCGGTGAATGTCGGGGCCGTCGGTGCGGATATGCACGACATCGGTGGTGGGGTTGGGGTAGAGGCGTATGTCGAAGTCGGGAAGGCGTTCGGCAATGCCGTGCGGCAGGGGCGTGCTCCCCTCAAAGTAGGCGCACCCGCCGGCATAGTTGCCCACGAGCATATCGGGTAGCCCGTCACCATTGAGGTCCGCCACGGCCACGCCGGTGCGGGTGCCCTCGCGGAAGGGGAAGGCCTTGCCTTCTACCTCCTCGGCGAGATTGTGCTCCGCCAGGGTGAAGGTGCCTTCCAAGTTGTTGTCAATGTGTTTGTAATAGAAGATGCAGCCCTGTTCGCTGCCGCACAGGAGCACGGTGCCACGCTGCGGGTCGCGGAAAAGGCAGGGCACGCTGTGCCCGAAATAGGAGAGCTCGAAGTTGCGCACATCCACGCCGCCCAGCGTGTCGGTGACGTGCACAAACTGGGGCGCCCCGGAGGTGCTCTCGTCACGGTAGTAGCTTAACAACCCTCGCCGGTTGCCGATGACCAGGTCAAGGCGACCATTGCCGTCAATGTCGAATAACTGCGGTGCGCTGAAGTCGCCCGCGTCAATGTTCTGGTAGTGCTCGGTAATCCCCGCATTGGAGGTGGCCGTTGTGGGCGTTGTCAATCGGCTGTGGCTGACCAGCAGCAGCGTGCCGTCGCGCTGTCCGCAAAGCATATCGGGCTGCCCGTCGCCGGTAAGGTCGCCGAAGGTGGGGTGAAGGGCCTGCAGGTTGCGCCCCTTGAGCGAACCGAAATCATCGTCGCGGAGTTGGAAGGCGGGCCGGTCGGCGGTTCCTACATTATTATAATATTGTATAGAGGATGAAAACGAGGAGGTGAGGAATCCGTTGATCGTCTGGGCGCTGTCGAAGCTGCCGTAGTTGGCGAGGAAGAGGTCAAGAAGCCCGTCTTGGTCCCAGTCATAGAGCACGGGGCGGCAGCCGCTGCCCACATCGAGCATTTCCTCTTGGAGGAAGTTGGTCTGCACGAGGGCGTATTGCAGCAGCAACGAGTCGTAGTCGTAGCGCCACACGCAGTGATGGTCTTGCGACTTGGTCAAGGAGGGGTCGGCGGGTGACACGAGGAGGGAGGGCGTCGCCTGTCCGGGGAGGGTGACCGCTGCGGGGGCGGGCATTGAGTAGAGGGTCACGGGCGCGCCCGCGGGAAAGGCCGTGTCCTGTTCGGTCATCCGTGCCTCCGTGACCGTGCCGTGGTTGGAGAGCAAGATAAGATGCGGCGAGTCAATGTCACCCACCAACAAATCCGGAAGCCCATTGCCGTCCAGATCGTGGAGCAGCATCGTGGACCCCACGTGGCGGGTGGGTTCGTCGCCCTGCTTGTCGTCACAGTCAGTGAAGAGCGTGATGGTGTTGTTGTCGGCGGCCTCGGCAAAGTGGCCCCAGCACTCGCTTTCGAGCCGGAAGTCGAAAAGTTCGGGATTGCTGCTGTGGTTGCGAAGATGGTGGACATATTTGCCCAGCACCCAGAAGTTGAGGATGTCGAGATGCCCGTCGCCGTCGATGTCCTCGATGACGGGATAGTCGTCGGGCGAGGCGAAGAGGTTGACGTAGCCGTTGTAGTAATAGGCGGTCAGCTGCTCGGTGACGAGCTCGAAGTCCAAGGTGTCTTGCGAAATGTTCTTATAGACGGCGATGCCGGCCAATCCGTAGGTGAAGATGTCGGCCTGGCCGTCCTGGTTGTAGTCTTGGAAGATGGCCCAGTCGTGCAGTTTGGGGAACCGGTGTATGTATTGCGGGGCGAATTGGTAACGGCCGTTTTCCTGGAGGAAGGGGAGTATGCGGTTGCCGTGCTTCTCGAAGGCGACGAGGTCCGGGGTGCCGTCGAGGTCGAGGTCTATTTCAGAGAAGCGCACGCCGTTGATGCCTCCGACCCAGGGCGCGGGGAGGGTGTCGGCGGATGCGAAGACCGGGATGTCGGCCCGTCGGGTGAAGCCGAAGTCGTAGTAGGTCTGGGCGATGGCAGGGTGGGGGAGGAACCAAACGAGGAGAAGCCACAAGATGCTTGCAAGGATGTGGCGGCTCAGGGAAGATACGGATAGGGCGGGAGGTTCCATAAGGGGGCGCTATCGGACGCGGAGGCGCTGGCCCTCGCGGATGAAGTCGCTTCTAAGACGGTTGAGTTTCTTGATCTTGGAAACGGTGGTGTGATATTTCTGGGCGATACGGCCCAGGTTGTCACCCTTGCGCACTTTGTAGTACACGGCGCCAGAGGTGGAGGCTTTCTTCGCTGCGGCGGCCTGTTGCTGCTCGTGGGAGGGCGGGTTCGGCGTGGAAACGCTATAGCCAGAGATGTAAAGCGTGTCGAATCTGGTCTTGAAGTTCTCAAAATCTACGACCTTGTTGGGGTTGATGTCGATACCCAGATAGCGGATTTCGAAATGGAGATGGGGACCCGTGGAGCGGCCTGTGCTGCCGCCGAGGCCTATGATGTCACCGGCCTTGACCATCTGGCCGGGGTTGACGAGACGTCGGGAGAGGTGGGCGTAATAGGTCTCCAGGCCGTTGTCGTGGCGGATGACGACAAGATTGCCATAGCCGCCGGTGTTGCTGCCCTTGGAGATGCGCACCATACCGTCGAAGGCGGCGGCCACGGGCGTGCCCACGGGATAGCCGAGGTCAACGCCACGGTGCATCCGGCGCCAACGCCATCCGTAATCGGAGGTCTTCGGGTAGTTGGCCGGATGATGGTAGCCGGTCAGCACCACAGTGTCGCGCGGAGCGGACCCCGTGTGTCGGTAGTGGATGCGGACGATGTCAAAGTTCTGGTAACGGCTGTAGCCGGGCATCCAAGTGAAATAGGTGAACAGCATCCCGTCGCCGTGGTCAACGTTGTCGAGGTCAGACTCGTCATCGCCACCAGCCAAAATGCCCAGAGAGTCTTGGGGAATTGCGCTGTCAATGCGTGCAGTGTCGTTGACGACGCTGAATTGTATGTGGTTTTCTTGTGCGAATAAGGTGCTGACGGCGGTGAAGGATATTACTAAGACGATGAATATGTTGGTTATCAGGTTGTTTCTCTTCATATAAAAAATGGGTTAACGATTGTACCTCTTATGAGGTTTGCGTTTTTTGATATAATAGGTTTGGTGCGTCGAGGTGGTGGTGTTCCAACGCGGACGCATATCCCGGCCTTTTGCGTACGAGGGCTTTTTCCGCGTGGTGCTCTTCGATGAGGAACAAGACACGGAGGTGAATCCGATGAGAATGGCGCATAAAAGGAGCGTCAACGTACTGAATAAATGAGAACGCTTATTCATCAGGCTGAGTTTTTAAAGGCGGCAAAGATACAATTTTTTTCGCTTCCCTGTTGCGCCTCTCCGTTTTTTGTATTTTTGCACCCGTTATGGAACATCCACGATTAGCGGAAATCCGCGCATTGTTGAAGCAGTATTGGGGCTATGACTCTTTCCGCCCCTTGCAGGAGGACATCGTGCTCTCCGTCTTGGACGGGCGCGACACGCTGGCCCTGCTGCCCACCGGCGGCGGCAAGTCCATCTGCTTCCAGGTGCCTGCCCTCGCCCTGCGGGGACTCTGCATCGTGGTGTCGCCCCTCATCGCGCTGATGAAAGACCAGGTGCTCCATCTGCGGGAGCGCGGTATCAAGGCCGCCGCCATTTTTTCCGGTATGACCAACAGCCAGATCGAGGACGCCCTCTCCAATGCGATGTTCGACCCCGAGTTCCGCTTTCTTTATGTGTCGCCGGAAAGATTGCAGACCGAGAACTTCAAGGTTGCCCTTAAGAGAATGCCTGTCAAGATGATAGCTGTGGACGAGGCGCACTGCATCTCGCAATGGGGCTACGATTTCCGCCCGCCCTACCTGCAGATTGCCACTTTGCGGCAACTTTTCCCGAAAGTGCCGGTGCTGGCCCTCACCGCAACCGCCACGCCGGAGGTGGTGGAGGATATCCAGCTCCGGCTGGGCTTCAAGCAGCGCAATGTGTTCCAAAAGAGTTTCAAACGCGACAACCTCACCTATTTTGTCGTGAAGGAGGACGACAAATTGGGCCGGATGCTCCGCATTATGGAGCGTTATCCCGGCACGGGCATCGTCTATGTGCGCAACCGGCGCCGCACGGCCGAGACCGCCGAATTCCTCTGCAAGCACGGCATCACCGCCGACTACTACCACGCCGGCCTAGACCCGCGCACCCGTGACCAGAAGCAAAACGACTGGATGACCGGCAAGACGCGCGTCATCGTCGCCACCAACGCCTTCGGGATGGGCATCGACAAGCCTGACGTGCGCTTTGTGGTGCACATCGACCTGCCCGATTCCTTGGAAGCCTATTTCCAGGAGGCGGGCCGCGGTGGCCGCGACGAGAAACCCGCTGTCGCCATCCTGCTCTACGACGAATACGATTTGCGCCAGTTGCAAAGGAGTTTCACCCTTTCTTTCCCGCCCCTTGAGCGCGTGCGTGATGTCTATCGCGACCTTTGCCAGCATTTCTACATCGAGATGGGGACGGGACAGAACAGCATTTTCCCCTTTTATATCAATGAACACGCGCAGCGGATGGGGATGGATGCCGTGCAGTATTTCAATGCCTTGAAACTCCTGGAACAGGCGGGCTGGCTCCTTCTCTCCGAACATCTTCGCGACTGCTCGCAGATACATTTCAAGATGAACGACGAGCAGCTTCGCCACTATGAGGAACAACATCCCGACCTCGCTGACTTTGTGGTGCTTCTGTTGCGTTCATACGCGGGGGTTTTCACTCAATATGTCAATATCGACGAACGGGTGTTGGCACGGCGCGCCGAGATCTCTGTTGAGGAGACGGTAGAGCATCTGCGCACGCTTCGTTCCCACAATGTGCTTGCCTATCAGCAGGAGAGCAACATCCCGTTGCTTATCTTCACGCTGGATCGGCAGGACGAGCGGTATCTTTATCTTGACCCCCAAGTGTATGAGGACCGGAAACGCAAGGCGCAGGAGCGGCTGGATGCCGTGCGACAGTATGTGCAGTCGGATGATGTGTGCCGGAGCCAGGCTCTCCTCCGCTATTTCGGGGAACTCGACAGCCCGCCTTGCGGGGGGTGCGATGTGTGCCGTTCCAGAAGACGCACCCGCGACGACGAAGCCGCGATGGAGAGACTCCGCGAACTGGTATTGAAGATGGCTAAAGAAGAGGGCAAAACGCCGAAATTCATATTCGAGAAACTGTCGAAACAGTACGATGAACAACAAATTGAGTCTGTAATTCGTTGGTTGTCAGACAATAAACAAATTTAATATTTTTTTGTAACAAAAAAGCGTAAACTGGCATCTATAAGGTGTCGGCTGTTGATTTTTTTGCAACAGTCGCTTAAAAAAATTTTTTATATTTGCAGCCTTGAATTAAAATACCCTAAATATGAAAAAAATTATTCTGCTTCCTGCATTGATGCTCTTCACGGTGTGCTTATTTGCACAACAATCCAGCACTCCTATCCACGTGGATCCGATGCTGTACGAAGTGTTGACGGAATCCCAAATCAACGACCTCCGCGCCAATAATCCCGCTCAACTGGTGCGTGAGAACTGCAACCTCGTATCCTATTGCTATTTGGCGATGAAGATGACGGAGGAAGAGGGCACCTACAAGATGAAGGGTGACCTGAAGAACTATGTGAAACCTGGCAAGAGCTGCGATTACCAGAAGATTATCGCTCGCGGCTGCATCAACCGCTACGACTTCAATCTGGAGCAAGACCCCTACAAACAGAATGTCTATCCGCTCGGCAACACAGGCGCTTATATCATCGTCTTGTCAAAGGCCCAATTTGACAGAAACCTGGAGGCCTACCTCCAGATGTATGGTTTGAAATAATTTTCAATTTGCTAATAATCACCCTTTTGTATGAAAAAGATACTTTTTTTACTGGCGATGCTTTGTGCCTTCTGGGGCGTTAAAGCTCAAACAGTCGTCACGATGACGGACTCGATGGACCGCACGGGTTGCGACTTTGTCATCTACGACTGCGGCGGTCTGCACGGCGACTATACGGCCAACCGCAACGACAAGCTGACTATCCACTCCAATAACACGGCGGCTGCCTGCGTGCAGGTGACTATTGTGATGGCCGATTTTGACGTTCATCCGTCGGACACGTTGTTTGTCTATGACGGTCTCAATGAACAGGCCCCGCTGCTGGCGGCACTGAACAACGATGTGGTGGCCGGCATCTCCGCCAATAACATCATCCTGGCGGCCACGGTGACCAATCCCTCTGGTGCCATCACGCTCAAGTTCGTCACAGACGGTACGGACCACGGCACTGGATTCGTTATCAACGCCAACTGCGTGGCCCCCTGCCAGCGTGTGGAGGTGGAACTCGACTCCCTGCTCTCCTCCCATTACCCGCAGGTGGATGACGACGGTTTCTTCTATATCAACGTCTGCCCCTACGACACGGTGCATCTGGTGGTGAACGGCGTGTATCCGGATAATAACTTCAGCTACAACCAGAACGACCCCACATCCCGCTTCAGCTGGGATCTGGGCCTCGAGACCATCGACAGCGTCGGACTGAGTGTCCTGGACTATTATTTCACCCCGGGACGTGGTTATGATGTGGCCATCAATATCGAGGACAGCGCCGGCTGCAAGTCGATGATGCCCTATATTTTCCGTGTGCGCACTTCGCAGAACCCTATTCGCGGACTGGCCCCGCTGCCGGAAATCTGCGCCGGTCAGACCCTTAACATCTCGACAGGTTATGACAACCTCTCCACCGTCCAGGTGGATACCGTGGGAAGTGAGCAGATGACCTCCCTGAAGGTGTGTGACACCATATTCCTCCCCGATGGCATCAACTGCGGCGATGGCTGTGCATACCAGTCTCCTGTGACGTTCACGGCATTTGCCCCGTCTGCCACAATTCAAAGCGCTTCCGACATCTTGTATGTGCGTATTAAGATTGAGCACTCTTATATAGGCGACATCTTCATCGGTCTGACCTGCCCTAATGGACAGATGGCAAAGATTATGCGTAAGTACGGTTCTTCAGGTTCCGCCAATTGCGCCGGCACGATTCCCCTTCCTTGGGGTTGGGTGGTCACTTCTGGCACGCAGGCGTATGCCTGGTTCGGACGCGCTTGGGATGACTCCGGCAATGGCTGTAACCCTGGCCCTATGGGCGAGGCCTGGAACTACTGCTGGTCCGACAACAGTGTGAATGGATACCAATATGCGGCTGGACAAGGCCACGTCTATGAGACCGTCAATATGCATAATGCCAGCATCGGCAGCTATTCCAACCAGGCGGTTGACTCCACCAATGTGGCAGCGATGACGCAGGTCTATCACCCTGATGAGCCCTTCTCCTCCCTCATCGGCTGTCCGCTGAACGGTACTTGGGCTGTCACGGTTATCGATGGCTGGAGCGCTGACGATGGTTATGTGACCGAGTGGGAGCTGGCCCTTGACCCTTCCCTGCTGCCGCAAGACTGGTCCTATCAGGTGCTGGTGGACTCTACCGCCCTCATTGGACCGGGAGCGGATGGCGACTATATCGTGCCTGACACGGCTGGTCAACTCAATTATATCATCCGCGTGTATGACGAGTACGGCTGCCATTATGACACCACTGCAGTGTTGGAGGTGACGCCCGGTCCGAAGCCTGACCTCGGTCCTGACTTCAATATCTGTCACGGCGATATGATAACCCTTAGCGCAGACTACAATGAGCCCAACACCATTTACCGTTGGAATACGGGTGATGAGACGGAGAACATCTATGTCCTTTCCGAGGGTGAATATATCCTTTACGTGTCCACCACCAATGCCTCCGGGACTTTGACCTGTGACGGTCGCGACACCATCAATATCGGTGTGTATGAGTCTCCCGTCATTGATTTCGACATCAGTGACACGGTCGGTTGCGCTCCGGTGACGGTTCGCTTCACCAATAACTCCACCCCGACCAATGCCCAGTTCGAGTGGATGATTCTGCGCCTTGACGGAACCCTCGCCTACAGCTCCTTCTTGCCAGAACCTGCTTTCGTCATCGACGAGCCTGGCACTTACGCCGTCTATCTGAAGGCGACTACCGCTGACGGCTGCAAGGACTCCCTGATCAAATGGAACTACTTTGTAGTGAACTCCCAACCTATCGCTGAGTTCGAGGCTAACCCCGACATCTCCTTGATGAGTGAGAACGGCGGTCTGGTGGAATTCCACAGCTATACCGACGCATTGGTGATGCAGGAACCCGGCAGCACTTTCTTCTGGGACTTCGATGACGGCAATGTAGATTCCGCCTCCCTCAACCCGCAGCATATCTACACCTCTTGGGGTGATTATGACGTGACGTTCCGCGTGGAGACCGAGGCCGGCTGCTTCAGCGAAATCACCCACACGGTGGTCATTGAGCAAGACTTGAAATTCCCCAATGTGATTACGCCTAATGGAGACAACCTCAATGATGTCTTCGCCATCGAAAACCTGAATACCAGCATCAATGCCGAGGATCCTGACCGTTATCGCAACAACAAGCTTCAGATTTTCGACCGTTGGGGCAAGAAAGTGTACGAAGCCATCAATTACGACACCTTTGCCAAGGATGGCCAAGTGATGCCCGGCACCCAGATTTTTGACGGCAGCAACCTGCCCGACGGCGTCTATTACTTCAGTTTCTACTACAAAGGTAAGGCTAAAACTGTGAATTACAACGGAACCCTGACTATCATACGGTAGTTGCTTCTCATTACTGCATACATTGGCTCTTGTTTGAGTGCCTTTTTGACAAGAAAAACTGGCGCTGGGCAAGAGCCAATTTTATAGCATTTTTTTTCTGCGAAGTATAAAAAAAAAGATTATATTTGCCCCTTGATTTTACAAGGTAAAAAAGACGTTCCGATTTTTGTTGACAAGGTTGGAAAAGGAGAGGGAATAGCGACTCTGGTCGGAGTTCAATATTAACCAAACCAAATTGAAAATGAAAAGAACTCTACTCTATCTGGCATTGATTTGTCTGCCGTCATTCTTGCTCGCCCAAACGCCTGTGAATATGGGGTCGGTGGCCTCGGTCACAGGATGCAGTTTTATTGTTTATGACAACGGAGGCATAAACGGAGGCTATGGGGCCAACCGCAATGACGTGCTCACCATCACTTCCGACAACCCGAACGCGGGTGCGGTCAGAGTGGCCATAGCTCTGTCTAATCTCAATATAGATCCTTCCGACACGCTTTTCATATACGATGGTCCGAACACAAACTCCCCGATGTTGGGCATGATTAATGATGCTATGACGACCCCGTATGCCAGCACGAGCATCATATACACTGCCACTATACAGAATTCTTCCGGTTCCATCACTCTGAGATTCGTCTCAAACGGAGCAGCCCAGGGCAACGGTTTTATGATTGAGACTGACTGTGTGGCTCCCTGCCAACGCGTGAACCTGAAACTGGATACGAACCTTTGCTCACACGTGCCGATGCTTGATGCTGACGGCTACTACTATATCAATGTCTGTTCTTACGATACAGTACGTTTGGCCGTACGCGGCGAATATCCTGACAACAACTTCAGCTATCCCCAATCCGACGCTACCTCCCATTTCATCTGGGATATGGGTACCGAGCAGATTGATACGCTGGGGGGCAATGTGGTCAACTATCACTTTATGCCGGGCCGTGGCTACGATGTGCTGATCAACGCCTCCGATGTGGGCGGCTGTATGTCCACGATGCCTGTGGCCTTCCGTGTGCGCACCTCTCATACGCCTGTGGCACGTTTCACTAACCCCTCGCCTGTCTGCGCCGGCACGGAAATGGACATTACCTTCAGCTACTTCGATGATGGCATTGTGCATCTGGATTCTGTTTACAGCGAGCAGCTGGCCATCCTGAACGTGTCGGACACTATATTCCTCCCCGACGGTGTGAACTGCGGCGGGGGTTGCGCCTACCAGTCGCCTGTGACTTTCAATGCCTTCTCCCCGACATCCGTCATTACCAGTGCCGACGATATTCTCTATGTCCGTGTTCAAATCGAGCATTCCTATATCGGTGACATTTATATTGCCTTGACCTGCCCGAATGGTCAGTCGGTCAAGATTATGAACAAGTACGGCACCTCCGGTTCCGCCTCTTGTGCAGGTTCCATCCCCCTGCCGTGGGGCTGGATGCAGACTTCCAATGTCTATCCTGCCGCACACTTCGGTGTCATCGGCTATGCCAACAATGCTGACTTCAAGTGCGATCCCGCTCGGAACGAAATTGGCACTCCGTGGAACTATTGCTGGTCCAACAACACCGACCCTTCATATCATTATACTTACGCGCCGGGTAACGGTCGTGTGTATGATATGTCCAATATCCACAACGGCATCGTCGATTCCACCAACACGGTCAATATGACCCACCTGTATCATCCCGACCAGCCCTTCTCCAACCTGATTGGCTGTCCGCTGAATGGCGTGTGGGCCATCACCGTTATTGACGGCTGGAGTGGCGACAACGGCTATATCACCGAATGGGAGATGGCACTCGACTCCACCCTGTTGCCCGACACCTGGTACTATGAGGTGCACCCCACCTCCTATTCCGTGCTCGGTCCCGGCGCCAATGGCACCCATATCAACTTTGTGCAGGACGGCATCGTCAACTACACTGTTCGTGTGGTGGACGAGTACGGTTGCACCTATGACTCCATAATGCCTATCCGTGTGCTCGCTGCTCCCATCCCTGACTTGGGCGACGATATCAACCTGTGTTATGGTTCGATGATTTCCATCGGCGTGGACTCTGTGCCTGCGAATACCACCCTTGTCTGGAACACGGGCGATACTTCACGCCATATCCTGGTGGTCGCTGATGGTATTTACACGATAGATGCCTCTGTCTATAACGAGATGGATAATACTCTTTGCCACGGACACGACACCATTCGGGTCACCACGGTGGAGAAACCGGTTATCGATTTTGAAGCCGACCCGATGAGCGGTTGCGTGCCCTTGACCATTCAAGTGCACAACAACACCACGCCCGCCGATGCCGAGCACCTGTGGTATATTCTGAACCAGGATGGCACGATGGCCTATTCCTCCATCTCGCGAGAACCTGTTTTCCAGATAGTGGATCCTGGTATCTATAGTCTTTATTACCGTGTGACAACCCCGTACGGCTGCGTCGATTCCCTCATACTTTGGAACTCTGTAGAGGCCAACGAACAGCCTGTGGCGGAGTTCCTTGCCAATCCCGAGATTTCCCTTATGTCAGAAAGTAACGGTGTGGTCCTGTTCCAAAACTATGCCGACCCCAGTTTGTTTGACGTCGCACCGCTCTCTCCCGGTGCCCATATCTATTGGGATTTCGGCGATGGAGAGGTGGACAGCGCCTCCCTTTCACCCGAGCATACCTATGCCCAGTGGGGCGACTATGACGTAACCCTTCACGTGGAAACCGGCGCGGGATGCTTCAGTGAGATTACTCATACTGTTGTCATTGAACAAGACCTGATCTTCCCCAATGTCATCACGCCCAATGGCGACAATATCAACGATGTGTTTGCCATTGAGAACCTGAATACCAATGTGAATCTCGAGGACCCGGATGCGTTCCGCAACAACGAGCTTCTCATCTACGACCGTTGGGGTAAATTGGTCTATTCAGCCAAGAACTATGACACTTTCGCCCGCAATGGTCAGGTTGAGAAGGGAATGCAGGCCTTTGACGGTATGAACCTGCCCGATGGTGTCTATTATTTCAGTTTCTACTATAAGGGCAAGGCCAAGGTGGTCAAATATAACGGCACTCTTACTATTATAAGGTAATACAAATAACATATATTTCCATTTCTTTAAAAATATTTTAATTTTCTTTATGAAATATTAAAATATTTTTGTATTTTTGCGCTATGAAATGGAATATGAACTTTACGAGAGGGGAGTGGGTGGCGGCGTTGGCTTTGTTGGCCCTGATGTTAGCGGGCTACTTGTTTTATGCTTTGTATGACCGTCCGCGTCCTGCGAAAGATATGAGTGCGTATGTGGCGCAGTTTGAAGAGTTTAACAGATGTCAAGCATTGCTGCGCGACTCTGTGGAGGCGGCTCGTGCACAGCGCGGTCACGACTACAGCCGGCCTTGGTCCACCCGTGACACGAATCCCAAGAACGGCAGGAGTGTGAAGAAGCCGATGTATGACATTGTCAAGCTCGACCTGAACCGCTGCGACACGAGCGACATTGTAGTGGTGCCGCTGTTCGGGAGCAAGCGTGCGGCGCGCCTGGTGGAGTACCGCGAGCGACTGGGTGGCTTCTATTCCCTGGCACAGGTGCGGGAGGTATATGTGCTGCAGGATATGGATGTTTCCCATATGGAGAAGTATTTCTATGTGAATTCCGGCGACGTGCGGAAAATCAACATCAACACGGCCACCTACAAAGAGATGGTGTCGCATCCCTACTTTGACGCCTATCTGACCAAGACCATCCTGCACTATCGCGAGCAGCACGGGGCCATTCATTCCTTGGAGGAGTTGCAGCAGGTGACGCACGCCTACCCTGAGTTAATGGAGAAGTTGCGCCATTATGTGGTTTTCTGAATGAAACTGTGAATGCCTATATGTCCAGATATTTGTTTATTCGCAAAGACGGGGCACGCCCCGTCTCTACGGGCGATTAATAACTAAGACGGGGCACGCCCCGTCTCTACGCACGGCCAAAACATCGCGTCAGAGTATATTCAAAATTTATGTACATTTGCGCCGTGAATTCTAAAAATACCCGATATGAACGAGACTTTGCAAACCCTTTATAATCACGTCAGTGTAAGAGAATATCAGGAACGTCCGGTGGAAGAGGAGGTGCTGCAGCAAGTGCTGAAGGCCGCCTGTTGCGGTTCCACGATGGGCAATATGCAGCTTTTCAGCATCATTGTGACGCAGGACGAGGAGATGAAACGCAAGATGGCGCCGTTCCATTTCAACCAGCCGATGGCCACGAAGGCCCCTCTGATACTCACTTTTTGTGCCGATTTCCGTCGGTTCAACCGTTATTGCGAGTTTCGTCAGGCGGAGACGGAGGCGTACAGCAATCTTCAGAGCTACCAGTGGGCGGTGACGGACGCGCTCATCGCCGCGCAGAACGCCTGTGTGGCGGCTGAGTCGTTGGGTTTGGGGTTCTGCTGGCTCGGGACCATCACCTACAATGTGGACAAGTTTGTGGAGGTTTTGGAGTTGCCTCGCCACGTAATCCCTGTGGCGTGCATCACGATGGGCTATCCCGTTGCTCGCCCCGCCCTGACGCAGAAGCTTCCGGTGGAGGCTTTTGTCCATCGCGAGACCTACCACGACTACGACGAGGCGGCCATCAACCGTATCTATGCAGAGAAGGAGGCCTCGGAAGAGACGAGGAATATATTGGAAGAGAACCAGTTGGATAATCTGGCGCAGGTCTTTACCCAGCGTCGTTACACGAAAAAGGACAACGAATATTTTGCCAATGTCCTAAAAGAAACCTTGGCAAAGCAGGGTTTTTAGCGGCAGGGCTTATTTCTTGTTGCTGACGCGCAGGCGGTCCATCAGCTCCAGGTGTTTCTTGGAGACGGTGCCGGCCTTGAGGGATTCCACTTTAAGAAAGAGTTTTATTTTTTCCGACGAGGTCATATAGACTTTTTCCTCGTTGCGGGACCACCATTTGTAGAATTTGGCGGGCTCATAGTTGTAGAGGCAGCGGGCGGCCACCAGCTGTGCCTTGCCGTCGATGTCCACTAAAATGTCCAATCCCACGGCGCGGCGGTAGTAGTCGATATGGTTGGCGCGCAGGGTACTCATCAGGATGCGGAAATCGTCGCGGGCGATGAGGAAGGGCACCTTGTTCATCGCGATGTGGAGGTTCACGGGATCGAAGCGCACCCAGTCGTTCATCCTGCGGGTGACGGGCTGTCCGTCGATGTCCAGGGTAAGGGTGTCCTTATGGGAATAGCAGGTGTCGGGTTGGGGGTAGTTGACTTCGGGGGCCGTTTCCTCTTCGGCGGCTTCGGCGGCTTCGAGGGCGATAGCGGCTGCAGCGGCCATTTCGTCTTCCGACAGGGTGGTGTTTATCTCTTCTGCGATTGCTTTCTTTTTTGCCATTGTTATTCTAATTGTCTGTTCGTTAATTTCTTGAGAAAAGTGTCCGAAAAACAGGAATCATTGGCAAAGGTAAGCATACTTTTTTACTCTTTTTGAGGGTTGTCTGTTTTTTTTCAACAAAAGGAATGTGCATATCGGGGTGGGGAAGGGGAGCGTGTTTTTAAAAGAGGAAAGGTTGTGTATTTTTATCGTGAATATATGGGATTGCGCCTGTTTTTCAACAGTATGTTGTTGAAAAATTCAGTATCTTTGCCCGCTAGCCCTCTTTGTATAAAAGAGGTTTTTTAATGATGTAACTATTTGATTAATAATAAATAATATTATATGAAAAAAATATACTCCTTGTTTGTTGTGTTGATGGCGCTGGCAATAACTGGTATGACGGATGTTTTTGCCGCACCGGTGGATACGAATCGTGTGAAGCGAGCTGCGTGCAACTTCTTTCGTACAGTATCCCCTAATCTAAGTCGGAGTGCGGAGGTGAACATTGTCTATACGGCCAAAGCAGATATCGGTTCCAGTGTGAATGGGCAGTTAGAAAATATCCATTCGACTGGTGATGCCCGCCGTTCGGAGGTGTCTCCGACGGTGTCGTGCTATTATGTGCTGCAGTTTGAGCCTGAGGGCTGGGCGGTGATGAGTGCCGATGACCGTGTGGAGCCGGTGTTGGCTTATTCCACTACGGGGAGATTTGACACCGTGGATGCCCCCCCTGCCCGTCAGATGCTGCTGAATGGTTATAGGGAAGAGATAGCATATATGTTGCGTGACAATGTGCAGTCAAATGAAACGGTTTCCAAGTGGGAGAGTATGATAGCCGGAACTTACCATCCTCAGTATCGTTCCGCAGTGGCACCTTTGTTGACAACAAGGTGGGCACAAAGCAGGTTGGCAGATGTTTTTTTTAGTCCGTCCTATAATAAATATTGTCCAGAAGATGCCCACGGTGACAATGGTCATACACTGGCAGGCTGTGGTGCTGTAGCTTTAGGTCAAATTATTCGTTATTGGAAAGTTCCTTCTGTAGGCATCGGTTCACACGTGGATTATGAAGATGATATTTATGGACCAATGGTTGTGCATTACGAGAATGCTGTATACAATTATGATCTTATGCCAAATGAACTAACACTGTCCAGTTCTTTGGAAGAAACGAATGCCGTTGCCACTTTGTTGTATCACTGCGGGGTGGCTTTGGATATGAAGTATGGTTGTGGAGATGATTGTTTGAGAAGTGGAGGTAGTTCGAGTGATGTGCAGAATGCTCCTATAGCATTAAAAAGAAATTTTGGTTATGATGATCTCTCTTGTGGACAATTCGTTGTGAGAGGTGACAATTCGATAGCCTGGAATAATCTTTTAAAGTCAGAATTGGATGCAGGTAGACCCATAATTTATTATGCAAAAGATACCACAGGTAGGACAGGTCAAGGAGATGATGATTGGAGAAATGATATGTCACACATCTTTAATTGTGATGGCTATGATGCTAATGGTTTATTTCATTTTAATTTTGGATGGCACAATAATTATGAAGAATATTATCTCATTAGTGCATTGAATCCAGGGGCACACGTTTATTCTTATTATCATTGTGCAATTATTGGCATTTCTGCAGAACGTGTATTGCCTACAGTTAGAACAAGATCGATCTCTAATGTGTCTAGTAATGGGGCAGAGATATATTCAACGGTTTTGTCTAAAGGCAATAGTGATGTTTATGAACGTGGAGTGTGCTGGAGTACGTCAAATAATCCCAATAGATTCTCTTCATCTTCCTCATATATGGTGGCATCCACGTCAGGTGTGGGGCATTATACTTGTGTTGTCACTGGTTTGCAGCCCAACACTAAGTATTATTTGTGTGCTTATGCACGTAATAGTTCTGGAGGAACGGCGTATGGTGAGGTTATGAGTTTTACCACAACTTGTAATACGGTAAATGCTTCCATATCGGGCAGTAGCACATATGAAATGGGCGGGAATCCCATTACGCTTATAGCCTCGGGAGGAACGGAGTACCATTGGAATACAGGGGAAAACACCGCCAGTATATCTGTGGGCCCTCTTACCAATTACACTTATTGGGTGACGGTCACGAACCAGTATGGTTGCACAGGAACGGCCAGCCACGCCGTAACTATAGGCATCCCTGTGCCTACTGTCCATACAACTCCTGTTTATAGTTCAGACATTGGAATGTACACTGCCCGTGTGGGCGGCGAGGTGTCGGGCAATGCCAACATCATTTCGCGGGGCGTTTGTTGGTGTATAAGCAGTACTGCCCAGACCCCAACGGTTAACCATAACAGCAAGACGAGCGGAAGTGGAAACGGACAGTTTACCTGTGATCTTACCACGTTGTCGCCCAACACCACCTATTATCTGCGGGCGTATGCCATCAGTAGTACGAGTGCCACTCCGTATTATGGAGAAAAGCGTACATTTACCACGGCAGGGATTAACACCTATTCGGTAACGGTGGCTTCCAATAACAACAACTGGGGTGTGGCGCGGATAGGCACTTCCGGCACCACGCAAAGTGGTTCGTACACCTCCGGACAAACCGTTACCGTGACGGCCACTCCCAGAGGCAGTGGCCAGTATGAGTTCGTGTGCTGGAGGAACAGCAACAATGATTTCGTCTCGTCGTCGGCCACCTACAGCTTTGCGGTGACGGGCAATGTCAGTCTGACCGCCTATTTCCGGGCCTCTACGCAATACTATACGGTATCCACTTCCTCTTCGCCGACTTCGGGTGGCACCACGTCAGGAGCCGGTTCGTTCGCGTCGGGTTCTTCGGTCACGGTGAGGGCCACGGCCAATTCGGGGTGGCATTTCGTGCGTTGGATGGAGAACGGCAATCAGGTGTCCACCAACGCAAACTACACGATTTCATCGCTGGGGGCAGACCGGTCGCTGGTGGCTGTTTTTGCGCAGAATGTGCAGAGTGGCAATGTATATGTGAATGCCAGCCCGAGTTATGGGGGCAGCGTGTCGGGGAGCGGCTCCTATGCGGTGGGTTCCACCGTGACACTTCACGCATATCCTAATTCGGGCTATCAGTTCGTGAACTGGAATCAAAACGGCAATTTCCGTTCTTTCGACAACGTGTACTCTTTTGAAATGCCTCCCGGTGGCGATGTGTACATCACAGCATCCTTTGAACCGAATGTCTCGGATTATTATATTAACAATTTGTCTGATTTGATTGCTTTCAGGGATGGCATTAATTCGGGGTCTTCTTTTTACTGGTATGGAAGTAACGGAACAGCATCGGGCACTGTTCCGGCTGGTGCAGCTGGGAAAACTTTCCATTTAAATAACGGAATTGATTGCTCTTCAATCCCTAACTGGACTCCGATTGGAACCTCATCCAATCCTTTCCGAGGTACATTTGATGGGGGGTGTGATAATGGCAATACTATTTGGGACATTTTTTCGTATCAAAACAGTGGCAATTATATCGGCCTGTTCGGATATATCAGCAGTACCGCCGTGGTGAAAAATCTCTGGCTTATAGAAAGTCAGTTTACTGGGAATAATTATGTGGGAGGCATCTGTGGATATAACGAGGGACAGATCTTAAACTGTCGGTTTGGTAGTAGTGTTACCGGAAATTATTATGTTGGTGGTTTTTGTGGGTATAATACAGGTACGATAAGGGGTTGCCAGAGTTACCCCGGAGGAAACTACTTCGCTACGGGAACCCGATATGTGGGTGGTATTGTGGGTTATAGTATAGATGCTACTGTCACCAATTGCAATGTGTTTGCCCTCGGGAGTGCAGTTAGAGTTTATGGTAGCACTACTGGAATAGGTGGAATTTGCGGCTACCAGTCAGGTGGCACACTCAGCAATTGCTTTTGTGCAGCGGTTCAGGTTGATGGGCCAGGAATTATTGGGGGAGTGTGTGGATTTTCTGGGAATGGTGCGTCTGTAAACCAATGCTTTAATGTGAGCCCGATACTGGGTGGACAATATTCGGGTGGAATTGTAGGACGTTTGGGCGCATCTTCTTCGATAAGTCATTGCTACAATTCAAATAAAGTTTCAGGCTCTGTAGTAGGAGGAATCTGTGGTGACATTAATAACAGTAATTCCTCTATCCAAAGCTGCTATAATATAGGTGGTATTGACTATACGTCTTCAGGCGGCCCCATTTGTGGAACAAATAGCGGAGGCTCTATTAACAATTGTTTCTATGACAAACAGATGTGTACGGTTAGCGGGTCATACGGAACCGGTAAACTGACAACAGAAATGGTGGGTTCATCGCTCCAGTCGTATTTAGGCAATAATTATTGGAGATATTCGAGTAACCAATACCCTAATTTGGCTGGCTTTACTCTAAATCCACAGTCTGGTGTCTCTACGGCGGCTATTTTTCTGCCATATAGTAATTCAAGCAACTATGAAACGGTAGATAATGTCAGATCGCCGTTCACTGTGTATGCAGACAACTCGCGTTGCCAATGGTCGTTATATTCAGGCTCTTCACTGAATGTGGATGATATTTCAAGTGGTAATGTGGGATTGAACTCAACGGGAGAGACACAATTACAGTGTCATACCCTATCTTTCTCTGCTGGAAATACAGATAATGATTGTAGAAGGATTATTCGCTTGAACGTCACTAGTGTGCGTCACAATATTACGGCTTGGGCAAGTCCCTCCAACTGCGGTACGGTCACGGGCGGGGGTAGTTATGAACAAGGCTCCTCTTGCACTTTGACAGCTGTACCTTCAACGGGTTACCATTTTAAGGAATGGGATTTGAATTTCTTGGGCTCGGGGAACTATATTTCGGTGTCCACAAGTAATCCGCATACGTTTTCGGTAACTTCAGACAGAGAAATGGTGGCAATATTCCAACCCAATAGCTATACCATCAATACCAGTTCCAGTCCAACTACAGGTGGTCAGACCAGTGGCGGCGGGGTGTTTAACCACGGTGCCTCCGTTACGGTTACGGCTACTCCGGCCGCCCACTATACGTTTGCCCGTTGGACCAGTAACGGTTCCACGGTTTCAACGAACTCCACTTATTCCTTCACGGCTGCGGAAAACAGGACCCTGGAGGCCGTCTTCACCCCAAACAATTACACGGTGACCACGAATGTGTCGCCTTCCGGGGGTGGCAGTGTGTCGGGAGGCGGCTCTTACGCTTACGGCTCTACGGCTGCCCTGACAGCATCGCCCGCAACGGGGTACAACTTTGCCGGATGGAGAATCAACAATAACATTGTCAGCCCCAATACGAGCTATAATCACGTGGTGGAGGGCAATGTGACCGTCACGGCTGTTTTTGAAAAGAAAAATTATACGCTGACGCTCTCTTCCTCCAACGCTTCTGCGGGTGCGGTCTATGGCGGAGGTGTTTATCCATACGGTACATCTGTCACGGCAAGGGCCATCCCTGCCACGGGTTATCATTTCGTGGAGTGGATAAGAAACGGCTCACGCGTGTCCACCCAGCAGAACTATACTTTCACTCTGACTGCCAATAGAACGCTGGTCGCCAATTTTGAGGCGGACCCGCAGCTGCCTACGGTGACAACGCCTACGATTGCCAACATTACCGTGCGCACTGCCTCCTTTAATGCAGATGTCACGGCGGACGGTGGTGCGAGTGTCACGGATAAGGGATTTTGCTGGGGTACTTCGCATAACCCGACGCTGAACAACAATGTTGAAAGTTATGGCTCCGGCATTGGTGGTATGTTTTATTATATGGTATCAGGCCTAGATATGAATACCACATATTATGTTCGTACCTATGCTACCAATAGCGTTGGGACAGTGTATAGTGCGGAGGTGAGTTTCACCACGCCTGGTGTCCCATTGGGGGATGCACAACCTTGTCCCGGTTTAGCCACCGTGACCGACATTGACGGCAATGTGTATAACACGGTGAAAATAGGGCAGCAGTGCTGGATGAAGGAGAATTTGAGAACCACGCATTATGCGGATGGCTCGGCAATACCTCTGGGGACCACGGCTTCCCCAACGATTCCCTATCGCTATGAACCGTCAGCCGACAACAATGACTTGCCTGCGTATGGATATTTGTACAACTGGCCTGCTATAATGCGTGGTATGACCAGCTCTGGCACCAATCCGTCCTTTGTGCAAGGAATTTGTCCCGAAGGGTGGCATATCCCAAGTGCGGCCGAGTGGACTCAATTGACTAACTATGTGAGAACAGTCCCCGCTTATTGGTGTGCAGAAGACAGCGATTATTTGGCAAAAGCATTGAGCTCTACAACCGGTTGGCCATATTCCAGTGGTAGCAACAATTGCGCGCCTTGCGTAAGGGCTGATTACAATAACCTTACGGGATTCAGTGCGATGCCGGCTGGCGTTAGAATGAATTATATAATGCACATCCTCTCCTCAATGCTTGGCCCACTCCCATTCACTATTGGGGATTATGATTTGTTAGGGGCAATGACAATTTTTGCCAGTTGTACAGATAATGCTGACACATTAATCTACACGAATGCATTGACGAGCGGATTGCCACAATTTGACCAAGAGAGTGAAATGATGGTGAAATATCTTACATATTCTGTCCGTTGTGTGCGGGGCTATGGATATAATCTCCCAACGGTGGTGACCGCTGATATGACAAACGTCACGAACACTGCAGCCACCAGCGGTGGTAATGTGACCTATGATGGCAATGCCATAATCACGGACAAGGGTGTGTGCTGGAGCACCAGTCCGAACCCGACCTTGAACGATGCACATACCAGTGAAGGTGCGGGCCCGGATTTGTTTACAAGCAACATCACGGGGCTAGTGCCCAATACAACATATTATGTTCGGGCGTATGCCACGAACAGCGCTGGCACGAGTTACGGAGAGGAGAAGACTTTCACAACCTATTGTGGAGCGGATATTATAAGTGTGGCCGGAGTTACAACCATAAGCTATGGCCAAAGCACTACACTCACGGCATCAGGAGCCAGCAGCTACCGATGGAGCACGAACGCCACAACGGCGAGCATCACTGTGAGTCCGACAACTACAACCTCTTATACCGTAACGGGCACCAATCAGTACGGATGTTCCGGTACGGCCAGCGTGACAGTGACGGTGAACGATCTTGCTCCGACAGTTACAACGAATAACGTGAGCGGCATAGGAACGACTTTTGCCACCTGCGGCGGTACTGTCACCAACAGCAGCAGTGCCGTTGTGACGGCGCGCGGCGTGTGCTGGGGCACAACCCCGAACCCGACCGTTAACGACAGCCACACCACAGACGGCACTGGCACGGGCTCGTTCACAAGCAACCTTGCGGGTCTTACGCCTAATACAACATATTATGTGCGGGCGTATGCCACGAACAACGTGGGCACGAGCTACGGCGAACAGAAGACGTTTGCCACCTCTTGTGACCCGGTGAATGTGGCAATTACGGGCAATATGGCCATTCAATATGGTGAAAGCACTACTCTTGTAGCCACAGGTGCCGGCAGCTACCATTGGAGCACCAATGCCACTACGTCAACTATTACTGTAGGTCCGTCTTCCACCACTACTTACACCGTGACGGGCACCAACTCGTATGGTTGCACAGGCACGGCCAGTGTGACAGTGACGGTCAATAGTTTTGCCCCGACGGTTACGACGAACATCGTGAGTGATATCGGCACGAACTCTGCTACCTGCGGCGGTCAGGTGACGGCAAATGGGGGCTTGAATGTGACTGCGCGTGGTGTGTGCTGGAGCACGAGTCCGAACCCGACGGTGAACGGCAGCCATACTACGAATGGTACTGGCACGGGTTCCTTTACGAGCAGTATTACGGGCCTCACGCCCAACACGACCTACTATGTGTGTGCTTATGCCACCAACGGTGCGGGCACGAGCTACGGCGAACAGAAGATGTTTACCACCTTGTGTGACCCAGTGAATGTGACAATTACGGGCAATATGGCCATCCAATATGGTGAAAGCACTACTCTTGCGGTCACAGGGGCCAACAGCTACCGATGGAGCACGAACGCCACCACGGCGAGCATCACTGTGAGTCCGACAACCACAACCACCTATACCGTGACGGGCACCAACTCGTATGGTTGCACAGGCACGGCCAGTGTGACAGTGACGGTCAATAGTTTTGCCCCGACGGTTACGACGAATAATGTGAGCAATGTAGGAATGACAACGGCTGCCTGTGGTGGTTTGGTGAATGCAGACGGGGGGGCGAATGTGACGGCGAGAGGTGTGTGCTGGAGCACAGTCCCGAACCCGACGGTGAACGGCAGCCATACTACGAATGGTACTGGCACGGGTTCCTTTACGAGCAATATTACGGGCCTTACGCCCAACACGACCTACTATGTGCGTGCTTATGCCACCAACGGTGCGGGCACGAGCTACGGCGAACAGAAGACATTTACCACTTTGTGCAATCCGGTGAATGTGGCAATTACGGGCAATGTGGCTATCCATTATGGCGAGAGTACCACTCTTACAGCCACAGGTGCAAATTCTTATCAATGGAGTACCGGTGCAACTACGTCCAGCATTGTCGTGTCGGTACTGTCCACTACATCTTACACAGTGACAGGCACAGACCAGTATGGTTGCACGGGTACATCGAGTGTGACGGTGACAGTCAATAGTGCAGCCCCGACAGTAGTGACAAACAACGTGAGTGATATCGGTACGAACTCGGCAACCTGCGGCGGTCAGGTGACGGCAGATGGGGGCTTGAATGTGATAGCGCGTGGTGTGTGCTGGAGTACAAGTCCGAACCCTACGGTGAGCGGGAACCACACCACAGATGGAACGGGCACAGGCTCGTTTACAAGCAATGTCACGGGTTTGGCACCCAACACAACTTACTACATACGCGCCTATGCTACGAACGGTGTGGGCACGAGCTATGGCGAACAAAAGACCTTTACCACATCGTGCACCCCTGTGAATGTGGATATTACGGGTGTTACAATGCTGAATTATGGCCAAAGCACCACCCTGACAGCCACAGGTGCGAACTCCTATCGATGGAATACCAATGCCACTACGGCTAGTATTGTAGTGACACCCACATCTACGACCACCTACTCGGTGACGGGTACCAATCCGGATGGATGTGTGGGTGTGGAAAGTGTGACAGTGTTGGTCAGCAGTCTGGCCCCGACCGTCACAACGAATAATGTGTATAATGTGGGCACCACGTCGGCCACTTGCAGTGGTACTATTATTAGCAATGGCGGTTCGCCCGTGACTGCCCGTGGCGTATGTTGGAGCACTTCGCAAAATCCAACCCTCGCCGATGACCATACTATGGACGGCACGGGCACGGGCTCGTTCACAAGTGCCGTCACGGGCCTTGCTCGTAACACGACATACTATGTGCGGGCGTATGCCACGAACAGTGCAGGCACGAATTATGGCGAACAGAAGGCATTCACCACCTTGTGCAACACGGTGAATGTGACTATTTCGGGCAATACAACCATTACCTACGGCGGAAACACGACACTTAGAGCATTTGGTGCGGAGACATACATCTGGAGTACTAATTCCACTGCAGTAGGTATCACTGTGAGCCCTACCTCCACAACTACCTATACGGTGACGGGCACTAACCGATATGGTTGTTCGGGCGTGGCCAGCGTAACGGTAACGGTGAACGGTCTTGTTCCGATTGTCACGACAAGCGATGTGCTCAATGTGGGTTCAACCAGCGCCGATTGTGGCGGAAATGTGACCGACCCAAGGGGTGCGGCTGTTACAGAAAGAGGCGTGTGTTGGAGCACCTCGCAAAATCCAACGCTGAATGACAACCATACTACAGACGGACCTGGTTCGGGCCTGTTTGTGAGTTCCATTGTGGGGCTCGCTCCGAATACCACCTATTATGTACGGGCGTATGCTACCAACAGTGCAGGCACAAACTACGGGGAACAAAAGATGTTTACCACGTTGTGCAATACGGTGGACTTGGATATTACGGGCAATACGAGTATCTATTATGACCAGAGCACCACGCTAACAGCTGTTGGTGCGAATAATTATCACTGGAGTACTGGCGCCGCCACGGAAAGCATTACGGTGAATTTGACTTCAGCAACCACTTATACTGTAACAGGTACAAACCAGTATGGCTGCACGGGTACGGCAAGTGTGACGGTGACGGTGAATAGTCTCCCACCATTGGTCACAACGAACAGTGTGTATGATATAGGAACTAACACGGCGACTTGCACTGGTGAGGTGATCGACCAAAGAGGCGCGGTTGTAACGGCACGCGGTGTGTGTTGGAGCACCTCGCAGAATCCGACAGTGAATGACAATCACACGGTGGACGGCACGGGAACGGGCTCGTTCACGAGCAATTTGTCGGGCCTCATACCGAACACTACCTATTATGTAAGAGCCTATGCTACCAATAATGCAGGTACGAACTATGGCAACCAGATGATGTTTACCACCTGGTGCTATCCTGTGAATGTGGTTGTTACAGGAGATTTGTTTATTTGCCGAGGAGAAAGTGCAACACTGTTTGTGTCAGGTGCCAACTCATATCAATGGAACAACAATGCTACAACGGCCTCGATAACGGTGTGGCCAACAAAAACAACTACCTATATGGTGACAGGCGTTGACACATACGGCTGTACAAGTACGGTGAGTGAAACCGTTACGGTCGGATACGGTTCGCATAATACGGAGAGTGCGACGGGATGTGATGCTTACCAGTGGCACGGCACAACCTACACGCAGAGCGGCACATACACCTACTCCTACGCGAATGCCTCGGGCTGTGCGAGCGAGGACACGCTGCATCTGACGATCCACTATGGCACGCACAATGTGCAAACAGAGGTGGCATTAGAATCCTATCAATGGCACGGCACGACATACACCCAGAGTGGCACATACACCTACGCCTACACGAACGCGACGGGCTGCGCGAGCGTGGACACACTACATCTGACGGTGCTGCATAGTACGCACAATGCCCAGACGGAAACGGCTTGCGAGAGCTATATTTGGCACGGCACGACATACACCCAGAGTGGCACGTACACCTACGCCTACACGAACGCGACGGGCTGCGCGAGCGTGGACACACTACATCTGACGGTGCTGCATAGTACGCACAATGCCCAGAC
>JAEEGG010000627.1_pt1 | contig 107611 bp, 57 predicted proteins | sample 9134161 | NCBI WGS metagenome assembly JAEEGG01 (sample SAMN16246543, study PRJNA631951) | gut metagenome | biome: gut microbiome; feature: rumen; material: CR-attached | host: Bos | place: Iran: Karaj | collected 2018-10
ATGCACGCCGGCGAAGAGGATGATGTCGGCGTCCGTGGCGGCGGCCTTGCGGGCCAGCCCCAGACTGTCGCCTACATAGTCGGCCACCTCCTGCACTTCAGGAAGTGTATAGTAATGCGCCAGGATGATGGCGTTCTTCTCGCGCTTGAGGCGAGCGATTTCGGTTTTGAGTTCTGCGGTGTTCATACGATATGCGATTTGCGATTTGCGATAGGTCTCCTCGTCACGGCTCCACACTGCGCGACTTCGTCGCTTGTGCGGGGTTACTAGAATTTTGTCCCTTCGGGACTGCTTAAGGTAAAACGATGATTTCTTAGTTTCTTAGTTTTTTAATTTCTTAGTTATTTAAAAAAGAACCTCCTGAAGTCCAATCCCAACGCATAGACCATCAGCAAGATAAGCAGGATGAATCCTATGGTGTTGGCGATGCCGAGGAACTTGTCACTGGGTTTCTTGCCGGTGATCATCTCCACAAGGATGAAGAGGATGTAGCCGCCGTCGAGGGCCGGGATGGGGATGATGTTCATAAAGGCGAGGATGATGCCCAACAGGGCGGTCATATTCCAGAAGCGCTCCCAATCCCACGTCTTCGGGAAGATGCTGCCGATGGTCAGGAAGCTGCCCAGTTGGGTGGAGCCTTCCTTGGTGAAGACAATCTTGAACTGCTTCACATAGTCGGCGAGGGTCTGGAAGCCCATCACGATGCCTTTGGGTATGGACTCGAAGAAGCCGTACTCTTCTTTCACGCTGCCGAAATAGTCGTAGGGCAGCTTGTAGGAGACGCCGATGTTGCCGAGCGAGTCGAGGGTGACGGTGCTGCGGCAGAGGCTGTCGCCGCGGTAGTAGGCGAGTTCCACGGGCTGGCCCTTGTTCTCGTTGAAGACCTTCTTATAGTCGAAGAAGCAGAAGGTTGCGGAGTCGTTGACGGCCACGAGGGAGTCGCCGCGCATCAGGCCGGCGCGTGCCGCGGGCGTGGCGGGCAGCACGCTGTCGATGACAAACGGGATGCGGTAGTTGCAGAAAGCACTGTTGGTGCCGGCGCCCACCACCTTGCGGGGCAGCGACTTGGGTATGCGGATGACTTTTTGCTCGCCGTCGCGCTCCACGGTCACGGTCTTGATGTCGTCGAGGAGAATGTCGTTGGCGAAGTCGCTCAGCGTCTGCGGCTTGTAGTCGTTGAGCAGGAGTATCTTGTCACCGTTGCGGAAGCCGGCGTCCTGCATTTCCTGGGAGAACTCGAGGCCGTACTTGGCGTTCTCGAGGGGGATGTATTCGCGGCCGTAGGTGAAGCAGAGGGCGATGTAGATGATGATGGCGGAGAGGAAGTTGACCAGCACGCCGCCGATGATGATGAAGAAACGCTGCCAGGCGGGCTTGGCACGGAATTCCCACTCGTGTACCTCATCGCTCAGGTCAGAGGCCTTGGTGGTCTCGTCCACCATCCCGTTGATGGCGCAGTAGCCGCCCAACGGCAGCCACCCCAGGCCCCATTCGGTGCTCTCCGGATGGTCGGCCCACTCCTTGGGCGCCCTGCCGGAAAAGAAACTGAAATGGTTCTTGCCATCATAACGCTTGAAGCGGATGAAGGAGAATCCCGGGTTGAAGAAAAGATAGAACTGGTCCACCCGCGTCTTGAAGATCTTGGCGAAGGTGAAATGCCCCAGTTCGTGGGTGATGATGAGGAAGGAGAGACTGGCTATCAGTCCCAATATTTGTGTAGCTACGCCCATAGGTTGCAGTATTTTTTAGGGCCGCAAAAATACGAAAAAAAAATTTGTATTTTTGCACTCTCTTTTGGTACCGAAATGGAAGCACAGGATAACAGCAAAAAAGCCCCTAAAACGCCCTCCAAAGGCACGTGGTTCTTCATAGCCGTCCTCATAGGACTGCTCCTTGGCGCGCTGGTTACCCTGCTGGTTATTGACATTACCGGCTACCATCACCCCACTGTCGTCAATATGATCCGCCCCGAAGATGTCGGCCCCTCCAACTCCGACACCGTGGTGAAATATGTCATCCATAAGTACGAATCGCCGGCCCGCGCGGCCTTCGACCGGCAAGACCTCGACACCCTCGCAGCCGACTCGCTCACGATGATGGACGAGACCGAGGACCTGACAATGGATTACGAGGAACTCTATATGGCGGGAGACCAGGAGGAACAGGATGCCGTGGCCGCCGACAGGATGCTGGCCAAATCCAACGTGAAAATCCTCTATTTGGATGCCAACAAGCAGCCCGTGGCCACTCCGGAACAGAAACCGGCCACCCTGCAGGTGCAGCAATGGACCACCCCTATCCGTAACAAGATTACCTACCAGTTGTCTGGTAATATTTTGAAAATAAAAGGGTTGAATCCTGACAATATAAAGATTTACAGCTATAAGAACGGCTATCTGTTGCAGTCGGGCGGCCGCGTCTATTCCATCCATCCCAACACCCAGTTCGAGCGCTTGTCCGAATCGTCGGATATGGCTCCACTCCCATAATTTTACGGATTCTTTTTCTTCGTAATTGGTATAATTTTTATTTGCCCAAAGTTTTCGATTTTGCGTATCTTTGCATTTTTTTTGAAAAATGCAGACTAAGTACATCTTTATCACCGGCGGCGTGGCCTCCTCATTGGGGAAAGGCATCATCTCCGCCTCCCTCGGAAAACTGCTTCAGGCAAGGGGCTACAAAATCACTATCCAGAAATTCGACCCGTACATCAACATTGACCCGGGCACGCTCAATCCCTACGAACACGGCGAATGCTATGTGACCGCCGACGGACAGGAAACTGACCTCGACCTCGGTCACTACGAGCGGTTCACGGGCATTGAGACCACCCGCGACAACAGCGTGACCACAGGGCGCATCTACTTGAGTGTCATCGAGCGCGAGCGCCGCGGCGACTATCTCGGCAAGACCATCCAGGTGGTGCCGCACATCACCGACGAGATCAAGCGCCGGATTCTGCTCAACGCCACCAAGGAGCATTTCGACTTCGTGATCACTGAGATTGGCGGTACCATCGGCGACATTGAGGGACAGCCTTTTCTGGAGGCCATCCGTCAGTTGCGCTGGGAGCTGGGCTCAAACCAGTCGCTGAACGTGCACCTCACCTACGTGCCCTATCTGGCGGCCGCGGGCGAGCTGAAGACCAAGCCCACGCAGACGAGCGTGAAGCAGCTGCAGGGACTGGGCATCCAGCCGGAGGTGCTGGTGTTGCGCACGGAGCATACCCTGAATGACGAACTTCGCCGCAAGGTGGCCCACTTCTGCAACGTGGATGTGGAGGCTGTCATCCAAAGCCAGGACCTGCCGAGCATCTATGAGGTGCCCATCAATATGCAGCACCAGGGGCTTGACGCCATCTGCCTCAAGAAGTTGGGAATGGACCCGGAGGGCACGAATGCCGCACAGACGGTGGGGATGGCCTCGTGGCACAATTTTCTGGAACGCCGCGAGCAGGCCACCGAAATCGTCCAAATCGGGCTGGTGGGCAAGTACGACCTGCAGGACGCCTACAAGAGCATCTTGGAGAGTCTGGCCCACGCCGGCACCTACAACAACCGCAAGGTGAAGACCACCTTCATCAACAGCGAGTACCTCACGCGCGAGAATGTGGCGGAGCAGCTGTCGGGAATGGCGGGCATCGTCATCTGCCCGGGCTTCGGCCAGCGCGGTATCGAGGGCAAGATCCTGGCCGCCGAATACACGCGCACCCACGACATCCCGACGTTTGGCATCTGCCTCGGTATGCAGATGATGGTCATCGAGTTCGCCCGCAACGTGCTGGGCTACGCCGATGCTAACAGCAGCGAGATGGACAGTAGAACCCCGCACAATGTCATCGATATGATGGAGGAACAGAAGAACATCACGCAGATGGGTGGCACGATGCGGCTGGGGGCCTATGACTGCGAGCTGGTGAAAGGCAGCCGCACCTGTGAGGCTTACGGCGAGGCGACATCTATCCGTGAGCGCCACCGCCACCGCTATGAGTTCAACAACCGCTATCAGGAGGAGTTTGAGCAACACGGTATGAAGTGCGTGGGCGTAAACCCCGCCGCCAACCTGGTGGAAATCGTCGAGATACCCTCGCTGCGCTGGTACATCGGCACGCAGTTCCATCCCGAGTACTCGTCCACGGTGCTGCACCCGCATCCTTTGTTTATGAACTTTATAAAAGCTTGTATATGGAACCGTTAAAACACGAGTGCGGCGTGGCGATGATTCGCCTGCTCAAACCAGCCGCCTATTATAAAAATAAGTATGGTATGACGCGCTATGGTCTGGACAAGCTTTACCTGATGATGGAGAAGCAGCACAACCGTGGCCAGGAGGGCGCCGGCGTGGCCTGCGTCGATATGGAGGCCCCCGTCGGTACCGAATATATGCACCGTGAACGGGCAGAAGGCACCAACGCCATCACTGAAATCTTCAAGCGGGTGGACAAATCCTTTGTCGGACAACTCTATATGGGCCATCTCCGCTACTCCACCACGGGCAAGAGCGGCCTCTCATACGTGCATCCCTTCCTGCGTCGCAACAACTGGCGGGCCAAGAATCTCTGCCTTTGCGGCAATTTCAATATGACCAACATCGACGAGGTCTTCCAGCTGCTGGTCAAGCAGGGCCAGTCGCCCCGCATTTACGGCGACTCGTACATCACTCTGGAGCTGATGGGCCACCGCCTCGACCGCGAGACCGAGCGGCTCTTCCGGGAGGCCGAGGAGCAGGGACTGCAAGACACGGACATCACCCACTATATTGAGGATAACATCTCAATGGCCAACGTGCTGCGCACCACGATGCCCCACTTTGACGGCGGTTATGTGATGTGTGGGATGACCGGCTCGGGCGAGATGTTCGCCGTGCGCGACCCGTGGGGCATCCGGCCGGCTTTTTATTATTGTGACGATGAGGTGATGGTGCTCGCCAGCGAGCGGCCGGTGATTCAGACCACCTTCAACCTCTCCACTGACGACATCACCGAACTTCAGCCCGGACAGGCCATCATCGTCCATAAGAACGGGAAGATAAGCTTGGAGCAAATCCTTCCCCCGCAGCGCCTGAGCGCTTGCTCGTTTGAGCGCATCTACTTCAGCCGCGGCTCCGACCGCGACATCTATCAGGAGCGCAAGCGTCTGGGCGAACAGCTGATACAGCCTATAATGCAGTCGATAGACGGCGACGTGGCCAATACGGTCTTCTCCTATATCCCCAACACCGCCGAGGTGGCCTTCTACGGCATCACCGACGGCTTTCGCAGACTTAATTACGATGTGCGGATTGAGAAGGTGGTGTGGAAGGACATCAAGCTGCGCACTTTCATCACCGAGGGGGCCGAGCGCAACGACCTTGCCGCACACGTCTATGACATCAGCTATGGCAGTCTGCGGGCCGACATCGACAACCTCGTGATTATCGATGACAGCATTGTGCGGGGCACCACCCTGCGCGAGAGCATCTTCAAGATGCTGGACCGTCTGCACCCCAAGAAGATAGTGATGGTGTCGAGCTCCCCGCAAATCCGGTATCCGGATTATTATGGCATCGATATGTCGCATTTGGAGGAGCTTTGCGCTTTCCGCGCGGCCATTGCCTTGATCAAGGAGCGGGGAATGGAGCAGCTCATCGCCGACACCTACCGCCTGTGCGTGGAGGACCCGGCGTCGGAGAACCACGTCAGGGCCATCTATGCCCCCTTCACGGTGGAGGAAATCAACCGGAAGATTGTGGAAATGCTCCGTCCCAAAGGGATGAGATCGCCCGTGGATCTGGTCTTCCAGAGCATAGAGGGCTTGCACGAGGCCTGTCCACGCCATCCCGGCGACTGGTACTTCACGGGCAACTATCCCACTCCTGGGGGCACCCGGCTGGTGAATGAGGCATTTGTGGAGTATATGCGCCAATCATAAAAAATGCTATCTTTGCAAACCAAAAAAAGAAAGTATAATGAAACAGAAAATCAACCTTTTGTGCATCTTGATGATGCTGTTTGCTTTCGGTGCCCGTGCCGACGAGGGTATGTGGCTGCCGTATTCCATTAACGGGCAGAATCTTGCAGAAATGCAGCGGTTGGGTTGCAAACTCACTGCCGAGCAGATCTTCAGCTTCAACAAGCCCAGCTTGAAGGACGCCATCGTGCAGTTTGGTGGCGGCTGCACCGGCGAGTTGATCTCCGCCGAAGGCCTCCTGCTCACCAACCACCACTGCGGCCTCTCCTATGTGCAGTCGCACGCCTCTGTGGAACACGACTATCTGCAGGACGGCTTCTGGGCACGCAGCAAGGATGAAGAACTCCCCAATGAGGGCCTCACCGTCTCTTTCCTCAACTACATTGAAGATGTGACGAAAGCCGTTTTGAAAGGCGTTACCAATGAGATGACGGAGGACGAGCGCGCCAAGCTGATCAAGCAGAATTGCGAACAGCTTAAGAAGGAAACCAAGGGTGAGCGCGATGTGGAGGTGGAGATTGTGCCCTTCTATCACGGCAACCAGTATATCCTCTTTGTGTATGATGTGTATAAAGACGTGCGTCTGGTGGCTTGTCCGCCCTGGGGCATCGGCAAGTTCGGGGCCGACACCGACAACTGGACCTGGCCGCGCCACAAGGGCGATTTCTGCATCTTCCGCGTCTATACAGCCCCCGATGGCTCTCCTGCGAAGTATAGCAAGAAGAACATCCCGATGAAGTCCAAACACTTCCTGCCCATCTCGCTCAAGGGCGTGCAGCCGGGCGACTACACGATGATTCTGGGCTATCCCGGTTCCACCGACCGCTACTCCTATTCCGGTGCAGTGAAGAACATCATCGAGTTGGAGGGCCCGGCCATTGTGGACTGCCGCACCACCAAACTGGAGCAGTACCGCAAGCATATGGACGCCGACCCCGCCGTCTTCATCCAATATGCCTCCAAGCAGGCCAGCGTCAGCAACTACTGGAAGTATTACATCGGCCAGGTGAAGCAACTGAAGCGCAACAAAGTGTATGAAAAACGCGTCACCCAGGAGCAGGATTTCCGTAATTGGATGCTCCGTAAAGATGAGCGGAGAAATCAATATCTCGGCATTTTTGATGAAATGAAAAAATACTGGGATCATCAAAGCCAGTACACCAAGGCGTTGATCTATCACCGTGAGGCGGGTTTGCGCGGTGGCGAGGCCGTCACATTCGCCCTGCGGTTCAGACAGCTGAACAACATCATAGAGAACAAAACCGCCACCCCGAATGCCATCAAAGAGCGCGCCAACGGAATGAAGAAATCTGTTCAGGATTATTTCAAGGATTACAACAAGGCGCTCGACCGCGATGTGACCATCGCCCTGCTGAACCTCTTCTATAAGGATGTGAATCACGACCAACTTCCCTCCATCATCAGGAAGGTCGGCGACAAGGCACACGGCGATTTCACCGCATTTGTGGACAATGCCTTTGCCAAGTCCATCTTTGTGGATCCCGATAAGTTGTATGCGTGGTTGGAGAATCCAAAATCCCTGTCGAAAGACCCGATTTATGCCTTGATGTACAATATTCTGGAATCCTATTGGGATTTGGGTGACAAGGCCGACGAGGTGAACTGCAATCGTGCAGACCGCCTCTATATGCAAGGCTTGATGGAGATGCAGAAGGACCGCAACTTCTATCCCGACGCCAACTTCACGATGCGTCTTACCTACGGCAGCGTGCAGGACTGTAAGCCGGCCGATGCCATTACCTACAACTACATCACCACACTGGATGGCGTGATGGCCAAGTACAAACCCGGTAACTGGGAGTTTGACGTGCCGCAAGAACTGATCAAATTGTGGGAGAAACACGACTATGGCCGTTATGCCGATGAGAACGGCGACCTGGTTGTGAACTTCATTACCACCAACGACATCACGGGCGGCAACTCCGGCAGCCCCGTCATCGACGCCAACGGCAACCTTATCGGTCTGGCCTTCGATGGCAACTGGGAAGCAATGAGCGGCGACATCGCGTTTGAGAACGAGGTGCAGCGCACCATCTGTATGGATATGCGCTATTTGCTCTTCATCATTGACAAGATGGCCAACGCCCAGAACTTGATGCAGGAACTGAAAATTGTGGAATAATTTAACCTGTTGAAGATTTCTAAGAGAAAGAGGGTCTTGTTCATCAGGGCCCTCTTTTATTGTTTCACCACCTTGGCGGAAATGCGCTCCTGACGGTTGGTGATTATCTGCAGGAAATAGACACCGGAAGGGTAGGGGGAGAGGTCCAATGTGAAATCATAGCCCTCTGCCGCTCCGCTGAAGAGCCTCCGGCCACAAAGGTCCGTCACCGTGACGGTGCGCATAGGTTTGTCCAGATGTACACGGACCTGCCCGGTGGTGGGGTTGGGCGCCACCGTCAAGGTCGGGAGTGCCCTGTGGTCATCAATGCCCGCGAACAGGGAGGCGGTGCTCCAGTTCTCGCCCCGGTTGTTGTCGGAGTTGAGGTCCCGTAGGACAAGATAATCGCCAAAACCGTCGGCGGTGCTGGGCCACGGTAGGGTGTCGGCGTAGGTAACCTTGTCGATGATGGAGCCCCAGGCGGTGGCTAAGACGAGCGTTTCGGATTTGTTGGACAGATGCCGGGAGTACTGGCCGTATGCGCTGATGTGGAAACAGTCGAGGAAGGCATCCATATTGGAGGCGAGGAAGATCTCTTGATGCGGATGGATGATGGAGCCCGCCGGGAATATGTAGGTGACGCCCAGTTCCCTGAAATAGACGCCGGAAATGTCCAGGGTGTCGTCACCGTTATTAGTGATGCCGATGAACTCCAGGTCGTCGGAGGTGTGCCCGTTCAGTATCGGGGGATGATAGTTGATGGTGGAGATGACCAAGGGCGGGGTTGTCATATCGGGGCAGTTCTGCACCTGGCTGAAGGTGTTGTCGAGCCAGTAGAGACGGTATGTGAGCCAATTCTTCATCGTGTTGATGTGATTGGTGTAGTTGTAGGTGCGGTTCCATCTCGAGCGCTCCCGGGGCAAGGCCTCCTGGATGACGCCGACCAGACTGTCGATGATGCCGTACACTCGGTTGAGGTTCAGGGTACCGCCCCCACCTTTCACTTTGTTCCATCGTTCATAGAGGTAGCAACGGTAGGTGTCGTTTTCATACAACTGGTGCCAGAAATCGGAGCCGGTGTTGTCGCTGTTGTCGAATTGTAGCACGTTGTACCCCGACCGTCCCACAGAACCGAAGTCGTAGCCATACGACAGGTTGAAGTCCCACGCCGGCCCGGCGCGCAATTTGCCACCGCGGTCCTTGTGGAAGAAGGTGCTCTTCTGGTAGATATCCACGTTGGAGGAGAACTCCCCGATAATCATAAAGTCGATGAAGGAGGGGATGTCGATGAGCGCGGGAAATCCGGTGCTGACATTCTCGTCCTGATGGTCAACGGCCGCAAAAACCGAGTTGAAGTACTGCTCGATGTAATGGCCCTGCTCAGGGGTGATGGCCTCAGGTTTAGGGTCGTGATAGATGTAATAGACATCCTCCCAGAAGTCGTGGGCGGGGGTGGACCAGGCGGCCACGTCACCGCCGGTGAGCTTGTCGGCCTTCACGATGTAGCCTCCGCTGACCTCGGGCAGGCCGGTGTCGGTGCTGTCCATCGCCACAATGTCCACGCGATTTTTGTCAATCTTGATTTTCTCCGTCAGAAAATAGAGTCCGCGGTAGTTGCCGTTGACGATGACCTCGCAGTAGCGGGTGCGCGGCGCGTAGTGCCCCAAGGCGCTGTAGAGGTTGTAGGAGAGACAGTCGCGCAGGAAGGATGGGTCGTCGTTAATAGGGTTCAGAATCCAGTCGTTCTCGGCCGGCATCCCGAGGAGGGAGACGTTCCGGTTGGTTACGTCATCGTCCATTCGCGTCTCGAAGCCGTAGGGCTTCTTGTTGTGTCCCTGGGAGGTGGACCCCCGCAGCTCGATGCCGATGCGGCCCACATAGTTCAGGAAGGCGGTGTCGTCCTGGTTCGACAGGTAGTTGCGGGTGGTGTCGTCCACATACAATATCTTCATTGTGGCGGGCACCTTGGGCTCGTCCGGAATAGAGTAGTGTTCGTTGGTGCCCGGTATGAGGTCAGTGGTGATGATGACGATGGGTAGATTGGACGAGGTGAGCCATTGTGCTTGCGCGGTCATCATCCAAAGGCAGATGCCCAGAAGAAAGACTTTTTTAATCACAGAATCCATATCGGAATGAGGCACAAAGGTTGTTATTCAATCAGTTTGCGGAGGGCTTTTTCGTGGGCTTGCGGAAGTTGCTGGTGAAGATGTTGCAGCATCCTTTGGAAGGACTCTTCCGGGGTGCGTTCGCAGTGACAGGCGGGCCGCCCCACTGTGTTTTCCGGAGTGTTGAGCAGGGCCCATCCGAAGCCGTAGCGTTCGCCGTGCTTGTCTTTGGGATAGACAAAGTCTTCTGTCACAATGCGGCACTCCATCTGGAGGCGGGTGATGTAGTGGTCGAAGCGGCTGCGCATCTTGCCGCCGGTGAAGCCGCAGGCGCTGCGCAGCTCGCGCGTGATCATCGCGCCGTTCAGTTGCAGAATGTCCAGAATTGCGCGTTCCACACTGTTCTCTGCCGGATAGGGGTGCTTGCCCTGACGGTAGTTCATCAGGTCGGGCCACCACTCCATACTGACAAACCCTGCCTTCCCGCCGAAAAACTTGCCATACACGCAGGGCGTGTTCTGGATGGCCGGACCTTTCCAGTCCCACAGCGGCCAGCTCCAGCTTCCGTCGCGGTAGTGATGGTAACGGCACTCTTCCGCCGCCATCTCCTCGGCGGAGAAGCCTGCTATAGGGCTGTCCAGCAGTGGCAGGAACCCCAATTGGCGAATGAGAACCGACAGGTCGTCAAATTCGTGTATGGTTTTGATGGACATAGTCTGTATGTTTTACAGTTTGCAAATGTACATAAATTTTGAATATATGATGACACGATGTTATTGCCTTGCGTAGAGACGGGGCGTGCCCCGTCTTGGCGAATAATAGAGGAAAAACACATAATTATTCGTTTCAATATTTTTTTCATACTTTTGCGGCGTTTTAAAAATGAGTCATTAAAGGCGTTTTATGGAAGAAAAGAAGAAAAAGAGCAAACGTTTTTTGGAGAAGCCCCAGTATCCCGGCGGGGCCAAGGCCCTGCGCGATTTTCTGGTCGCCCACTTGCAGTATCCCCAGGATGCGATGGAACAACGCCTTGAGGGCACCGTCTCCGTCAGCTACCAGGTGAATGACGACGGCTTTGTGGAGAATCCGGTGGTGGTCAAGAGCCTCTCGCCCTCCTGCGACGAGGAGGCCCTGCGGTTGGTGCAGCTCCTCCAGTACGACCCTGCCCGCAACCGCGGCGTGCGCCTGAAGGTCAACTGCAAGGTCAACATCAACTTCCATCTGGCCCCGACGCCCCCGCCCAATACCATCACTTACACGGTGACCTCTTCCCCAAAACCTCAAAAGCCCTCCAAGCCCTCGGGCGGTGGTTATTCCTATACGATTGAGTTTTAACTGTGTGTTAGCTTACGATTGTATCATAGACCGGAGACTATAGACCATAGACCTTTTTCGATAATCGAAAATAGGATATCATCTATGGTCTAAAGTCTATGGTCTTCGGTCTTAATTCTTAATTCTTAACTACCCGTTTCGTCACGACGCCCTTCTCGGTCATCACGCGCACGAAGTAGGTGCCCTTGGCGTAGCCGTTCAGGTCGAGGGTGGCTGTGTGGTCATTCACAATCACCACATTCAGAAGCTTGCCGTAAGCATCATACACCTCCACATTCTCCATTCTCCATTCTTCATTCTTAATTAGAATGATGCCGTTGGTCGGGTTCGGGAACACGGTCACGGTGTTGTCCAGCGTGTAATTGTTGATGCCGTCAGGAAGGGTGGTGAAGGTGACGGGATAGGAAGGACTGCTCCACAGGCCATTCGGGCAACGGGCTTTTATTTGTATGTCGTAAGATGTGTTGGGACTGAGGCCTGTCAGTGTGTAAGGGTTGTTGGAAGTGGTTATGGTGATCCAGTAGGAGCTGCTGCTCGCCTTGTATTGCAAGTCCCATCTGGAGACGGTGCTGTCTTCCTGCATCCAGGAGATGGTCGCTTCGTGCAGGTTGGTGTCTGATACCTGCACATTTATTGGCGACGGACAGGTTCCCTGCTGGTTGAGCGTTATAAAGTTCACTTCCGAACCGTATGTATTTCCGCTTGGTGTGGTAGCGAACGCCCTGAAAGAATGATAGGTGTTGGCCATCAGCTCTGTAAGATGACAGTTCATTGTGGCATCCGGCACGGTTACAGGCGTGTAGGTGTTGCTGGAGGCCTCCTTCCATTCAAAGCCATAGGCTAAAAGTGGTTCGCTGCCTGGGGCTACAGAGCCGTGTAGCGTGACAGAAGTGGCAGTGATGTCGGAAATCGACTGTGTGAGGACGGTCGGTGGCACGATAGGGGGAAGAGGACCGTTGCATTCTTCGACGGAAATGTCATCGAGGTTGATGCCGTTTGCATAAGTGGAGATGCCTTTGAACTTGATCTGGTAGGTGCTGCTCGGAAAGTACAATCTCAGGGAATTGTTGGTCCAAGAGCCAGGGGTGCTGTGCGTGGCGCAGAGCGTCCAAGGGTCGGCAGGCGATGGTCTGTAGTACACTTGGAGAATGTCCTGTCTGTTTGTCCAACTTTCGTTTGTGAACCAATAGGTTACCACGGGATTGGTGAGACCCGTAATATCTAAAGTGGGCAACTGCAGGGAACTCTCACAGCCATATATGCGTTGGTAGAATTGAACGGCATAGTCACCTGAAAATGCTGAGGTGGTGCTTCCGTGGAAGTTGGAGTTTACCACCGTCCAGGGTATGTTTCCGACATCGCAGAAGTAGTTCCAGCAGGCAGGCAGACTGCCGTTGCAGTTTTCGAAATCCTCTGTGAAGGGAGCGGCTGGGGTGACCACCACCACGTCGCACAAGGTGGCGGCATTTGCGACATTGGACCAGAGAGAGGAGTCGGAGGCGGCACAGACGGAACGCACATAGAACTTGTAAAATGTGTTGTTGGGAAGCCCTGTTACAGTGAAAGGATTGGACGTGGCCAGCACCGTGGTGCCGCTGCCCGTGCCCGGAGTGAAATCAGAGGTGCTGTATTCGATTTCCCACGCGGATGCCGTGCCGTTTTCTGTCCAAGAAAGAAGCACCGAGGTTGGGGAAACTCCAGTGGCCACCAGCGCTGTGGGCGCGGGGCACGATATGGTGGTGGTGAACTGCACGGTGAAGGTGGCGTCTGGCACGAGGTCGCCTATTGCGCAATTGGTGACCACATAAGCATCGTATGTGGTCTCGGGAGTCAGTCCTGTGATCTGCGTTGTGGTGGTGTTGGACACAGTGGTGCTCCAGACACTGGAACTGCTTTCCTTGTAGTAAACAGTCCAAGAGTGGTGCGACGTGTCGTTGTCGGTCCAGGAGATGGTGGCATTGTAGGCTCCGACAGAGGTTATAGTCACGTTGTTCTTGATGGGTGACGGACAAGAGGGGCCGATTTCCACAATGATGTCATCAATATTCCAGGAGACAGGCATTGAAGACGTGTTTTTGTAACGAAGGGCGATGCGTCCATTGATGGCTGCAACGCCGTTGAAGTCGAAAGGACCACTGTGGTTGCCAAAACTGGCATTGGTGGCATTGTAGGGCCCGTAGTGGCCCGGGGCGTCGGCAAAGGCCACGAACTCAAAGGTGGAAGTGTCAGCAATGTTGGTGATGACACCGACCTCAACAGTGGTTGGGTAGGTTGAACTTGTTGTGGCCCAGAATGATAGGCGCAAATCGTGTATGTTATTGTTGAACTCCGGCAGCACCACAATGTTCTCATCCCCTCTCATTTCAAGAGAGCTTTGGCCGGAGTGGCAGGCAGGGATATAATGCCCATAGACGGATGGGTATGAGACACTGTTCATAACTTGAGAGACGGGAGTCTCCCAGCAGATAAGAGGCTGGTGACCGCTTTCGGAATAGCTCTCGAAGTCCTCGGTCCAAGGATTGTTGGCCGTGACGGTGATGCCTCCACAAACGGTGTTGAAGGAGAAGACAGGAGATGGATACGAGGTGTCGGAACCGCAAATGGAACTGACGGTGACCCGGTAGTTGCTGTTGCCATCCAAATTGGACAGGAAGAAGGTGGTGTCATTGACCACAAAGGTGTTGGTGTCAATGCCTGCGACAGTGACAAGATACAAGCCGGAGGTTGCACTCCAGGAAAGCTCGGCAGAATTAGAGGCGATGTTCGAAGCGCTGATATTGGTCGGTGCGACACAAGTGAAACAAGAGGCTGTCAGGACAAAACCGGAATTCTGTATAGAACCGTCTGAGACAAACTGGAGGGTGAGAGGCCCTGAGATGGAAATCACTTGGATATTATGCAGATTGCTGTTGGAAAAGGATGCCAGAAGGGTGCCGTTTGTGCCCACTCCATCGTAAATTCTAAGGGAGTCAAGAAAATATATATTACAAGAGCCCTCCAGTTTCAATGCCGCACCGGCAGTTTCGGGGTACAGAACCAGCGTGCTGTTGCAATTGGCGCTATAATTCTCGTTGGGCCCGCCATCGTCATAGATGATGGTACCGCAGGTGGTCAGGGTGTTGTATCCCGTAGCGGCCATAGTGTGCTGGCCAGTGAGGATAGAGACGGGCCCGCAATAATCACTGGTCGTAGAACCGCAGTCTGACTTGACGTAGAAGTCGTATGTGACCGCACTGGAGAGGCCCTGGATGGTGTAGGGATGTGTGCTGGTGTTGACAAGGGTTCCGAGGCCCTGATCGGGCGTGAACCCCGCAGGGCCGTACTCCACAATCCAAGAGGTGGCGTTACCTACCTCTACCCAATCAATGGTGACGTGATGATCGCCGGCATTTGTAGAAACAAGTGCGTTGGGATGAACGCAGGCTGGGATTTCGGTAATGGAGACGTCGTCGAGCACAAAGGTGTTGCCGGAACTGCCAGTGGCGCGGAAGGCGATGTTGTGGCCCAATCCGTGATACTGGTCTAAGAGGACGATGAAATGTTCCCAGGCGCCACTGGTGCTGAAAACGATGGTGTCCAAGACATCAAAGGTGGAGGCGTCGTGGATATCCGTTATGACCCCTACCTCGAAAGTGCCGGTGGAAACGGTACACAGAGCCTCAAACTCCACCATCAGAGTGCTCATAGGAGAACTGTTGGGGATGGTCGGTGAAATGGCCATTGTGAAACCATTGGAGGTGTTGTTGAAATTCAAAGCACCGTTGCCACCCACGGTGTGGTTGTGTTGTGTGTTTCTGTAAACGAAATACGACGGGTCGGAAGAGAGACGCTCCCAACATAAGACGAAATTGTTTTGACTGGTGGAGATAATGTTGCTCTCAAAATGCTCATAGAAGGGGATGGATATCTCACCGCAATCGGTACGTCCTGCCAACGTGCGCCAGGCGCTGTTGCAGGCGGCCTGAAGCCGGATGAGGTATTCGGTATTTGCGTTCAACCCCGTGAGAGTGTAGCTGTTGCCCGACAACCCGTAGATGCCGTTCCAAGAAGTGTCAGCTGCAGATTTGTATTCCAGATTCCAACTCGTCTCGTTGTTGCCGGGGATCCACTGGATGCCAATCGTGCTCTCAGTAGAGCCTGTGAGGGTGAAATTCGGTGTCGCACAAGTGTTTGCAGTGTCGCATACATTGCCGAAAATGACGTTGTTGCGGTAGGGCTGGTGCATATAGGAATAACTGGAGGCAATGGAAGGATCCAGATTCGAGAAATCGTTGCTGATTAATATCGATCTTTTGTCGGGATTTTGGGTGCAGTAGTAGGCGTTGGAAGCGTTGACGATACCTGTGTTGTCATCTACAATGAGCATCAAATTGCTGGCTCCATCATAGACGTAACTGCTGTCAAAGTTTATGGTGAACCAACCGGGTGCGATGTTGACGGTACCGCTGAAGACAAGTTGTGCGGTGGAGTCCACATTGACGGCACTGGTCAGGGAAGAGGCAGAGGTCGGCATCAGATAAATGTCCCAGTTGCGGTTGGCGGTGTTGGCGTAGAGTGCCTGGAATGAGATGGAATGAAATGTGTTTGGCTCGCCCAATTCGCCGATGGTGAAAACCTGCTCGCTCAGACAGTGCTTATAATATGAATTGGCAGGGAAATGGGAAGAACTGTTGGTGCCGTCGCCTATATCTACATTTCCACCAACCAGACAGCGAGTCTGGAAATCTATGGATGCCCAGTTGCCTTCCAGATAGCCGCCGCAGTTGCTTTTCACTTTCACTTCGTAGTGCGTGAGCGGTGTCAGACCGCCCAGCAGGTAACTGGTGCCATTGACGTTGTACACTGTGTCCCAGTTGTTGCTTTGGGTGGTGTCGCGGTACATCAGCGTGTAGTTCACCGCCGCGCCGAAAGATCCGTCTCTCCAGGTGATCAGGGCTGATGTGCCTGATATTTGCGCCACATCGAGATTCTCAACGGGTGCGCAGTCGCCATACATTACAACAATGGTGTGCGCATCCGACACGTTGTGGAAAGTGTAGGTGTGGATGGGGCCTTGCGAGGCGTTGTCAATCTCCACATCCATAAGATGGTAACGGTCGGTCTCAAGGAAGGAGAAGACCACTGTGTCGCCCTGGGTGGCGCTATAGACCCCGTTGGTGCCCCACGGGGTGACCAACCCTCCCACTGTGAGCGGCGTCCCATTGTTGAGGATGGTGGAGACGGTGATGGGGTAAACATTCTGTCCCTGCACATCTTGCAACGATGCAAGAAAACCCACAAGAAACGCCAGTAGTAGTGATGATGCCAAGTGGAAATGTTTCATTTTTTTTCTGTTTTTTTTCAAGCGGTAAAAATAAGAATTAATCTGTAAATAATCCACTATTTTATTTTTTGAAGAAAAAAAACGGTCCCCGGGGGATTTCCGGGAACCGTTGGGGGGCGATTTACGATTTACGATGTGCGATTTGCGATTTTCGAAAGTCGTAAGTCGCAAGTCGCAAATCGGTATTAGTTTTTCACGACTCGTTTGGTCACAATGCCTCTCTCCGTCGTCACGCGCACGAAGTAGGTGCCCTTGGCGTAGCCGTTCAGGTTGAGGGTGGCGGTGTGATCATTCACACTCATCACATTCAGAAGCTTGCCGTAAGCATCATACACCTCCACATTCTCCATTCTGCATTCTGCATTCTTAATTTGGATAATGCCGGTGGTCGGGTTCGGGAACACGGTCACGGCGTTGTCCAGGGTGTAATTGTTGATGCCGTCAGGAAGGGTGGTGAAGGTGATGAGGGTGGAGGGTTGACTGTTCTGGCCGTCGGTGCAGTGTGCAATCACCTGCAGGAGATAGGTGGTCTCCGGGGTGAGGCCGGTCAGTGTGTGTGGATTGTTAGTGGTTGCCACCGTGTTCCAGCCGGAGGCGCCGTTCTCCTTGTATTGGATGTCCCAGGAGGTGGCACTGTTGTCGGGTTGCGTCCAGGAAATGTCGGCGGAGGTTTGTCCGATGTTGTTAGCGGCCACGTTGGTCGGAGCCGGGCAGGAACCGCCTTGCTGGTCGAGTGTCTGGAAGGTCATTTCGTTGCCGTAAACGGTGCCGCTGACCGTGGTGGCGAAAGCGCGGAAGGTGTAGTTCGTGTTCGCCGTCAGGCCCGTGAGGTTGTAGCTCATCGTGGTACCCGTGGCGTTCACGCTGGTGTAACTGCCGCCGATGGTGTTCTTCCACTGGAAGCCCTGGGCCGTGATGGTCTCCGTGCCTGCCGTCACCGTGCCGTGCAGCGTGGCTGAGGTCTGGCCAATGTTGTCGGCAGCAGTTGTCGTCACGGTCGGCGTCACGATGGACGGGGAACCGCTGCCATCCGAGATGGTAATGTCGTCAAGGTTGATGCCGTAACCATAGTGGGAGATGGCCTTGAACTTGATCTGGTAGGTGGCGCTCGGACTCGGCAAACTCAATGAGTCAAGAGTCCAGGAAGAGACGTTGCTGCTGTGGGTGGCGAGTGTCGTCCACGTGTCGGTCGGAGAGGTTCTGTAGTACACCTCCAACTCATCCTGGTCGCTGCTCCACGCTTGGTTGGTGAACCAGTAGGTCAGTGTCGGGTTGGTAAGACCGGAGAGGTCGAAGACGGGCGACTCAAGCGAGCTTGAATTACTGCTGCCACCTTGGTAGAATTGCATCACCTTGCTGCCGGAATGGGCAGAAGTGACAGTGCCGTGGAAGGAACTGGTCACTGTCCAGTTGGTGCTGCCGGCATCGTTGATGTTGGTCCAGCAAGTGGGCAGACTGCCGGAGACGTTGTCAAAGTTCTCCGTGTAGGGGTTGGTGCTGGTGACAACAATCGCATCACAGAGCGTAGCGGTTGAGGTGGGATTAGACCAGTCGGACATATCAGTGGGAGAGCATACGGCGCGCACATAGAACTGGTATTCAGTGCTGCTGGTAAGACCCGTCACCGTGAACGGATTCGTGGTGGCCTGCTCCGTGGTGCCGCTGCCGTGGGTGAATCCGGGAGTGCCGTATTCAATTTCCCATCCCGTGGCTGAACCCATCTCCATCCAGGAGAGCGTCACACTGGTGGTGGTGCTTGTCGTGGCGGTCAGGTTCTGCGGTTTCGGGCAAGAGGGCGGTGTGCAACTCACCGTGTCGTTGAAGAACGTGCCGGAGATTGTGCTGCCGTCCGTGCAGGTGTAAATCACATTGCCAAATGGGTCTTCCACCGTGAAGGAGGTCTCAGAAGCGTAACTTCCCGAAGTCCAGCTTAAGCTCAGTGCCGAGTTGTCGCATAAAGGCACAGTGACGGTGGCTGAAGAGCCGGAAGAGATGGTGGCGGTCGCAACTTGTACGCCATTGGAAAGGATGTTGATGGTGTTGCCGTTCCAACCATCGCCGAAACTGTCGTTGAGGCGGAAAATGTAGTTGCACTGGTCAGAAGTGTTACAGAGCGGCACCATATAGGAGGTGCTGGAGCTGTAGGCGCTGGTGTCGCCCATGCCGCAAATGCCGCGCACATAGAACTTGTACGTGTTGCCCGCGGTGAGGCCCGTCACATCGAACGGGTTGGTGTTGGCAATCACAGTGGTGCCGTTGCCGTGAGTGAAATTGGTGGGACCATACTCAATTTCCCATTCGTTGGCCGTGCCAGGTTCCGTCCAGGCAAGCGTTACGCTGGTCGGAGTGGCCGTCGTGACGTTCAGGCCGGTAGGAGCCGGACAAGACGGAAGCGTCGTGAAGGTCTTGGTGAAGGTGGCATCGGGCACAAGGTCGCCTATCGCGCAGTTGGTGACCACATAGACATTGTAAGAGGTCTCGGCGCTGAGACCGTAAATCTGCGTCGGGTTGGTGCTGGCAACGTCAGAGAGCCAGACGCTGTCGGTGCTCTCCTTGTAGTAAACCGTCCAGGAGGTGTGCGTGGGATCTGTGTCGGTCCAGGCCACGTTGGCGTCGTAAGTGCCCGGAGTGACCACAACACTGTTCTTGACCGGTGACGGACAGTTCGGGGCGATTTGCACGGTGAAGTCATCAAGGTTCCAGGACTCGGCAGCAGCCGTGCTGGTGTAGCGCAGGGCGATGCGTCCGCTGGTGGCGGTCACACCGTTGAAGTCGAACGGTCCCAGGTAGTTGCCCACTCCGTTTCTGTCGGAAGGTCTGGTGGTGAAAGCCACAAATTCGAAGGTGCTGGTGTCGGCAGGGTTGGTCATCACACCCACTTCCAAGGTGCCGTTGTCCGTATGGCCGCCGTTGGCGTTGCAGGCGGTCGCCCAGAAGGAGAGCCTGAGGTCGTGGATGTCGTTGGTGAACTCAGGCAGCACCAGCATATTCATACTGCCCTTGAACTCGGCCGAGTTGGCACCGGAGTGACAAGACGGGGAGTGACCGCAATAGACGAAAGGTGCTGTGCCGTTGCTGGCTGCGTAGGTGACAGGAGTGCTCCAACAGATGAAGGATTGGGCGCCGCTGCCAGTGTAGCCGTCAAAGTTCTCCGTCCAAGGAGTGGCCTCCGTGATGGTGATGGCACCGCAGGAGGTGGTGAAAGTGTAGGCCGAAGAAGCAAAGGAGGTGTCGCTGCCACAGATAGAATAGATGACGACACGGTAGGTGCTGCTGGCCGTCAGGTTCGACAAGGAGAGAGTGGTGTCGTACACTGCATAGTAGTTGGTGTCGGGACCAGTGACTCTCACAAGGTATTCGCTGGATATACCGCTCCAGGTGAGGTCTGCAGTGCTGGTGGTGATGTTGGCGGAGGTGATACCACTCGGCGGGAAACAGCTTTCGCAGGAAGCGAACAGCTCGAAGCCCCATTTTTGCACGGTACCGTCGGATGTGAAGTGGATGGTGAGCGGGCCAGTGGTGGAAAGCACGGAGACGTTCTGGTCGTTGCTGTTGCCGAAGGAGCCCAACTGGGTGCCGCCGGTGCCTACACCGTCGTAAATGTAGAGATGGTCGTAGCTGTTCTCCACATTGCAGGTGCCCTGCAGCATCATCATAGACCCCGGAGTCTCAGGATAGAGCACCAGAATGTTATTGCTGTATGTGCTGTAGTCACCGTTGTGGCCGCCGTTGTCGTAAATGACAGCACCGCAAGTGGTCAGCGTGTCAACGGCATTATTCATAATATACTGGCCGGTCACTACCGTGACGGGTCCGACAAGGTCGCTGGTCATAGAGCCGCAGTCTGATTGCACATAAATGTCATAGCTGACGCCGCTGGTGAGGTTCTGGATGGTGTAGGGATGTGCGGTGGCCGTTTCGGTGGTGCCGGTGCCCTGGCCGGGCGTGAAGCCGGTGGGTCCATATTCCACAATCCAGGAGGTGGCGTCGCCCATCTCCGTCCAGTTGATCGTGATGTTGTCGCTGCCTGTACCGGTAGAGACCAGGTTGTTAGGATGCATACAGGTCGGAATTTCCGTGATGATAAGATCGTCCATCATAAAGCTGACACTGTTGCCGCCGGAGGCGCGGAAGGCGATGTTCTGGCCAATGCCGGAGTAGTTCTCGAAGGAGACGATGAAGTGCTCGTAGGTGTTGGTGGCACTGAAGGTCAGCGTGTCCACGACCTCAAAGGTGGTGCCGTCATTGACGTCGCTGATGACACCCACTTCCATAATGCCGGAAGCACCGTTGTGGCGGGCATAGAATTCTGCCATCAGGGAGCTTACAGGATAGCTGTTGTCTATGGTCGGGGTGATGGCCATTGTGTAGCAGTCGGGAGTGTAGTGGAAGTCCATATAACGGGTGCCGCCGTGGGCGTTGGAACCGCTTGCCACGTAGGCCCAGTGGGAGGTGCTGTTGGCCAAACGGCTCCAGCACAGGATGTAGCCGTCTTGACTGGTGGAAATGATGCCGTCCTCGAAGTCCTCGGTGTACGGGATGGTGATGACACCGCAATCCGTGCGGGCTTGCACCATTCTCCAATCGCTGCCGCAGAAGGCTTGCAGACGGATGTCATACACCGTGTTGGCGTTCAGTCCCGTGATGGTGTAGCTGTTGCCGGTAAGTCCGGAAATGGTGTTCCAGATGGAATCGGAGGCTTCCTTGTATTCCAGGTTCCAGCTGGTCTCGCTGTAGCCGGGGACCCAGGAGACATCGACCGAGCTCTCGGTGACGCCGGCGACCATCATATTCGGTGCCACACAGGTGGTGGTGCTGTCGCACATACCGCCGAAGATGACATTGTTCCGGAAATTATGGGTGGTGGCGGAATAACCTGTGGCATTATACGGGTCGTAGTTGGTGGGGTCGCTATACACACGTACCGAGCTTCCGTTGGGGTTGTCGGTGCAATAGTAGTAGTTGGCGCTGACGTAGGTGCCCGTGTTGTCGTCCACGATGAGCATCAGGTTGGTGGTGCCGTCATAGACATAGTTGCTGTCGAAATTGATGGTGAACCAGCCCTGGGAGATGGTGGCGTTGCCGCTGAAGACCTTCTGGGCTGTGGCGTTCAGGTTTACAAAAGCGGACAAGGAGGTCTCCGTGGTCGGCATCAGGTAGATGTCCCAGTTACGGCTGGTGGCATTGACGCTCGAGGCTTGGAGCGAGATGGAGTGGAAGGTGTTGGCTCCACCCAATTCGGCAGCTGTGAAAATTTGCTCTGAGAAAGAGTAATTATAATAATTGTAAGAGGGGAGGTAGCAGGTAGTGCTGGTGCTGTTGCCAATCTGCACGTCGCCGCCCACAAGGCAGGGCGTGTGGAAGGACTTGGTCACCCAGCCGCCCTCGAGGCCGTTGCTGCAGTTGCTCTTCACGCGCACCTCATAGTTGGTGAGCGGGGAGAGGCCGCCTAACAGGTAGCTGGTGCCCGTGATGGTGGGCTCGGCAATCCAGCTGTTGCCCATTGTGGTGTCGCGCCATTCCAGAACATAGTCCTGTGCGGCACCGGCAGAACCGTCGGCCCAGGAAATCAGGGCGGAGGTGCCCGACACTTGCGACACGGTCAGGTTGGTCACGGGAGCGCAGTCGCCGTATGTCACCACGATGGTGTGAGACTCCTGAACATTGTTGAAGGTGTAGCTGTTGATGATACCTTGGGAGGCATTGTCAATCTCCACATCCATCAGATGGTAACGAGCCGTCTCGTTGAAGGTGTAGGCCGCATCGGCACCTTGGGTGGCGTTATACACACCGTTGGAGCCCCACGGGGAGACCAGTCCGCTGACGTTGAGCGGAGTGCCGTCGTCGAGAATCGTGGAGGCGGTGATATGGTAAATGTTGGAGAAGAACACCCTGACATCGGCCATTGTTCCCTGCGGGTCAATCACGTAGGTGACCACCGAACCGTCGGTCGGGTCCTCGCCGCGAACCACGGTGCCGTTGAGGGTGATCTGGGCAATGTGCCAGTTGGCGTCGGGGGTGATGGTCAGGGTGACCGTTTGCGAGCTGCCGCAGGGCACGGCGGCGGGTGACGGGGTCACGGTGCCGTGCGTCTGTCCGTCGGGAGAAGGCATTGCCGTGGCCGTGATAGTGGCCTGCGGGAAGACAGTGACGGTGGAGGAGTGTATGCCAGTGGCACCGGAAAGGGCAGTGCCCGTCACCGTATAGACGGTGGTGGTGGTGGGATTCACGGTGATGGTGGCCGTGGTGGCCCCGTTGCTCCACACGTATGAATCATAGCCGAAAGCGGTGAGGGTGGCGTATTCGCCGGAACAGATGCTGATCTCAGTGGGATCCACACCAGCCATAAAGGACAGCACCGGGTAGCCGTTGTTGATGCCGTTGTCCATCTTGAAGGCAGAGCCCAAGTCTGCGATAATGGAGTCGGACTGCATATAGGATTGGGTGACGGATGTGCCGTGGGAGGATGCGGAGGATTGTGACTGGCTGTTCAGTTGGTTGACGTAGGAGTAACAGTTGGTGCGGTTGCCACTGTGGGAGGTCATACCGCCGAAATTGCCGTTCAGAGGGGTCATATCACCAGCAAAGTAGCAGTTGGTGATGTTGGAACGCTCGGCGTTACCAGCTATGCCACCGATGTAGCGGCCACTCATCTGGCCCGTGACGCCGCAGTTTTGAATGTTAATGGTGTAACTGGAACTGATGGGGTAGCAGGCTCCGATAATACCGCCGATATTGTTGTGTTCGGCCGAGGGGGAGCCGGAAGCGCCTGCGGGAGTGCCTACGATAGTCGCATTGACGACCAGACAGTAGCGGATGTAAACATTGCCGCTGCCCCGGACGAAGCCAGCGATGCTGCCCATCATACCGCAAGATTTCAGGATGGGATTGATCATCACCAAAGAGTCGATGGTGCAGGGATTTTCAATGCATCCGAACAGGCCGGCGTGGAAATAGTTGATCTTCTCGCAATAGAGGTTGTAGATGGTATGGCCGTGGCCGTTGAAGGTGCCCTTGAAACTGTTGCCTGATGAGGTGGACTCGCCCGTGGGGGTGGCGCCGCCGCCGATGGGCGTCCAGTGGTTGGTGGAGTCGCCCGTGTAGTTCAACCAGATGTCATCGGTCAGATTCAGGGTCTTGCCGCTGAAAGACGCGATGCCGCCGTTGACCAGTTGGGCCACGCCTGCCAGTTGCCCAGGCGTGGAGATGTCAAAGGAGTTTTGGTCGGCATCGTACCAGGTGAGGTCGATGGAACCGTCCCAAACGGTCTGAGCTTGCACTTGCGCCGGCATCAGAAAACTCAATGCAAACGCCAGAAGTGCTGTCGCGAAAAGGTAAAAATGTCTCATTTTTATATGTTTTAGTGAATAAATAATTGAATTCTTAAAAGAGCCGTAAAAATATAAAAAACAAAGTTGTGAAACATCGGTTGTTAATAACTTTTGATAAGTCGGTTAGCTGTTAGCCATTAGCCGTTGGCCCTTAGCCTTTAGCCAATTGCTAATAGCTAATGGCCAATAGCCAATAGCCAATAGCCAACATCATCGCATTTCACGCTCTTCGCGGTATTGCAGGGGCGTAATGCCGGTTTTCTTTTTGAAAAACTTGCAGAAAGAGGAGGGGGAGGAGAAATTCAACTGTTCGGAGACTTCCCCGACAGGCAAATCACTGTACATCAGGAGCAGTTTGGCTTGTTGGATGATGCGGCGGTGTATCCAGTCCAACACGGTCATTCCGCTGACTTCCCGGATGGTGGCGCCTAGATGGTTGGGCGTCAGGCACAGCTGGTCGGCGTAGAACGAGATGCTGTGCTCCTTGTCCGCATACTGGTTGACCAACGCTGCAAACTGGTGGAAGACAGCCTCCTTCCGCCCAAGGGCCTGCTGAGACTCGTCTTCCTCTTCCTTTTTGAGAATGCTTCGAAGCTCACCCATCAGCGCGGTCTGCAGGGCCCGAATTGATTTCATAGAGAACGGCAGGCGCTTGACCGTATGCCGTAACAGCTGGTAATATTTGTCCATAAGACTCCAATCATCCTCGGAAAGGCGAAAAATGGTGCACTCCTTGAACGTGACATCGTCGGGCAGGTCGCGGAATGAGAAAATCTGGAAGTCGAACTTCTCATCCTTCTCCTCGATTTCCATAATGGAACCTGCCGGGAACACCAACATCGTTCCTCTTGAAACAGGATAGGGCTTCATATTGATGAAGATCTTGGCGTGGCCCGAAACCACCCGTATCACTCTCCCGTCCTCAACTCGGTAGGGCTGGCCGTCCCGCATAAAATTCTTGCCGAATTGGATGGCACTCATCACCATCAGGAACTGATTGTCGAGGTATTCCCCGTGCTCTTTGCCGGCCATCTGGCCCATACTTTTCAGAGTGATTTCTTTTATCTCCTTGACCATAATCGTTGTATTGGAACATTTTTGCAATACTCAGGATAACGAGGCAATGTGGAAAAAATTGTTTCTTTGCGGCCCTTGTATAAAAAAAATATAACCGAAAAATTGTAGTTATTCATAGCTCTTTTTTCGTCTTATTATTACTGATATAATTATTCATTTAATAACATAAAAATATGCTTATGAAAAGATTTTACATTCTTGCATTGGTCGTTTTTGCCCTTTTGATGGGCTTTGGAACATCACTGCAAGCGCAAACGGTTTGGAACGGCACGTCCGATGTCTCCTGGTACGATGCTTCCCAAACATCTTTTGACATTTCCACACCGGAGCAATTGGCGGGCGTGGCCCAGCTGGTGAACAACGGCACGACCAATTTCAACGGTGTGACGCTGAACCTTGTCAACGACATTTGGCTCAACAGCACGGGCGACTCCACCAACAACTGGATCCCCATCGGCGGTGGCTCCCCGACATCGGAATCACCGAGCACCGGCAACCCCTTCAAGGGCAACTTCAACGGCCACGGCCACACCATCTACAACCTTTACTGCGACAAGGGGAACACCTTCCACGCCGGCCTTTTCTGCGCGCTGGAGTCTCCCTGTACCATCGATTCGCTGGTGCTGATCAACCCGGTCCTGAAGTCGCGCGGTATGATGGGCTGCATCACGGGTTATGTGCGCGGCAGCGGCAGTGTCTATATCCGAAGCTGTCTGGTGGTTAACGTCCGCATTGAGGGCGTTAACTCCTCCGGCAGCAACAACATCGGTGCCATCTGCGGCGCCACCTATCCGAGCACCGGCTCTATCTATTTCCAGGACTTGGGCTCCACGGGCTATGTTCGTGGTTACTATCCTGCCGGTATGTCGGGCAATGCCGAACGCGGCTATTTTACCAACTGCTATTTTGCTGGCACACTCTACTCTTATGGCACCAACTTCGGCGGTATGGCCGGCCACGGTGGCAATTTCACCAACTGCTACTCCTACACCAACGTGCTGAGCTCCACTACCCAAAGCTCTGCCTCCTCCGACGGTATTGCAGTTACGCAGACCGAAATGCGCTCTTCCAATATGATTACCCTCTTGGGCAGCGCCTTCAAAATGGACAATGGCGTCAACGACGGCTATCCCATAATGTCGTTTATGGCCGGTGTGGATCCTATCGCTGCTGACATCTGCCTGGGCGAGTCTGTCACGCTGACGGCTTTCGGCTACAGCTCCTATTTGTGGAGCACGGGTGCCACCACCGAGAGCATCACGGTGTCGCCCACCACCACGACCACCTATACGATGACGGGCACCAGCGCCAACGGCAGCACCAGTGTGCAGTCCTCCACAGTCACGGTTTTCCCGCAGGCAGTGATTACCGCCACGGCGATGCCCTCCTCCGACGGCCAGGTGCACGGTACCGTGACGCCGTCTTCTTCTACTGTCCCGTGCGGCAGCACGCAGACCGTGACACTCACCATCACCCCTGACGCGAACTGGCACATCGCCCGCATCGAGCAGGATGGCGTGGTGCTGCGCGAGGATGACCCCACCGACGGCTCTGTCGTTACCTACACCATCGATCCCCAGGGAACCCTGGCCGATGTGCGCGTCTATTTCGACAACCTCTATAATGTTACCGTTACCCAGAAACTGACCGACGGGTCTCCGATTTCCCTGTCGAGTCTTGTCTCCCCCTGGGGTACCAACGGTGTCTATGCAGCCACGGCAGGCAATGACCTGACCTATACTTTCAGCAACTCCGCCCGTTATCACGTCACCGATGTGGAGATTGACGGCGCCTCGTATGGGGTTGTTCCCTCCTACACGTTCATCGCGCTGAACCAGACCCATAGCATTGTGGTGACCTACGCCGACAGCTGCGGTATCTTCTCGTTGCCCTTCGCGGAAGACTTCTCCAACGGCTTCTCCGAGTGCTGGTATAAGAACTCCACCTACAGCAGTTCCTATCCCTCCATATCCTCCAGCCGTCTCTATTTCTACACGACCTCCAGCACCTATACGATGGCGGCGCTGCCGGCCCTGATGGACAATCTTCCCTATCAGATCGGCGACCTGCAGGTGAGTTTCAACGCTCAATTCAGCACGCTGAACAACCAACTGCAAATCGGTGTGATGACCAATCCTGCCGACGCCTCCACCTTCACCACGCTGGCCACTGTTGCCAACACGGCCACGGGTGTGATGCAGCCGCATACAGTCTATCTGGGCTACTATGGCGGCACTGGCAAGCACATCGCCTTCCGCTGGTCGGGCACCTCTTCCGGCAGCTGCTATCTCGACGATGTGGTGATTGATGTTGCCCCCACCTGCTCTCCGGTGATGAACCTCCAGGTCAGCGACATCTACGGCACGAATGCCTCGCTGAGCTGGGATCCCAATGTGGTGGGAACGGCCACCGCCTATAACGTTCTGATGACCGACAACGGCACGCAGGCCACGAGCACCTTCTCCACCACCGAGACCTCTTACGTCCTGATGGGGTTGGACGAGCAAACCTCCTACACCGTCTCGGTGCAGCCCGATTGCGGCGGCGGCGACCTCGGCACTGCGGTGACTGTCAACTTCAACACCCCGTGTATCGCCCCGATAGAGGTGTCCAACAACAGCTATCCCTCCTCCACATATTCGACTGAAGGCAACCACTTCCCGATGTCGAACCATTACCTCAACTCTTTCACGGAGCAGATTTACCTGCCCAGTGATTTCAACAACACTTCCGCCAATTTCAGCGGAATGTCCTTCCAATACAACATCTCCACGGTCATTACCCGTACACTGGATATCTATATGGCGCACACTGCCGACTCCGTGTTCACGCAGAATGTGTGGGCTACACCTCTCGATAGCTATGTACACGTCTATTCTGGTCCGGTGTCGTTCAACTACAATGGTCAAGACCGCTGGGTCGATATCGCTTTCGACACCAATTTCAACTATAATGGTTATGATAATCTGTTGCTGATTGTGAATGATATAACGGGCAGCAGCTATAACAACTCCAATGCCAAGTTCTACACGCAGAATACCAATGTAAACCGTTCACAGTGCGTGTACGACAATGATGCAAATACCCACTGGAGCATCACCAATATGCCCACCTCGGGCACGCTGCACACCCAGGTGAACAACATCCGTCTGACGGCTTGCGACAACGTCTCCTGTATCACTCCGAACACTTTGTCGTTGGCCTATTCGGATGCCTACTCTGCCGAGATTCATTGGGTGAACCCCAACAATGCACAGGGATGCGAGGTGGAGTATAAGGAACTTTCCGACAGCGTGTGGACCACGATGAGTGCCTCCTCCGGCACCTCCCATCTGCTTGCTGGCCTGAATGCGAACACCCAATACCAGGTGCGCGTGCGTGCGGTCTGCGGCACCAACGACTACAGTGAGTGGTCTCAAGTCTTCACATTCCGCACGGAATGCGAGAATATCACCCAAATTCCCTACTCACAGAATTTCGATACCGACACCTACGGTTCCGGAACGGATGCATACATCTATTGCTGGGACCGCTATACTTCCAATCCTTCCAAGCCGGTGTATGTGTACAACACCACGGCGGCGCACTCCACCCCCAACGCGCTCCGCTTCTACGACGGACCCGGTGTTACCTCGCTGGCCATTATGCCGCAGGTGGACCCGTCCATCAGCTTGAACCAACTGCAAATCTCCTTCTGGGTGCGCAAGACCGAAGCCTCTTCCACCGCCATTGTGGAACTGGGTGTGATGAGCGACAAGAACGACCTTACCACTTTTGAAGTGGTGGACACCATTCCTACGGGCGATTGGGCTTTGATTGAGCGTTCTCTGGAAAACTACACGGGCAGCGGCCAATACATCGCTTTCCGGGTGACCAATGGCACCAGCAACAATGCCATCCGTGTGGATGACCTGGTGCTGGATTACATTCCCGTATGTCAGCATCCCGTCGATTTTGTCGTGGACAATGTCTCCTCTGAGACGGTAACGGTGCACTGGACCGAGCCCGCTTACGCCACCTCCTGGGTGGTGGAATACGGCCCCGCCGGTTTCGTTCCCGGCAACGGCACCACCCAAACCGTTACGGACACCACGCTTACTATCACCGGACTGACCCCGAACACAGAATACGACATCTATGTGCTTTCCGACTGTGGCGGCAACTTCTACAGCACCTCCATCAGCACCAACTTCCGCACCTCCTGCGGCGCGATTGTGAACTTGCCCTACTCCGAGGATTTTGAGACGGGCATCTATGACACGGGTGTGGACAACCAGTCGAACCAGCGCGACTATATCATCTGCTGGAACCGTTTCGCCTCCGACCACAGCCACAATGTCTATATCCCGAACAGCACCACCTATTCCCACAGTGGTACGCACTATCTGGATTTCCACTGGACTCCCAGCTGCTACAACATTGCCATTGCTCCCGAATTGGACCAGACCCTTGACCTCAGCCAGTTGATGGTGAACTTCTGGGCTTGCAAGAGCGGCACTGCCGGTTTGCTGGAGGTGGGTGTGATGACCAACCCCTCTGATGGCACTACTTTTGTCCCCGTTGACACCATTGACCTGTCAGCGATGGCCAACTATGCTTACGCAGAGCAATTCGTGGGCTTCGCCAACTACCAGGGTACGGGCAAATTCATCGCATTCCGCGTCTCCAACGCCCCCAGCAGCGGCTATTATGTGGATGACGTGGTCATTGACTATATGCCTTTGTGCTCCCCTGTGTCCAATCTGACCGTTTCCGACGTTACCGGCTCCTCCGCTATGGTTACTTGGAACGCGGGTCATTTCGGCACTGCCGACAGCTATACGCTGGAATATTCCGAGGCTGGAATGAACAACTGGATGTCGGTGGGCAATGTCACTGGCACCTCCTACCTCCTGGGCGGCTTGGACCAGACTACCCAATATGATGTCCGCGTGATGACGAACTGCGACAACTCCGAAAACAGCGATTGGACGGTGGCGACCTTCCGCACCGAGTGTCTGGTGGGCGGCGATATGGTTGTGGGCAACGGCACCTCCACCAGCAGCTACATTCCCTCTTACGGCTACTACAAGTATGCCTATTCCCAGCAGTTGTTCCTCGCCTCCGAATTGGGCACGCCCAGAAGCATTGAGTCGCTGACTCTCGATATGAACGCTCATACTTCTGATCGTACTTTCCTGATTTATCTGATGCATACGTCGGCCACCAGCAGCTCCAGCTGGATAAATGCTTCGAACGCCCAGCTGGTCTATAGTGGCACTCAATCGCTCAACACCGGTTTGAACACCTTCCAGTTCTCCACCCCGTTCCTCTACAATGGTTCCGACAATCTGCTGTTGATTATAGTGGACACAACCGGCAACTCTGTCAGTGGAAACACTTGGCGCACGCATACGGCCCCGTTCACGGCTACTCGCTATGCTTATAGTAGCACTACGCTCTACAGCACCACCTCGATGCCCACCTCGGGCTCGACCTCCACATCCCGCAACAATGTCATTTTCGGTTCTCCGTGCGATACGCTCTCACCTTGTGTGGCTCCTTCCATTGCCATTTCCGCCATCACCAACGACGGTGCAACGGTGAACTGGGTGGTCGGTTATACCGAATCGGCTTGGGAACTCGAATACAGACCTCTGTCCGACACCAACTGGGTGAGCCTCGGCACGGTCTATTCTATGTCGGAGATGCTTACCGGACTGAATCCCAACACAACGTACAAGGTGCGTATGCGTTCCGATTGCGGCTCGGGAGAGTACAGCTTCTGGACGGAAGCCACTTTTACCACCGCCTGCGGCGCTATGACGATTTCGATGGGCAATCCTTGGACCGAGAACTTCGAGAACTACACTGGTTCTACATTGATTTGTTGGGATACTCCCCGTACCTTTACCAACGGCAGCAATGTCTTCCCGATGGTTTACAGAAACTATGGCGAGGCTGCCCACTCCGGCACCAACACGGTTGAGTTCAAGGGCGATACCAATATGCTGGTGCTGCCCGAATTCTCCAATGACATCCACGAACTGCGGATGTCCTTCTGGGCTACCCATTATGGCTCTGGCACCAATGCTATTGTCGGTGTAATTACGGATGTGACCAATCCCGCCACTTTCGAGGTGCTGGGCAATGCCGGCACTCCCGGCTCTCGTGGCCCTGCCTCCGGTGGCAATGGTAACTTTATGGGACCGTTCGACTTCAACGGCGTGCAGGCCGTCTCCGGCAGAATCGCCATCCTCTTCACCGGTTCCGGCTCCTCCTCCGGTTGGAATCTCGACGACTTTACGGTGGAAATTATCCCCAACTGTCCCTCCCCGGTGAAGACCAGTGTGACGGTGACCAACCTCACCAGCTATTCGGCCGATGTGAGCTGGACGGATAACGATCCCACGCACAGCTCTTGGACAGTGTTTTACGCTCCCACGACTGGCGGCGGCAGCTGGCAGACGGAAGTGACCAGCCAGAACCCTGTAACGATCACGGGTCTGAACAGCTCCACGGAGTATCAGGTGTATGTCATCACCAACTGCTCGGTGACCGACAGTGTGCCTGATGCCACCCAAACGGTGACCTTCACCACGTTGGTCTCTTGTCCTGCCCCCGCCACCATCTCCTTCTCGAATGTGACCACCACCAGCGCCGATGTGGCGTGGACCTCCGTGGGCACGGCTGTGGAATGGGAGCTGGAATATGGTTATCACGGCTTTGTGCAGGGCAGCGGTACCACCGTACCCTCTCTGACGACGCAGAGTTACACCATCCAGAACCTTAGCCCGAGCACTCAGTACGATGTGTATGTGCGCTCCGTCTGCGGTCCTGGCGACAACAGTGCCTGGACGGGTCCTGTCTCCTTCCATACGGCTTGCGGCGCCATCTCTGTGGCGGCTGCACCTTACAGCACGGGCTTTGAAGGCACCGACGACAGTGAACTTGCCTGCTGGATTTCTGCCTCCACCGGCTCCCGCAATGGCTACACCTACCCGCATATCGAGCCTGCAGCCGTCATCTCCCACACCGGCACGCACGCGCTGGAAGTGGCCTTTGGTGACATCGTCACCGCCTTGCCGCTCTTCCAGGAGGATATCAGCACGCTGAAGGTGACCTTCTGGGCATACAACAACCATTGGACCGTGCAGAATGCCGTGCTCGAGTTGGGCTATATGACCGACCCCTACGACACCTCCACCTTCGTGTCCCTTCAGAGTATGTATGACCAGTCCTACACGCAGACCACCAGATCCTTCTCCGATCTCGCCGGATTGAGCCTGCCCAGCACCACTCGTATCGCCTTCCGCTATATCCGTGTGAATGGTTCCTCCGACCTTACCTCCTGGTATATCGACGACCTTGAGGTCTCTCTGGACACCATTACGCCTTCTGTGTGCAACGCGCCCACCAATCTGGCAGTGGCCGCTGCGGGCATTACGCAGAACTCGGCAGTCGCCACCTGGACACCTGGCGGCGCGGAGACCAGCTGGAATGTGGCCTACAAGCCCGTCTCATCTTCTACCTGGCAGTCTGCCGTGGTGACCACTCCCACCTATACGATGCAGAATCTCACGCCCAACACCAACTATCAGGTGCACGTGCAGGCGGTCTGCGATGTGAACGAGACCAGTGCCTGGTCGGCTGACGTCTATTTCCAGACGCTGCCCGACGATACGCAGACCTGTCCCGCTCCGACCAACCTGACGGCCACGGCGGATCCCAATGAGCCTTCCGTGGTGTTGACCTGGCAGCAAGAGCCTAACACGGCTACCGAGTGGGAAATCAGCTACCAAGCTGTGGCTGGGGGCGGTTGGCAATCCGTCATCGCCAATACCACTACCTACACCCTTACTGATTTGATTCCCGACGCGGAATATGCAGCCTTTGTGGTGGCTCGTTGCTCCAACGGCTTGACCAGCAACCCGTCCAATGCAGTCTCCTTCCACACGGGTGGAGTGGGTATCCAAAGCTATCTCGAGAAGAGTGTCAAGCTCTACCCGAACCCGGCCACCGACAAGGTGGTGGTGTCGGTGAGTGATGCCAGCATCCGGATCACGGGTGTTGAGGTGTACAACGTGTATGGCCAGTTGGTCAATACGCTTGTTGTAGCCGAGAATCCGTTGCAAATCAGCATCTCCGGCTTGTCCGACGGTATGTACTTCGTGCGTGTGATGACCGAGGATGGCATCGTGACCAAGAACTTCGTGAAGAGGTAATTCCAATATTGATATGAAACAAAAAAGGCCGTCCTTTTGGGCGGTCTTTTTTTTGTATTGAGAGATGCGATTTGCGATGTGCGATGTGCGATTTGCGAGGCTCCTCGTCAAGGCACCACAGGCTCCTCCTCACGGCCCCACAGTCTCCTCGTCAAGGCTCCACACTGCGATCCTCGTCACGGCACCACACTGCGCGACTTCGTCGCTTGTGCGGGGTTACTAGGATTTTGTCCCTTCGGGACTGCTTAAGGAAATTCTCTATTCTCCATTCTCCATTCTCCATTCTTAATTCTCCATTCTAGCCTTAATCACCTCCTCCTGTTTGGCGGCGGGCATCGGCATATACTGGTAGAACTCCATCGAATAGTTGGCTCTGCCGGAGGTGACGTTGCGAAGCGCGGTGGCGTAGCCGAACATCTCCATCAGCGGACAGAAACCGTCCAACTTTTGCGAGCCCTTGCGGAAACGGCGCATATTCTCGATGCGGCCGCGGCGCTTGGTGATGTCGCGGGTCACGTTGCCGATGTAGTCGTCGGGCGTGTTCACCTCGATCTTCATCACTGGCTCCATAATGATGGGCCCCGCCTTCTTGAAGGCCTGCTTGAAGCACTGCGCGGCGCACAGCTGGAAGGCCATATCGCTGGAATCGACGGGATGGAAGCCGCCATCCACCAGCACGCACTTCACGTCCACCACGGGATAGCCCGCCACGGGACTCTTCTCCATAGCCTTTCTCAGACCCTTCTCCACCGAGGGGATGAACTCCTTGGGGATGACGCCGCCCTTGGTGACGTCCACAAACTCGAAGCCCTTGCCCGGGTTCGGCTCGAAACGGATGACCGTGTGGGCAAACTGGCCCTTGCCGCCCGTCTGCTTGACGTGACGGTAGTTGTTTTCCACTGCGGCGGTGATGGTCTCGCGGAACGACACCGACGGCTCGCCCACCGTTACCGGCACCTTGAATTCGTCGCGAAGACGCTCCACCAAGATCTCGAGATGCAACTCGCCCATACCGGCGATGATGGTCTCCTCCGTCTCCTCGTCGAAATGGGCGTGGAAGGAGGGGTCTTCGTTGCAGAGCTTGGCCAGCGCCTCGCCCAACTTGTCGCGACTCTTCTTGTCCTCCAGCTCCACCTTCATCTCGATGACGGCGGGAGGCACGTTGATGGACTCTAAGAGGATGGGCTGGCTTTCATCGCACAGGGTGTCGCCCGTGCGGGTGTGCTTCATTCCCACTAAGGCGACAATTTCGCCGCAGCCGGCCTCGCTGATTTCCTCGCGCTCCTTGGCCTTGATGCGGAAGATGCGCCCCACGCGCTCGTCCTTGCCCTTGTTGGTGTTGTGGATGCTCATACCGCTCACCAGCTTGCCGCTGAAGATGCGGATGAAAGTCTGCTGTCCCACGTAGGGATCGTTGATGAGCTTGAAGGCCAAGGCCGAGAACTTCTCGTTGGCGCTGGGGTTGCGCTGGATGGTGCGCTCCTCGTCGAGGGGATCCTGGGCAATCACCGCCCCGAGATCGGTGGGGGAGGGGAGATAGTCCACGATGGCGTCCAACAGCAGCTGGATGCCCTTGTTCTTGTACGCCGCCCCGCACAACACCGGGGTGACCATCAGCTTGAGGGTGGACTGGCGGATGGATTTCTTGAGCATCTCCTCGCTGATTTCGGCATCCTCCAGATAGAGTTCGGCGATTTCGTCGTCAAAGTCGGCTAATTTCTCAATCATAGTGCGGCGCGCCTCCTGTGCGGCAGGCAGCAGTTCGGCGGGAATGTCGCCCACCAAGCGCTCTTTGTCCGTGAAGGTGATGGCCTGCATCGTCACCAGGTCAATCATACCCTGGAACTCGTTCTCCGCCCCGATGGGCAGATGGATGGGCATCGCGTTGGCGCCCAAATACTTGTTCATCTGGCCAACCACTTCGTTGAAGTCGGCGCCCGTGCGGTCCATCTTGTTGACGAACGCGATGCGGGGCACGCGGTACTTGTCGGCCTGGTTCCAGACGGTCTCGCTCTGGGGCTCCACGCCGCCCACGGCACAGAACACGGCCACCATTCCGTCGATGACGCGCAGGGAACGCTCCACCTCGATGGTGAAGTCCACGTGGCCCGGCGTGTCGATGAGGTTGATCTGGTGCCCGTTCCAGTTGGCGGTGATGGCGGCGGAGGCGATGGTGATGCCGCGCTCCTGCTCCTGTTTCATAAAGTCCATCGTGGCCTGGCCGTCGTGGGTCTCGCCCACCTTGCGGTTCACGCCCGTGAAAAAGAGTATGCGTTCTGAGACGGTAGTCTTGCCGGCATCAATGTGTGCCGCGATACCTATGTTTCTGAGTTTGGATATTTGCATTGTAAATCAGTTGGTTATGTAATAATTTGACCTGTGTTAAAAACACGGGCAAAGATACAACCTTTTTTCTTTCTGACAAGTGCAACGTTGCCCCCCTGTTTTTCGTTATGGGCATATATGCATTGCCATACGAAATGTTTCACCTTAGTGCCAAGTTATTATGAAAAGAAAGCAAATTCTCTCTTTTGCCTTGCGCGTCAATGCAGTTATATGTTTTGTCGGCTTGATGATTACAGCCGTGGCGCAGGATACTGAAGGATATTGGAAGTGGTTCCGTTCCTATATGGGCCACGACCAGAATACCTCAACCTATAAAAACAGGATTATCACGATGGAGACGGATGACGAGGGTAATGTCTATTGTTTCGGCTTTTTTGGAAGCGATGCCTGTTGGGGAAATTCCCCCTCCGAAGGCTATGTGGCGGAAGAACTGGGCTCCCAGGTGGTGTCGTTGGGCACATATAATCTCCTGATAGCCAAGTTCGACACTCTCGGAAATCAGGTTTGGCACCGCATTATCAGCCTAAATGGCTATAATCGTCTCTATCCTGCGGCTATGGAGTTGCGCGATGGCCAGATATTGGTGGCGGGTAATTGCTATATGGATTATGGTGGCATTTCGGGTTATGGTCCCTGGTGCTGGTTCATAGATACGATGGTGACTGGTCACGATGTCCATGCATTGCCTGCCAGCTTGCGAAAACCGCCTTTCTGTTCTGGCCATTACGATTTTATTGTCACGCTTGACTTGGACGGTCAGGTGCTGAACAAGATTTTTATTGAAAGTTACAACAGGACAATGTACCCCGGTACGCAAACACGTGGCAAGAATAACATTTTTATCAATCCATCGCTCTTGCATCGGGATTCGGAAGGGAACATTTGTATTATCTCCCCGTTCCAATATAACGGTAATGAGGAAGACCCTTTCACTATAGTGGTCTATTGCGGCGACAGCACCCGCACATATGATCTTTACCTGCCGGGCACTACAGGCAGTATATGCTCTTTCCAATCGACTGCATATTACAAGTTCTCCCCTGACGGGCGACTGCTTTCACACAAGCTGCTGTTCAGAGAGACGGAGAATATGATGCTGATGAGGGATTATTATCTTGCCCATTATGGTAGTTTGGATTCCCTTACCGAGCAGGGCTGGGCACCCTTTTTTACACTTGAATTTTTAGGTTTTGCTGCGGATGAGGAGGACAATTTGTATCTGTCGGGCAAACTCAGTAGCCATCCTACCCAATATCCTTCCAGAGTGTTTGTGGATAGTTTGCATTCGGTCGATTGTTCGAATGGTGATGAGGTGACGTGCGGCAATCCTTTTTTGGTGAAGCTGACCCCTCAGGGCGATGTGGCATGGGTGCAGCAACCCCATTTTAAAGGAGCCAGCGTGTCTTATGGAGGCATCGCTGTCGCCGACAATTCCGTCTATGTGCTTGGTTCAGTCACCTCGGATTCCAATCAGGACACCCTTTTGTTAGGCGACGGAGTGTTGTTTGACCGTGGTGGCGCCCAGGAGGGTCTGGCGCACTATTATTTCCCCTTGACGGTCCGTTACAACAGCCAGTCGGGTGCTTTCATCAATTATGGCACATGCTACTACAACGGTTGGAGAGGGATGCTATTGGCTGCGTATGGTCACGCACAGAAATTTGTCTATGGAAACCGCGTGTTTTCTCTTGCTGGTTGGGTTAAGGATGAAAACAGCGACAAGATCTTTATCGGAGTATGGGGCATTGACGGCACTTTTATTGACACTATACCGCTCCAGGTTGACAGGGTTCAATACACGCACCTGATCCAGCCGCAACCCAATGGCGATCTGCTGGTTGCCTTGGATATTTGGAGTAATATGCAGATTGACTCTGTCCTTTATTATGCCGGGCCCACCAGCAGGGCTGTTTTCGGCGCCTATCATCGCGATGAGTTTGCCGTCCCCTATAATGTCGGGTTGTCTCCATACACGAAGCCGGCTATGGACGTGAAACTTTATCCCAATCCCGGCAGCCATACGGTTTACGTTGAATTGGAGGGCGAGGAGACCCTCCTTCAAGAGGTGGCTGTCTATGATATGGGCGGGCGCCTGCTTCGAACCACTACACATCCTAAAGTGATCGTTTCAGATTTTCCCGCAGGACTCTATCTGTTCCGTATTGCCACGGACAAAGGGGTGCGTTACGCGAAGTTTGTCAAGCGGTAGGATCCTCTCCCGTGTGGGAAATGTCGTGATTTCAAGTCTCCGCCCTCACTAAAACTCGTACCCCACGCCAGCGTTGATAAAACCTTTGTATCCAGTGCCAAACTCCACATTGCCGAACCATCCCTTGGATCCCGCTTTGATGCCCAATGCGGTGAGGTGGTAGGATGGGAATGTACAAGCAGACAACTTCCTTGGTTGATTATAGGGATGTGGCACGTCGTATTCGTCATTCGTCAAGTTTACAGCTTCCTGACCGAGCTGTATTCCTCCGGATATTTCGGAGTAGAGCGTGATGTGTGGCAAAGTGAGGTAGGCAAATCTAATGTCCGCCAACAAGTTGAAAGCTGTGAATCGTATCGACATATCCTGTATTCTCTCATTGGTTGTGCGGTCATAATAATGATTGTGTAATTCCGTGAAATTGGCGGTGGCGCCGAACCATAACCATTTTTGAAAGCGATAATGGTAACTCAACGAAATGACCGGCGTGAAATACACCTTGGTGTAGAATCTGTCTGAAGAATTTAGATTGTTAGATCCGAAACTGATGTTTTTGAATAGATTAGGAAACCATTCGTAAAGCAACATCCCATCCACCATTAAGGAATGACAGCTTTGCATATTCGGTATTCCGAAGTTCAACTGGAATTCGTGACGGGGATATCGCTTCTGGTTGGACCAGCTGGGATAAACCTCGTCAAACCAAGGTGCCTTATGAAATTCTTTCTCTTTATAGCGCTGGAAGGTGTTGACATAGGTTATTTGAGGATAGAAGTAGTGGTTTTTCAACGAGATGGTGCCGTTCTCCAAGACCTCGTTTTCGGTGTAAATTTCATAGCGACCCTGCCAAGGTTTCGACAGCGACAGGTTGGTGCCTATGGAAAACCGCAGCAGGCCATCGTTGGGCAGACGATAGTAGAATCCCAAATCAAAGAGCAGCTCCGACTGAACAGGTTTGGCAATAGGACGACTGATTTCTATGTAACATCTGGTGGAGTTGTCGCTCACACCATTGTCGTCCCAATTGCTCATATTGGCGCTGCAATAGTTTTCTAAAGAGGAATAGTTGAATCGGATGCCGGCGTCCGCCCAAAAAAAGAAGTTATCGTTGAAAGGTAAATGGAATTCAAATTTGATGGGAAACAACATAGCGCCTTGGCTGAACCTGTGATGGTTGGGGTTGTGTCCCCAATACAGGTCGGTGCAGGGGGAGTTTACCTGCAGTACATAGCGGGAGCCAAAGCCCACTCCTACGGCCACACCGAAATACTTGGCGAAATGGTACGAGAACTCGAAACCTCCTGCGAACCCGCTCCCCATTTTGGTCGTGGGGGACCCGGGAGTGCCGTCGGCAGCGGTGAAAACAGCTGCTTGCGTCATATTGTATTGGGCTGTGTAGCCGAAATGAAACCCTTTGAAGACATCGGGTACAAATTTTGCCGAAGGTTTGGACACTATGGGCGTGTCCAGTTGTGCGACCGCGAATTGGTAGATGGTGTCGTGCAAATAGACGGTGTCATAGACAATTCGCTCCTCGTGGATGTAGATGGTGTCGCGCGCCTGCCCGTACAGACCGGTACACAAAAGCAGGGAGAATAGAAGAAATGTGGTCTTGTGCATAGCGATGTTTTTTATTGTCGATGGTTTTGGGGTGTTGGGGCATATACCGTGTCGTGAACCACTTTTACCACGGTTTTAAATATGGTGTCGTGAATGATGATGTACTCTTTCTCGCGGCTGGTGTCGGTGGAGCCGACTGCTGGTGCCAAGCTCTCCCTTTGGACATTTTTAGTGACGGTGGTCGCCATAACGGGCTCGGATTGTGTGGCGTCTGTTTTCGTGGAAAGAATGGTGTCGATGGCCGCGGCAACGTGAATAGGTGTTGTCGTCGGTGCCGGCGACGGGGTGGCAGGTGTGCGGGAAGATAGCGTAAGGTAGGATGCCGCTCCTGCAGCGGTGCACAGCAGCAGGCCGACCAGCAGTTTCCTGAAGATGCCCGACAGGTACATAGCGATAGTAGCCGAGGGCAAGCTGCCCCACGACAGGGCTGCAGTGTCAAACTCGACTGTCGGCTTCACCTCAAAATCCTTCAAAGTGCGTCGGCATACGTCGTCCACGGCAGATCCTTTTTTGAAAATGGTTAAAAATGGAATCATAAGCAATCTTTTTTCGTTCTTTATCTGTTTCAGATGTTGTTGCAGTTGCAATCGGGCTTGGGCGAGATGCAACTTGGAGGTGCGTACTGCAATGTGGAGCGTGTCGGCGATTTGGCGGTGACTGTATTTCTCGAAGACAAAGAGGTTGAACACCGTGCGTTGAGGTGCTGGCAATGCCGCGATGGCGCCCAGTATTTCCTCTTTAGAGAAGTCGGTGCGCTCCAGGTCTTCGGCTTCATCATCCTGTATGGATTCTAACTCGGAGCCTGCGCTGTCAAGACTGACGAGGCATTTTGCTTTCCGAAGATGCTGCAATGCGGTGTTCACCGTGATGCGCATCATCCAGCCGTCAAAATCTCCCAATCCCTTGAACGTGTGCGACTTCTCGATGGCCGACAGGAAGGCTTCGTGTGCCAAGTCTTCGGCTTCCTGCGGGTCGGGCACGTACCGCCGGCACAATCCGATCATCCTGCCGATATTCCTGCGGTATTTTTTTGTCCAAAATTCCTGTGTGTTTTTCATACGCTCTTTAAGTACGATGCAGAAATTCCCCAAAGGGCAAAGATAAAGAATAATTATTGCGTCGAAACACTACATCTCACTGCTCCCAGCGACCAACCACCAACAATAGCTAATGGCTAATAGCCAATGGTCAACCCTTCACAACCCCGTTTACGCTCACATATTCCCATAGCTGAGCGTAAAAGTCGTTCTTGCAAAGCGTCTCGCTGCTGCCCACGATGATGAGTTTCATCCGGGCGCGCGTGATGGCGACGTTCATCCGCCTGAGGTCCTTCAGGAAGCCGATGGCGCCGCGCTCGTTGTCGCGCACCATACTGATGAGGATCACATCGCGCTCCTGCCCCTGGAAGCCGTCCACGGTGTTGACGGTGATGTGGCTGTGTATGGGCGCGAGCGTGCGACTGCGTCCCACGAGTTTGCGCAACAGGGCTACCTGCGCCTTATATGGGGAGATGACCCCGTAGGTGGTGTTGTTGAAGAGCGTAGGGTCGATGGCCGTCTGCCGGACATAGTTCTTGAGGATTTGCATCACCAACGCTGCCTCGTCGCGGTTGGAGCGACTCTGCGAGGCGCTGAGACGCTCGGCGAAGTGGCTGCCGGCGGTGTCCACCCACACCAACGGCGCGTCCCAGGGCGCTAATGTGCGGTTGGCCACCTCGGGCGCCGCCTTCAGCCGCCCTTCGTAGAACCATTGCGACGAGAATCCCATAATCTGCCGGTTCATCCGGTATTGCGTGTCCAATAACGTGACGCACGTGGGCTTGCCTTGCACCACCTTCTGCATCAGGGTGTCGGAGAGTCCGCCGCGCTCGGCTTCCGGGCAAAGGATGGTGGGCGGCAGCTGCTGGTGGTCTCCGGCAAACACCACGCGGTCGGCCTTGAGGATGGCGGCCCAGCAGGCGGCCTCGATGGACTGGGTGGCCTCGTCGATGAAGAGGGTGCTGAAATGGCGGTGGTCGAGCAGCCGGTGGGCGCTGCCGATGAGCGTGCAGGTCACCACCTCGGCCTCTTGGAACACCTCCTCGTGGATTTTCAGTTCGAGCTCGTCGCGGCGCTGCAGAAGTTGTTGCAGCCGGTGGGCGCGCTGCCGCGAGGGGGTGCTCCCCTCGTGGATGTCGCGAATCAGCTTGCGGATGCCCCACAGCTCGGGATAGTCGGGACGGGCGGCGTAGAGCCGCTCGTAGGTGTGCTCCATCAGCGGGCGACTGATGCGTAGGGGGTTGCCGATGCGCACCACACGCACGCCCCGTTCAATGAGCTTCTCGCTGATCCAGTCCACGGCGGCGTTGCTCGGGGCACAGACCAGCACCTGCGGCTCGCGGCGGGTGGTCTCGATGATGGCCTCCACCAGCGTGGTGGTCTTGCCGGTGCCGGGCGGACCGTGCACTACGGCCACCTCGCGTGCCTCCAGGATGCGCTGTACGGCCTCGTTCTGGCTCTCGTTGAGATGGGGGAACACCATCCGCGGCAGCGTGCGGAATTCTGGTTCCTGCGACCCGATGAGGGTTTCCCGCAGATGCACGGCCTTGTCGCTCTCCAGGTTTTTGGCCCGCAAGAGAGCTTGTCCCATCACCTGGTAGGTGGTGTCGTCAAAGTCGAGGCGCACCCCGAGGTCTTGTTCCTGCGCCAGTCGTAGCAGGAGTGTCGTATCGGGGGCGTCCAGAGCAATCTGCATCCGCCGCCCCTCGATGTGTTGGATGGTGCCGCCGGTGGTGAGCCGTGTCACGTTGCGGCGCGAATCCCGGCTGATGTAGAAAAAGGTGACGCGCTTGCCGGGCTCGAACTCGCTGTCGGGCCCCACGGCGTGGCTGGCCGCGTATTCCACTTCCATCACCAGCTGGTTCAGGGCGTTGTAGAAGCAATTGCCCGCGCGCAATGGGTACCAGCATCCGCTGTTGAGATGGCTGTGCTGCAAGGCCGCCTGGAACGACTCCTCGAGAGCACGTACGTCGTAGGCTTTCTCCAACCCGATAAGCTGTAGCTGTCGTTGTAAGGATTCGATGGACTTCATCCTAAGTTAAGCTTTGGTTTGGGAAATGGGCGCGTCTGTCTTCCTATTGGCCTTGCGCATACGTTTTAACCGATGTTTGTTGTGGGGACGCTTGCTCCGTTTGGCCGGCATCTTGAAACTGGTGTTCCGTTTGAGGATGCGGTCTTTGAGTTTCTTGTATCCCTCCACGCCGAGAATGCCCAACCCTGTGTATTGGAAGGCTTTGGCCAGACTGAACACAACCACGCCAATGGTCTTTTTGGTGGAAGGGGGAAAGAAGGGGAGTGCGAATTGGCCAAAGGCGATAATATGGAGAATGAGGCATATAATCAGCAGATTGATGCCGGTTTGGGGTGAGAATCCCTGAAGCCATATTCTCAAACGTTGTCTGAAATCGCGCATAGGCAAAACGACGAAATAACATAAGGATATCGTAAAAAGAGGGCTTTTATTGTGCAACAAGGAAAATAAACGGATTTTCCTTACAGTATCTCGCGGGCTACCCACGCGCAGGCCATCGCGTCACAGAGGGCGTTGTGCTCCTGGGTCATCTGGTAGCCGCACTGGGCGGCCACGGTGCTGAGTTTGTGGTTGGGCAGGTTGGGGAATGCCTTGCGGGAGGGCTCCAGCGTGTCGTAGAACTTGTACCCCGGGTATTCCATCCCGTGGAGCTGGAACACTGCTCTCAGGTGAAGCTCGTCGATGTTCTTGTCGTGCGCCACCAAGGGCAGCCCCTCAAGCAGCTTTGACACCTTGCCCCACACCTCCTTGAATGAGGGGGCGAAGTCGGTGTCTTTATTGTGAAGCCCGTGGATTTTGGAGTGCCAGTAATTGTAATAGTTCGGTCTTGGCCGGATGAGGGAGTAGAACTTGTCCACAATTTCGCCGTTCTTGACAATAACAATGCCTACGCTGCAAATGGAGCCGCGCTGGTCATTTGCCGATTCGAAGTCAATGGCAACAAAATCCTTCATTTCTCTTTATTTGTTTTCGGGTGGCAAAAATAGGCAATTTTCGGGTACCAAAGTGCTTTTTCTTGATATAAAATATTTTGTTGTTTTTGCTGCGTCAATTCCTTTTTTTTGTTCGGCAATATGGGTTTCATAAGAGAAAAGAGACACCGGCAATCCTCAGATTACCGGTGTCTCTTCCAGTGGAGCCGGAGGGAGTCGAACCCTCGTCCAAACAAGCCGCAGAGATGCTTTCTACAAGTTTAGTCTTCGTTTGGTTGTCGGCTGCTGTATGGTACGAGACCGACCTTGCAGCAGCTTATCTTCTAAAGTTTCGCTCACGCATCGAAGCCTGCGCTCGCTATCTGTCCTTTTACGACGCCTCGTTCCGAACGTTGGACGGAAGAACTTCCGGGGAGACGCCCGCGGCTGCGGACCTTGTCCGTGCGGCGGGATCCGCGGCGGTTACGCTGCGAATGCATAAGAAGTTTCGCCGTTTATTGGCTGGAGAGTTGACTGTTAACGGAATCGGCTCACAAGTTCCGACCTGCTTACATCCCCCCGTTCTCGCTGTCAAAACCAAACGACCCCAGGAGGAAAAGGAGAGGTTATTGCACCTCCCCCTTCATTTGTAGTATAACTCTGTCCGTGTTGGCGTTGGACAACACCGTGAGTCTCTTGCTGATGATGCCTTTGTCCTTGGCTGTGTAGGTGAGCTTGATGGTGCCCTTCTTGCCAGGCATCACCGGAGCTTTCGACCATTCCACCTCGGTGCAATCGCAGGAGGAAATCACATCGTCCAAAATCAACGGTTTTTTCCCGATGTTGGTGAAGGTGACGGTGACCACTTTCACGTCCTTGACTTTCAGGGTGCCGAAGTTGACGTAGGAACGGTCGAACTCGATTTCGGCGCCGGTGCCGGTGTAGGTGCTCTTAGAGGAGCTCTTGCCGGTGGATGACTTGCTCGTTTGGGCCTGCGTGGCGCCAAAGAGGCAAAGTATCAAACTGAGAATCACTATCTTTTTCATCGGTATTGTTTTATAGAGTTAATATTAATCTTCGTTATTGGGCTTTCACGGCACCGCCTTCGTTGGTGGGAGCAGCCTCTGCAGGTTTCGCAGACACGTTACCCTTGATGTTGAGGATCACACGGTTGTTCACAGCGTTGGACTCCACGGTGATGCTCTTGTTAATAATGCCGAGACGGTTGGTGTTGTAGCTCACCTTGATGACGGCCTTCTTGCCGGGAGGGATCGGGTCCTTCGGCCATTCAGGAACGGTGCAGCCGCAACTGGAACGGCAGTTGGTCAGAATCAGGTCGGCCTTGCCCGTGTTCTTGAATACGAACTCGCAAGTGCCATTGTCGCCTTGCAGAATTTCACCATAGTCGTGCACGAGGTTCTCGAAGGTGATTTCGGGTTCTTTGACCTTTTTGGGTTTGTCAGCGTTTGCATCTTGGGCTACAGCGGAAAACACAAAAGCCATAACGATCAATAAGCTGAATACTTTTTTCATAATAGGTGTTATTTTTAAAGTGTTATGTGATTTTCTTTTTGAAAACAGAATCCAAAGACTGATTAAGAAGTGTAGGGTTTAAAGAGGTTGATTTTTTTTTGAAAATTCTTTTCTGAAGAACTCCACGGCGAGGCGGTAACTCTCGAGGCCGAGGCCGGCGATGAGTCCGCGGCAGGCCCCCGCGAGGGGCGACGTGCGCCGGTACTGCTCGCGGCCGAAGAGGTTGCTGATGTGCACCTCCATCACGGGACAGCTCGTGGCACGCACCGCGTCGGCCAGCACCACCGAGGTGTGCGTGTAGGCCCCCGCGTTGAGCACGATGCCCTCGTAGCTCTCCGCCTGCGCGATGTAATGCGCCAGACGTGTCTCGTCGTCCTCCTGCACATAGTCAAACTCCACATCCGGATAGTCCGTGCGCAACTGCTGCAGGTACTCCTCGAAGGAGACACACCCGTAGATGTCCACCTCGCGCGTGCCGAGCTGGCCGAGGTTGACGCCGTTGACTATCAGTATCCGGCAGGGTAGGGTGCTATTCGTGGACGAGTATGAAGACATCTTCGTTCTCCTTGTGCATATTCAGTTGCTCGCGGGCGTACTGCTCCAGCAGGACGGAGTCGCTGTTGATTTCATCGAACGTGTGGACGTTGCCCACCTGGTTCTTCGTATGGGTGATCTTGTTCTCCAAATTGTCAATCTTGCGGTTGAGCTCGCGATGTGTCTTGAGCGTGTTGTTGGAGAGGAAGAGGAAATAGACGAGAAAGAGCACGGTAGTGATACCGTACAGGACCGCGAAGAAGCGGAAGCGGTTTTTGCGGGGCTCTTTCTCTTCCATAGTGGTGTGTTATCTGGCGTAGTTGACCGAGCGGGTCTCGCGGATGACCGTGATCTTGATTTGGCCCGGGTAGGTCATTTCGTTCTGGATTTTCTTGGAGAGGTCCATAGAAATCTGGTTGGCCTCGGAGTCGCTTACCTTCTCGGCGCCGACGATGACGCGCAGTTCGCGGCCGGCCTGGATGGCGTAGGTCTTGACCACGCCGGGGTAGGTGAGGGCGAGGTTCTCGAGGTCGTTGAGGCGCTTCATATAGGCCTCCACCACTTCGCGGCGGGCACCGGGACGTGCGCCGGAGATGGCGTCGCACACTTGCACGATGGGAGCGATGAGGGTGGTCATCTCCATCTCGTCGTGGTGGGCGCCGATGGCGTTCACGATTTCAGGACGCTCCTTGTACTGTTCGGCCAGGCGGGCGCCGAAAAGGGCGTGTGGCATTTCGGGCTCGGTGTCGGGCACCTTGCCGATGTCGTGCAGCAAGCCGGCGCGGCGGGCAATCTTGGGGTTGAGGCCCAGTTCAGAGGCCATCGTGGCACTCAGGTTGGCCACCTCCTTGGCGTGTTGCAACAGGTTCTGGCCGTAGGAGGAACGGTAGCGCATCTTGCCCACGAGACGCATCAGTTCGTGCGGCATATTGTTGATGCCCAAGTCGATGCAGGTGCGTTTACCGATTTCGGCAATCTCTTGCTCGATCTGTTTCTTGGTCTTGGCGACCACCTCTTCGATGCGTGCGGGGTGGATACGGCCGTCGGACACGAGTTTCTTGAGCGACTGGCAGGCGATTTCGCGACGCACGGGGTCGAAGCTGGAGAGCAGGATGGTGTCAGGGGAGTCGTCGATGATGACGTCCACGCCGGTGAGGTTCTCGAGGGTGCGGATGTTGCGGCCCTCACGGCCGATGATGCGGCCCTTGATCTCGTCGTTCTCGAGGTTGAAGACGGAGACGGTGTTCTCGATGGCGGCCTCCACGCCGGTGCGTTGGATGGCGCTGACCACGACCTTCTTGGCCTCGAGGTTGGCGGTGGCCTTGGCCTCGTCGAGGATGTCCTTGACGAGCACCACGGCGTCGGCGCGGGCCTCGTCCTGCATCAGGGCGATGAGCTGTTCTTTGGCCTGTTCGGAGGTCAGTTCGGCGATGGATTCGAGTTTGGCTTTCTGGAGTGCCGTTTGGCTGTCGAGTTCTTTCTGTTTCTTCTCGGCGGCCTGGAGCTGTTTGTTGAGGTTCTCCTTGAGGGCGTTGTTCTCGTTGGTCTTGCGGTTGAGGTCCTCCAGTTTCTGGCTGAGGGTGTTCTCTTTCTGTTTGAGGCGGTTTTCGGCGTTGGAGATCTGCTGGTTGCGTTCGTTGACGCTCTTCTCGTATTCGCTCTTGAGTTGGAGGAATTTCTCCTTGGCCTGCAGTATTTTCTCTTTCTTGAGGAGTTCGCCGTCCTCTTCGGCTTTCTTGAGGGCTTCGCGGCCCGACTTGGTGAGTTGTTTGTTCAAAAGTGTGTAGGCGAGGCCGATGCCGGCGGCGAGGCCGATGACGATGCCTATCACAATCCAAAGTACTGTCATATTATTTAAGATGTATTCGTTAGTTAATAAATGAGGTTTCTAAATAGTATGACAAGGTTGGGGATGGACAAAAAAAAACCGCATAAGTTCATAGGGTTTCGAAAAACTCCTATATGATATGATCGGAGGTGCCGTCCGGCTTCGAGCGTCCCAGGGCGTAAAGCCATCCTTTCGGATTCGGGCCTGTTCTTGGCGAACGAGCGTCCCCTCCGTCTGTAAATGTGTTGAGTTTAACAAACGTATCGGAACTTATGCGGGATGGTGTGTTGTCAAAGAACGATTAATCAACTTCAAATTTATCTGTCAGAGTTTTAAGGGATTCCATCATCGGCTCTATCTCCTCCTCATATTCTCTCAACCGCTGCTCGTCAGCGAGCCACTTCACCACAAAGTCAACCAGTATTTTCGACATCAAGTCTTGTTGGTCTTTATATGTCCATTTCTTGGCGAATTCCAAAAAACTGTCATTGATCACTTTTTCTGCTTCCCGGAAGTAGTGCTCCCACTCTTTTGCGATTACGATCGTCATCGGCCTTTGGGCCACTTGGATGGTGATCTTGATCCGATTGTCCTCTTCCATACTACCTGTTCTTGAGAAGCGCTATGCAATTGTCTATCTCCCGCACCCAGTCATTTATCTGCTTTTTCGTTTTTTTGTTGTCTTCTTTATCAAAAGTTGTTTTGGTTACCACTAGTAGTTTCATCTTCTCCTCGAGGTCTGTGACCTGCGCACGCAGCGCCTCGTTCTCTCTTTCCTTCCTCTCGTTGGCCGCTCGCAGCCGGTCGTTTTCCTCTCTCAAGTCCTTCATACGCAACAAGGCCGCCTTGACGTTGTATTCGATTTTGTTATACAAAATGTCTATTTTGGCCATAGCATATTTTTTGACGTGCAAAAATACACTTTTTTAGTCATATTTCCCTGTTCTTTGGCAACCTTTTTTTTGTAGCCTATGCTAAAATAGGCCTTATACCGTTGATTTACAGTTTGTAATATGATTTTATAAACATATTTTTGTTTCTATTTTTGAAAAAAAAAGAAAAAAAAATTTCGGGCATATTAAAAAAAATGTATTTTTGCGAGTCAATAAAACGTTGTTCAATTTTTAAAAAAATTATAGGAGACCTGCTATCGAATAAAAGTTCTACTTTCTTAGTTTACAACCACTTAAAAGAAAGGAGTGCCATTATGAAAACGGTTATGCTGACTGATAACCAGTTGATAGCAAGTTATCAATCCGGTGATGAATCCGCCCTGAAAGCTCTGATTGCCCGCTACGAGAAGCGGTTGTTTTCCTATATTATGCTTTCAGTGAAAAACAAGGAACTGGCGGAAGACATTTTCCAAGACACTTTCATCAAGGTGATCAACACCATCCGCTCGGGAAACTACCACGAAGAGGGCAAGTTCTTCCAATGGGTGATGCGCATTGCCAACAACCTTAAGATCGACTACTACCGCAAGGTGCAGCGTATGCCGGTCTTTGAGGGCAACGGCGAGTACGACATTTTCGACATCCTCGGCTCGCGCGAGGACTCCGTCGAACAGAAGATGATCCGCGAGCAGATCTACACCGACGTGAACCGTATGGTGGAGTATCTCCCCGAGGAACAGAAAGAGGTGCTCACAATGCGTATCTACCAGGATTACAGCTTCAAGGAGATTGCTGAAGCCACTGGCGTGAGCATCAATACCGCCCTCGGCAGAATGCGCTACGCCCTCATCAACCTGCGCAAAATCATTGAAAAAAACAAGGTCGTGGTCGATTGATAACAGGCGATTCCCGATTTTTTTGCGCTAAAAATAGCAACCATACTCGGCGGCAAAGGAAAAAAAACGTACTTTTGCCGCCGATTTTTTTATAAACTAAATTTAGAATAAGTTATATGGCAACAACAGCTGATTTCAAAAACGGATTGTGCATCGTCCATAACAACGAATTGTGGACCATCGTCGAATTCCTCCACGTCAAACCCGGCAAGGGCAACACCTTTGTCCGCACCAAGCTCAAACACATCAAGTCCGGTAGAGTGCAGGAGTTCCGTTTCGACGCCGGCATCAAGATTGAACTCGCCCGCGTGGAGCGCCGTCCTTACCAGTTCCTCTACAAGGAAGACGAGAATACCTATAACTTTATGCACACCGAAACCTACGAGCAACTCTCCATCGACAAGTCCCTCATCAACAACACCGACCTGCTCAAAGAGGGCCAGCCCGTGGAAATTATGTACCATACCGACACCGACACCCCGCTGACTTGCGAGCTGCCCCCGTTCGTGGACCTCGAAGTCGTGGAAGCCGATCCTGGCATCAAGGGTGACACCGCCACCAACGCCCTCAAGCGTGCTGTGGTGGAAACCGGCGCCGATGTCTATGTGCCCCTTTTCATCAACGTTGGTGACAAGATCAAAGTCGATACCCGCACCAACAAGTATTCAGAAAGAGTCAAAGAGTAATGAAGTTTCCCCAACCCATCACGGTTGACGAGCTTGTGCGCATCATCGGCCGGCCGCTGGAACGGTCGGGCTGCTACGATGGTCCGGTGACGGGATTGAACGAGTTTCATTCCGTCGAGGTGGGTGATGTCACTTTCGTGGATTGTGACAAGTACTACAACCGCGTGCTGGAGAGTCCCGCCACGGTGATCATCCTCAACAAGCGGCTGGACTGTCCCTACGGCAAGGAGCTGCTTTTCAGTGAGGACCCGCTGGAGGATTACCTCGCCATCGTGAAGCATTACAAGCAGTATGAGCCTCAGCTGGTGAGCATTCACCCGAGTGCGGTCATCGGCGAGGGCACCGTCCTGGAGCCCCACGTTTTTGTGGGCCGCAACGTGCGCATCGGCCGTAATTGCATCATCCACGCCAACGTCTCCATTTACGAAGACACCACCATCGGCGATAATGTCGTCATCCATTCCAACACCACCATCGGCGCCGATGCCTGCTATTTCCAGAAGCGCCCCGACCGCTGGATCAAGTTGGATTCCTGTGGCTGCACGGTCATAGGCAATGACGTGGAGATTGGTTGTAACTGCTGCGTGGACAAGGGCGTCTCTGGCGTGACCTACATCGGTGACGGCACCAAGTTCGACAACCTCGTGCAGATAGGGCACGACACCCACATCGGGAAGCGCGTGCTGCTGGGTGCGCAAAGCGGCATCGCCGGCTGCACCTACATCGATGACGACTGCAAGGTGTGGGCCAAGGCCTGCGTCAACAAGGACCTCTATGTCGCCAAGAACACGGTGATACTGGCCTGCTCGGCCCTCGACCGCAATGTTCCCGACGAAGGGACAACCCTGCTGGGCGTTCCCGCAGTGGAGTCCACCAAAAAATGGCGCGAGTTCGCCTATATGCGAAAACTATCGATCCTGTTTGACGATGTCAAGGAACTGAAACAAAAAATAGAAGGCGGGAAATGATTCCCGCCTTCTTTTTTATTTGTACTTGAATGATGTGAGTCGGATTCGGATTAGCGCAGGTCTTTTTTGGCCTTGTCCAAAGTGTCTTTCAGCTCCTGGATTTCCTTCTCCTTGTCGGAGATGGCCTTGGCGTTCTTGTCGAGGTCCTTGTTCAGTTTCTCAATCTGCTTGTTGATTTTGTTCTTGTTCTTCTCGAGGCCCTTCAGCTCTTTGTTGAGTTTGGCGAGCTGGGATTCCATCGCCTTGATGTTCTGTTTGGCGACGTATTCCTGAACGTAGCTGACGAAGTCGCGGAGGAACACCTTGACGTAGTCGGCGGTGGCAGGGTTGTTCTGCGAGGTGATGGTGTTCATATTGCCGGAGCAGACGATGAGCTCGAGTTGGGAAACTTTGTTTTTCTTCTTGCCGTGTTCGGTGACGGTGAAGTACATATCGTAATTCTCGCTGCCGAAGGGTTTGAAGGGCTGGTTAAGGTAGGCGCGGAAGCCGCTCTCGCTGGAGGCCTTCAGGTTGTATTGTTTCTCCAGTTTGTCGCGGAAGGCGGCGTCAACGGTCTTGACATCGGCACCCGGGATCTCGATGAGATAGCCGGAAAGCTGCTGTTTCCCCATTTTAATCATAGATTCCTTTGCCGTTTGGGCGAAGGCTGCGGTCGTCAGAGCGACGGCAAATGCTAATAATACAAGTCTTTTCATATTGATGTTGTTTAAAAATTGTGTATTTCTTAATAAGGCCGCAAAGATAAAAAAATTATTTTTGCCGCCGCTATGGAAAAAACGATCCAAGAACTGCTCGCGGGCATCCGTTTCCCCGTTTACCTCGCTCCGATGGAGGGAGTGACGGACCGGGCTTTCCGGCTGGTCTGCAAGAAGAAAGGGGCCGATGTGCTGATTTCGGAGTTCATCTCCTCCGATGCTTTGTCGCGGGAGGTTGACAAGAGTATGAAGAAGATGCGTTTCGACGAGCGCGAGCGTCCTTTCGGCATCCAGATCTTCGGTCACGACGAGCAGTCGCTGGTGACGGCGGCGCGGATGGCGGAGGAGGCCGCCCCGGATTTCATCGACATCAACTGGGGCTGTCCGGTGAAGAAGGTGGTGAACAAGGGGGCTGGCTCGGCCATTTTGAAGGACATTCCCAAAATGGAGCGGCTGACCTCGGCGGTGGTGAAGGCGGTGCATTTGCCTGTGACGGTCAAGACGCGGCTGGGGTGGGACAGCTCCGACAAGCCCATCGTGGAGGTGGCCGAGCGGATGCAGGACGCGGGGGTGCAGGCCATCGCCATACACGGTCGCACTCGCGCGCAGATGTACGGTGGCGAGGCCGACTGGAACCTGATAGGGGAGGCCAAGGCCAACCCGCGGCTCCATATCCCGGTGATCGGCAACGGCGACATCGACAGCGCGGAGAAGGCGTTGCGGTGCAAGGAGCAATATGGCGTGGATGCTGTGATGATTGGGCGGGCCGCCATCGGCAACCCTTGGATATTCGAGCAAGTGAAGGGCCTCTTGGACGGAATTGAGGTGCCTTTGCCCTCCTATGAGACGAGAGTGGAGACGGTGCTGCAGCAACTTCGGCTGGCCGAGGCGGAGAAGGGCGAGCGGCGCGCAGTATTGGAAATGCGGACCCAGTATGCCGGCTATTTTAGGGGCCTCTACAATTTCAAACCTGTGAGGCTACGGCTGATGGGAGCGTTGACAATAGAGGAATGTGAGGATATACTGCACTCATATTCAATAAATTAGCATTTGTTTTTTGTTGATTTTTTTTTGAAGGAAGATTAGTCTTTTTTTCAAAAAAAAAGTGTATTTTTGGCGGCTTATTGTGAAAACTGCAATAATGCTGTCATACTTGTTTTTTGCATAATAATAAAAAACCATACGATGAGAAAAAAACTGTTATTATTGTTCGCTTTGTGTATGCCGTTTCTGTTGAACGCGCAATTGATGGACACAGCCAATGTGATCGATGAGGATTTTGAGGGTGCCACCTTGCAGGTGATACCAATCACATCCGCCTTCGACGCGCAGGGCGACTGGAAGTTGGACAACACCCTTTCGGTGTCGCCCACGCATTCCTACCACTGCCCTGTCTATTCGACCAGTAACAACTGCTTGATGACGACGAGCCCTATAGAGCTGGCGTCGTCAAGTGTGCAGAATGTCACTCATTTCTATCTGGAGTTTGACCATATCTGTAAGGTCAGCCAGATGGACCAGACGAACATAGTGTATTATCTGGGCTATGTGGGTGCCAACGGCAACATACAGTGGAGTACACTCAGAACGCTCACCTTCAGTTCCACGGATGCGTTCTATTATGGAGGCGCCAACACCAACCTCACTTCTGGTAAGTTCAACGACGCCTGTTACACCATTTGGAACTCCAACTCTGTGGCGGCCGTGCCCAACAACAATTGGTGGCAGCACGAACTCTTCGATCTCACCTCTTTTGTGATGAATCAGGTGGTGACGGTGGCGGGTGTTGACCACCCGGCCACGCACGTCCGTATCGGTTTCCGTGTCAACAAGACCTCCCCGAGTGCATCTGGTACCGAGGCCTGCGCGGGCTGGTATATCGACAACCTGAAGTGCATCCTCTCCAACTGCGAGTTGATCAAGCCGACCATCACCCTGCAGCCGACGGTTTATGTCAACAAGAACAGTTACTTGCTGAACAATATCGGACCCTACACCATCAAGGTGCGCATCACCGATAACGACCAGGTGCAGGTGGACAGCTTGAAGTTCCGTTACCGCATCAACAGCGGCCAGATGATTACTGTCCCGAACACGATCACCTCCAACACCACGTCGGGTGGAACGAACGTTGTACTTGCCCAGTGGGACGTCCCCTCCATTTGTTACTATGATACCATCCGCTATCAAATCGGTGTGCGCGATGTGCACGGCAGCACCGCCATCCCTATTGATACTCCGCTCATCGCTTGGCACAACCAGAGCAATATCCATAACAACGACTGCCACCTTGACAGTCTCAACACCTTCCCGCACTGCTTCATTACGGGCACGCCGGAACCGGTCACTGTCTATTTCAAGAACAAGAGTGACGCGGCTAACTCGCCTGGCGGTCCTTATCAGACCAGTTTGAGCGTGACGATTAAGGTGGAGAATGAGAACCACGTGCAGACGCATACTTCCACCCACAACTGGACCGGTTCGCTCTGCTTCGACGAACGCAGTTCCCTGAGCTTGGGTAACATTACACCGACACACGGATTCAACTATATCACGGTTTACGTCACCTCCCGTAACGGCCAGCCCGACGGTTTCCACGGCGTCACCCCGCCCACGAACGGCACCTCCACCACCACATCCAGCGATACGCTGCGTTACATCGGCTACGCTTGCGACAGCTTGCTGCACGGTGACTACACGGTGGGTGGCACCAACCCCGATTTTGCCTCGATGACGGAGGTAAAGGCCGCATTGAACTATTGCGGCATCAATGGTCCGACGACGTTCCATCTGCGTCCCGGCACCTATCAGGATTTTGACTTTACCGACAATTACATCGGCCAGTCGGCCACCAATACCATCACCTTCCAAGGCGACAATGTCAACACGGTGATTGTCACCAACAACCATACCGATGCTGGTAACAACCTGTTCGGTGCAGTGACCTTGGTGCACGCGGGCAACTACATCTTCAAGAACCTGACCTTGCGGGCAAACCAGACGGCTGTTTCGAGAGCTGTCGTGCTCCGTGGCAACGGTAGCACCAACGTGGTGTTCGACGGTTGTCGCATAACGGCCTATCCGACCAACAGTACGGCTAACACCAGCTTCGTGATTGGCCGTACGGCTGCCGCTGCTGCAACTTCCGGTCAGGTGGCGGTCTCCGACAGCGTCACCATCCGCAACTGTTCCCTCGAGGGCGGTAACTATGGCGTCTATTACATCGGCTCGTCGGCCAGACGCAATGTCCTGACGCTGCAAAACAACCGTATCATCTCTTGTTACAAGGGTATCCATACCTCTTACGCCAACGGCGTGATGAGTGGCAACCACATTTCCCAGACCTCTGCCAACACGCACCAGAACTTCACCGGTATCTATGCCGAGCAGATTCAGGGCATCGACATCAACGGCAACACCGTTGACAGTGTGTATGATGCTGAGTATGGTATCTGTATGAAGAATGCTTCCGTTGTGGACTTCTTCATTCGCAACAACCACGTGCTGGTAGGTAACTCTAACTTCGGTATCAATGTGGAGAACAGCAGTTCTGCCGCTACGGATACGGGCTACATCTATAATAATGAGGTTATCCTCTATCCCGTCACGGCCGCTGCTTCCTATGCAGTCCAAATCAAGAGCTGCAATAACTTGAAGGTGACCAACAACTCCTTCTACATCAAGTCCGATGCTCCCTATAGTAACACTGCCGCTCTGCGTATCGAGAACAACAATAATACATATTTAAACAATAATATATTATTAAACTATGTTAATTGCAGCGATAACACCAATTATCCGCTCTATCTGAACAACACCTCCACCATCAATGGTTCTTACAACAACTTTGTCTCTTCGTCTGGTGTGATTGCCTTCAAGACGGTGGGACGTAATACGATTGCGGAGTTGGAGAGTGCTGTCACCACCACCCATTCCAACATCAGTCTTCTTCCCCCGATGGTGGATCCGACCCTCTCGTTGATGCCGACCGACTACACGGGTATGGAGTGCGGTCGTAACGCTGATGTCTCCACGGATATTCGTGGCACGCAGCGTACGGCCCTGACCTATATGGGTGCATACGCCAACCAGATTCCTGCCACCGATGCAGCCATCGTGGCCTTGCTCAATCCTGCTTCCGGCTCCTGCCCGCAAAACAGCTATAATGTCACGGTCTCGTTGGCCAACAAGGGTTCGCAGGTCCTCAACTTCTCCCAGCACAATGCGACCATCACGATGCATTCTGACACGCTGAACCTGACCCAGACGGTCACCGTCAACAGCGGCTCCATCCCGGTGCTCGGAACCTTGTCGAAGGTTGTGGCTAACAATGTGACCATCCCTGTGAACCAGCCCATAGACTTCACCTTCACGATTCGCACCAATGGTGACAATAATTATTCTAACGACACTCTGACGCTGATGTTCGTGTTGGAGTCGGCCACCCCCGACTATGAAGAGGACTTCAGCAACGGAACGAAGCAGACCTGGACCATTCAACAGTTGACGGGTGCCGGTAACTGGACTTTCCAGGAGGGTGCCGGTGTTTATCCGACCATCGCTCCGGTGTATGGTACCGGTCGTCTCTTCTTCAACTCGAAGACGTATGCCAACAATACTGAGTCGCGTGCCATTATGCCGGTGGTCAACTTGGCCAACTCTGTGAACCCCATCTTGGAGGTTTGGTTTGCCCACGACAACACCACCAACAGCGCCCAGGAGGGTGTGACGGTGAAGATTTCCACCAACGGTGGCACTACCTTCACGGCTCTGACCCCGCAAGGTCAGTCCACCGCCCTGCTGAAACGTTACCTCAACACGGCCAACCCGCCTCAATGGACGCTCTATACCTATGACCTTTCCAACTATGTCTCCTCCGGCTGTGTCTATATCGCTTTTGACGCCAAATCCCAGCACGGCAACAACATCAACATTGACCGTATCCGTCTGAGAAATCTCTTTGACAACGATATTGCTGTGACGAACATCTACTCACAAGGTGAGACACCTGCCCAGTATGAGGTGCAGGATGTGGTGAAGGCATTGGTTCGCAACGAGGGTCATCTTGCCCAGAGCAATATCAAGGTCTATCTGAATGTGACGGGTGCAGCAGAGCAATACCACGACTCTCTGACGGTTGCGTCACTGGCTCCCGGTGCAGAAACGGTGGTGGCCTTCCCGCGTCACAACTACAATGTTTTGGAGGTCAAGGATGTGGAGGTCCGCTCTCGCAACGACCAGTTGAATGCCAACAATGCTGCCCATTGGAGAATGGAGGTGACGAACAATATCGTTAACTTCGCCGACACTTCCGCTGTGGGCCAGCTCACGGGCGATTACAGTGCAGTTATCCGTCCTTGTGTGCGTATCAAGGCGGTTGACGAGCTGGTGGTGACTGCTGTGAAATATTACTATGACCAGAACTTTATCTCCAATCCGGAGAATGGTATGCGTGCTTTTGTGGCCGATGCCAACGGCAACATCATCGCAACTTCCGCCTTGGTGGATTTCAGCACCTTGCAACAGGGCGCTTGGAACATCATCCCCATTGAGAATTTCGCCTTGACCAATCTGCACGAGATGTATGTGGGTATCGAGATGCTCGCCAACGGTGACTATCTTGCCTCTCAGGTGGAGACCCCGCTGCGTGACAGCACCTTCTACTACCTCACCAATGGCACATACGTGCCCCAGACCTTCGGTCGTTTTATGATTGGTGCTCTGGTGGATGCACCGCACGTGCACGATATGGCCCTGCTGAGTTTGCTCAACCCGACTACCCGTTGCGACCTCGGTCACGAAAATATCACGGTGGAAATTGCCAACAACGGTTCCCAGAACATCCTGCCGGGCACTGTGTTTAAATATTCTGTCAACGGCCAGCCTGCCGTCACAGAGACGATGCAAGACACCCTCTACAGCCATCAGACCAGCACGTTCTCCTTCAATACCGACTTTGACTTCACCAACAACCAGATTGAGGTGGATCAACCCTACTCTGTGAAGGTTTGGGTGGTGAAGGATCCTCAGGACCGTCTGCAGTACAACGATACGCTGGACCTCCAGATTGTCTCCATCGGCAAGTCGGCCCTGCCTGTTGTGGCTCAGGACACTTTCAATATCAACTACTACACTTCCGGCACCCTGACCGCTCAGTTGCCTGCTTCCATCACGCAGGGCGTGCTTGGCTGGTTCACCAGCAGCGGCTACGAGTCTTGGGACCTCAAGGGTTATGGCAATACCTATACCACTCCGCTGACCTTCTTTGACACGGTGTATTATGTGAATGCCAATCCGGGACAGATCAACGACACGATTGTCGGCGATGGTACTTTGACCGGTACGCAGCCCTTCGTCTTTAACAACGGCTATTCCCGCGGTAAGATTCTCTATCGTGAGGATGAGATTGGCCATCACGGCACCATCACCCAAATCGGCTTGTATGTGAACACGGCCGGCAATGGTGCGGACGGTATTCCCATCAAGGTCTATATGAAGACCACGAATGACAACCAGCTGCCCACGGCGGCTTCTCCAGTCGATTGGGATACGGAGACAGGTATGGCCACTTTGGTGATTGACAAGCGCATCCACTTCTCCCCGACGGGTTGGTATTATATTGACCTGGATGTGCCGTTTGAGTATGAGTCCGGCAACCTGCTGATTTATACTGAAACCAATTGCTACGATTATTGTACGGGTACGGGAACGGCTTGCAACACTTGCGGTGCTGCCGTCTCGGGTGGCGCGACCCTGCCGGTCTTCAGACAGACCAACACGGGCAACGGCTACACGCTCTACAAGTCTGGTAACACGGTGGCTTCTCTTGCCGGTAACTACACGGTGTACGCTCGTCGTCTGAATATGTACTTCAAGATTGCCGACCTGAACTGCGGTAGTGAGAAGAGACCCATCTACGTTCACGTTCCGGATGTGCCGACTTACGATGTGCAGACCGAGAGTTGGGATTTCCCGACGGGCGGTTGTGCTATCTATAATGAGAACATCCAGGTGACGGTCAAGAATATGCTGAATGTTCCCATTCCTGCCAATATGGTGGTGGTGCACGCCATCGTGAATGGTACGCATCTGACTCAGCCGATTACGGAGCCTTTCGCTTCGGAAGAAGTAAAGCACGTGACATTCACCACGCCCTACAACTTTGCGGCTCCCACGGCCAACACGACCTTCAACTATACGGTCTATACCGATATGCCGACCGAGAACATTGTCTATAGGGGCAATGATACGATTTCCGGTCAGTTCAGTTCCACATACACTGCGCCCATTCAGGCTTCTTACACCTATACGGGTGAATATACACAGCCGAAGGAGATTCTCGAGCCTGCAGACCGTCTGATTATGACGGGTACGGGTGCTCAAATCACCAAGTATCTCTTCTACACTAGTGCCACGGCGACCACACCGATTACATTGTCGCCGGTTACGGCCCAGTTCTACACCACTCCGGCGTTGTATGACACGGTGACCTACTATGTGGAGGCCATCACCAGAACTAGCAACTGTACCACACGTCGTGCTCCCATCCACATCAACGTGTTCAAGCCGCAATATGACCTCTCGACCAACAATCTTCTGGCTCCGGGTGACTATCAGTGCGGTTTGGCCCAGTCGCCTCAAATCCAGGTGAGTGTGGGCAACACTGACACGACATCTACCTCGGTGATTCCGGCTGGCACCTTCGCGATGACGGCTGACTTTGTGGCCGGCTCACATCACGTGACGGGCAACGCCCCGGTGTCCACTCCCATCAACCACTTGGACACTGCCACGGTGCAGATCACGATGAACAACCTGAGTTCTGCCACCAACAACTATACTTACAACTACCATATCTACAGCAATCCTACGGGCAATATGCCGGTCTATCGCAACAACGACACCATCAGTGGTGTGTTGCACGTGCCGGCCAATCCAGTTGCTCCGGCGCCTATTACTCTTAATGCGCCTTATGGGAACCCCGTGACGGTGACCCCCAACTCCTCCACTCTGAACTATTTCTATTTCTATGACCAGAATACGGGTAACAATATCCTTGGTCAGGGCACGAGTTACACTACTGATCCTATTTTCAGTTCGACCACTCTTTATTACAGCGGTCGTATCCAATCGAATGACTTTGTGAATACTGTGCAAGCTGGTACACAAACCACTTCACAGTCGGCGCCCTTCTATATGACCAACGGTCACTCGTATGCCAAGATTTTGTATAGCAGCAGTGAAGTCGGCGGTATCGCCGGTACTATCGACACCTTCTTCGTTAACTTGACCACAGCTAACACCTCCGGTGTCACCATTCCGGTCAAGATTTGGATGAAGAATGGTCCTGACGCATTGGGCTTGTCGGCCACGCCTGCTTTCATCTGGAACAACGAGGTTGCCTCCGCGCAGCTGGTGTTCGACGGAGAGATGGCGTTTGACCAAACGGGTTGGATGGCCATTCCGGTGCCGGGCGGCTTCCACTATACGGGCGGCGCCTTGTATATCTACACGGAGCACAACTGTGGATCCTCCAGCTGTGTGACAGGTATGGGCATTACGGAGCCCAAGTTCCAGAACAGCACCTATTCTACCAACAACCAAAAGAAGGTGTTGCAAAAGTATGCCAATACGGCATTGTCAACGACAGCTACGACGGCTTTCACGCTGATCAACTACCGTTGGAACACCAAGTTCAAATTCAACTACACTTGTGAGTCGCCTCGTGCGCTCATTACTATTAACACGACAGTGCCGCAGCACGATGTGGGTGTGGTGGCCATTACGGCTCCTGTCACTCCCAACCCTGCCTATAGCACCAATGAAACGGTAACGGTGACCATCCGCAACTATGGTTCTCAGGCCGCCTCTGGATTCCCGGTGTCTTACAAGTTTGACAACAACACACCTGTCACGCAGAATTTCACCGGTTCCATTGCCGCTGGTGCCACGGCCAATATGACCTTCACCACGCCAGTTGACCTGCATACGGTCTATTACGATACCCCGTTCAAGGCTTATACTGGTCTGTCATCCGACTCTCAGCATAATAATGATACGCTCACCATTCAGTTGAGCAAGGGAGATCCCTGTGCTTCACATCCTTCCTTCTCTCTGACCGATGGTGCTGACATTTCGAATGTCACCTTTGCCGGTATCAACAACGGCACGGGCACGCCTTATACGAACTACACTCCTGCCGGTAATGGTCTCTATACGGACTATACGCGCACTGTGACTCCGGGCCAAATTGTGGTGGGCCAAACCTATCCTGTCTCCATTACGCACTCATTCACCACTTCGTCAGGTGCCACTGTGTACAAGTGGGTGTATATTGATTTCAATAGAGACGGTGACTTTGATGATGCCAATGAGTTGGTCTATACCTCTCCTGCCATCACCCACGTTGCCAGCGGTGCCAATGCCGTCACGGTCGGTAGCATAGACGTTCCTTCTACTGCTACTGTGGGCTTGACACGTATGCGTGTGATTTGCGCCGCCAGCAACCTTACGGCCACCTATCGTCCGTGCGGTGTCTATACCGTGCGTGGTGAAACCGAGGACTATGCTGTGGAGATTCTGCCTCCTTACAACAAGGATTTGGGTATCACCTCTTATGTGCATCCTGTCGGCCAGGTGTGTCCTGACCAGCAAGGCAAGATTCGTATCGTGGTTATGAACTATGGTGGCGAACCCCAGACTTTCTCTGCCAGCAATGCCGCGACGCTGACCGCCACGGTAACCGGTCCGGTGCCAGGCACGTACACCACCACCCTCGATGCCGGCACTTTGGCTCCTGGTGAATCCAGAACCCTGGTGATTGACAATGTGGACATCAGCACGCTGGGCTCCTATCAGATTAACGCTCAGCTGACCTATGCGGGCGATATGTACGCCGCTAACGACGCGATGTCCAACACGGCTACGGTGGTCAGTATGGCCAGCACCGCCACGGGTTATGAGGCTATCCCTTACAACCAGGATTTCGACTTCAACAACAATGACGATCCCAACTGGCTCCCGACCTTCTGGACTAAGGAGAACAGCAATGCCAACTACACGTGGCGTGTTTACGCGGGTACTTCTCCCAACTCCGGCAGCAACGCCGGCCCGAACACCGACCATACCTATTATCCGAGCAACTCTGGTCACTTTGCAGCTGTCCCCAACGCCAATGTGACCACCTATCAGTCGCATTACACGGCTTTGACAACCGGTTGTATCAACTTGCACTACCAGAATGGTTATCCTGCTGAGGTGAATTTCTACGACTACTTCCTCGGTGCCGCGAATGCTGACTTCGACCTCATTATTGAGGCTGGTTCAGGTTCATACTATATGCCTGCCGACACATTCCATAAGGCGAATGCCTCCCAGTTGGACAACACCTTCCCGTGGGAGAAACTGACTGCCACCCTCAACGGTTTTGACGAGGTGGGTCGTCTGCGCTTCAAGGTGACCAACCATCACCATCGCCTGGATGTCTGTATCGATGACATCAACGTGCAAGCCGGTCTGCCCGACCTGCAAGTGTTGGCTGTGACTTATCCTTACGACTTCCGTGACTCCATCGAACATCCTAACTCTTGCCTCATCATCGGTGACTCCATCCACGTGAAGGCGTTGATCAAAAACAATGGTCCTTCCCCGTTCACCAACTTTGACCTCATCACAGTGATGAACGTTGGTTTGCACCACGATACGATTGTGGAACACATCAATGATGTGCTGCAACCCGGTGCCACGATGGAATACGAGTTCCACCAAGGTTTCCTGATTAGTGAATTGGTGAATCATCTCCAATTCAATGTCAGAGGTGTCATCGCGTTGGATCGTAATAATTTGAATGACATCAAGACCATCACGACTTGTACCAACAACGGTCTGCCTGATGACTATGAGTTGGGTCAAGGTATGGTGCTCTATCAGAATGTGCCGAACCCGGCTCTCACCACCACCCGCATCCCCTATCTGTTGGGCGAAGAGGGTAAGACTACTCTGAAGATCTTCTCCACCGCTGGACAGCTGATTTACAGTGACACTCAAGATGCCGTCTTTGGCGACAACCACTACGATGTGGATGTTGCCCATCTGGCCGCCGGTGTGTACTACTACACGGTTTCCAGCAATAAAGCCACGCTGACCAAGAAGATGGTTATCCAAAAGTAACCCTCTTTTTAACATAAATTCCAAAACTACCCGGATTTATTTCGGGTAGTTTTTTTATGAAAAAGCATCATAATAGAAAACCAACCTCATCGTTTATAGTGCGTATGAAAAAAGTAGTTTTGTCAATATGTGTATGTTTGCTCGCGTTGACGGGCTGGTCCCAGGTTGTTGTGGGGGCCGAGTGCACCGAGCAGTATCTGCCCCTGTTGGAGGGACAGCGCGTGGCGGTGTGCGGCAACCAGACCTCTATGGTGGGCAAAACCCATCTGATGGACACCCTGTTGTCGTCGGGTGTGCAAGTGGTCAAGATTTTCTGTCCGGAGCACGGCTTCCGGGGCAATGCCGAGGCTGGTGCCCACATTGCATCCTCCGTGGACCCCAAGACGGGCGTGAGCATCGTTTCCCTTTACGGCAAGAATAAGAAGCCCACCCCGGAGCAGATGGAGGATGTGGATGTGCTGCTCTTCGACCTGCAGGACGTGGGGTGCCGTTTCTATACCTATATTTCCACATTGCACTATGTGATGGAGGCTGCTGCTGAAAAGGGTTGCCAGGTCATTGTGCTCGACCGCCCCAATCCCAACGGATTCTATGTGGACGGCCCTGTGCTCAAACCGGGGTTTACCTCCTTTGTGGGGATGCATCCCGTGCCGGTGGTCTATGGGATGACGATAGGGGAGTACGCCCGTATGATCAACGGTGAGGGCTGGCTGAAGGGTGGCGTCCAGTGCGCCCTGACGGTCATTGAACTGGAAAACTACACACACGATACCCGCTATAAGTTGCCCGTGGCGCCGTCGCCCAACTTGCAGACGCCGGAGGCCATATTCCTGTACCCGTCGCTCTGCTTCTTCGAGGGCGCGGCCGTGAGCGTGGGGCGCGGCACCCCGACCCCCTTCCAACTCTACGGCTTCCCGGGCTTCACGGGCGGCAATTGCACCTTCACCCCCGTGGCCATCAAGGGCGTGTCGGAAAATCCGCCCTACAAGGACCGCAAATGCCAGGGCTTTGACTTGACTGAGTATGCGAAAGAGAACCTCAATGGTGAGGGCGGCCTCCAGCTGGGTTATCTCCTGACCGCCTACAAACGCTTTGCCGACAAGGAGAAATTCTTTACCAATGCGAGCTTTTTTGACAAGCTCGCGGGCACCGACCAGCTGCGCAAGCAGGTGATCCAGGGCAAAAGCGAGACCGAAATCCGAGCCTCCTGGCAGGAGGACCTCGAGCAGTTCAAGGAGGTGCGCAACCGTTATCTGCTCTATGACTAAGGGTAGGGGAGCGTGGCGCTTTTTTGTGGAGAAAGCGCCCGCCCAATGGGGATTTTGTATATTTTTGCACCCCGTAATTCCAAAGCTATGCCAGAAACTATTCAAGTCCTTGACAAGACTTTTGTCAAATATATCACCGATAAGCAAATTGAAGAGGCTATACAACGTGTGGCCGACCAAATTAACGAAGATTACAAGAACGACACTCCCATTGTGTTGATTACGCTCAATGGCGCCGTCTTTTTTGCCGTGGATCTGCTCAAGCGAATCAAGGTGCCCTGCAGGGTCACTTGCGTGAAGGTCGCCTCTTACAGCGGCACGCAGTCCACCAACAAGGTGCAGAACCTTATCGGCTTGACCGAAGACCTGACGGGGCAGCGCGTGCTGGTGATTGAGGACATAGTGGATACGGGGCGCACCTACAGCCATCTGGTGGAGATGCTCAAGCCCACGGGTCTGCGCGATATGCGCATCGCCACCCTGACCTACAAGCCTGACGCCTACAAGCTTGACCTGCCCATCCACTATGTGGGCATCCCTATTCCCAACAAGTTCATCGTCGGCTATGGTCTCGATTACAACGGCTACGGCCGCAACTACAACAACATCTATCAGGTGGTTGAATAAAATGAATAATCTAAAAAACAATAAACTATGAATATCGTTCTTTTCGGCGCCCCTGGCAGCGGCAAGGGCACACAAGCCAAACTGATGGTCGAGAAATATGGCTTCGACCACGTCTCCACCGGAGACCTTTTCCGTTATGAGATATCCCACAAAACCCCGCTGGGTCTCAAAGCCCAGGAGATTATCAATCGCGGTGATCTTTGTCCTGATGACATTACCTTGGGGATGCTCAACAACCATATCCAGAAGCATAACGAGAGCAAAGGCTTTATCTTCGACGGCGTGCCCCGCACCATCAAGCAGGCGGAGATGCTCGACGACAAGACACTCTTCCCTACGCTTGAGATTGATATGGTGCTCTACTTGTATGTGGAGACTCAAGAGGTTGAGAACCGCATTCTGAAACGCGCCGAAATTGAGAAGCGTGCCGATGACACTCCCGAGACCGTCAAGGCCCGCGTGGCCAATTTCTTTAGCCAGACAATGCCCTTGGTGGACTATTACAAGGCCCAGGGCAAGCTGATACAACTGAACGGTATGCAGGATATCGAGCACGTGTTTGCCGATATCTGCGCCACCATTGACAAATACCGCCAATAAGATGAACGAACCGGCACATAAGCGTCGGATTGCCCTCTTGGGCTCCACGGGCTCGATGGGTGTGCAGTCGCTGGAGGTCATTGAACAATATCCTGACCTTCTGCAGCTGGAGGTTATTGCGGCCAACAGCAGCGCTGACCTGCTCATTGAACAGGCCCGTCGCTACAAACCCAACATCGTGGTGGTGGTCCAGGAGGCCGCCTACAAGGTGGTGAAGGAGGCGTTGGCCGATGAGGACGTGAAGGTCTTCTGCGGCGAGCAGTCATTGTGCGACGTCTGCGAGATGGAGTGCGTGGATATGGTGCTCTCCTGTATCGTGGGAGTGGCCGGTCTGCGCCCCGTCTATCACGCCATCGAGTGCGGCAAGCTCATAGCTTTGGCCAACAAGGAGACTCTGGTGGTGGCCGGCGAGCTGATGACGCGCAAGGCCCGCGAGATGCAGACTTTCATCTATCCTGTCGATTCGGAGCATTCCGCCATCTTCCAAGCCCTGGCCGGCGAGCATCACAATGCCATCGAGAAACTTATCATCACCGCTTCGGGAGGGCCGTTCCGCGGCTACACGCGCGAGCAACTGGAGCAGGTGAACCTTGCCAAGGCACTTCGCCATCCCAACTGGCAGATGGGTCCCAAGGTTACCATCGACAGCTCCACGCTGATGAACAAGGGCCTGGAAGTTATCGAGGCCAAGTGGCTCTTCGACATCCCTTTGGAACGCATCGAGACGGTGGTGCATCCTCAGTCTATCGTCCACTCGCTGGTGCAGTTCCACGACGGCTCCATCAAGGCCCAACTGGGTCTTCCCGATATGAAACTCCCCATCCAGTACGCCATTACCTATCCCTTCCGCTTGGAGAACAAGTTTCCCCGTTTCGACTTCTCGAAGTATCCGCAGCTCACTTTCGAGCAGCCCGACCGCACGTTGTTCCCGTGCTTGGACATAGCCTACCGAGCCTCCGCGCAGGGCGGCAATATGCCCTGTGTGATGAATGCCGCCAACGAGGTGGCCGTGCAGTGGTTCCTGCAGGAGAAAATCCGCTATGTGGAGATACCGCGCGTCATTGAGGAGGCGTTGGCTAAAGCAGACTTCTGCAAGCCTGCGAGCGTGGATGAGTATCTGGAGGTGGACCGGGAGACGAAAGCTCGTCTGATGGCCACAAAACCCCTTTAACGCACTCCGCTTATGAATGGTTTAGTGATGAAATCCACCGGCAGCTGGTACGACGTCCTCATCGACGGGGGCGAGGTGCTGCCCTGTCGCTTGCGCGGGCAGTTCCGCATCCACGGCATCAAGAGCACCAATCCGGTGGTGGTGGGCGATCACGTGACCGTGGAGCGCGAGGCCGACGGCACGGCCACGATTGTGAGCATCGAGACGCGCCGCAACTATATCGAGCGCAAGAGCACCAATCTTTCCAAAATCAGCCACGTCATCGCCGCCAACATCGACGTCTGCTTCCTGATGGTCACCCTGAAAGAGCCGCGCACCTCGTTGGGGTTCATCGACCGTTTTCTGGTCTCGGCCGAAGGCTTCAGAATACCTGTTTGTTTGGTGTTCAACAAGATGGACTTGTATGATGACAAGGAACTGGCCGTGGTGGATCGCCTCTCGGCCCTCTATGAACAGGCTGGTTACGAGACACTGCGCACCTCTGCGAAGACAGGTCTTGGCATAGAGGAATTGCGTCAGCGGATGACTGGCAAGGTTTCCCTGTTCAGCGGGCATTCCGGCACGGGCAAGAGCGCCCTCATCCATTGCATCGACCCCAGTCTGGACATTCGGGTGGGTGAGATTTCCAAGCAGCACCTGAAGGGTCGCCACACCACCACCTTTGCCGAGATGTTCCCCATCGCTGACGGCTATATGATGGACACGCCCGGCATCAAGGAGTTTGGACTCATCCAGTATTCCAAGGAGGAGGTCCGCGACTATTTCCCGGAAATCAGGGCCTACAACAACCAGTGCCGCTTCGACAACTGTATCCATTGGCACGAACCCGACTGTGCCGTGCGGCAGGCTGTGGCCGAGGGGCGCATCGCCGAGTCTCGCTATATGAACTACCTCTCCATCCTCACCGATGATGATATGAAAGTCGCCGACTGGCAACTGGAGTAGGCGGAATTGCTCTACGCTGAAAACCTTTATCTTTTTTTGCGAAAAAATGATTATTTTTGCCGCGTTTTTAATAAACCAATAACCTGTAAGATGAAACCGATTACCCTTTTCACGATTTCCTTGTTGACTATATTCCTCTGTTCCTGTCATTCCAAAGGACAGGAGGCACCTGCCAATTCGCAGGCACCGGCCACGGAGCAGACGGACAATCCTTATATCTCCAAGACTCAGGCTGAGGACAACCCTGCCAGAGAGGAAGACCTCTCCGGTGAAGTGATTGTGCTCTCCTCTTCGGATTTTACGGAATTGATTACAGATCTTTACGATGAAAAGGGCTTTAGCTATAAAGGAAACACGCCCTGCATTGTGGATTTTTACGCCAATTGGTGTGGACCTTGCCGCCAGATACAGCCTATGATGGAGCGGATGGCCAAGAAATATCAGGGCAAGCTCATCATCTACAAGCTGAATGTGGATAATGCCCGTGAGATTTGCGACCGTTTCGGCATCCAGAGCATCCCCACGTTGATGTTCTTTAACCGCACCACGGCGCCCACCCGGATGGTCGGTGCCCCGACCGAAAGCGAGCTGGACGCCGCCATTAACGACTTCCTCAACAAGTAGCCCTTTGAAAAAAGCACTCCTCATCCTCGTACTGGCTTGCACCGTCCTGCTGGGCAGGGCGCAGGTGCCGTGCGACTCTGTGGAGTCCGTGTTCCGCAAGTGGAACGCCCGCCTTGACCAGCTCAACACCGAGGATCCCGAAATCATCTCCCTGCATTATCTCTTCCTCCAGGACATCCTGCGTGAGATGGAGCGCTTCAAGACGAGCACAATGCTCGCGCTCCCGCACTGCCTCTCCACCGACTACTATCTTGTAAAGTCCCATTTCCAGAAAGTGGCCTACCGTGCCGGGCAGATGGAGCGTCTCTTAGGCACGCGCAAGGGTTTGGTGGACCGCATTTTCTACAACCAGGCGGTGGAGGAACTGCATTATCGCGACACCATCAACGCCCTTTATAATCTCGACCGCGCCCTCGAGTTCAACAAGTATCAGCCCGACGCCCTCCTGCTCAAGGCCAAGCTCAAATTGGCCCGCAGGGAGTACAAGGAGTCGGTGGAACTCATTCATCAGTTGTACACCAAGTGCGACCTCAACGAACAGCAGGAGCGTGACGTTTCCGACTTTACCCTCGTGCTGTACGACCGGCTCTACAATACTGGCAGCGCGTTGATCAAGAGCGGCCATTCCGCCGACGCGCTGGAGCTCTTCTTGGCGTTGGAGCAGTTCTGCTCCAATATGCCCTCCGGCTACTGCAATGACGACTATTACCACGGCATCCTGCTTTCGCGTGAGGGTGTGTACGAGTCCTACATCGCCATCGCCAAGGAGGCGGAACGGCGCAACAATATGGAGATGGCGAGGAAGTTCTACCAGTACGCGGAAGAGTACAGAAAGGCGGGGGAAGTTAAGAATTGAGAATGGAGAATTGAGAATGGAGAGTTAGATTGTGGGGGTGCACGGATGGGTGTCCGGCATCATCGACCGCTGTGCCTTGCTGATGCCTAAAACCCTGCAAACCTAGGATAATATTTGCGACATTCGGTTAATTGTTCTCACACATAAGGCGTGCGAGGAAAGGGGTACTCAATCCTTTACACAGCGCACAGAATAGCCGTTGTCCTTGTCATTTCTGCCACGATTCAACATATTACTATTGTTGAACAGATAGTGACAATAGGCGTATGTGCAGCCATCACATCCTGTGGCACCCCAGAAACAGGCTTCGGTCCCTACAGGGATGTATCCATCGTGTCCAAAATGCAAACCAGCAGGAAATGCGTTGAAACCAGAAGCGTTGTTGGAGCTTAAATCATAACCGGGAGAACAATTCACATTGCAGGATTCCCATTCAGAATTGGACGCCAAGCAACTGGCATAAGTGCTGTATGTAGGGTATGTTTCGCACACAAATTCATCCTTGTTAGCACAATATGTTCTAAGCTGCTCCCATTCCGCATCGCTGGGCAGGTGCCATCCGTTAGGACAAACACCTTGTGTGCCGCTGGGATTCGCTTCCGAGGAACCAGCTCGCTTCACGGCTGCCGGCCAGTTGTAAAAATAACCGTATTTGTCCACATCAAAATTCTCGTCAGGATAATAGAGAAAAGGTTGTGTCAGACTGGTGTTGCTGCCGCCGACAGGGATCTCTTCGCCATTGGCGAAGTGCTTGACGTGTAGGTTGGAGGCCATCCACACCTGTTGGCCTATGCGAACCGCATCATAGACATTGCCATCATAGTCTGTCACTGCATTGGGAATCAGTCCATCCGTTTCAATAGCGGGATCATTTCCAGGAGTAGGTCCCGGCTCTGGCTCTGGCTCTCGGTTGCAGGCCAATGCCACCAAGGACGCCACGCATAATAGAGTGAATATCTTTTTCATTGGGATTGATGTTATAGGGACCTCTATTGTTAACTTTTTCGCGCCATACCTCCAGACCTTGCGAAGTCCGTAACAAAATCTGAAAAATATGAAGTTGCAAATATAAATAATATTCTTTTTAGTCCGGTCTGATTCATCGTTCATTCAAATTTGCTGCAAATATACAAATAATTCTTTGAATGACAATGGGTTGCGGTAGATTGTAAATATCCTGTCTGCGTATTTCTGCGAGTTCGGCGGGTATATAATTGTCCCGCAGACCACGCAGATTAACGCAGATTTTCACACAGTTTTTTGCAAGACTTAAAGGGGTATTTCCGAAAATAAATGAGATAACTCATTAAAACCCTGCAAACGGCATAAACAGGGGTGGCAGCAGCAGGAGGAACCCGATGACCAGCAGCACCAGCAGGAATTTCCAGATGAACTTGAACCATTGGGCGTAGGGCACGCGCGCCACGCCCAACACACCGATGAGCACGCCGGAGGTGGGCGTGATCATATTGGTGAAGCCGTCGCCGAACTGGAAGGCCAGCACCGTCAGCTGACGCGAGACGCCCATCAGGTCTGACCACTCGGCCATCATCGGGATGGTGAGTGCAGCCTTGGCGGAGCCGGAGGGGATAATCAGGTTGAGCAGGTTCTGCACCACGTACATCGAGGCGGTGGCCCCGATGCGCCCGGCATCGCCCATTCCCTGCGAGATGGCATACAACATCGTGTCGATGACCTTGCCGTCTTCGAGGATGACGATGATGCCGCCCGCGAGGCCCACCACCAGGGCGGCCGTGAGGATGTCTTTGCAGCCCTCCAAAAAGAGCCGCACGATGCGGTCGAGCCCCATCCCGAAGGCAAATCCGGCGGCGATGCCCATTGCGAAGAAGAGGCCGGCAATCTCCATCACATACCAGCCATAGCCCAGCACGCCCGTCACTAACACGACGATGGTGAGCAGCAGCAGCGTCAAGATGAAGTGGTGCGCCGACTTCCAGGCAGCAATGGCCCCTAACAGCACAAAGCCGCCGGCAATGAAGGGGAACAGAATGATGTTGCGGGTGCCCGTGCCCACCGTGATGGCGGTGCGCGGCATCGTCACGGCGCAATAGAGCAGCACGGCCGACACAATGCCGAAGACTACCCACGTGCCGATGGAGGACTTGGCCAGTTCCTGCCCTGTCTCAGTGGAGGCGGCCTTGTCGCGCCAGTATTGGTCCAGCTCGTACATTATGGACTTGGTGGGGTTGCGTTTCACCCAGCGGGCATAAAGCAATGTGAAGACGATGGCCACTACCGTGAGCAGCAGCCAGCAGAAGAATCGGTAGCCCAGTCCGGAGAAGGTGGGCAGTCCCGACAAACCTTGGGCGATGCCGATGGTGAAGGGGTTGAGCATTGCGCCCGCGAATCCGATGTGGGCCGCTACATAGCACATCAGCACGCCCGTGATGGAGTCGTAGCCCATTGAGATGGCCAACGGCACGAAGATGACGATGAAGGCGATGGTCTCCTCGCTCATCCCGAAAACGGAGCCGAAGAGGCTGAACATCAGCATCACGGCGATGATGAGCAGGCTGTCCACGCCCACCTTCTGGAAGAGTTTGCGCCGCTGCATTCGCTGCATCTGGGCCAGGAAGAGGTGGATGCCGCGGTTGATGGCGTCGGTCTCGTTCATTATCCAGAAGGCGCCGCCAATCATCAGGATGAAGACGATGATGGGGGCGGTGCGCTCGAAGCCCTTGAAGAAGGAGGTGAAGACCTGCCAGGTTTGGGGCTGCTTGTCCACGTGGTGGTAGGAGTTCTCGACCACGATGCTGCGCTCGTGGCCGTCCACATTCACCACCTGCCGGTCGAACTCGCCGCCGGGCACAACCCAGGTGAGCGCGGCACAGGCCACGATGATGCTGAAGACGATGGTGAAGGTGTGGGGTATCTTGAAGGAGGTGCGCATAATAACCGTTTTTGAGGGTGCAAAAGTACAAAAAAATCAGCGTGTGCAAGGGCTACATCCCCTCTTCTGTCGTGCAATTTTTGTATTTTTGCCGCCGACATTGTGAAACATCGTACTATGAAAGAAAACACGAATCCAACTCTATACGACATTGCGGACAGTTTTGCCACCACCACGACCCGTTCCTTTTTCCTGACGGGGAAAGCGGGAACGGGCAAGACCACCTTTCTCAAGAACTTACGGGCAAACACGCAGAAGCAGATGGCGGTGGTTGCGCCCACAGGCGTGGCAGCCATCAACGCCAACGGGATGACCATCCACTCTTTCTTCCAGCTGCCTTTCACCCCGTTCGTGCCCACGCCGGAGGGACGGCTCAACCTCATACAGAAAGCCCATATCACCCGGCGGAAACGCAAAGTGATACAAGAACTCGAGCTCCTCGTCATCGATGAGGTGAGTATGGTGCGCGCCGATGTGATGGACGAAATCGACACGATGCTGCGGCACGTCCGCTTCCGCCAGCACGAGCCCTTCGGCGGCGTGCAGGTCATCCTCATCGGCGATCTTTACCAGATGGCTCCTGTGGCGGTGCCCGAGGAGTGGGCGGTGCTGGCCCCGTATTACGCCTCGCCCTATTTTTTCGACAGCCAAGTCATCCGCAATAACCCGCTGCCCTGCGTGGAGTTCGACCATATCTTCCGCCAGAAAGATGCCGACTTCATCCAGATTCTCAATCATATCCGCAACAACCAGCTGACCGCTTCCGATGTGGCCACCCTGCAACGGCAGTATCAGCCCGACTTCGACATCTCCAAGAATCCCGACTATATTCTCCTGACCACGCACAACTACAAGGCCGACCGGGTCAATGAAAGCGAGATGGCGCGCCTGCCAGGGCCGGAGACTACCTTCGACGCGGAAATCAAGGGCGACTTTCCGGAGCGCAACTATCCCAATGCGGCCCAGTTGCGACTCAAGCGGGGCGCGCGCGTGATGTTCATCGCCAACGACCCCGACCACCGTTATTTCAACGGCAAACTCGGCGAGGTGACCGACATCGACAATGAAGGGAAAATCTTTGTCTGCTGTGACGGCGAGGAGGAGTCCATCGAGGTGAAACAAGAGCTTTGGACCAACATCCGTTATTCGGTCAATCCGGAGACGCGGCAGATTGAGGAGGAGAAACTGGGCGAGTTCCAGCAGTACCCGTTGCGTCCCGCGTGGGCCATTACCGTCCATAAAAGCCAGGGGCTCACCTTCGACCACGTGGCTGTGGATGTGGAGGCGGCATTCACCTCTGGCCAGGTCTATGTGGCCTTGAGCCGCTGCCGCACCCTGGAGGGCATCGCGTTGCTGAGCAGGGTCAATCCCGGCTCGTTGGGCGTGGATGCCACCGTGCGGGAGTACACCGCCGCCAAGCCCGCCACCGAGGTTTTGAAACAGCAGCTAGAGGAGGACCGCAAGGGCTACAATCGCCAGGTGATGCTTCAGCTGTTCAACTTCTCGTTTGCCGTCGGACAGGTTCAGGAGCTGACCAGCCTGCTGGGTGGCGAAGAGCACCTCTTCAATTCGGGAGCGATGAGCTTTATCACCCCTATCCGCGATGCCCTGACTGCCCTGGACGAAGTGGCGCAACGCTTCCGCCGGCAACTGGATTTCCTCTACCAATCCGATGACACCTCCCAGCTAAAAGAGCGCGTGAAGGCCGCCTCGCGATATTTCACAGACGAGTTGGACAAGATTATCGAGCTCTTTGATTCCCCGTCGGTCTATAGCGACGACTACGACACAGCCGAGGAGTTCCGCTTCGGACTGGAGTCCCTTTATGAAGACCTTGTCCGCAAGCGTCACGTTATTAGGCACATTCGCCGCGATTTCTCCACAGAGCATTGCCTGGAGTTGCAGCGTGGTTGCGACGTGCCCTCTCTGAAGGTGAGAGCCTATCGTCCGAAGTTGAAGTACGATGATGACTTTTTTCTTGATTATAAAAGAGGAAAAAAGGGAAAGACCGTGGGCAAGCGATCCTCCAAAACGGAGAAGGAGTCCGTTGTCAAGAAAGAGCCGAAGAGTTCGGCGCCTCCCAAGGGGCAGACATACGAGATTACCCTGGAGATGGTACAGTCGGGGAAGAGCTTTGAAAGCATTGCCGAGGAGCGTGGGTTGACGCTGAGCACGATAGAGTCGCACGTGGCGCGCCTCATCGGGCAGGGGCGTCTCTCCATCGGCGAGTTCTTCACGACGTCGCAGGTGGAGGCCGTGCGCGAGTGCTTGACAGAGGGTGCCGGCCTGAAAGATATCTATGAGGCCTTGGAGGGCAACTACACATACGGCCAGCTGCGGATGATTCAGGCGGCTATAGAGGCCGAGAGGGAAGGGTAGTGCAAAAAAAAGCCCCGCGCGGTGCAGGGCTTCTTGTATGGTTTTATTTCGCATTGCGGGCGCGGATCATCGCGCCGGTCTTGGCTTTGCCCACCCGGATATAGTCTAACAGCGGACGGTTGGAGGGGCAGATGAAGGAGCAGGAGCCGCACTCGATGCAGTTCATAATGCCGTTCTTCTCGCAGTCTTCCCACCGTTGCAGTTGGGAGAGGGTGCACAACAGGGTGGATTCCAGTCCCATCGGGCAGCCGTTGACGCATTTGCCGCAGCGGATACAGGGATATACCGGACCGCGCTTGCTCTCCTTTTCGCTCATAAAGAGGAAACTGGACATACCCTTGGCCACGTAGGCGTCGAGGTTGGAGATGGCCTTGCCCATCATTGGGCCGCCGGAGATGATCTTGCCGGTGTCCTCGGGAATGCCGACGGCGTTGAGCACGTCGCGGATGGGGGTGCCTAAGCGCAGGCGGAAGATCTTGCACTGCTCTTTGGGGATGGATTTGCCGGAGACGGTGGTATAGGCTTGCACGATGGGCTTGTTCTTCTGCACGGCCTGGTAGAGCACATACATCGTGGTGATGTTGTTGACGATGCAGCCCACGGAGATGGGCAGGGCGCCGTTGGGCACGCTGCGGCCGGTGATGGCCTTGATGAGCTGTTTTTCCGCTCCCTGCGGGTATTTGATCTTTAAGGGTTGTACTTCAATGTTGGTGAACTTCTTGGCCATCTCCACCAGGGCGGCGATGGCTTGGGGCTTGTTGTCCTCGATGCCGATGATGGCCTTGGAAGCGCCGGAGGCGATAAGGGCGCACTCAATGCCGATCATACACTGCTCGGTGCGCTCCAGAATCACGCGGTTGTCGGTGGAGATGTAGGGCTCGCACTCGGCGGCGTTGATGATGAGGTATTCGCACTTCTGCTCGGGCTTGAGCATATACTTGATGTGCGTGGGGAAGCAGGCGCCGCCCAGGCCCACGATGCCGCGGTCTTTCATACGGGCGATGATTTCGTCTTTGCCCAACTTGATGTCGCGGATGATGTCGGGGGTGGTGTCGATGCTCTCGTCCCACTCGTCGCCTTCGCGGTCGATGACGATGGCGGGTTTCTTGTAGCCGGAGATATCGGCGATCATATCAATCTTGCTGACGGTGCCGGAGATGGGGGCGTGGATGTTGGCGCTCACGAAGCCGTTGGCCTCGGCGATGAGTTGGCCCACCTTCACCTTGTCGCCCTTTTCGACGATGGGTTTGGCCGGGGCGCCGAGGTGCTGGGTCATATAGACCACGGCCTGGTCGGGCAGCGGGAAGGTTTCCACGTTGGCGGAGTGGGCGAACTTGTTGGCCTCAGGGTGGACGCCACCCATACTGAAGGTCTTCTTGCCTAATTTCTTGACTTCGGCCTTGATGTCTTGCGTTATCTCGTGGGCCAGTTCATTGGCCAGCTCTTTGGATCTTTCGATACTCATAGTACTATGCTTGTGCGGGTTGTTTGACTTCTTGTTCTGCGGGTGCGGCCTCGGCGGGTGCTTTCTTCTCGGGGAAGTTCACGGCGTGGATGGCGCCGGTGGGGCACTCGGCCACGCACTTGCGGCAGGCCTTGCACTTGGTGTAGTCGATGTAGGCGAGGTTGTCGGTCACGGTGATAGCCTCGAAGGGACACACCTTGGCGCACTTGCCGCAGCCGATGCAGGCGGCGTTGCAGTTCTTGCGAGCCACGGCGCCCTTTTCCTTGTTGTTGCAGGCCACATAGACGCGGCGGTTGTTCTTGCCCTTGTTGCGGATCTCGAGCACGCCGCGCGGACAAGCCTTGGCACAGGCCTTGCAGCCCACGCAGAGCTCTTCGTTCACCTCGGGCAGATGGGTTTCGGGGTTGATGTGGATGGCGTCGAACTGGCAGGCATCCACGCAATCGCCGCAGCCCAAGCATCCGAAGGGACAGGCGCCCTCGCCGGAGAAGACGGTGTTGGCGAACGCGCAGGTCAGCGCCGAGTCGTACATCACCTTGGCGGGCGAGTGCTCGCAGGTGCCGTTGCAGCGCACCACGCACACTTGCGGGTCACGCGTTTCGGCGGTGATGCCCAAGATCTTGCCAATCTTGTCGTAGTCGCCACCCGGACAGTAGGCGATGCTGGTGTCCATAGCCTTCACCATCGCCTCGGCCATCGCGCGGCAGCCGGCAAAGCCGCAGCCACCGCAGTTGGCACCGGGCAGGCAGGCCTGCACCTCGTCGATGCGCGGATCCTCCTCCACGTGGAAAACTTTTGATACAAAATACAGAATCACAGCCGCTATCAAGCCTGTAAGGCCTATGGTCAATGCGGCGTAAAGGATAGTTGTTGTTGCCACTTTGTGAGTATTTTAATTAAGACCGCAAAAATAAAAAAAATTGGGGAATGTCGGGAAGAAAAAATGCAGAGGGGTTGCAGAGGCCTGGGAACGTCGGCAAAATTGCTGTACATCTTTTTATTGGAATTCGAAATAACAATTTGAGCCTGATATGTGTTGAGTATGTGGTTCTCTAACAAAATGCTCTTCGTATTGAGATACTGTGTTCTGCTATATAACAGCATCCGCCATTAGGTCTTTGCGACCTATCAAACTGAAAACGACGATGTTATTGTCCTCGTTCAGAATCCGTAATGTTCGAAGCATCTCGTTCAACGTGGAACCGCTGGTGGTCACATCATCGATAAGGAGCACGTTCTGGTCTCGAATGGAAGCGCAGAGCCGTTCATCTTCTTCGTTGGCGAATTTCAGGAAATGCATAATGTATGGGCGTAAGCGGCTTTTCTTCACATCTTTAGCAATTGTAAAATAATCTTTCTGATGAATGAGATCAACCATATTGTTAATGGCGGTTCTCGCTTCCTCTTTTTGTTTTTCCGTATAACGGGGACGTCCGTTTTCCAGCACATCGTCCAGATACTGTTTTTCGTATCCATCCATATCAAAAGAAATGTTTTGGGGCAGAGCCTTCACGAGTTGCATTTTGTGGAGCGTGGGCTGCGCGAACCGATAGATATAGCGCAACATATACTGGTTTACCTTGCTGGAGGATTCGGGCATAATCACCATCTGATAATCGTACAGGTTGATCTTCCGGCTCAAGTCATCGATGGCTTTTTTGATGAATTGCGTCAGATTCGAATCCTTTTGAAGATCTTCGGAGAATTTCACATATTGGATGAACGCACTTCGGACGCTGCTGTCCACCTGCTCGGAGAATTCATAGCCATAGTAGAAGCACTTGCCGAACGCCTCTACTTGGTAGCCCTCGTTGGTCAGTTGCACGATGTCCTTTTCGTTGTCGTGCTCAAAATCAAACACGAACTGTTGTGTACTTTCATCAAAAGTGATACCCATAACTGTTAGTCTGACATTAGTATTTCCAGCCGCAAAGATACATTTTTTCCGATTCACCGCAATTCCATTCCTCGTTTTTCATCGCCCCGTCGTCATCATTGCCCAGCCAACGTGCCCTAATGACGAAATTTTGCATTTTTACATTTTTTCGTCATTATCTTTTTGTATCTTTGCCGCCGTAAAAAATGATAATTATTAACCATATACATAATCTTTTAGCTTTTAACTATGTTTGATCTTATCGTTATCGGCAGCGGCCCTGGCGGGTATGTGGCTGCCATCAAGGCTTCTCAACTCAATATGAAAGTGGCCGTTGTGGAACGCGCCGAGTTAGGCGGCATCTGCCTCAACTGGGGGTGCATCCCCACCAAGGCGCTGCTCAAGTCAGCCCAGGTTTTCAAATATATGTCGCACGCCGCCGAGTACGGCCTGCAGGTCGAAGGCACCGTGAAGCCCGACTTCGAGGCGGTGGTGAAACGCAGCCGCACGGTGGCCGAGACGATGAGCAAGGGCGTGCAGTACCTGCTCAAGAAGAACAACGTGGAGGTGATCGCCGGCTCCGGCAAGCTGCTCCCCGGCAAGAAAGTGGAGGTGACCAAGGCCGACGGCACCGTGGAGGTGTATGAGGCCAACCACATCGTGCTGGCCACCGGCGCCCGCTCGCGCAGCCTGCCCAACGTGCCCCAGGACGGCAAGTACATCATCGGCTACCGCGAGGCGCTCACGCTGCCCCAACTGCCCGAATCAATGGTGGTGATGGGCTCCGGCGCCATCGGCAGCGAATTGGCTTACTTCTACTCCACGATGGGCACCAAGGTCACCATCGTCGAATATATGCCGCGGCTTGTGCCCGTGGAGGATGACGACATCGCCGCCACCCTCGCACGCTGTTTCCGCAAGGCCGGCATCAAGACGATGGCCGGCGCCGCCGTCGAGAAGGTCGAGGTGGTGGACAACAAGTGCAAGGTCACCGTCAAGGACGCCAAGGAGAAGATCACCGAGCTGGAGTGCGACATCGTGCTCTCCGCTGTGGGTGTGGCCACCAACATCGAAGGCATCGGCCTTGAGGAGTGTGGCGTGGCCGTGGAGCGCGGCAAGGTCGTCGTGGACGACTACTACCGCACCAACGTGGAGGGCGTCTATGCCATCGGCGACATCGTGCACGGTCCTGCCCTCGCGCACGTGGCCTCCCACGAGGCTGAGGTCTGCATCGAGAAGATTGCCGGCCACAACCCCGAGCCCGTCGATTACAGCAACATCCCCGGCTGCACCTACACCACACCGGAAATCGCCTCCGTGGGCCTCACTGAGCGCGCCTGTGTGGAGCAGGGTAGGGAAGTGCTCATCGGCAAGTTCCCCTTCACCGCATCCGGCAAGGCCACTGCTGCCAGCAGCCGCGACGGCCTCGTCAAGGTCATCTTCGACAAGAACACCGGCGAATGGCTCGGCTGCCACCTCATCGGCGACAACGTCACCGAGATGATCGCCGGCGCCGTGATGGCCCGCAAGAACAAGATGACCGGCAAGGAGGTCATCAGTTCCGTGTTCCCGCACCCCACGATGTCCGAGGCCATTATGGAAGCCGCCGCCGACGCCTACAAGGAGTGCGTACACCTCTAGAATTGAGAATTAAGAATTAAGAATTAAGAATTTCCTTAAGCAGCCCCGGTAGGGGCAAGAGCTTGGTAGGTCCCCATAAGGCCGAAGGCCGCAATGGGGTGCCGTGACGAGGAGACAAGATTAATGATGAAAAAAATCAATTTCATATTGCTGATGCTTTGTGCGATGGCGGTCTCGTTTGCGCAGAATGGGCCGACGGTCACGCGCGTCCGCTATAACGACACCATCTGGCACGACAAGGGCTTCGATGCCTATATCGGCGCGGGTATGTTTATCGGCAACAAGTACAACGCCAACTACTACAACGGCAGCAATCTCAATGAGTGCAATGTTGACTATGTTTTCACAAATAACACTTTTTGGGAAGATGAAATCATAGAAGAAATACAAAGACTTTACCCTAACGTTTCCCTTTCAAGAGGTGCTCTTCCAAATTGGTATCAGAATGATCCTGTTCGCAACAGCGATTTCAACTGGAACCTCCACTACAAGCTGAAGACGATGGTTTCGCTTGGGGCCCGTTACAAATTTGCTAAGGGATGGGGAATCTCCCTGTCGTACTCCTTCTGCCGATTGACCACGGCTGCGATGCTGTTATTGACGGATCCTTCAACCATTCCTGGGAACGAACGTCCATCTCCGGAGATATATTTCTACGGCAAAGAGGACCGTTCGATGTTCGACCTTTCCGTCTCATACGTCTTCAACATCCGTTCCATCGCACGTCCCTTCATAGAGTTTGGCATACAGGGCAACTATGCCAAGGCCAAGATGCTTGACGCGGTGGTCGGCGACAAGAACTTCACAATGCTGGACCCTTATATGGGAGGCAATTACTATCCCGGCGCGCAGGCCTACGACGTGACGTATGGCGGCTGGGGATTCGGCTTCTCGGGCTCGGCTGGTCTCAAGATTGTGGTGGCCAAGGGCGTCTCCCTTGACCCCACCTTCTACTTCGCCCTCCAGCGCCTGGCCATCTATCAGACCAAAAACGGGCCTGAAGAGTATCGGATGGGAAACCGCTTTACACCCAACTACGGCGTCCTGCTCCGCGTGACGATGAACGACTTCTTCTTCTCAAGGAACAAATGATGATATTTTGGGTTATGTAGTAGAGACGTCACAATGTGGCGTCTCTACCCAACGTTGTGACGTCTCTACAGGTATGCGGATTTTTTGTATCTTTGCCGCTTAATTTTTGAATAATGGAAAACAACGCTGAAGAGAATAAAAAACATAAGAACCAACATAAAAGGCACAAATCGTCGAAGCCCCGTTCCGAGCGGCGTCCGACCAATGGCACTACCTTCGCCAACGAGGGAAAACTGAAGGATTCCCCCTCCTTGTCCGACGAGGAGGATTTGCGCCCTGTGGGTATGTTAGTGGAGCCCGAGCCGCAGACTTTCGAGGATGACGATCCCGATGATGTGGGTGATATTTCCGACCTCGGCCCCCGTCCCAAGAAGGCCAAACCCACGCAGTTTGATGACAAGGACCACTCCCAATCCGAAGACTGGGAGAAGTATCTGGACTTGGACATCCGCACGGGTCTCTCGCCCGAGGCGGAGAAGATTTCCCAGAACATCTTCCTCACCCGCGGTCTCAGCGACATCCCAGACCCGGAGCGCTGCCACTGCCGCCAATACAACTACGAGGCCTGCAAACTGCCCTCCTACGACTGGATTTCCAAACTCGACATATCGCTCGACTATACGGAGTTCCCCATCGCTGAAGTGCGCTTCAAGAACAGCCACAAGGATTTCTATCTTATACCTGAGGGCGTGTTCCACGTGGGCGACATAGTCTCCGTGGAGGCCAGCCCTGGCCACGACATCGGCATCATCTCGATGCTCGGCCTGCAGGTGAAGCGCCAGATGGAACGCAAGCGCGTGAAACCCTCCGACGTGGTGAAACGCATCTACCGCCCCGCCCGCTACACCGACATTGAGGAGTGGATTGCCGCTGTGGGACTCGAATACCAGACAATGCTCAAGTCGCGCTACACCGCCTGGGACCTCAATCTGGATATGAAGGTCAACGACGTGGAATACCAGGGCGACGGCACCAAGGCCATCTTCTACTATTCGGCCGACGACCGTGTGGATTTTCGCCAGCTTATCAAGATTCTCGGTGAGCAGTTCCGCATCCGCATTGAGATGCGCCAGATTGGCGTGCGCCAGGAGGCGGCCCGTCTGGGCGGCATCGGCTCTTGCGGCCGTGAGTTCTGCTGCGCCACCTGGCTGACCAACTTCCAGTCGGTTTCCACCAGCACGGCCCGCACCCAGCAGCTCTCCCTCAACCCCCAGAAGCTGGCCGGTATGTGCGGCAAGCTCAAATGCTGCCTCAACTTCGAGCAGGAGACCTACCAGCGCGAAATCAAGGAGTTCCCGCAGGCCAATGTCCAGCTCAAGACCGCCAAGGGCAAGGGCATCTACAATAAGATTGACATCTTCAAGAAGATTGTCTGGTATGCTTATTCCGACGACCCCTCCACCATCTTTGCCATTCCGCTGGAGAAGGTAAAACAGATCATCAAGATGAACAGCGAGGGCAAGCAGCCCGAAAGACTGGAGGATTTCGCCATCGTCAACCAGAAGAAGGTCGAGGAGGGCAACAACTACAGTATGGACGAACTCAAGAACATCGCCGACTCCTAAGCCGGTCCTGTCACTATACAACACATCACGGCTATGAAAAGACTCCTCTTGGTATTAGGCTGCGCCCTCTGGCTCTTCACCGCCTGCGGTCCGCGCACCTACTATAGCGATATCCAAACCCTCCCCAAGGAGCGTTGGAAGACCTCCAAGCCCCTGACCTTCACCGTCGATATCGCCGACTCGATGCAATATTTCAATATGTTCTTCAACGTGCGCAATACCACCGACTACGAGACGCAGAACCTCTACGTCTTTATGCGCACCACATACCCCGACGGCCATTCCGAGCAGGACACGCTGGAGTTTATCCTTTGCGACAAGTTCGGCCGCTGGACCGGCAGAGGGCAGGGGAGAATCAAGGACAACAAGTTCCTCTTCCAGCCCAAGGTGCGTTTCCCCAATACCGGCACTTACAAGTTTACCGTCACACAGGCGATGCGCACCGACGAGTTGCACGGCATCAGCGATTTCGGTATTACACTTGAAAATTTTGAAGAGAAGAAAAAATAGAAGGGTTTGCTCCAAGGCAAACCCTTCTTTATGTGTCTTTATTCTTTCAGAATGTGCGGGAGATTATGTTATGCCTTAATAGTAGCGCTGCTGCCCGTAACTTCATTTTTGGAGATGAGGATTTTCTTGTCGATAATATCGTCCAATTCCGTGACGTGTGAGATGATTCCCACAAGGCGGTCGCCTTCGGTGAGATCTGACAGGGCACGGAGGGCGTTCTGAAGGGATTCGCCATCCAGCGAACCGAAACCCTCGTCCACAAAAAGACTGTCGAGGCGGATGCCGCCGGCAGAGGCTTGCACGGCGTCACTCAGTCCCAAGGCCAGGGATAGAGATGCCATAAAGGCCTCGCCACCGGAAAGGCTGTTCACGCTGCGCTCCTTGCCGGTGTGATGGTCCAGCACGTTCAGATCCAACCCTTGTTGTTTGCTGCCGCCGCTGGTGCTGTCGGCCCGCTTCAGTTCATACTGCCCTGATGACATCTGCATATAGCGGGTGTTGGCGTAGGCGACCACGCGGTCAAGGTAGTTCATCTGCACATAAGTCTCCAGCATCACCTTGCCAGAGCTGCTGTTCTTACCCGTCAAAGTGTCTGCCAGTGCTTTCATCCAGCCGATGTGCTGCTCGAGTTTGTTCAGTCTGTTAACGACGTTAGTAATTTGCTTTTGGGTAGTCTTGTTGTTGGTGATGCGGGCGTTGACGGCCTGAGCATCCTTGCCCAAGTCAGCTTTTTTTTGTGTCAGGTCAATCTTTTCTGCTTCCATGGCGGCTTTGTCAATGGTGGGCGCACCGTTAAGCTGTTTTTTGAGTTCATTGATACTGCCTTGTAACTTGGAAATCTCATTTTCGTTGTCGTTGAAATTTTTCAAGGCTTGTTCAATGTTTTTCCGGAGATTTTCTACTTGTTTTTCCAGTTTCCCAATTTCGTCGTTGGCGGCGTTCTTGTCAACAAACGGCAGTTTATCTGTGAGGTCATTAATCTGTTTGCCGATAGTATCCTTTTTCGTCTTGTCGGCTGTCAGTTTCTGTTCCATTTCGGAAACCGTCTGCTTGTCGGTTTCAAGTTTTTTCTCTTTGGCAGGAATCTCCTTATCCAAAAACTCTTTTCGAGCGATATTATTCGCCTCTGTCTGGATTTTTCCCGCGAGATTGTTTATGGAATTTTTGATTTCTTCAAGACGATTATTGATTCTTTGTGGTGCCTCTTTGATATCGCATTCGCCTAACAGTTTCTGAATGGTCTTCTTGGCGGCCTCTTGGGCGGTATTGATTTTTCCCAAGAGCACACCGGCAGCCGTACTTTTCTTACTAGCCTCTTCTTGGGCGGTATCTGCCACCTGTCTTGCTTTTTTCACCTCTTCTTCCGTGGGTGCAGCGGTGGACTTTACGGCCTTGTTGGGGTGGTGGACGGAGCCGCACACTGGGCAAGGCTTGCCCTCTTCCAGCTTTTCAGCCATAATGCCGGCCTGTTCGTCCAGGAAGGCTTTTTCCTTTTCGTCAGCCTCTGCCTTCTTTATTTGTGCTTCCGTGGATGCTTTTTGGTATTCTTCCTTCGTCGTGCGGTACAGGTCGCAATCCTTTTGGATTTGAGTGATGTCTTTGTTCAGTTGATCAAGATTATTTTTCTCCGTTCCCAGATTCTTTTGCTCGTTTTCCAATGTTACCTTCTGGGCACCGGCATTGGCCAACCCTGTCAGTTCGCCCTTCAACCGATTGATTTCATCGCCCAACTCCAGGTTGGCTGATTTTGACTTGTTGATGATCTCAGTCCTTTTTCCGATTTCTCTTTCCAACGCCGTTTGTGAATTCTTCAGGCCCGCCAATGTGTCGTAGTCGTCCAAACTGCCTTTGATGGTGCCAATCTCCTGGGTGAGTTTGTCAATATCCGGTTTCTTGCCTTGGGCTTCTTTCAGTTTTTCATTCAACACACTTTTGTTGCTTACCTTTTGCTTCTTATCCTTTTCGGCTTGGAGTAGATTTGCTTGCTTTTCTGCTTTCTCAATAAGTTTCCCCAGATCCTCGAGGCGTTTTTCCGCCTTTCCAATCTTGTCTTCTATGATGCCGGCGGTTTTTTGGTCGCGGCCCAGGAATCTGTCGATGAGGTCTGTCCAAAGGTTGTCTAACAGGCCGTTTTCCAAGGCTTGTCGCAAACTATCCGCTTCGGGGTCATCGTCAGCGCACTGTATGTGCTTGGTTTCCTGAGCCAGTGCTGCATTTTCGATGTCAAGTTGTTTGTTCAACTCTTTCAGTTCTCCTTTCAAGAACTCTTGGAGCTTATCGTAGCGTTCAGTCTGGAACAGTTTCCGGAAGATTTTGATGCGCTCTTCCGTGCTGGCACTGAGGAGCTCGCGGAAAGCCCCCTGCGCAATCATCTCGATTTGGGAGAATTGCGTGTGGTCCAGTTTGATAATCTCAATCACTTTCTTGTTGACGGTCTCAATGCCTTCGATGGAAGGGCTGCCGTTGGAGAATTCCAGTCTGGCGTTGCTCTTCACGGTTACATCTCCAGAGCCTCTTTCGGCAGGACGAGTGTAGGGCAGGTTGCGTGTCACGGTGTATTCTTGTCCGCCCACCGAGAAGGTGAAGCGCACGAAAGTGCGATCTGTGTCTTGGGCATAGTCGGAGCGCAAGTCGTTGGCGGTGCGGTCGGTGCCGCTGGGTTTGCCGTACAGCGCGAAGGTGATGGCGTCGAAGAGCATCGTTTTGCCTGCGCCTGTGTCACCGGTAATCAGATAAAGACCGTTGCTGCCCAACTGGGTGAAGTCGATGGTGTTTTCGTTTTTGTAGGAGCCGAAGGCGGCCAAGGTGAGTTTGATAGGTTTCATAGTTAGTTCTCCCAAATTTTGTCAATGAGTGTTTGAATATAGTTTCTTTGTTCGTCCGTCATCTCTGCGTCATTGTTGCGCGCTTTGAAGAATTCGGAGATGATTTCCATCGGACTCTTCGACATATCGGCGGTGCCGGTGACCACTTTTGAGTTGCGGGTCCTGTTGTTGTCGTAGTCCAGTATCATAATGTTGGGGTAGATGGTGCGCAGTTTGGCCAGGGCGTCCACCACATCCAGTTCGTCGGTGAGCGTGACGTGCAGGTAATCCTCTGTTGGGGTGCCTGTATAGTTGCGGGCGTCCGTGAGTTCATCGTACGTGCCGCGAATCTCCCGCATATCGTGTTTGGGAGTCAACGGGATGAGGGTGATGTTGACCTCGCCCTTCGGGCCGAAGTCCACAAGGGTGAGTGACTTTTCGTGTTTCACTTCCGAGAATGAGTATTTCAGGGGCGATCCGCAATAGCGGATGTGATCATAGCCGTCGATGTTCTGCGGACCGTGGATATGGCCGAGCGCCACATAATCGAACGGGGCGAATACGGTGGCGTCCACATTGTCGAGTCCTCCCACAGATATGTCTTCGGAATCGGAACGGAGCACACCTGCCACCCCTTTGGTGCCGGTCACAAACTGGTGGGCGACCAGCAAATTGCGTTCTTTCTCATTGATATCCATCTGTTTCACAGCAACAGCGAGCGCATCCGTGTAGGTGTTGATGCTTTCCTCGGGAAAACGCTCTTTCACGACGAACGGCTTTACGAAGGGCATCATATAGAAGTTGACCGGACCATTTTCGTCTTTTAACACGACGGGTTCCACCTGGCCGTCATAGACACGCGCGATGTGTACGCCGCTACTCTCAATGAGACGGGAGGCGAAAGCCAACCTTTCCACGGAATCGTGATTGCCGCTGACGACAAACACGTGCAATTCCCGATTGGCGAGTTCGCAGAGAAACTCGTCGAGGAGCTCCACTGCCTCCGCCGCCGGCACGGACTTGTCGTACACGTCGCCTGCGATCACAATGGCTTGCGGTTTGACTTCGTCAATGTGTTGGAGGATTTGAGAGAGGATGTGCTTTTGGTCTTCTAACATAGGGAAGCCGTTCACGCGTTTCCCAAGATGCAGGTCTGATAGATGTACTATTCTCATTTTTAGATAATGTTGATTGGAATTTCTGGCTTGCTGCGAACCGATGGTTTGCATTTACAAATATACTCAAAAAAAAACGAAAATGGAAGAAGCAGGGTGCATTTTTTTTATTTTTTTCACACATCACAGAAAAACAAAGGGTTTGCTCCAAAGCAAACCCTTCTATTTTATTCCAAATGCAGCTCGTGCCCCATCTTCTCCTGTTTGGTCTTGAGGTATTTTTTGTTGACCTCATTGGGTGGGATGATGATAGGTACGGTCTCCACAATCTCGATGCCGTGGGCGGAGAGGCCCACCCGTTTGGCGGGGTTGTTGGAGATGAGACGCACGTGCGTGGCGTTGAGGTCGCGCAAAATCTGCGCTCCGATGCCGTAGTCGCGCTCGTCGGCCTTGAAGCCCAACTCGAGGTTGGCCTCCACGGTGTCGCGGCCCAGCTCCTGAAGGTGATAGGCGCGCAGTTTGTTGACCAGCCCGATGCCACGGCCCTCCTGGCTCATATAGAGGATGAGGCCCTTGCCCTCCTTGTTGACCATTTCCATTGAGCGGTGCAGCTGGTCGCCGCAGTCGCACTTGCAGGAACCGAAGATGTCGCCGGTGGCGCAGGAGGAGTGCACGCGCACGAGCACGGGATCGCCGTCGTTCCACTCGCCCTTCTTGAGGGCCAGATGGGTGGCGCCGTTGTTGAGCTGCGTGTAGGCAATCAGCCGGAAGTCGCCCCATTGGGTGGGCAGGTTGACCTCCTGTTCCTTGCGGATGAGTTTCTCCTTTTGCAAGCGGTAGGCGATGAGTTTCTCGATGCTGGTGATGTTGAGGTCGAAGCGCTCGGCCACCTCCAGCAGTTGGGGCAGACGGGCCATTGTGCCGTCGGGGTTGATGATCTCGATGAGGGCGCCCACAGGGGTGAGGCCTGCCAGACGGCAGAGATCGACGGCGGCCTCGGTGTGGCCGGCGCGAACCAAAACGCCGCCGTCACGGGCGCGCAAGGGGTTCACGTGGCCGGGACGGCCGAAGTTGTGCGGTTTCATCTCAGGGTCGGCGAGCGCCTTGATGGTGGCGGCGCGGTCGTGCATCGACACGCCGGTGGTGCAGCCGTGCTCCAAAAGGTCCACCGTCACGGTGAAGGGCGTGCCCAGCAGGGAGGTGTTGTTCGACACCTGCATCTCCAGCCCCAGATCCTCACAGCGCTGTTGGGTCAGCGGCGTGCAGAGCACCCCACGGCCATATTGCATCATAAAGTTTACCTTCTCAGGGGTGATCTTTTCGGCCGCTATGATAAAATCGCCTTCGTTTTCGCGGTCCTCGTCGTCCACGACGATGACAAACTTTCCGGCCTTGAGGTCTTCCAAGGCCTGCTCGATACTACAGAGTTCTTTCATTATTAATATTCGGTATTACAAAGGTTTTAAAAAGGACTCCCTGGGGAGAGGGAGCCCTTTATGGGATAATTATTCAATTTTGGTGAAGGTGAGCTTCCGTACCATCCATCTTGTGCCGTCGGCGTTGCCGCTCTTGTGGTAGCGCAGGGCGATTCGGAAATTGGAACTGCCCACTGCGTTCAGAGAGAGACCGTTGCTCGGTGCGAAGTCGCTCGGGAAAACGTTGAGGTTCGGGTTGAAAGCCGTCCAGTCGTTCTCCGAAAACTCGCCGCCGTTGTAGGTGGTTGAGTAATAGACCTGGTAGTAGGTGGCGGGACTGCCGCCCACGTTGTTGGCGTGGTCCAGATAAAGCAGCACGTCATTCGGGTTCTCAATGGAGATGGGCGGGGAGATCAGCCAGTCGTCGCACGCTGACGAGGTGGAGTTGTGGAATACAAACTGGCTGCCGTTGAAGGTCTGGTAGCTCCAACTGTTGTTGTCAGGGTACTGCGCCCAGCCGCCCGTGGTGAGCGAGTTGGCGTCGAATGTCAGCTCAGCAAGCGTAGTCTCTTGAGTGACGTCGGCATCCTGAATGTCCTCCTTGGTGCGCAGCGTGAGCTGGTACTCGGAGTTGTAGATGGAGAGGATGCCATAGAGGCAATACTCCTTGTTGGCATCGATGGTGATGGAGCGGAAGTTGGCGTAGTTGGAGGTGCGCACGATGACGGTGGCGTTGCCGATATAGACTTCGCGGTCCATCGTGAGGTCGTCACCCGCCAGCGGCATTCCGTTATACTTCGGGTCGAACTTGCACCCGTTGATTTTGACGAGGCAGTTGACGTTCTGGTTGGTCAGCTGGTCGTTGCCGGTAATCTCAATGGGGTTGGCGATGAAGGGGTGCTCCGGGTTGGGCAGCCCGTCCTTGTGGATGTAGCGTCCGAGGGCACTCTGGTTGATGCGCCCCACGGAACCTTGGTATTTCCAGCCCACTTGGTGCTTGTTGTGGTAGTCGCCTACAATCAGCCCGCGGCAGTCCAGATAGATAGTCTGGCCCACCGGGTATTCGTTATAGAGACCCGTGCGGTCGATGGAAATCTCGATGCCGCCGGTCTCGTCCTGGATGGTCATATACTTGTAGCAGTTGCCACCCTGGTCGGAGCTCACCACCACGGCCTTGACGATGAAAGGCTCGTTCCAGTGGCAGATGGAGTCCTGGGCGCCGGTGCCCAAGGAGGCGTGCATCGCCTTGATGTCGGCGATGGTGTGGTTGGCGGCGGGACCGTCATAGACGGGGGCCTCGAACTCGGGCGCCTCCCAGCGGTTGCACCCCGCCAGAATACCTGCGAACAACGCTATAATAATCGCAATTTTTTTCATATTTGTTATTGTTTGTTATTCATTGTTATTTGTTTGCACCATTCCGCCGCTTGTCGGCGGAATCCCCATCATCTCACAATCCCTTTCAAGTTGATATTGTTGATGTACCACGCGCTGCCGCTGCCGTTGTAGCGGAAGGCGAAGCGGAAGTTGGATGCCAGTGCGTCGGCGGGCAGCTCGGCGGTGTGGCCGACGAGTGTGCTGCTGCTGAATTGGCTGATGGGCAGCTCGTGCCATTCCGTGGTCGTGGCGTCTCCCGTGTAGTTTGTGGTGTAGTACAGTTTCATCGTCTCGTTGCCGCCCGTGCCGGTGATGCGGTGGTCAAACGACAGGGACGGTGCCTCCACGGCGGAAAGATTGATGTTGGGGGAGACGAGCCAGCGGTCGGTGGCTGTGCTGTTGGCGTTGATGTAGAAGCCGGTGAAGCTGGTGTTGTTGAAAATGGACCACTCGGCGCCGGTGCCGCTCTGCAGCCAGCCTTCGTTGAAGGCGTTGGTGTAGTTCACCGTGAGCAGGTTCTCGGTGTGGGGCGGGGTGACGAAGTCTTGCACATCGTCCAGGTCGCGGATAACGATCTGCACGGTGTTGTTGTAGCGGGTAAGGATGCCCACCACGTTGCCGTTGCCGACCGGGAGCATCTCGTTGATGAAGTCGGCGTAGTTGCTCGTGCGCATCGTGATGGTGGTGCCGTCGGCCATCTTGATGTCACGGGAGGTGGCCGCGTTGGCGTCGCAGAAGGTGGCCATTCCGCCCTCCACGAAATAGCAGTTCTCCAGTTTCACCAGGCGGTTGTACCAGGTGGGGGAGATGGCGTCGGCGCTCGGGATGGAGGTCAGCACGATTTGCGGCTCGAAAGCCTCGGGCACGCCGTCGCAGAAGATGTATCGGCTGGCCTTGGCGGAAGGGATGTGCTCCATACCGTCGTTGGCCCAGTAGCCCAGCTGCGGCAGCTTGCGGTAGTCGCCCAGGTCGAGACCGTTGCACTTCACATACACGCGCTGGCCCACACGGTACTTGTTGTACAGGGCCGTGTTGTTGATCTTGATCTGGATGCCGCCGGTGCCGTCCTCAATGTTGATATATTTGTAGCAATTGCCGTGCTTGTCGGAGGTGGTCACGATGCCGCTGATGATGATGTCGGCGGAATCTTCCGAGAGATGGACGTAGGAGTCCAACGAGCCAATCTCGTGCATCGCGATCAGCTCGGCGATGGTGGTGTTGGCGGCGGGACCGTCGTAGGTGGGCACAGGCGCCACGTCAGGGGTCAGGTCGCAGCCGGCAAACAGCAGGGCTGCGATGATTACGCTGAAAATGGAGTGTATATATTTCATATTACTATATATTTACATTTGGAAATTGATGCCAAGATAAAACGTGGTGCCGAAGGCGTAATAGTATTTGTTGCCGAACTTGTCCACATTGTAGTTCGTGTAGTCGAAACGGTACTGCTCCCACGCGGTGGTCACGAGGTTTTTGTTGTTGAGCAGGTTGGTGACGCTGAGGTTGAAGCCGATGTTGTATTTGTGCTTGATGCGCCACGATTTGCTGACCGAAGCGTCGAGGGTGAACTGTCCCTTCATACGGGTCTGGTCGGCGATGCGATGGTACAGGTCCGGATCAGAGTAGTAGAGAGGCCCGGTGGCGCCGGTGGTTCTGCGCTCGGGGTTGAGGTCGCAGTAGATCTTGTCGAAGTAGTTGGCGTTGATGTTGACCCACCAGTAGTTGTGGTTGAACTTGAGGCCTATGGTGCCGGCTGCCTGCGGGGTGCCGCTCACGTGGAAGTTCTTCCAATAGACGGTGCGCTCCACGTCGCCCTCGATGTCGGTGCCGTTCTCGGCGTTCATCGTCACGTCGGCGCGGTCGGAGTAACGATAGTCACCGTAGTTGCCGGCGAGGATGAGGGAGAACATACTGCCCAGTTTTACCTCCAAGCCGAGTTCCACGCCGAGATGGCGCTGGTCGATGCCGGAGATGGAGTAGTTGACCATACTGGCGAAGTCGTCGTGGTAGAAGCTGATGAGGCGCGTGGCGTCCATAATCTGGGTGAAGTAGGCAGTAAGCCGCATCTTGATGGCGGGGTACTTGAGGATGTAGGAGAGGTCGGCGGCATAGACCTTCTCGTTCTGGAGGTTCTCCACATACTTGTTGCGGATGCGCGGGGCCACGAAAGCGTTCAGCACGCTCGGGGCGTTGCTCTCGGCCAGTCCGTTCAGCATAAGGTAGTTGCGGCCGTTGATCTTGTAGGTGATGCCCAACTTGCCGGCGCCCTCGAGGAAGGCCCGCTTTTCGGAGTTGCCGTACGACTCGTCCTGGAACCGTCCGTTGCGCATCTGGCCGGTGCGCCAGAACTCGGTGCCGCCGATCTGGCCGCCGAGGTGGAACTCGAGGTGGTTGTAGGTGAAGAGCGCGGCGGCCCAGGCACGCTGCGTGTAGATGTGGTAGTCGTAGTTGTAGCCAAACACGTCGCCCTCGTGAAGTGTGTCGTTCATATGGTTAAGGTCGTTGTACTGGATATTGTAGTCATCGGGGAAGTCACCCTCCGAGAACTTGTCCACGTCGAGCCAGTAGAGTCCGCCCAGCAGGTCGTCGATGGTCTTGTAGTTTTTCTGCTTCATCCCGCGGATGTCGATGCCGGCGGTGAGCTTGATGTGCTCGGTCAGGTCGGCGGCCAGGTTCGAGCTGCCGCCCACCTGGATGTGGTCGTAGATGCGGTTCTCCACCATATACTGGGCGCGCTTGCCCTGCAGGGCGGCCAGCTGGTTCACCTCGTAGAGCTTGTCCCAGTTGACTTGGGTGTACGACTGGTCGTTGGAGGTCCAATAGTTGAGGATGTCGTTGTAGAATCCGTTGGTGTCGCCGTTGCTGATCTGGTAGGAGGGGAGATAGCGGTAATAGTCGGGGCGCGGGTCGGGGGCATCGTACCAGTTCAGGGAGGTGGTATTGTTGCGCCCGAAGGTGGTGGCCATGGTTGTGGTGAGGTTCAGCTTGTTGCTCTTGGGCACGTAGGTGTGGGTGAGCAGAATCACCGGTTCGCACACCGTGCGCACACGCGCGTTGCGCTGCTTGCCGTTGTACCAGCCCCAGTTGGCGTTGTAGTAGTGGTCGTTCAGCAGGTCGTAGGCCTCTTGCACGGAGTTCGACTGCATACCGCGGGAGGTGTGTGAGGCGAAGGCCGACAGGTTGAGCCAGTTCTCGCTGTTGAGTTTCTTCTCCACGGCCAGGAAACCGCCGAAGCTGTTGTAAGTGGTGCCCTCCACGTAGGAGAGAGCGTTGCCGAAGCGCGCCGACAGCGAGCCCACCACTGACCATCCATTCTTGGTGACGCCTGTGGCGCCCGTCAAGATAAGGCGGTTGCTGTAGGTACGGTTGGTCAGCGAGTAGGAGGCCCTTATCTGCTTGCGGAAGTTCGAGGCCCGCAGGTTGTAGTTGGTGGCCCCGCCGGCATTGCCGAAGGTGAATGTGGGTGCGAGCAGGTCGGTCAGCGCCTCCGGATAGCGGAAAATGTGGTTCAGGCCGCCCCATTGCGAGTAGGAGGCGCGGCCCGTCACCAGACTGTTGGCCGAGAAACCGTTCAGACACACGTTCTGGTAGCGGTTGTCCAGTCCGCGGCTGCGGAAATAGGCGATGCTGAAGGTGTAGGAGGTGTTGTTGGTGTACACGTCCTGCGACGAGTGGAGCAGTCCCGGCACATAATTGCCGCCGCCCTCCTCTTCGTCGCCCTGTCCTTCGCTGACATCCGAGTAGGTGTCGCCATCCACTCCCGAACGGGCCAGGGTGTCAGTAGCCGCCTTCTGTTTCTTGGTCTTGACTTTGTCTTGTGAATATGCTGTGCCACAAATGAATAGAAGTGCCAGAAGCAAAAGTAGAGTTCTTTTCATAGAGTCAGAGTTTCGTTGGTGAAAATAAGCCCGCAAAGATACAAAAAAAGTTGAGAGAGGGGACGATTTGCGATTTGCGATGTACGATTTACGATGTGCGACCTGCGGTTTTGGGATTCCGCCGCCCACTCTTCTTTCCCGCAGCTTGTGCCACACCATTCCGCGAAGCGCGCCAGCGCAGAGCGGAATCCCCTTGCGATTTGCGATTGAAAATCATAGACCTTTTTCGCAAATCGTAAATCGCAAATCGTACATTGTCTTAACATTCCACTTCAAGTCCGTCATAGCCCAGCGTCACGTTTTCGGGCAGCAGGGGTGCTACCTCCGCGTAGGGGCCCATCTTGTCGGAGATGTGGGTGAGCACGGCGCGGCGTGGTTGGAGGCGCTGCACTACGGCCAGGGCCTGCTCGAGGTTGAAGTGGGAGTAGTGCTCCTTGATGCGCAGAGCGTTGATTACCAACAAATCAAGGCCTTCCAGCTTTTTGAGTTCCGACTCCGCGATGAAGCTGGCGTCGGTGATGTAGGCCAGGTTATGGATGCGGTAGCCGAGGATGGGAAGGGTGAGGTGCCGCACGTGGATGGGTATTATCTCCACGTCCCCGATGGTGAAGGGGTCGTTTCGCACAGGGAAGAGCTGGAACCCGGGCGCCCCGGGGTAGGGGTTGGGCTTGAAGGCGTAGTCATAGTCCTTGCGGATGACGTTGAGCACGCGCCGCAGCCCATAGACAGGCATCGGGGCCTCCTGACGGAAGTAGATGGGGCGGATGTCGTCGAGCCCGCCGAGGTGGTCCTTGTGCTCGTGGGTCATCAGGATGGCGTCCACGCGGGTGATGTTATGGCGGAGGAGTTGCTGCCGCAGGTCTGGACCGGCGTCGATGAGCAGGCGCACGTCGTCCACCTCCACGAAGGCGGAGGTGCGGAGGCGCTTGTCGCGCGGGTCCTGCGACCGGCAAGTGGCACAGTCACAACCCACTACGGGCACGCCCTGCGAAGTCCCGGTGCCGAGAAGTGTGATTTTCATTGCGGCCGCAAAAATACGATTTTTAGTTGAGAGTGGAGAGTGGAGTGTGGAGAGTTGTTTTTAATAAAGATGGTAATAGAAAAGTGGGATTGTTTCTCAATACTGTACTTGTTTTAAGTGGCTGTTTTTCTTGTTTTACAGGTTGTTTTTTAAAAGTTATCAACAATGTTTTTTTTCTTAATTCCAAAAGTATATCTTTGCGCGCTATTTACCCTTATTGGTTTCAAGCCGATAAGAATTATGTAAAAAATTGAATGTCACTCGGTTGTAATATGCATACCGATTTTTGGCATTCGTTGTTTTGCGCTGTAAAAAAAAGAAAAAAGAAAAATAAAAATAAAAATAAAAAACAAAAAAAGTATGAAAAAATCACTACTCAATGGTCGCTCTATCGCGATTACTCTCTTCACCACGATTCTGATGATGAACGTGGTGCGAATCAATGCCCAGACCGAGGACGGAACTGAAACCCATCCGTTCCTGATTGAGAGTCTGGATGAATTGAAAGCATTCCGGGATTGTATCAACAATACTTCCCCGGTGTTCTATTTTGCCAACGGCACGTTCGTGACAGATACTGCCGGTATGGGTCTTTCCGAAGCGGTGCAAATCCCGCGCGGCGGCGAAGGCACTTGGTTCAAACTTGTTACGGACATCGTGTTGAACACGGGTGATGTGGCCGCCTACAATGGCGAGCCGAACACGTGGGAGCAATGGGTGCCCATCGGCAACAGGGTCGATGACGCGCATATCAACTCATTCAGCGGCCATTTCGACGGCGGCGGCCATGTCGTCAGCGGCCTCTTCATCAACAGCAGTGAGCCTTTGCAGGGCTTCTTCGGGCAGGCCACGACTGCAGAGATAGTCAACCTTGCCATCACGAATTCGTACATTAGCGGTGCGTATCGTGTGGGCGCAATTTGCGGTTGGTCTGTTACCACAGCCATTAGTGATTGTTTTTCTACTGCCACGGTGGTTGGCACCGGGCATGGTTCCGCATCCGGACAGGTTGGTGGAATCGTGGGTTATGCGGCCTATAACGGCAGTATCGGTTCCTCTGTCACGAATTGTTACAACACAGGTTATGTGCATAGTTACGCTGGATTCTGTGGCGGTATCGTAGGTGAGGCAACCCATAGCGACATCGCCAATTGCTATAACGCTGGTGTTATTGAAGGCAATATTTCAGAAATCAGTGCCATCGCCGGTTCTACTGACGTCCTTCCATCCAACTGCTACTATGACTCGCAGTTATCTGTCAGTTCTGCCGACGCATCCTATGCCTATACATCCGTGTTTGCCCGTGAGGCTTACAACGGACTGGGTTCCGCATACACCTTTGCCGATGGCTATTATCCCCGCTTGACCGTTTTCCTGTCCAAGACTGAGGGTGCCATCGCTTCCGGACTCTCGGCGGCACCGGTGATTATGGACGTCAACTCCACTTACGATAACATTGTTGACATAGACGGCAATAATGTGGAGAACCTTTCATTGCAGACGTCGGCGGGCAGTTCCACCATTGCGTGGAGTAGCAACAATACTGTGCGTGCCAGCGTTTCCGGTAACGTGGCCAATGTGACTGCCGTGGGTGATTTCGTCCTTTCGGCGGTTGTGGGAAACCACGCCCGTGTTATTCCGATGCATTCTAATACGGGCTACCCTGTGGGAACAGCACAGAATCCCTTCAGTCTCTCCACGGCCAAGGCCTTGAATGAACTGGCCGTGGGCGTCAACAGCTGCGGGCACTTCAACATCAACCGCGACTCGGTGACCGCCTCTGGCGGCGAAGGCATGTACTTCGTGATTGACGCCGACATCGACGTCAACCCCGCAGAAAGCTACCAGTTCGCCACGTGGGACGACGACCACGCCCCCGCTGTCGTGTGGACGGGCATCGGTACGCCCCAATGTCCCTTCAAGGGGCACTTCAACGGCCAGGGACATACGGTCGCGGGTATATACGGTACAGGTTTCATCGGCACTATGGAGGGCAACGCCTCCGTGGAGAACGTTGGCCTCATACGCGGCTATGTGAACAACGGCCGCGGCTTGGGATACGTGACCGACGGCCTTGTGATGCACTACGACGGCATTATGAACACCCGCGACGGCCACAACGCCAACGCCACGAAATGGGAGGACCTGGTAGGCAACTACGATATGAGGGTTGTCAACGCCCGCGACTACCACTGGGGCGAGGACCATATCCTCACCGTTGGCGACTCCGCCTTCCTCGACCCGGGCTTCAATACCGCATTCCTTGCCCGTCTTGGGGCTGCCAACACGGACTATACGCCTGGTAAAAATCTGACGGTGGAAATCGTGACCTATATGGATTGTGACAGGACTACGCCCGAGTACAGGGCGTTGTTGGGTCCCAATAGTGCCAACGGGCCGAGTTCCGGCAATATGAACTCTATGTTACGCAGCGAGAACGGCTCCGAACGCATCGACAATGTGGGCGGCATCAATCCCTCATCTATGGACGACCAGGTGGTCACCTTCTCCTGGTCCAAGGCTAACGGCGGCTACCTGAACGGCAATTTCAATGTGAACACGACGGGAAGCAAGTTGACATTCTCCAATAGCGATCACGCTTACCCTGTGACTTTCGGCAACGGCGGTACCAGCCCCCTGCTTCCGAACCGCGCTTGGAACGACAGCATATATTCCATCCGTATCTATAACCGCAGCCTGACAGGTGTTGAAATCGCCCAGAACCACGCGGTGGACAAGGCCCGTTTCATCGACAAGACGGGTGGCGGTTACTCCGGCACCGTGGTATGCGCCAATTTGGGCGGCACGGTCAGAAACTGCTTCAGTACGCTGAATGTGCAGGATGGTTCCGGTATTGCTGGTTACAACAGTGGCCGTGTTGAAAACTGTATATATGCTGGTTCTGCATACGGCAGAGGTGTGGCAGCATTGGTGGGTATGAATTCCAACAATGCCGTTGTCACACATTGTTACAGTAGCGGTTCTGTTGAGGGTGCCTACGCCGTGGCTGGTTCCACCACGCAAGTGACCGATTGTCATTTCGACAACAAAATGGCCCCGGGTATTGTTTCCAATTCCCAGTGTGTGGGACACAGCACTAGCGAGATGTTGGGTTCTTCACTCTCTATCGGTAGTACCTTCACGTATGTTAGTGGGCTGTATCCGCAATTGACACCGTTTATGAACACGAACGCCTCCACGGCGATGGCCGTTCCGGTGACCTTGGCGGAAAATAGTGCAGAGGTGCTTACCGCACCGACGCTCACGGTATGCGACACCATCAGTTATGAGGCGCACGGATGCTTCACCATCGACAATGCCACTTGTACGGCCACGCTCGATGCTTACGGTCAGACCCAAATTGAGGTGCTTTGCAACGACGAACACGTCAAGAGCCTCTTGCTCAACGTGGGCACCCCCGCCGACCAGGTCTTGTATATTTCTGGTCTTGCCCAATTGAAAAAATTCCGCGACGGCATAAACTCTGGCAAACGATTCTACTACGACCCTGCTAACAAGGATTTCTCCCTGACCTCCGATGCCACACACACCACTGTAGTCAGTCCGTTGGGCGAGGGCAACTATTTCAAGTTGACCGGCGATATCGATATGGGCGGTTCCGCCGGCGGCTCTTGGGTTCCCATCGGCCTCAACCAAACCCCCTTCAGAGGCGACTTCGACGGCGACGGCCATGTACTCTCCAATTTCTACCTCAGTCCCGTCAATAATGGAAATAATGCCATGACCGGCGTGAAAAACGGATGGATTTTCAACAGCTGTTCGGCACTCTTCGCCTACTCGCAGGGCTCCATCCACGACTTGGGAATGGCGTCGGGCACCGTTAAAAACACGAATAGTGCTTATTTTGTGAGTGCCCTGTGTGCCGTCAACAACGGTTCCATCTACAATTGCTATACCGACGATGTGGATCACTTGGGCAATGCTGACGGGCACCGTAGCTGCTTTGTCGTGGCAAACTTCAACGGCATCATCGACCATTGCTATGCGCAAAACGACTCCATCTGTGACGGCGACGTCTGGGACAACGCCAGCATTCTCTGTTCCTATAATTCGGGTGCAATCACGAATTCGTATGTAAAAAACTGCAGAATGCTCTATCGTGGTGCATATAACAGCACAGCAAACGGGAATGGCATGGTTTGTAGCTACTCGTTCAACGGGCAGATTAAGAATTGCTATGTAGAGGACAATATTATGCGTTGCAGTTACACTACTGGCTATTCAAATTGGGGCAGGACTGGCAACATTGTGGGCACTGCTCATTACACCGACATTGATTCATGCTATGCCAAGAACTGTCTTATTAACAACAATTATGTTTCGAGCGCCGGTGGTTTGGCGGGTGCCTTGATTAGGAGCACCCTCACTAACAGCTATACGGAGAACTGCCGCATCGAGGCCAAAAACATTGGCACGTACCATGGAGGTTTGGTGGGCATTCTTTCCCACGACTCCAAGGTGAAGAAATCGCATAGCGACACCCGAATTTTGGGCGGTATGTATGTGGGCGGTATCGCCGGCTACCACGAATACCGGGCCACCATTGAGGATTGCTACAATGTGGCGGATTTGGAAATGGCATACGACCATACAAATTCTCAAGCTCTATACTATGGTGGTATTTCTGGATACCTTACTTACTGTAAACATTGGAATACCGGTGAACCCACCATCACCCGTTGCTTCAATACGGGCAAACTGATAGGCATTACGAAAAGGGTGCATAATACCACGTCAGTCGATGATAAATGTGTGGGCGGCATTGTTGGTTGGGTGAATACTATTAGCAATAATAACATACCCATTGTCAACTATTGTTACAATACGGGAGAATTGGAGGGCAAGGGCGCCTATCACGTGGGCGGCATTTGTCCGTATAATGGTTTTTTTAAAATTGATAACTGCTATAATATTGGCAAATTGAGTGGTGCGGACCTTATCACTGGCGTTACGAATAATGTCCGCTACAATCCAGACGTGACTGCAGATGTCAGCGTGAACCGTTACTACGACAAGCAGGTCTCTCCCCACGTGACGCGCACGGTTACCAATGTGACGGGCAAGCTCACCAACGAGATGTTGGGCACGGCGTTGCAGGGCCAGTTGGGTGACAACAGCCAGTGGGTGTTCACCGACTGTATGTACCCGCGCTTGGCCACGTTGGCCAACGAACCGGCCGCCATCACGGCTGCCGCACCGGTCAATTTAGTGGTGAGCCCGGAGGTGGACGACGTGACTTCCGTGGACGAGAGCTACACCGTGTGCGCCCCCGCCGCCCCCTTCCATTGGGAAGTGGTGGAAGGCGGCGACCTGGTGAATGTGAGCGGCACAGACTACACCCTTGTGTCGGGAGCCAGAGGCACCATCATTATGACCGCCAACTATGGCGACTCCACCTACAAAACCATTACGCTCCTGGTGGGCTTCAACGCCGACAACGCCCTTATCATCAAAGACGAAAAGGAGATGCGCAAGTTCCGCGACGGCATCAACAGCGGTGCCATATTCTATTACGACCCGGCGCAGGATACCTTTGCCCTGGCCAAGACCGCCGCAGCAACCCTGGCCATCCCGCCCTACGGCGAGTCGGTCTATTTCAGGTTGGTGAACAATCTGGACCTTGACTCCATTCCCTGGACGCCGGTTGGTTTCGACACCGCCTACTTTGCCGGCCATTTCGACGGGGCAAACCATACTATCAAGAACCTGTTTATCCAAGGTGGTGTTGACAGGCAGAGTTACGGTCTGTTCGGTACGGCCGTTCAATTTGCCAGCATAAGACGAGTAGGATTGATTAATCCTGAAATTAAAATAACAAGTAATCGTAACTATGTGGGTGGCATCGTGGGTAACAGCGGTGCACCTATAGATTCTTGCTTTACGGAAGGTGGTCATATATGGGGATATTTCTACACAGGTGGCATATGTGGTCTCTATCAGGGTCGCAGCAACTATGGTCTTGCAGATTCGAATAATTTTATTCGCTATTGTTATAACGGAGCAGAGGTGAAAGGTTCCTACTATGTGGGTGGTATATGCGGAAGAGTACAGGAATCGAGACTTTTCAGAAACTACAACAAGGGTGTTGTGGCCACGATGAACGACCGCGACCACAATGTAATTGTCGGTGGCATTGTAGGTCAAGGCGGCGATGTACACAGCTGTTACAATATGGGTCGCATCTATGGCTCCAAATTGAGCGGCACCTATACAGGTGGCATCAGTGGAGTTGGTAGTGTCATTCATAGCTATAACGTGGGTGAGGTGACGGGCAATAACTCGGCCTATGTGGGTGGTATTTGCGGACAAGACTGGCCACAGTACACCTACAATGCAGGAAGAGTGACCGGTTCGGGTCAAGTGGGTGCCCTGTCCGGATATAGAAATATTAAAGGTACTAACAATTACAAGAACTATTCTGCTTACGATATGCAGATGTGTCCTTCCACCAGTTTCGAAAACGGAAGTCCTTGGCCGAGGTTGACCTCGGAACTGATTGGTTCCAACTTGGACAAGCAGGCTAACAATAGTACCACTTTTCCAGGTCTTAAAGTTGGGGATGGATTTTGGACCTTTGTTGACACGTTATATCCGCAGTTGACTTGGTGCGCGGGTAAGGATCCGTCCGTAGCCTCCGTCACGCCGATTTACTTGCCCGTCACTGCCACCGACACGATGACTGTATTGGCTGTGAGCAAGAACTTTGCCGTCTGTCGCGAGAACAGCGTGGAGTGGGGCAAAATCAGCGGCTCAGGCCTCAATATAGTGGGCGACTCCGCTATCCTTGACGGCAACCCTGGATTGGTGGTGTTGCAAGACTCTATCAATGGGGTAGGTTACAAGAAGGTGCGTATCTTCCTCACGGGAGACCTTATTATTAAAGATCTTGCCAATCTGCAAGTGTTCCGAGACGGCATCAATCGTAACGACATCTTTTTCTACCGGGTTTCCGATTCCACCTTCACGTTGGACGACCATAGCAACGAGGCGGATTATATGGAAATCCCCATCGGGGGCGAGGATATCTCGTTCCTGCTGATGACGAATACCTATGATATGAGTGGCATTCCTCATTGGAAACCTATTGGTAACGACTCCCTGCCGTTCAAGGGTTTCTTCAACGGCAACAACAACACCATAGAGAATATGACGATTGACACGGCTGCCAACTATTTGGGTCTTTTCGGATACAATATGGGCACGATTGACAGCGTCAAGTTGTCAAACGCCACCATTACCGACAAGGCATTGGGTTATGTGGGTGCGCTTTGCGGTTACACCTTCGGCGGCATAACCGCCTGCTACAGCTACGATGGCAATGTGAAGGGAACTTCACAGGTGGGTGGTCTCATAGGAAGGTGCGTTGGCGGTAGCATCATAGACTGTCATCACGTGAGAGGCACGCTTACCACTACAGGAAACTATAGTTACATAGGCGGCATCATTGGATATGGACAGAATGTGAAAATCCGCAATTGTTCCAATGACACCAGCGACATATCGGGCTTCAACTATGTGGGCGGTATTATCGGATACAGCAATTCCCAGTCTATGTATAATTGTCATACCGTTGCTGGAAAAGTTTATGCCATCAAATATGGTAACGACGTTTCCGGCGACAAATTTTTTGGTGGTTTGGGCGGATATTATACGGCTGATATGAACCAGCCGACCGTTACCTATTGCTATAACGAAGGCACGTCGGTGAGGAGCGACATCGAATCGACCACTTGCTCGAGATTCACAGGCGGTCTGTTCGGGTATTTCTACAGTACAAACCAGCCGGCCATTATCCGTTCTTACAATACAGGCGAAGTGTACAGCTATTATCGTTATGCCGCTGGTATTGCGTCTTCAGGTCATCCGACGATGCAGTTCTGCTACAATGGCGCCAATGTTACGGTTAAACGTCCTGGTGGAAGTGCAATAGCATACGGACTTGCGAACAGCGGTTACTCTCATAGCAAATGTATCAATGCGGGTGATATCACGGCTGATGCGGTCGTGGGTATCGCCAATCAAAATTGGTCTGTTACATATTGTTTAAACTTGGGAAAACTCACTTCCATTGGAACAGGCTCTGTTTATGGTATCAGTTCTGCAAGTCAAAGCGGTTCATACAAAACGACTCACTGTATGAATGCGGGTGAGGTGGTGAGCAAGGCCAGTTGTGCGGGTATAGGGTCCTCCCTGCAAATAGATACGTGTCTGAATGTGGGCCGTATCAGCGGCTACAGCAGTGTGGGCAGCATCTCTTCCAACTATGGTGCTTTCCACAGCTTCAGCGATGAGCAGATGGCGCCCAGCTCGCCTTACCGCGACAACAGTGTTGACAAGCAGACTTCAGAGATGGTGGGCACGGCCCTGCGAGACCAATTGGGCACCGACCACTGGATTTACGAGCCGGATATGTACCCGCGCCTCAAGTGGACCGACACCCTCACCTGGCTCGACGGCACCCCGTTCCCATACGTGCGTGACGCGGCAATCGTGGCCTCCACGCCTATGTATATGCAGGCTGACGAGCACGTCAACAACTTCAGCACCAATATGGCGCTCAAGCACAGCCCTGACAACGGCGTCAAGTGGGGCCTCAAAGAGGGCATAGGCGTCAATGTGGGCGAGAATGTTGCCAGTAAGACACAACTCGGCGTGGCGTACATACAGTCGTTCCGTCGTACTTACGATAACGATACAATCTTTCTTACTCGCCGTGTCTTGGCTATATCCGACAGTACCCCCATTGTCATCAAGAACCTTGAACAATTGAAGAACTTCCGCGGAGCCATCAACAGCGGCAACGATTTCTTCTATAATGTCATGGACTCCACCTACTCCACGGCAGACATGTCGGAGAACCCTAACTACATCCGTATTCCTGCAGGCGGTTTGGATATTATCTTCAAACTCATTACCGACATTGATATGAGCAGTGAAACCAGTAATTGGACGCCCATCGGCACTAACGCAAACTCTTCTACCCATTTCCGTGGTGCTTTTGATGGCGGTAATCACACCATCAGTGGAATGCGATTCCAATCTACAAGCAACAACAATTTGCGTGGCTTGTTCGGTCATGCTCACAATGCTACCATTAAGAACTTGCAGATGGAGAATTGTATTGTCGATGCTCCGGGTGAATACCACGCCATCCTTTGTGCTTACAATACGAACTCCACCATCGACCATTGCGCGGTCTATTCCGACGAGCTGCATCCCAGCTATGTGACGGGTCGCAACGCGGGCGGCATCTGCGGCTACAACAACGGCGGCACCATCACCCACTGCTTCAACGCGGCCAATGTGACCAATAATTCCAATAACGACCAGATCTCCTACGTGGGCGGCATCACGGGCTTCGGCCCCGCCGACAACTGCTACAACGTGGGTACCATCAACGGCAACAACGCGATGTACGCGGGCGGCATCTCCGGCCTGAACAACATCGGCACCATTGACAATAGCTACAACCTGGGTGAGGTCACGTGCGACAACATCGCCGCCAGCATCTGCGGCAATATGGCGTACAGCGCGGCCTACCACGACCAGCAGTTGAATCCGTCGCACGTCGGCGGCGAGAACAGGCTCACCGGCAATATGACGGGTGACGCCTTGCACAGCCGGCTCGGCGACGAGCACTGGGTGTATGCCGATAGCCTGTACCCGCGCCTGAAGGGGCTTGACACCTCCGAATACGCTATGCTGTATGCGGTGCCATTCTTCCTGTACGGCGCGCAGGACGTCAACGGAACCCGCACCCCGTTCAATGTGGGCAGCGATGCCAACCTGGTGTGGAGCAGCACCGACGACATCCTCGATATGACCAACGCCAACAATTCCGCCCACCGCGTGCGCGTCTATCAATGCGGAACAGACTATTTGGTCAAGACCTACACCAACGCTGCGGGTGAGAGCTATCGCAAGTCGCAGCGCATCATCATTGACCGCCTTGAGGTGGAGCAGTTCGAGGCGCACACCTGCGGCGACCCGTACCAGTGGGCGGTGAACCTGAAGTACTACACCAAGTCGGGCCGCTACACGGAGACCTTTATGAGCCAGTCGGGCTGCGACAGCATCGTGACCCTGGTGCTGACCATCCCGCCGAAGCTTGGCGTGAGCGTCACGCAGAGCAACGTGACGTGCAAGGACGCCTTCGACGGCACGGCCACGGCCAATGTGACGGGCGGTATGGTGAACGGCGCCTACCTCTACCAGTGGACCGTCGAGGTGCCGGGCACCATCGTCAGCTCCGACACGCTGAAGACCATCAAGACGGGCCCGGGCACGTACAGCCTGGTGGTGCGCGACTCCGTGTACACGGAATGCGCGGTCTACGACACGGTGACCATCACCGAGCCGGACCTGCTGGTGTCCACCATCACGGGCTACAACACGAACTGCTTCGGCAAGGACGACGGCACCATCGACCTGACGGTGGACGGCGGCACGCCGAACTACACCATCACGTGGACCGGCACAGCCACGGGCACTAAGACCGTCTCCTCCGCGGGCGCGGTCACGATCCCGAACCTGGCTGACGGCACGTACGAGGTGACGGTGACCGACGCCAACAACTGCAGCGTGGCGCACCCCGCGGTCACCTTCGCCGACAACGACACACTGTACACCATCACCGCCGTGGGCGAGAACAAGAAGTACGACGGGGTGGAGGTGAGCGTCAACACCTACGCGCTCGCGGTCACCGACCCGGTCACCTCGACGACCGCCGTGGACACGGTCGTCTCCGGCACGGATGTGACGGTGGCCAGCAACGCCGAGTACACGGACGTGCTGAACGTCGTGGTTTCGGGCGCTGTGCGCACGGACGCGGGAACCACGGACAACACGGTGAACTCCGCCGTGGTGACGCGCACCTATGCGGGCACGGGCGCCACGGAGGACGTCACCTGCAAGTACAACCTTGTGACGAACAACGGCTCTGTGATCATCACGCGCCGCGAGGTCACGATGACATCCGCCGACAGCACGCACGCCTACGACGGCAATGTGGTGGAGAACCACGCGCCCATCGCGGTGACGGGCGACGGCTGGGCCCCGGGCGAGGGCGCCGACTACGACATCACGGGCCAGCAGGTTATGCCGGGCGGCAGCAACAACGTGTTCACCTACACGCTGTGGGCGAACACGAAGGCGGAGAACTACACGATACTGCAGAAGTACGGCACGCTTCTGGTGACCAGCGGCGACACGGTCGTCGTGATGGCCAACACGGACACGAAGGTGTATGACGGCGACACGCTGCGCGGCAGCGCGGCGTTCCACAACCTGCCGTCCGGGTTCACGGGCTACGCCACGGTCTCGGGCAAGGTGGTCGATGTGGACACGGTGGCGAACGACATCGTGGGCTACTGCGTGCTGAACGCCTCCGGCGACACGGTGACGTCGAACTTCAAATACATACTGCAGAACGGCAGCCTGTCGGTGACGCGCCGCGAGGTGACGCTGAACTCGACCTCGGCCAGCAAGGAGTACGACGGCACACCGCTGACGCGTCCCGAGGTGACGATGGGCGGCAGCTTCGCGGCCACCGACGTGACGGCCCCCGCCGAGGCGACGGGCAGCGTCACCAACGTGGGCACGGCGGCCAACACCATCGACTACCACCCGAGCTCCACATTCCGGCTGTCCAACTACAATCTGATCATCAACGAGGGCACCCTTGAGGTCACCGTGCGCGACCTGGCCGTCACGGGCGGCAGCCTGACGCAGGTGTACGACGGCGGCGAGCACACGCTGACGGAGATGACCGTCTCGGGCCTTGCCACGGGCGACACGCTGGTGAGCCCCGCATATCTCGCTCAGGGCACCGCCGTGGGTTCCTATCCGGGTGCTTTTACCGGTGACAATGTCGTGCTGCGCGGCACGGACACGGTGACGTCCAACTACAATATCACCCGCACGCCGGGCACGCTGACGATAACCCAGAACGTGAAGGAGATAAGGGTGGCCTCTGCCAGCGCCTCCCGCGAGTACGACGGCAACCCGCTGGTCAGCCAGACCTACACGGTGAAATACGACAATATGACGGTGCTGGGCACGGACGCCTTCCATTTCGGCCTGCCGACGGGCGACACGCTGACGGTGACGCCGACGCACACCGGCGAGACGGGCATCACGCACGTGAGCGAGAACAGCCCGAGGAACAACACGTTCAGCTTCACGCTGCAGAACCCCGGCAACTACGACCTGTCCGCCATCAGGGTGGACACGGGCACGCTGTCTATCAACAAGCGCTGGGTGGAGCTCAAGTCCCAGAGCGCCAGCAAGGTGTATGACGCGACCCCGCTGAGGGACACCATCATCTACGAGGGCGGCTACGGCTTCGTGGGCTCCGAGGGCATGGTGTACAGCAACTTCGCGTCCCAGACGCCCGTGGGCTCGACGCCGAACTCGTTCGACTACGCCCCGAAGGTGGGCACGCAGATGGCCGACTACGACGTGGACCTGACACAGATCGGCACCCTGACGGTGACGAAGGCCCTGTTGACGGTGACGGCCGACGACACGAGCCGCGCGTACGGCGAGGCCAACCCGACGCCGTGGGCGTACACGATCACGGGCTTTGCCGGCGGCGAGGACGAGACCTCCCTGCGCGCGGTCAACGAGCTGCTGGGCATGCCGACGTTCGTCTGCAACGCCAATGAGACATCCCAGCCGGGAGATTCTACCATATATATCAATGTGAGCGGCATGAGCGCCGCGAACTACGACATCGTCGGCGCTGACGGCACCCTGACGATCACCAGCAAGGCCATCACGGTGGTGACGAACCACGACACGGTGACCTACGACGGCCTGGACCATACGGTGACGGGCTTCGAGACGCTGTCCTTCGACGTGAACGGGACGACGTTCACGGTGAGCGGCCTGGAGGCGTCCGTGACGGGCAACCTGGCGGGCACGTACCCCGTGTCGCACACGGGCACTCCGATAGTGATTAAGAACGGCGGAGCCGACACGGTGACGGCGTACTTCTCCGTGACGGTGCTGGACAGCACGCTGACGATCCTGAAGCGCGCGATAACAATAACGGCCGACGACTCGTCGAAGGTGTACGACGGCCACGCCCTGACCGACGCGGGCTGGATGAACACGCCTCCGACGAACCTGGCTTCCATCGACACGGTGGTTTCGGTGACGAACAGCGGCGCCATCGCGGACGTGGGCAGCACGCCGAACGTCCCGGGCTCTGCGGTGATCAGGCGCGTCTCCGACAACAGCGACGTGACGGGCAGCTACGAGATCACGTATGTTGCCGGCACGCTGACGGTGACCGCGGACACGACGCGGATACGCCTGGCCTCTGCGGGCAACACGTGGGAGTACGACGGCCTTGCGCACACGGAGCACAGCTACACGGTGCAGTACGGCAGCACGGCGGTGTCCGCCGACGCGAGCGGCCTGGTGTTCACTTTGCCGACCGGCGACGACCTGACCATAACGCCTGCCGCGGCCGCGACCATCACGGACGTGGGCAGCGTGTACAACGAATACGACTTCGCGATACAGAACATCGGCAACTACGGCTCGTTGGTGGTGAAGACCGTCGGCGAGCTGAAGGTGACGCCTCGCGCCTTGTCGCTGCGCGCCTGCGACTCCACGAAGGAGCACGACGGGCAGTGGCTGA